>Ga0307302_10000403_pt1 | contig 19409 bp, 19 predicted proteins | sample ER_DNA_183_FD_194490 | JGI IMG/M metagenome (GOLD analysis project Ga0307302, IMG submission 194490) | Bulk soil microbial communities from the East River watershed near Crested Butte, Colorado, United States - ER_DNA_183 | ecosystem: Environmental > Terrestrial > Soil > Floodplain | place...
CCCCCGCTCCCACGACTGATCTGAAAAGCTCTAGCCGATGCCGGTCGTTGTGCTCGCCGGAACGAAAAAGGGGCTCTTTCTCCTCCGAAGCGACGAGCTGCGGCAGGGGTGGACACTCGATGGGCCCCACCTGGTGGGGTGGTCCGTCTATCACGCGATTCTGGATCCGCGTGACGGTGTCCTCCACGCCTGCACGAACCACGAAGTGTATGGAGCGACCGTTCATCGCTCCCGCGACCTGGGGAAGACCTGGGAGCACGCGGAGAATCTGGGCTTGCCGGACGACTCGAAGCTCAAGCTCGAGCGCACATGGCACGTCGAGCCCGGCCATGCGGACCAGCCGGGACGCCTCTGGCTCGGGGCCGCCCCTGGCGTACTCTTCCGTTCGAACGACGGAGGGGCGACCTGGCAGACAATCGAAGGGCTACTCGCCCACCCGACCCGGGAGCGGTGGTTCCCCGGCGCCGGAGGCATGTGCTGCCACTCGATTCAGCTTGACCCGGCGGACGCGAACCATCTCCACGTCGGAATCTCGGCCGCAGGCGTCTTCCGAACCCATGACGGCGGCGAGCAATGGACGCCCGTCAACTCGGGGACGGCGGCGGACTTCCTCCCGGATCCGTATCCAGAGGTCGGTCAGTGCGTGCACAAGCTACTGCGCTGCGCGGAGTCCTCACGCCTCTGGCAGCAGAACCATTGCGGCGTGTATCGCTCGGACGACGGAGGCGACTCGTGGCAGCGGCTCGACGGGAACGGCCTTCCGAGCGGCTTCGGGTTCGCGCTCGCCCTACACCCACGCGACGCCGACACGGCCTTCGTCGTCCCGATCGAAGGAGCGGAGAACAGGGTGACGTCCGGCGGGCGCCTCGGCGTCTACAGAACGAGCGACGCCGGCGCGAGCTGGGATCTGTCGATGGAGGGCCTGCCGGAGCACGCGTGGACAGGCGTGCTACGGGAGGGGATGGCGTTCGACGCGCTCGACCCGTTCGGGCTCTACCTCGGCGCACAGAGCGGCTCCGTGTTCGCGTCCGCGGACGAGGGACAGACGTGGACCGAGATCGCCAGTCAGCTCCCTCCCGTTCTCTCGGTCGAGGTGGGCGCGTGGTCGTAGTCGTCCTGCCGCCCATCCTCGCCGCCGAGGCAGGAGGGCAGAGCCGCTTCGAAGTCGAGGCGTCCACGGTCCAAGAGGCGCTCGGTGCTCTTCCCGTCGTCGATCGCCTATTCGACGAGCACGCCTCGCTCCGATCGCTCGTCAACGTCTATGTAGACGGCGTCGACCTGCGCGAGCGCGGAGGGCTCAGCGCCAAGCTTTCCGGCACCGAGACGATCCGCTTGGTTGGGGCGATCGCGGGCGGCTAGCCCCGTACCGGACGCGATCCCGGAAACGCGATCTGCGGCGGCGCTGCCGTAGCCGCGCCGCCGCAGTCCCGTTCGGGGAGAGAGAGGTAAGAGAGTGTCCGCAGCCGTTTTGGCGGGAGTGCGTTTGGCTTCAGGCAGGCGGGTTGCGTCTGTCGAACGGGAATTCCGGCCCGTCGAGGCGCACGAGCCGGCCGAGGATACCCCGGCGCTCCCACCGGGCGACGGCGGCAGCCGTTTCCGCCGACGTGGGTGGCACACCGCTCACGAATTCGGCGACGGCCGCGGTGGTGGACAGCTTGTTGCGGTGCATGACGTTCCTTTCTTCCGAGATCGATTGACGGGAGCAAGGAAAGCAACGCCACCTGAGAGCGACCTGTGACCGAGATAAGAGGTCGCTGAGCTCCGCGCCCCGGGCACCGAGACGGATCAGAGTCGCCGCGGACCTGGGGCCGCACGAGGCCAACGGGACCCGACCATGTCGGGTTCGCCAATCCAGGAAACCGGTCAAGGTCGGTCGCCCTCGCGCCGATTCGCTTGTGGTGGTTGACAAGGCGAGCGTTGAAACGGACATCGGAGCCGCCCCGCCCCGGCCGCTGGCCGCACGGGAGCGTCTCGGTGCGCTCCTCGTTCACAAGGGCCTCATTACTCGCGAACAGCTGGAGGCGACTCTCACCGAAGCGCCGCCCGGATCCCGGATCGGAGAACTCCTCGTCAGCCGACAGCTCGTTGATGAGCAGGACATTGCGAAAGCTCTCGCCGACCAGTACGGCCAGCGCTTTCTCGAGCTCAGCTCCAGCCCGCCAGACCCGGAGATAGCCAGGCTCCTTCCCGAGCAACTCGCCCGTCGGTACAACGCCATTCCGGTGCGGCAACTCGACAACGGCCTGCTGCTCGTGGCGTTTGTCGACCCGACCGACTTGCGGGTGCTGGACGAGCTGTCGATGGCCCTCAGCCAGCGGATCCAACCAGGTGTCAGCGAGCCGGCGGAGATCGTTGCGGCAATCGACGCTGCTTGGCGCAACACCGCTGAATCTTCGGAGTCCGCCGATCAGCCGGTAGCAGGCATCGCCGCAATCGACGCGGCGGTCGACAACGACTCTCCCGCAATGGATCTCGTCAACAAGCTGCTTCGACGCGTTATCGCCAGCGGAGCGTCCGATCTCCATTTCGTTCCGACCGAAGCCGGTCTCGTGGTCCGGGCGCGAGTAGACGGAGTCATGCGTGACTTCAACCATGTATCCGCGGAGCTGCAGACCGCGGTAATCGCGCGGCTGAAGGTGATGGCGTCGCTCGACATTGCCGAGCGGCGCCTACCGCAGGATGGCCGAGTCAGCATTACGCTCGCCGACACACGCATGGATCTGCGACTGGCGATCTTGCCGACGACGCAGGGCGAAAGCGCGATCTTGCGAATCCTGCGCCTCGACAACGAGGGCATCGGCATCAGCCTCGAGGATCTCGGCATGTCCTCGGGCACCAGGGAAGCGTTCCAGCGAGCGCTCGCCCATTCATCAGGTTCGATCATCGTGTGCGGACCTACCGGCAGCGGGAAGACGACCACGCTCTACACCGCTTTGAAGATGCTCAACGACGGCCAACGGGCGATCGTGACGATCGAGGATCCAGTTGAGACCATCTTCTACGGCATCAATCAGGTCGAGGTAAACGCCCGTGCGGGCCTCTCCTTCGCCCGTGGCCTGCGGACGATCCTGCGCGCCGACCCGGACGTGATCTTGATCGGCGAGATCCGCGATCACGAGACTGCCGAGATAGCAATGCAGTCTGCGCTGACGGGTCACCTCGTTCTGTCTACCTTGCACGCGGAAGACGTCCTCGGGACCGTCGCCAGGGTCAAGGACATGGGCGTTTCCCACCTCGTTCTGAGCTCGGCGATTCGCTGCATCCTCGCCCAGCGACTCTTGCGACGGCTCTGCGAGCGTTGTAAGGAGCCATGTCCTGAAGAAGCCAGACTGCTACCGCAAACGGTCGACGGGCGCTCCGCAACACCCTTCAAAGCCAAAGGCTGTTCCGCATGCATGAGGACTGGCTACTCAGGACGCGTCGGGATCTTCGAAATTCTTGAGCTCACACCACCGCTGCGAGCGCTGATCGAACAACCAACAGCGAATCTGCTGGCCGAGGCCGTGAGCCGCGGCATGAGCACACTCTATGACGACGCCCTCAGGTTGTGCGCAGCCGGGACAACCTCTTCCGACGAGGTTCGGAGAGCGTTAGGGCGGGGCTTGGAGCAGCTCGCTGTGCGCTCGCCGAACCGCTAAAGGCGACTAGCCGATCGGGCGTGGAGACGATCGACCGGCAGCGTCAAGCTTGGGCCAGGATGGAAGACAGGGAGATCCAGCCCCAGCCGGTCAGGCGCGTCCCGGAGGACGTGCTGATCCGCCGCTGGCGCCTACAGCAGTTTTACCGGCTCGGGTTCGACGCCGACGCGGCGCGACAGTTGGCCGACTCGCAGGCCGACCTCTCGCTCGCCCGACAGCTCGTCCGGTCGGATTGCGCGCTCGAGACGGCGCGCGCCATCATCCTCTAGGCCGGCAGCTACGACAATCTCAGCGCTAAAAGCGCCGCTAACGTGACGCCACGGGCCGTACGCCTACTTCCGAGGTGCATTACGTCGTCCGCCGCAACGCGAACGCCGTAGCTCGACCAGGCTTCCCCCATTCCCGCATGCGCTGGACACGCCTGCGGTTTATCCGCAGTGAAGTTCAGTGCCGCCCACGATAAGGGGCCGGCAGCATACGCCTACTCTCCGACTGTGAAGAGAACCTATGCAGTGAAGTGGCGCGAGCCCGACGGGCAGACCTATCTTGGGCGCCTAACGCTCGGCCCGCGCACGCTCCGGCTCGAGGGCCGCGAGCCCGACGGGCCCGCCGTCGACCGACAGATCGGCTACGAAGAGGTTCGGAACCTGCGTGTCGGTAGTAGCGGCCCCGGCCGTCTTGACGGGCGCCCGACACTCGTGGTCGAGCGGGCCGATGGGCAGTACCTGGTTGCCAGCGCCGGGATGGGCGCCGGCATCGTCCAGGAGCTCGTCGAACGCATCGCCGGGCTGCGTCTGGTCGGCCCGCGGCGGGCGATTCTCGTCGTCCCCCTCAAGGAGGGCGCAGGTGATCGCGTTCGTGAGCTTGCCGGACACGGACCCCCGTTCGCTCCGGCCGACACGGCACTGACTCGGCACCAGCTCCTGCTGACAGACCAGGAGGCGATCCTCGTCTTCGAAGCCCAGACCGAAGAGGGTCTAAAGGCCGTCCTCAACCAGGCTGACATCTGGGCTGCTGCAGTCGCCTGGCAGGACCTCGTCGATGGGCCGCCGCGCCTCGCTGAGGTCGCCTACGCCTGGGAGCGCCCGGAGCCGCGCGTCGTGCCGGCCATCGGGCTCGGGCTCTAGGCGCGCCCGCAAGAAGAGTGCGGGTAACCCGCAACCAATCTGTGAGCTGACCACGATGGGTGCGCCTCGGGCCAAATCTACGGTGAAGCCAACAACGAACGAAGGAGGCACGAGATGAGGAAGCTATTCGTGATTGGTGGTGTCGTTGCCGGAGTGGTGCTTGTCGCTTTCGGCGTCGCGGCCATCTATATGGGCGTCGACGGCCGCGCGACGGTTCGCGACAGCATCAAGCAGGAGCAAATCGTCTTTGGCGCCGCCGACGATCCGGCAGTCGCCAAGTACGCGTCCCAGTGGGCTGAGGAGCCGCTCCAGACCGGTACCCAGGCGCGGGCGTTCGCGCAGATCATGCACGAGCACGCCCTAGAGGCCTCGGGCGGGCTGCCCTACGCGCAGATGGGACGATTCGTCTCCGCTGACGACCCGGAGAGCCCGGCCGGCACCAGCGACGAGACGGCAGCGCTCATGGATGAGCAAGGAAATCCAGTGTCGAACGCGGCCCGCAATACATGGGTCACGGCCACGGCACTCTCGACTGCGCTAAACGTCTCGTACATGGCCGAGCAGATGGCCCTGTTCGGAATCGTGGTCGGAATCGCGCTCCTGCTGAGCGGGATTGGCTTCATCATCCTGGCTCTCGGAGGCGCATTGCGCAGCCGCGAAACAGAGACGGAAGTTGCTGCAAGCAAGACCACGCCGCGACCAGCGGTCGCCGCGACCGGCTAAAGCGGGTCTCGTGCCCCAACACCGAGGGCGGCTTCGGCCGCCCTCGGTGTTTAACGAGGGGAGTTCACGACGAACGGCAAGGTCGCGGAAAAGCCGCAACGAATCTGCGTAGCGGACCGGATGCCGCGCGACCGACTTCGCCGGAATATGAACGCGAGTCGGCGATTGGCGCCGGCGCGAGAGGAGACGCGAGATGAAAAGCATCGTCCTGGCATACGACGGATCCGACCCTGCAAAGCGTGCGCTCGACCGCACGTCCGAGTTCGCTAACGGCGCCGCCGTGGCGGTCGTCAGCGTAGTGCAGATTCATCCTGCAAGTGGGCGCGCGGCGGGTGCGATCGACCAGGACGAAGTCACGGAGCGCGAGCAGGAACTGACGGAGGCGGCCGCATATCTTCGCGGCAAGGGCATCGAGCCCAAGACCGTGGAAGCCCACAGCATCGATGTTGGCGCCGCGATCGTCGAGGAAGCCCGCGGCCTGGACGCCGATCTCATCGTCGTCGGCTCGACCGGCAAAAACCTCGCCAAACGCCTCGTGCTCGGGTCCGTGAGCACCAAGGTCGTGCACGAGGCGCCCTGCGACGTCCTCGTCGTACGCTGAGAAGAGTGCGTTGAGCGTGGTGACCGGCGAGTCTTACATGACGACAACGGCTCGTGAGCACTTGCTCCCACAGGCGGAGAGGATCCGCTGGCTTCCCGTTTTCATCGAGTTCGTCATTGCGGTCAAGCGGGTAGGAGGCTGAGATGGCGATGCGGGTCTTGATCGCCGGCGGTGGCGTGGCCGCACTCGAAGCGGCGCTCGCACTTCGAGCGCTAGCCGAGGAGCGTGTATCGGTCGAGTTGCTCGGATCGGAGCCGCATTTCTGGTACCGCCCGCTGTCGGTAGCAGAGCCTTTCGCCCTCGGCGAAGCGCGGCACTTCGAGCTATCCGAGTTGGCTCCCAAAGCCGGCGCCTCCTTCTCTTTGGGCGAACTCGTAGGCGTCGACACCCAGCGCCGTGAGGCTCATACTTCTGTCGGGGACCTGCCGTACGACGTCTTGCTCGTCGCCTGTGGGGCCGTGCCGGCCGTTGCCGTAACGGGCGCACTGACCTTCCGTGGCCCTGCCGATACGGACCGGATGCGCCGATTGCTCGAGGAGATCAGCGCCGGTGCCGTGCGCCGCGTCGCCTTCGTCGTCCCGAGCGGGTCTGTCTGGTCTTTGCCGATCTATGAGCTTGCGCTCATGACGGCGGCCTACGCGCGCGAGCACGAGCTCGATGTTGAGCTTGCACTGGTGACGCCCGAGGAGGAGCCGCTGCAGCTGTTTGGTGATGCCGCTAGTAGGGCCGTACGCGGACTGCTTGACGAAAGCGGAATCGCCGTTCACACCGCTACCTATCCGAGTGAAGTCGTCGACGGAGGGCTGGAGCTGATTCCCGACGGGGGTCTCGCCGCTGACCGCGTCGTCGCGCTGCCTTTGCTCCGAGGCCCGCGGCTCGACGGTCTACCCCAAACGCGCGACGGATTCATCCCCGTCGACGAGTACGGGCGGGTGCGCGGCCTCGAAGATGTCTTCGCCGCCGGCGATATCACCAACTTCCCGCTGAAGCAGGGCGGCCTTGCTGCCCAGCAAGCGGACACGGTGGCGGCGGTAATCGCCGCGGGCGCCGGCTCCGACCTCGCACCCGAGCCGTTTCGGCCGGTGCTGCGCGGGCTCCTGCTGACCGGTGGCCAGCCGCGCTACTTCCGCCAAGAGATCACCCGCGGCGTGGGCGAGGCGGCAACGATCAGTCCCGAGCCACTCTGGTGGCCGCCCGGGAAGATCGTGGGCCGCTACCTAGCTCCCTTCCTTGGCGCAGTGGCCGGCGTCGAGGCCTCGGCCGAGCAGGCCGAGTCGCAGGCAGCTGTCCAGGTCGAAGTCGAGCTCGAGTTCCCGGTGCGCCCGGCGGCGATCGATACGGGAGGCACGGATGGGCGCTCAGTGGCCGAGCTCATGGTGCCGGCGTTAGTCGTCGCCCCGGAGGACACACTTGCCGAGGTGTCCGAGAAGATGCGCGCTGCCGATATCGGTTCGGCGGCTGTCGCAGCCTACGGGCACCTGGTCGGCATCCTCACCTCGCGCGACCTCCTGCGCGCCTTCGCCGGCCGCGTCCATCCCAGCGAGGCGCGCGCCCGCGAGTGGATGACCGCCGAGCCGATCGCCGTCTCGGTCCAGGCAACGGTTGAGGAGGCCTTCTTGCTCATGGCTGAGCGCGGCATCCACCATCTGCCGGTTGTCGAAGGCGAGCGCCCGATCGGGATGCTTGGCTTCCGGCAGGCCGCTCAGGCCCGTCCGGCAAGGTTCGGGCTCGGGTTCTGACGCATAACGCCGGCGCCGGCTCGAACTCCCGAGGATCCTTTTACGGGAAACCCGCGACAAAGTCCGCGGCTATGTACCGATCGACCTGCGGTCATGCCAGGGCGCGGCAATCGGGCGCGGCTCCTACGTTCAACTCAGACACCCTCGAAGGAGAGATTCCCTGATGGCCTCACACCCCGCCGCCACCCCGTACCACCAGCCGGTCGAGCCAGACTCGAGCGCGTTCTTCAAGGTCGCCGCGATGCTGCTCGGGATCTTGGTGGCGGTCGTCGGCTTCTTCGCGCTGATGATGTGGGCAGACGCCCGCGATGCGCGCGATTCGGCTTCGGGTGCAGATGCCGCCGTGCCCGCGGCGACGCACAACCACGCGACCGGCCACAACGCCGCCTTGCCGCTGAACAGTTTCGCCGGCGTCGTGCCGGAGAACGCGCTGGCGCTTGCTGAGGCGCACAACGCCTATGACGCTGCGCTACCGCCCGTCCCGGCCGGCGACCTGGTCAAGGTGCAGATGACCCTGAAGGACATGACCGTCGAGATCGCGCCCGGCGTCAAGTACAACACCTGGGCCTTCGACGGCCACGGCGCGCCCGGCCCGGTAGTGCACGTGCGCGAAGGCCAGACGGTCGAGATGACGTTGAAAAACGGTGGGGCAGTTCCGCACTCGATCGACTTCCACGCCGCTCGGATCGCGCCGAACCTCGCCTTCAAGGACGTGATGCCGGGTGACTCTTTCACCTTCCGCTTCAAGGCGGGAGATCCCGGTGTGTTCATGTACCACTGCGGCACCAAGCCCGTCCTGGCACACATCGCAAACGGCATGTACGGCGCGATCGTGGTTGACCCGGCGACGCCGCTACCGGCGGTCGACAACGAGTACGTGCTCGTCGCGAGTGAGTGGTACCTCTCGGGCGACGGGATCAAGGAGCCGGCCTCGCTGGACATGGCCAAGGCCCGCGCGATGATGCCCGACTGGACGACTTTCAACGGCTACGCCAATCAATACGTCACGCATCCGCTGACCGCCAAGCCCGGCGACACGACCCGATTTTACGTTGTCGCCGCCGGTCCGACACTGGACACGAACTTCCACGTCGTCGGCGGGCTGCTCGACCGCGCCTGGGTGAACGGCGACCTGACCAACCCGCCCCAGAATGGCGTCCAGACGGTTCTCGTCCCTGCCGGTGGTGGCGGCGTCTTCGACGTCAAGCTCGACGAGGAAGGCCTCTACCCGTTCGTCTCGCACGCCTTCGCACACGTCGACCTCGGCCAGGTGGGCTTGCTCAAGGTCGGCAACCCGAAGGGGACAATGTCGCACTAGCGTCCATGGCGGTTACGAAGACAAATCCCATGAATGAGAAGCTGCGGCCCGCCAACGAAGGGGACACCGCCGTCGACGTGATCCTGCGCGATGGCAGCACGCTTCGTTTGCGCGCGCCGGCGCGGGACGACGCCGACGCTCTGGTCAGCTTTTTCGCCGAGCTCTCTGACGAGAGCCTCTATCTGCGCTTCCACGGCAGTCCGCCAGTCGACGCTCATCTCGTCGCGCCGGACCTCGAGCCCGACTGGGCAGAGCGTGGGGCGCTGATCGGCGCGGTCGCCACTGACGACGGTGAGCGGCTCGTCGCTCTGGCCAGCTACGCGCGCCTGCGCGACCGCGAGGCGGCCGAAGTCGCCTTTGCGGTCGCCGACGGCTACCGCAGGCGCGGCGTCGGTACGCGCCTGCTCGAGCGGCTCGCGGCGCGAGCGTCCGAGCAGGGAATCACGCGCTTCGTTGCCGAGGTGATGGCTGAGAACGAACCGATGCTGCATGTGTTCTCGGAAGCCGGCTTCAGCCTCTCGCGAACCCTCACCGGTGGTGAAGTCGAGGTGACGTTCCCGATCGCCGCGACCGCCGCTTACGCGGCCCGCGTCGCCGGGCGCGACCACACCGCCGTCGCCGCCTCGCTGCGGCCGTTCTTCGAGCCGGCGTCGGTAGCGGTATTCGGCGCGTCGCCGCGGCGTGGCACGATCGGTGGCGAGCTCTTCCGCAACATCGTGACCGGCGACTTCGCCGGACCCGCCTATCCCGTCAACCGCAGCGGCGAGGCCGTGTCTGGCGTTCGGGCCTACAAGTCGATCGACGAGATTCCTGACCCGGTCGATCTGGCCGTCGTCTGCGTTCCCGCGGCCGCCGTGCTCGAGACGGCCGAGTCGGCACTGCGCAACGGAGTGCGGGCGCTGATCGTCATCTCGGCCGGCTTCGCCGAGGTCGGCGCCGAGGGGGCCGACCGGCAGCGTCAGCTGCTCGCGCTCGTCCGCGCTCACGGTGCCCGTCTGATCGGGCCAAACTGTCTCGGCGTGGCGTCGGCAGCGACACGCCTGAACGCAACCTTCGCTTCTCGCCAGGCGCCTGCAGGCAACATCGGCTTCTCCTCCCAAAGCGGCGCGCTCGGGCTTGCCATGCTCGAGGCGGCCGAGTCGCGCGGCCTAGGGTTGTCGGCGTTCGTCTCCATCGGGAACAAGGCCGACGTCTCCTCGAACGATCTGCTCGAGTGGTGGGAAGACGACCCCCGCACCCAAGTGTTGCTTCTCTACGTCGAGTCGTTCGGGAACCCGCGCAAATTCGCCGAGCTCGCACGCCGCGTCGCGCGTAGCAAGCCGATCCTCGCCGTCAAGAGCGGGACAACGGCATCCGGCGCTCGCGCGGCCAGCTCGCATACAGCCGCCCTGGCCGGCTCCGAGGCGGCCGTCGACGCGCTCTTCCACCACGCCGGAGTCATCCGTGCCGGCTCGCTGGAGGAGCTCGTCGACGTCGCGACACTCTTATCGACACAACCGGCTCCTCGCGGCCGCGGCGTGGCGGTGCTAACCAATGCCGGTGGACTCGGGATCATGTGCGCCGACGCCTGTGAGGCGGCTGGCTTGACCCTGCCACCGTTCGCTGAAGGGACCTGCAAGCGACTCGAGGCGCTCCTGCCGGTTGAGGCGAGTCTCGCAAACCCGATCGACATGCTCGGCTCAGCGACGGCAGCCTCATACGAGGCGACTCTGCCGGTGGTGCTAGAAGACCCTGGCGTCGATGCCGTCATCGTCCTGTTCGTCCCGGCGGTCAGCGCGAAGGCTGACGAGGTCGCCACCACCATCGCCCGTGCCGGTGGCGGCGACAAGCCGGTTCTCGCCGTCGTCATGAGCGCCGAAGGCATCCCAGAGGCACTCCGCGCGGAGCCCCGGGCTGCCGCCGCCTTCGTCTACCCCGAGTCGGCCGCCCGCGCCTTGGGCCGGGCCGCTGAGCGCGCGGACTGGTTGCGCCGCCCACTCGGCTCCATTCCTGAACTGGACGTCGACCGCGCCACGGCCGCAGCGGTCATCGACCGAGTGCTGGCCGATCGAGACGACGCCTGGCTCGAGCCGGCTGACACCCGCGCCCTCTTGCTCGCTTACGGGATCCCGCTTGTCGGCGAGGTGGTCGCGCACTCGGCCGATGAGGCGATCGAAGCCGCCGCCGCCCTCGGCCACCCCGTCGTCGTCAAGACTGCCGCCGCGGGCGCGCATAAGACCGAAAGCGGCAACATCGACCTCGACCTCGGCGACGCCGATGCAGTCCGCGCTGCCGTCGCAAGGATTGGCACCCCCGTGATCGTCCAACCGATGATCAGAGGCGGCGCCGAGCTGTTGGCCGGCCTCGTCCAAGATCCCGTTTTCGGCCCGCTGGTCGCCTTCGGCCCCGGGGGCGTTTTCGCCGAGCTGATCGGGGACGCCACCTTCCGCATCGCGCCGCTCACCGACGTCGACGCCGAGGAGCTGGTCACGACCAGCAAGGCTGGCCGCCTCGTCAAAGGCTTCCGAGGCGCGCCGGCCGCCGACGTTGCCTCGCTCATCGATCTCGTCTGCCGGCTCTCGCGCCTTGGCGAAGACTTACCCGCCCTCGCCGAGCTCGATCTGAACCCAGTGCTCGCGCTGCCGGACCGCTGCATCGCCGTCGATGCGCGCGTCCGTGTGCAACGGCCCAAGAGCCAGTCCCGGGCCAAGAGCTGGTAGCTGCGGAACAGCGCGCGGCCGGTCGCTCGCCGCGCAAGCTGGTCGTGCGCAAAGCCTGGCGGCGCGGCTGGCGACCAACTTCACGCACCTCTTCCGCCGCGAGTCAGTCGTCCTGATCTATCTCGAGCAGGCCTTGCTCGAGCGCGTAGCGAACGAGCTCGGCACGCGTCGAGAGGCGCAATTTCTGCATGATGTGCGCGCGGTGCGTCTCGGCCGTGCGGACCGAGATGTAGAGCTTTTCCGAGATCTCCTGGTTGGTGTGGCCGAAGGCCAGCAGGCGCAGGACGTCGCGCTCGCGGTCTGAGAGCGGGTCGTCTTCGGCTCGCTTCCGCTCCTCAGCATCGGCGGCGACCATGCGCGCGCCGAGGGTGGGGTGCACGTAGCGCCCGCCGCCGGCCACCTCGCGCACGGCAGCGACGACGTCCGTGTCGGCAGCCTCCTTGAGGATGTAGCCGGCGGCGCCGGCGGCGAAGGCCTCGCGCACGTAGTTCGGGTCGTCCTGCATCGAGAGGATCAGGACCTTGGCCTCGGGGGCGTCCTGAAGGACCTCGGGGGTCGCCTCGATGCCGCTCTTTCCCGGCATGACGACATCCATCAGGATCACGTCGGGCTTCCGGGCCCGCGTCTCGAAGACGGCGTGCTTGGCATCGCCGGCCTCGCCGACGACCTCGATGTCGCCTTCGGACTCGAGCACCTTGCGCAGGCCGCTCCGGACGACGGCATGGTCGTCGACGATCAGAACGCGGATGAGCGTGTCGCTCATGACAGGGGCACCTCGGCAACGATCGTCGTCCCGGCACCGTGGCTTGACTCGATCTTTAGCCTCCCCCCCAACAGCGCCAGCCGCTCGCCCATGCCGAGGAGCCCGAGACCCTCGCCACTGCCGTCGGGGGTGAAGCCGCGGCCGTCGTCCTCGATCAGTGCCGTGACCGCGCGGTCCTTGGGGGCCAGGACAATGCTGACGGCGGTCGCCTGGGCATGCTTGACGACGTTGGTCAGCGCCTCCTGGACGATGCGATAGAGGGCGGTCTCGACATCGGTCGGCAGCCGCTCGCGGATTCGCGACTCGAGGTCGACCCGCATGCCGGTCTGCTCGGCGAAGGTGTCACGCAGGCGTTCGAGCGCGGGCACGAGGCCGAAGTCGTCCAATGCCTTGGGCCGCAGCTCGACGGCCAGGCGGCGCACGTCGTGTAGCGTCTCGACGACCTGTTCGCGGACGGCGGCCAGCGCCTCAGCGCGCTCGGCGCCGCTCTTAGCCTCTTCGACCGCCTTCAGGCCGAGGAGCACCGAAGTCAGCTCCTGACCGGTCTGGTCATGGAGCTCGCGCGCCAGGCGTCTGCGCTCGAGCTCTTGCGCCTCGACGACCCGGCGCAGCGCATCGCCGGCGACACGGGCCGAAAGGTCGACGGCAACCGCGGCGCGCGTGGCGAAGGTCTCAGCAAGGCGGACGTCGTCGTCGCTGAAGCGAGGGTCTTCGCCCTCCTTGTCGTGCGCTCCGATGACGCCGATCGAGCGGCCGCGGGCGACAAGCGGCACGTAGAGGCCCGTGCGAGCACCGAGGACCCGGGTGGCCTCCTGGTCGACTTCGGGATCGTCGGCAAGCGAGTCGACGCGCTCCGCGCGGCGACTCTCGAGCACCGCGCCGCTCTTCGATCCCGCCCGCTTGAGCTGCAGGCCGAGGATGTCCTCGTCGTCGGCACCGTCGGCCGCCTCGATTCGCAGCGTCCCGTACGAGGTGGACAAAGCTATCGTCACAACGCGCGCACTGATCAGGCCGCGCAACCGCCGGGAGATGAGCTTCAAAAGACGGGGTAGCTCGATCTCGCCGGCCAACGCCGTCCCGACCTCGTTCAGCGCCTCGAGCTGCGCCGACCAGTTGGTCGCGTCCTCGTAAAGGCGTGCGTTCTCGATCGCCACCGCCGCCTGGCTGGCCAGTGTCTCGACCAGCTCTTGGTCCTCGTCGGTGAAGGGGCCCTTGGCCTTCTCGGTCAAGTAGAGGTTCCCGTAGGCCCGGCCGCGCAGGGCGATCGGCACGCCGAGAAAGCCGCGCATCGGCGGATGATTCGGCGGGAAGCCGACCGAGCGGGGATCGTCGGTGATTGCAGTCAAGCGGAGCGAGCGCGCGTCGGTGATCAGCGCACCGAGGATGCCGTTTCCGCGCGGGAGCTCACCGATCGCGTCCACCGTCTCGGCGTCGATGCCGGTATGGACGAACCGCTCGAGGCCGGTGCCGGACTCGTCAATGACGCCGAGTGCCGCATAGCGGGCGCCGGTCAAGCTGGCCGCCGTTTCCGCCAGCTTTTTCAGCAGGTCGTCGAGCGAGAGCTCGGAGCTCAGAGCAATGCCCGCGTCGACTAGCCCACGGAGGCGATCAGGCTCATGCATGCGGTCATTATCAGTAATCGTCCGCACAAAAATGGTGCCTTTTCGCCGATGCTTGGACGCGTGCGCCGGTTCATGCTGGCCGTATCGAACAAGGAGGCGCGCGATGAACGGTGGGCTCTGCATTCTCCAGGACGCCGTCGGCCGCACCGAGAGCTGCCCAGGCAGTCTGTGTCCGTACTGGGAGGACGAGATCGACCGCGGCTGCATCGTCGCACCGATCCAACTCCAGCTTCGCGATCAACCGCAGCTCGCCCAGCACCTGCTCGAGCTGCGTGGGAACCTCGACCGAGCTCGGCACGGCGGCGCGCAGGAGGAGGGCCGGCGCCTTTTTTACCGCCTGCTCGAGGAGGAGCAAGCGGCCGAGACGTCGGAGGTGCTAGCCAGATGAAGAGGCAGTTGATTCGACCAAGCGTTGATCTCTACTGGCTTCCGTTAGGGGCCGGCGGTCGTTTCGTGCGGCTGAACGGGCGCATTTTCGAGGCGGTGATAGCGCGGCTTGAGAAGCGACAAACCAAGGACCTCTACCACTCCGCGCTCGTGGTCCGATTGCCAGAGGGAGAGTTCGTGATCGAGCAGGCACCGATACGTGACGGAGACGGGGCGCTGCGCGGCGTCGTCGCCGAAGGCGTGGTCGGCAGCCGCTGGGCTCGCCCGCTGCGCATGTTCCGCTACGAGATCCGATGCTGGCGTAATGGCATGATCCCAGACGTTGACGAGGCGGTCGACAGTCCACAACGGCTCACAGAGGACCCATTTCTCGCACAGCGCGTCCTTGAACTAGTGCCGGACGTGCCCACGCCGGTCTGGGGACGCGACGAGCTACAGGCAGGCGAGATGTGGAACTCGAACTCGCTGATCTCCTGGCTGCTCGTCCGTAGTGGCCTCGGCGACGAGGCGGCACATCCGCCGGCCGGCGGGCGCGCTCCCGGATGGCGTGCTGGTCTTGTGGTGGCAGGCCGCCCACATTCATTGCCAGACAACGTACTCAAGGGTGAGTTGCGCGCTTCCAACGCCGGGAAGTCGGACAATCTTCACGAAAGCCACGTGGCCCTCGCTCGTCGAGACGCAGACCCAGCGTGTCGAGAGGTTGGGGATGACCTCAGACGGATCGCGACGATCTGACAGGACCCGTTCGCAGCCGCGCTTGCTCGGCAGCGTCTCGATTGGCGCTAGAAACGCGTTTGCCGATGCGTGGAGGTCGGGGGTGCTCTCGGGCCCAAACATGATGTCGTCTTCCGGAGCGGATCCGACCCGACCGTGCTCCAGGTCCGCCTCGTCGCCGCGTCGCAATGCAAGGCGGCCGGACTTCATGATCCCGGCAAGTTGCGGCCCTGAGCTCCCGGTCTCGGCAGAGGAGGTTGTGGTGCCGTTGGTGCCTTCGCCGGAATGCAGGAAGGTGGCAAGGCCGACGATTGCGGTAATCAGTGCGGCGGCTCCCGTGAGAACGCCGGGCAGCGTAGTCCAGAAGGCGATAAACCCGCTCTTGCTCGATGTATTGGGTTCTGGCGGCTCGTCCGAGAAGGGCATGTCTTATTCGCGGTGGTCACAAGTAGCACGAGGACTCAGCCGGCCGCTCGCTTGAGGAAGAACTCCACGATCTCTCAGTCTGGGCGCCGACGACGGCGTAGAACCGCACGTCTCTAGAGCATAAGAGACCTCGCCGCCACGGCTCAACAAGCTCTCGATGGAGCAGGCGACCACAGTTGCCCCTGCCGGGGGCCATGTACTGGTTCGGTGCGCGGACTGCGCAGTCCCCGGAGCCAATCCACAGCCACGTCAACGGCCGCCTTCACGGTCACGCCCGCCACGGCGGGCAGCACCACTCAGACGATCTATGAGTGAGCGCAGGTCGTCCTCACTTGTCCTCCGCGAAGAGATCAGAAGCTCGGCCATTCGGACCTCACGCTCCTGGCATGGCATCAGCTTACGAGGGTAGAAAGTTGCGGTTGAGACATTCATCATGTGGGCGAGGTGGCTGTTGACCTTCCGAGTTTTAACGAGCTCCTCGACTTGCTTCGCATTTTGTCTTCGTGACGCGGATGCCCTCAACGTCTCCCAGCTTCACAGCTTCAGGGAACTGATGCGCCACGAGGCCGAGTCCGACTTGATAGCTGACGGTTGGCACTGGGAGGCGTTCGAGGAACTGGAATTACTAGGACATCTCGATCCGGCCTCACACCGTGCGCTCGGCGGCGACGCTTACGGACGACTCTCCGCCGATGGCCGCGAGCACCTCAGAACAATTGACAATCACTCTTAGTGGCTCGGAACTGGCGGCGTCGGGGACGGCTCGAGTTCACAGTCGGTGTCACGGCCAGACCGCCGCGACCCCTATCTATCGGGAGGGCGGTGGGTTAGCGTTGGGACATCCGCGAGGAGGTTTCCATGCGCATCGAGTCTTCCGTGACCGCTATCTCCTGGATTCCCTCGGAGGCGATTCAGGGCTTGCCGAAGATCCCGTTCCAAGTGGGCGTCGGCCACTACGACGAGCCGCCGCCCGATCGGCTCGAGGAGGGCGACCTCGGACGGCTGCGCGATGCAGACCGCTTTCGTGAGGCGAACCAGCTCAAGGCGTGGATTGAGGCCAACGACGGACGTATCGACGCGCACGGGTACGCAGGCGAGGGCCTCGTCGGGTCGACGACGTTCCGCCTTGGGCGAAAGGAGATGACTGTTCCAGGCGTCGCTTTCGACACGCTTCGGCCCGAACCGGAGGTATTCGGGGACGCGGTACGCTTCGTCCAGACCGTGGGCGGCCGGGCCGGCTTTCCAGCGCCGCGCATGGTCAAAGGGAAGCCGTTCTTCCGCATTCATTCGGCCACCGCGTGGACGACACTTGCGTTGACGATCCGCGCCGACGGCTCCTCCGATCCCGAGCTCGTCGGCGCAAGCCCGTTCCCGCGCCACTGGATCTACGATAGTGAGGGCGAGCTCGTCCTGAAAGCAGGAACGATCGACTTCAAGGCCTGGTACAAGCAAGCGCACGGCGAGCACACGCCCTGGGGCGACGAGGAGTCGGATGCATTCGTGACCCAGGCTGAGAGCGCGCTCGAGCGCCAGCTGTCACGCGAACTCATGCAGAGTGGAGCCGTCCCCAAACGGCGGTCGCTCGAGGCCGGGGAGACACTGGTCGCGCAGGGCGAGGCGGGTGACGAGCTCTACTTGCTGCTCGACGGTGTGTTGGCTGTGGAGGTGGATGGCGCCGAGGTCGCGGAGATCGGGCCGGGGGCAATCCTGGGCGAACGCGCTTTGCTCGAGGGGGGTAGGCGGATGGCCACTCTGCAGGCACGGACGCGCTGCCGCGTGGGGGTCGTTCCGGCCGATTCGATCGATCGCGAGGCGATCGAGGAGCTCGCCGCCGGGCGCCGGCCCCAAGGCTGAACCAGGACGGCGCGGGGACGCAGCATGATCTGACGCCGGATCTGCTCCGCGACATAGTCGTGTGCGCGGGGTAGCTCCAGCCTTGGAAAGGTCAATCCCGGGAGCTCCAGCAGTCCCTTGACCAACTCATCGACGGCGCTCTAAGGTCTCAATCGGAATCCTTTTCCGGGAGAGCGAGGATAGAGGCCGGCACTTCGAATAGCACCCTTCCGGTGCGGAACCTCGTCGGCGGGGAGTGGCTCGACGCTGTGGAAGGCGAGGTCGAGGGCGTCGTCAATCCCGCCACCGGCGAGACGATCACGGCCGTCCCGCGCGGGACCGAGGCGGACGTCGACCGCGCCATTGAGGCCGCAACGAGTGCGCTCCCGGAGTGGCTGGAGACGACACCGCAGGAGCGCGCCGAGGTGCTTCTCCGGCTCGCGGACGTACTCACCGAGCACGGCGAAGAACTCGCCAGAGTCGAATCCCTGAACGTCGGGAAGCCGGCGGGGATGGCCCGTGACGAGATCGACTTCTGCGTCGACAACCTGCATTTCTTCGCAGGAGCGGCCCGATGCCTCGAGGGCCGGGCGGCGGGGGAGTACATGCGCGGCTACACCTCCATGATCCGGCGGGAGCCGATCGGCGTCGTGGGACAGATCGCGCCCTGGAACTACCCGTTGATGATGGCAATCTGGAAGGTGGCGCCGGCGCTGGCGGCCGGAAACACCTGCGTCCTCAAGCCGGCGGAGCAGACCCCGCTCACGACGCTCATGTTCGCGCAGTACGCGCGCGAGATCCTGCCGCCCGGTGTCCTCAACGTGATCACCGGCGACGGCGAGCCGGTCGGCGGCGGGATCGTGCGGCACCCGGGTGTTCGGATGGTCTCCTTGACAGGTGACGTCGCGACGGGCAAGGAGGTCCTAAGAGCTGCGGCGGAGACGCTCAAGCGGGTTCACCTCGAGCTCGGTGGCAAGGCGCCGGTTCTCGTCTTCGACGACGCGGATCCGGCCGCGGTGGCCGAGGGCGTGAAGGTCGCCGGGTTCTGGAACTCGGGCCAGGAATGCGCGGCCGCGTGCCGGATTGTGGCCGGCCCCGGCGTCTACCACGCGCTGCTCGACCAGCTGGTGCCGGCCGTCGAGTCCCTCCGGGTCGGTGACCCGAGCGCGGACGACGAGATCGAGATGGGCCCGGTGATCTCCGCCGATCAGCAGGAGCGAGTACTCGGTTTCCTCGAGCGAGCTACAGGCCGTGGCAAGGCCCGCGTTCTCACGGGCGGCGACTCGAACGGCGGCCGGGGCTTCTTCGTCACGCCGACGGTCGTTGTCGACGTCGAGCAGACTGACGAGATCGTCCAGCGGGAGGTCTTCGGCCCGGTCGTCACTGTGCAGCGCTTCGAGGACGACGACCAGGCAATTGCTTGGGCGAACGACGTGGAGTACGGGCTGTCGGCCTCGGTCTGGACGCGCGATGTCGGCCGCGCGATGAACGCGGCGCGCAACCTCCAGTTCGGAACAGTCTGGATCAACGATCACTTGCCGCTCGTCTCGGAGATGCCGTGGAGCGGCTTCAAGCAGTCGGGCTCCGGGAGAGACATGTCCCTGTACGGGCTCGAGGACTACACGCAGATCAAGCACGTTATGGCGAAGATCGACCGCTAGGCGGCTCCGGAGGTGGAGCGATGACGGCAGAAGAGCACACGACGGCGCGAGCGCTGACCAGGCGGGAGCTCGTGAAGCTCGGGCTCGTCGCTGCGGGCACGGCCACGGCCGCCGGCTGTGGAGTCGGCGACACGCAAAGCGGGGAGTCGGCCGCAAAG
>Ga0307302_10000406_pt1 | contig 19348 bp, 16 predicted proteins | sample ER_DNA_183_FD_194490 | JGI IMG/M metagenome (GOLD analysis project Ga0307302, IMG submission 194490) | Bulk soil microbial communities from the East River watershed near Crested Butte, Colorado, United States - ER_DNA_183 | ecosystem: Environmental > Terrestrial > Soil > Floodplain | place...
AAACATCTCCTAGCATCTCAAGGTCGCACCTTACGACTCTCGACTGCTGTCGGACGCTAGACAATGCCAACGCCCACGCAAAGCTTCCGGGGACGTAGCACTGACCACGGCACGAGACTTGCGACAGCGTGCTAAGCGTTGCACACACTGCCATCGAAACGTGCCACGGACCTGAGGTGGGAGCCGACGTCGCGGGAAGAACCAGGGCACGCCCTCCAGGGCCTGCCCCACGCTCGAGGGGCTGGTCGAGCGTGCCGCCACGGACGAGCCGCAGTCCTGGGTGTCCGTACTGGGTGTAGACCGCCATCTGACAGGTTGGACATCGGAAGATCCGCTGCGCGCTGCCGTCGTCGGGAGGTGCCTCGACCGCTGTTGGTCTCCCGCCAACAGCTGCACGCGGTCGGTCTCGATCAGCAGGTTGATGACGAGGTTAGGGCTTGGTGTTGGAAACGACGCTGCGGGCCGGGCCGAACGTCACATCCGGGCGGGGCTACTGAGGCGGGCAGCCCGGCCGTCGGTCCAGGGGTCGCCCCCTCGTCATCGTCGTCCTGGCCGGCGTCGTCGTCCGGCTGCGCTTCCTCGCCGCTGAGGCGGACATGCCGGATGAGGAGGGAATGGCTGGCTGCCATCAATGGGATGCACCACCCAGACGCGGTCCTGCTGCACGGAGCTGGGTTCGCCGGGCGAATCTCCCTGCTGCTTGATGATCGCATTACTCATGCTGGAACCCTTTCCGGCGAGTATGAGTGCTGTCCAAAGTAGAGGCAGACGGAACGCCACGGATACCCACCTCCTAGATGTGTTCGCTCGCGCGATCGGGCGATCCGGGCCGCCCGCGGTTGGGGCGCCTAACTGCGCGGGCCGCGCGGTTGCTCTGGCGTTTGCCCGCGGGGGCGCTGACGTGCTGATCAGCTATCTAGGGAGTGAGGGGGTCGATGCCGATGAGACCGTACGTTGATCGAGTCTGCGGGCCGGAAGGCCGTTCGGAGATCACTTGCGCCGCACTGCCTCGTAAACGCCTGCCACTTTGTCTGCGATTGCCCTCCAGGAGTACCCGGGTCGAACCAAGGCGTGTGCCGCATCCGCTCGCGCCAGGCGCTCAGTCGGGCACGTCAATGCGTTGATGAGAACCTCGACCAGCGCATCCTCGTCGTCGGGTGGAATCAGCCAACCCTCCGGCGAACGCATGTCGAGGTTGAGGAACGTTGGAGGCCCGCCGGTACGAGTGGCCACGACCGGCAATCCGGCTGACATCGACTCCAGGTACACCGACCCGAACGCCTCACCTACCGACGGCGCAACCAGTAGGTCCGCGCAGCACAGGCCGAGCCGGAGATCCTCATGGCCACGCCAGCCGACGAAGAACACGCCCTCAATGCGCTGCCTCGTCACCAGGGAATAGGGATGCTCGCCCTCCCACTCGCCGGGGTAGCCGCCCCAGACGAGCAGAGGCGCGACCGAACCGAGCCGGGACCTAACACGTGAGTAGGCCCGAAGCAACAGCGGCAGTCGTTTCACCGCCGTAAACCGACCGACGTACAGCAGAACCGGATGGACCCCCGTGGAGCCGGCGAAGGCGGACAGATCGGCCAAGGAGTATCGAACGGTACCTGGGCGGCCGCTCTCGTCCCACCCACGCGGGTCATCGACGAGCCAACGTCGCAGCAGTGCTAGTCGCTCGCGCGCGGTGAGGTCGAGCCGCCGGAAGTACTCCGTGTCAACCCCATTTGGTATGACGGTCACCCGATCCTCGGGTATTCCTAGGATGCGAACCGTGCGGGCGGCGTGGTCTGTGGAGGCGGCGAGGATATGCCTGCTGCGCTGAGCCGTGGCGCGCAGCCGGTCTGCCCAATATCGGGCATACCTCCACGACGCTGGCAGCCCGATCCGCGATCCCTCGCCGTTGCCACCGCTGTGCTGCTCGATCTGCTCCAGCATGAGCAACTCAGTCCCGTGCAGGTGCGTAACCACCGGCACATCAGGCCAGACACTCTCCGCGGCATCGTGTAATGGGGTGAGGTGGTGGAGGTGGAGTACCACAGGGGCGAGTGGGCGTAGCCCGGCCAGCAGGCGCCGCCAGGAGTCCACCTGCCGCGCGGCCAGCTCGGGTGAAACCCCAGCGAGAACACGGTCCGGGGCACCAGGCTTGTCCTCATATGACGCATGCAGCGGCACCGGCTGGTCGAGTGGGTCCTCGCCGCGCAACCAGGCATCTAGCGCCGGGGTGAAGTTGGCCGCCGACACCGGAAGTCCGGCGAAAAACGTTGCAGCATGGCCCGGATTTCCAGTGCCACCCACTGAGCCGGCGACGATCCATGGTGTCCAGCCGGCCTGTATCAGGGCGGCGGTCAGGTAGCGCACGACCTGCGCTGAGCCACCCCGGGGGAAGAACGAGAACCCCTGCAACACTGGGCCCGGAGCCATATGCGCACCATTCCACAACGCTTAGGTCTGTCGCATCGTGAGGTGTCGTAGGTCGGATGCCGGTTCGCCGAACGTCCCTGCTTTGGCGCCGTCCTGCGATGGTGCGCGACGAGATCAAGGCGTCCGCGTGACTTCCTCAGCAAGTCCCATGCGCCAGGTAAACCCCGATCGCCGCGTGCCGCTGCCATCGACAAATTCCATTCAGCTGGCCGACTACCGACTCGTGGCTCCACACGTGCAGATGGGTCTCATGAATGTTGCCGTAGTGGACACCTTGCGGGTACTCCACGATTGGGATCGAGAGCACGAGGTAACGGGCATGCGCGCGGGCGCTGGCCCACACCGGCAACGCGTCGGCCAGCGTTAGGTGCTCCAGCACATCGCCAAGGATCACGACGTCGTACCGGGTGGGCCAGGAGAAGTATCGGATATCCGCCACATGCACCACGTCATATTTGCGGCGCAACTCAAACATCTCCACATATGGCTCGAAGATCTCGACACAGCTCCACGAAGACCCCGGCGTGACTCCGCGAAGCAAGTCGGAATATGTGCCCTGGCCCGGGCCGACATCGAGCAGAGTAGCCGGCCTCAGACGCGTGACCTCATGTGAGATCCAGGCCTTACCGTCGATCAAGCTTCTTGGCATCTAACCCCCAGTGCGTTAGTGCCCCACTGACGAAAACGCGCCAGAGTGCGGTATGCGGCAGGGGCCAGTCCTCGCATCCGATGTGTAGTGGAACAACGCCGCCGTGGGTCCACTACAAACTCTATCCAAATGCTTTCCGAATCCAAGGTGATCGTGTCTCTCGACTCAAAGGCTCTCGAGATGGCATTAGTGCGGACTTGCACGGTTGGCGCAGCGGGTGTTGCCGCGCTCGGTGGGTTCGAGTGATCTGGTGAGGACGTGACGGGGACTTCAACGCGACTCGTAGTAGCAAAACTATTTCAGAAACCCCTATTGCCGATCATTTCGGAGTTAATTCGTTCCCCTCGTTATGCCTGTCAAATCGCCCCTACTACGCGAAAACAAGTGTCCTTTGGCACAAGGCCCTTTCCACACTCCTTAATGCTTCATAGCCGATGTGAACGTGCGCATGGTCGCAGCGGCCCGAGCATGCCTGGCGGAGATTAGGTCCATGCAGCTGTGGGTAACCGAAACCGGGGAGCACCAAGACCAGCAGACGCCGTGACTGGCGCGCAGCTAGTTCTCGGTGGTGTCTTCTACTTGTGCACTATCCCGGTCACGCCAGTCACCGTGTCGCCGCTGATCCAGACGTCGTCATCAACCTGGCTGACGTAGACCCGGCCACGCCGGCCGATGACGGTTCCGCTTGCGGCACCTCGATCGTCCTTGAGCCGGGTCGGCTAGCAGCATCACCTTGGGCCTCGGATCCGCTAGACGATCAGGCGGTTTGCGACTATGAGCCGATCGTGGTCGATCAGCCAGCGGATGCCGTCCAGCACCGCGGCTTCCGGTTCGAAGGCCGGGGCGTAGCCCAGCAGCGTGCGCGCCTTCTCGATCGAGGCGTACTGGCTGCGCGAGAGGTGCTGCCAGCTGGAGTCGGCGTACTCGGTGGTGGTGTTGGACCGGAACTCGGCCCAGCTCACCGAGCGGGTCTGGGCGGTCTGCCCGAACCAGCCCGCGGCGATGGCCAGGAAGCCGCGGGCCGTCAGCGCCGACGGGGCCACCACGTTGAACGATTCCCCCGCAGCCGCGTCACGGTGCTTGACCGCGAGCTGGAACGCCTGCGCCACGTCGTCGGCGTGGACATGGTGCATGAGCTCGGCCCCGATGCCCGGGACGGCGATCTCCTGGCCGGCGGAGACGGCGTACCAGATGTCGGGGTCGAGATTGCCCAGCGGCCCGATCGGCGGCCAGCCGGGGCCGCTGATGTGGCCGGGCTGGAGCACCGTGGTGACCAGGCCGCCGGATCGGGTCTCGGCGGCCAAAAGCTCGGCGATCGCGGCCTTGTGGGTGCCGTACTCGCCGAACGGCGGCGAGGTGTCGTCCTCCCGCATCGGCTGTTTGACGCTCACCCCGTACCGCCAGATGGTCCCGCAATGGACCAAGTGCCCGCTACGTCCGCGTAGTGCCTCCACCAGCGAGTCCGCCGAGTCGGGCGTGAAACAGATCATGTCCACCACCACCTCGGCCTTGAGCGCGGCGACCCGCTGCCCGAACGTCCCGGCCACGTCCTCGGCCGCCCGGTCCACCGGGATCTGCTCGACCTCCGACCATGCCTCGTCGTCGACGTAGGGAGCGCGGGCGCCGCGGGTCAGGTTGACCACGTCGTGCCCGGCGCGGACCAACCGCGGAACCAAGAAGCTGCCGACGTGTCCGCTGCCGCCGATCACCACGATGCGCATGGTTCCCGACCCTAGCCCGCCAGACGGCGACCCTGACGAAAGTGGACGACCTGCTGCTCAGCTTCGCGGTCTGGCTTGCCGGAGTTGGTGTGGGATCCGGTGGCAGGGTGTGTGGATTCGATGGTGGCGGAGCGGCGGGCGAAGGCGTTCACTGCCGGCACGGTCAAGGGTGCGGTGGCGCTGTCGCAAAGCCCGTTTGACCAGGGATGATGCTGGTGGGCGATACTGGATTTGAACCAGTGACCTCTTCCGTGTCAGTGATCTCTGGTACGCATGACAAGGTGCCGGTCTGCGGAAGTGAGGTCCATGGGCGTACCCGGATGATCCCCGGGTGCTGGACCGATGGACTAGCAGTGTGACTGGCAGGGCGGGCAGTTTGGAATCTACAGACGCATCCGGGAGGAACTCGGGGATGACGTGCGGCGGTAGCGACAATCAGCTCGGGTTATGAGTCTGGTGGCTGGTTGGCGCCTGGACCGCTTCGCTGAGCAGGCTGTTCGGGTACCGTCTTGCGCTGTCCGACCGCACGGAGCATTGACACGAGCACTGCGTGGAGGCGGTCCGCCCCCTCGATGCGCTCAGTCGGCAGGACGCGCGCGAGTGTTCGAGGGGTCAGCAGGATCGCGCGGTCCTGCCAGCCGCCCAGGCCTCCGTGGGCACCGACCAGAGGTTCGAATGCTGCAATGTCAAGCGTGCCGTCTTCGACGCGGCTGTTGACGTAGAGGTCGGGGGCCTCCGGCATCGCGACTGCCCGGCGGAGCACGCGGGCAGCATGGTCGCCGTACGGCTGGAGAGGGTCTCGTCCGGTCACCTCACCGGTGTCGAGCCGGATCCGACCGTGCGCACCGAGGGCCCACGGCACGCCTGCCGCGTCGAGGCCGGCGATGAATCCGACGCCTTCGTGGGCGCAGAGGCCGGAAACGAGCTTGGGCCAGCGCTCCTGGAGATCCTCCAGACTGAGCCGGACACGAGAGTGCACATACAGCGTGCCGAGATTTCCTGAGCCGAGCACCGAAATTTCGGCGGTGGTCCCGGCTTCCGCGCTTTGGTCGATGTGTCGCCTGCTCACGGCGGCGGCGCGGTTGGCGGCTCGGCCGGATACGCCAGAGCCGGCGAGGTCTTCGGCGAAGGACTCGACTCGTCCCCACTCTTCCACTGGGGCGTCAAGGGAGGCCACTTCCTCCTGCATCAGCCGGGTGCACACCTCGCCGAGGTCGGTGCCGAAGCGGTCCCGGAACGTTAGGCCCTGGGACTGGCCGTGGTCAGAGAGCACCACGATGTGGTAGCGCCGGGCAGCGTGCCCGGCGAGCCGCTCGAGCATGCCGAGGACCTGATCCAAGCCGTCAAGGGCTGCCAGGGACTCGGGGCGGAACATACCGGCATGGTGGGCAATCTCGTCGTAATCGACGTAGTCGACATAGATGCTCCTGGTCCCCTTGCGCATCTCCTCCGCGATGACCGCGGTATTGAGGTCGCGTTGCAGCACGTTGGTGGCGGCGCGAAGGCCGGCGTAGGTCCATCCGCGGTGGCTGCGTGGCAGGACGTTGAGCCGTGCCTGTCGGGCCGCCTGCCACCGCTCCTTCATGATTTCAGCGACAGTCCGGACCACACCTCGGGTGAAGCCATTGGGGTTGGTGAGGAACCAGGCGAACGTCTCCCGGGCCGCCGCGGACCCGCGTCCCCCGCCGAGACGGCTCATGGTGAGCATGCGCGAGGCGCGTCGCCGGTGAAGAGGTTGCCCAAGGCCAGTCCGTCGTCAACAAGCAGCCCGGCCCCATTGGTCGCGCGCTGCTCGATGACCGCGGCATCTCCTGGCCGGTTCGCGATCAAGACCCGACCCAGGTCACGGTCGTACCAGCGAAAGGCCGGAACCCCCGCCACCGTGCCATGCAGAATCCCCAGCTGACTGGCAGGCGTGGTGCACGGCAACTGTGCCGTCCACTCTTGGAGCACATAATCACCCGAGGTGACCCAGCGCCGCATGGTCGGGACCCCGCCCGCCTGGATGGCCCACCGGAGGACGGGGAAGGCGACGCCGTCCAACTGAACGAACACAATGCCGTCCACCTCCGGGTCGGGGATGGATTCGGAGACCACCCGGCGCCGCAGCAGCGAAGCCATGAACGAGTCATCAGTGCCGGCGCTCCCTAACCAGGCCGCAGCGGTGCCTATTGCGGCGACGATCCACGACGCCCAGAACGCGGACCAGAAGGTAGCGGTGATCCCCGGCGCGATCCAGATCGCGGCGTAGACCAGAAGCGCCTGCCCGACCAGACCGGCAAGAACGACCGCGAGCCAGCCAATGCGGGCAACCACCCGAACGAGCACTGGCCGGAACGCCAGCCCAAGCAGACCGGCAACCGCCGTCGCCACCAAGTAGGCCCAAGGCGCGACGGCTGACAGGCCAGGCAACAAGGCGCCCGCAACGGCCAGCGCCACCGACGACGCCAGCCACACCACGACCAGCCGAGAGATGTCACCCAGACGCAGGCCGGTCCGAGGCTGCGCTTGCGCTCGTTCGGACACCACAACCACACCTGTCCTAACCTCCGCCGAGACAGCGAGGCCCGTTCACCGCATCTGCACCGTATGCCCGGCGCGCCAGACTCGGATCTGATCATTTACCCGGCGGACGCCCTGACCTGCAAATTACACCGACCGGACCTGGCATCCGGCCCCCCGTGGAGCCTGACACTAAAGCGGTACGGCGGACCGATGATGCTGGACTGATCAGGACGAGAGCTTTTGCGACTACAGAAGGGAGACCAAAACCGTGACCCGCGTCCCACCGTTCGGCCGCGCCCTCGCCAGGGTCCTTGTGGATGCGTCGGCGAAAGCCCAGCGGCAGCCGGTCGGCCGACTCCTGACTCACCGCCTCATCAGTTCGAGACGGGTGGGCGGGCAGGTCGCGCCGTGACGGGCACCCTGACATGGTGGGGGCACAGCACCTGCACGTGGCGGGACGGCGGGACCACCGTCTTGTTCGACCCAGTTTTGACCGCTCGCCTCGGCCATCTCCGTCGAGTTCGGGGTCCAGTTCCGCCCCCGGACGCTGCGCATGCGGACATCATCCTGATCTCCCATCTACACGCGGACCACACGCACCTGCCCTCGCTCCGACTGATCCCACCCTCCGCTGATCTCATCGCCCCAGCAGGCTCGCGCCGCCTGCTCAAGCCGATCGCCGCCCGCGGTGTGAAGCTCCGCGAGGTGCAGCCCGGTGATCTTGTAGAGTTCGGCGGCCTACAGATATGCGTCCTAGCTGCCGACCACGACGGCCGACGACACCCTGGAAGCCCTCATCGCGGACCCGCGCTCGGCTATCTTGTCGAGGGCTCCCGCCGCTGCTGGTATCCGGGTGACACTGGTCCAGAGCTCGCAGTCGAGGAGGTGGCGCAAGTCGACGTCGCCCTTGTGCCAGTCGGAGGGTGGGGACCTACTCTCGGTCACGACCATCTCAATGCGCAGCAAGCGGCACAGGCAGTCCGCCTCATTCACCCAGATCATGCCGTCCCCGTGCACTGGGGAACCTGGTGGCCGATCGGCCTCCCCGAGCGCCCCGATCTGATCGATCGGCCAGCCGCGGCCTTCGCCGAGCACGTTGCTCGTGTGGCACCGACCACGAGCGTCCATCTCCTCCACCACGGCCAATCGGTCAAGCTATAACGTGAGGTTGAATCTCACCCTCGCCGCCCTCGTGGTCACGTTTTTGACGACCGTGAACCGCCCCTATCACCCAAGGAGCCTTCCTTGTCGACGCTTCCTCGTTCTGTTTCTTCAGCCTGCTGCAGCGGCCGCCGGGTCACCGGCGATTGCCGACCGTGACTGCCCTTCTGCTTCCCGGCACGGGTAGCCGCGCCAAGAGAGTCTCTGGATACGTCCACGAGGAACGACCTCGTTAGGCTCGCGGGTTTGCTTCATTGTCTATGCCGGCGAGCACTCCCCAAGACGCTTTCGGCTACAGTCAGTTGGCCGATCGGGCAAATGTCAGCCGCAGGCCAAACGGGTGGGAAATAGTGGCTCAAAGTTCTTCGACAGAACATCAGTCAAACAACTTGCGAGCTGTGCTCGCGCCACTGGCGCTCGCTCAGTTCATCTGTAGCTTCGCCGGCTCGAACATGAACGTAATGATCACCGACATGAGCGAGGACCTGGACACCACCGTTCAGGGCATTCAGATCGCGATCACGCTCTTCCTGTTGGTGATGGCTGCACTGATGATCCCCGGCGGCAAGCTGACCGACCGCTACGGCCGCAAGCGGTTATTCATGCTTCGGATTGATCGTCTACGGCATCGGTGCCGTGCTGAGCGCTGTCTCACCCGGTTTGGGCGTGCTGATCCTCGGCAACTCGATTCTGGAGGGGGTTGGCACGGCGATGCTGATTCCGCCGGTCTACATCCTCACCACACTGCTGTTCACCGAAATGACGTCCCGGGCTCGCGCGTTTGGGGTGATCAGCGCCATGGGCGGCGTCGGCGCTGCAGCCGGCCCTCTGATTGGGGGTCTTATCACCTCGGCGATCAGCTGGCGGGCAGCCTTCATATTCCAGGCCCTGGTTATTGCTGTGATCGTTTTGTTGAGTCGAAAGTTCACCGATCCACTGCCGGCCGACCCGACCCGTCCGTTCGACACCGGTGGCGCCGTCCTCTCGGCCCTCGGTCTCGTGCTCGTAGTCACCGGCATCCTGGCAGCAGACAACAACTTGTGGTTGATGCTGATCTTGATCGTCGCCGGTGCGCTTGTCCTTGCCCTGTTCTTCATCTCGGTGCGCGCAAAGGAGCGGGCGGGCAAGGAGCCCCTGCTGTCGACGAGTCTGTTCCACAACCGCACCTCCAATCTCGGTCTCGTCACCCAGAACACCCAGTGGGTACTGCTCCTGGGCACATCATTTGTGGTCTCGGCCTACCTGCAGGTGGTTCGGGGCTACGACGCGATCCAAACCGGCGTCATCTTCACGGCGGCGACGGTGGGGCTGCTGGCCTCCTCACTCGCCGCGGAGCGTCTCGCTCAGCGGCGTGCCCAGCGCACCCTCATCCTCGCCGGATTCGTTCTCACGATCGCTGGCGTTGGTGTGCTGCTGTTGATCGTGAGGGTTTCTCCGACCGCATGGGCTTTCGCGCCAGGTCTGCTCCTCATCGGACTTGGTCTCGGCACGATGCTTACGCCGTCGGTGAATGTCGTGCAGTCGAGCTTCCCGGACGACCTGCAGGGTGAGATCTCAGGCCTGTCCCGCAGCGTGTCCAATCTCGGCTCCAGCCTCGGAACTGCCATCGCCGGAACCATCCTCGTCGCAGGCATTACCGCAACACCGGGCCGCGCGTACGCGCTCGCAATGATCGCGCTAGCTGTGGTTGGTCTGATTGGGCTGGTTGCCGCCGTGATGCTGCCGGCAGAGCTCCGTGCCGTGTCTGCTCAGAACGCAACCCAGCACGAATCGTGAGCCGACTCAGGGCCATCCTGCGGGAAGGTTAGGACACCGTGGCTTAGCTGTCCCGCGGTGCCCGTAGGCCTGGGTTGACGCAGGTAGGACGCGAGCGCCCAGATGATGGGGCATCGCTCTTCCAGAACCGGCTCGCTTCCCGGTGCGGGAGCAGCTCGTGGCTATCCGTGAGTCCCGAGCTTTTAGCCGACCTCGGCGCACTTTGGGACGACCTGCGACAGCTGCAGCTGCTGGGACCGAGCGGCCCCAATCGACGACGGCGCCGAAGATCCCACTGTGAATGCTGATCACGCCCCCACGCGTCGAAGTTGGTCACGCCTACGCGATGCGGTGACATCATCGTCTTCAAGTCGCGAGGAAGTGTTGTCGATGCAGCTCATGGCTGTTGTGGGGGTGAGGGTGGCCGAGCAGGGCCTGGGCCGGGTCCTCGCCAATAAAAGTGGGACACGGCCGTGAGTGACGGGCTGAGAGCGCCCGGTCAGGGTACGAGTTCAGGCCGGTCGGGCCCAAGGCTGGTGCCGATCCTTGGCTGGCTTCGGTCGTATGACCGGCGGTGGCTGCGTGGAGATCTGATCGCCGGGATGACCGTTGCTGCCCTGATCGTCCCCAAGAATCTGGGCTACGCGGAAATCGCCGGAATCCCGGTGCAAAACGGGCTTTACGCAGCAGCAGCAGCCGGTGCAATCTTGTATGCGATCTTCGGGACTTGCCGTCAGATCTCGATGGGGCCGAGCTCAGGTCTCGCCGCTGTGGCGGCGAGTGCGGTGTTTGCGGCCGGGATCACCGACCGACAAGAAGTAGCGTCCTTCGTTGCCGGCATCACCTTGGCGTCGGGCGCGGTGTTCCTGCTTCTAGCAGTGTTCAAGCTGGGGTGGATCGCTCAGTTCCTGTCTCGTGCGGTGGTGACCGGGTTCCTGTTCGGCGCGGCCCTGGACGTTGTGATCGGCGAGCTCCCCAAGATCACCGGCACCAAGGTCACCGGGTCGAACTCCTTACAGGAGCTGTTCTTCTGGGTTGGCACTCTTGGCGACACACACCGGTTGACGCTCATCGTCGGGATCGTCGCAGTGGCCGTGGTGTTCGGCCTCCGCAGGTTTGCCCCACGTGTTCCTGGGGCCCTCGTGCTGGTCGCCGGCGGCCTGCTGGGAAGTTGGCTTTTTGATCTAGGCGCTCACGGCGTTGCTCTTGTCGGCGAGGTCCCGAGAGGGCTGCCTCGATTCGAGGTTCCCGACGGTGGGCTGCTGTGGGACCACGCCGTCATTGTGGCCATGGCAGCGTTCGCCCTGATGCTGATCGGTTTTTCACAGACAGCAGGAGACGCCTGAGCCTTCGCGGTCAAGCACCACTATCAGATCGACATCAATCAGGAGTCGGTGGCGCAGGCGCTCGCGAACACCGGAGCCGGGCTCTTCCACGGTATGCCCGTATCGACCAGTCTTTCGGCGAGCTCACTCAACGACCACTCCGGTGCCAAGACCGGCCTGGCGTCGATGACATCGGGGCTTACCGTGCTCCTCACGCTGCTCATACTTGCGCCGCTGTTCTCCGATCTGCCGAAGGCCGTTCTCGCCGCTGTGATCATCGAAGCGGTCGTCATGGGCATGATGAACGCCCCTGAGATGCGGCGAATGGCGCGGGTCCAGCGCTTCGACTTCTGGATCGCAGTGACCGCCATCTTGGCAACCCTGGTCTTTGGTGTACTCGCCGGAGTCATGATCGGCATCGCACTCTCACTGCTGTGGCTGATCGCCGTGACCACACGCCCGAATATCGCCCTGCTTGGGCGAGAGCCAGGCACGCAGGTTTACCGGGACCTCTCCAACCACCCCGACGACGAGCAGCCCTCTGGCATCGCCGTTGTCAGGCTCGACGGCGACCTCTTCTTCGCCACAGCCGACGCCCTCGAGGACCGGATCCGCGACGTCATCCACACATCCAGCAGGCTCGACGGGATCGTGCTCGACTGCGAAGGCATCAACTTCGTCGACTCTCAAGGTTCAGCCAAGATGACAGAAATCGCCCGCCTTGTTGAGGAGTCCGGGCTCACCCTCAGGCTTGCCCGGGTCAAGCCAGTGGTTGCGGCGGCTCGTACTCCTTCAGGACCTTCCGGCGGAGCACAGCTGCCACCCAGGCTGGGTCGCCGTCGAGCTGGTCGGGCAGACTAGCAGTTTGACGAGCAAGGCCAACGACATGGAAGCAGCGCAGGCGTCAAGGCTGTCGCAAAGCCCATCTGACCAGGGATGATGCTGGTGGGCGATACTGGATTTGAACCAGTGACCTCTTCCGTGTCAGGGCAGAATCTCCGCCTGGGAATGCGGCCGAGTGTGGCCTCTGGAGAGCGTGCAGGGTCGCTCATGTCCGCCACGGTGCGGTTTGGTTGGCCGACAGTTTGGCCGACAGTGAACAAGTTGTCTGAGTCGTTTTAAGCGCAGCTGCAGAGGCGAGGGCGTGCGCCGCACGACGGAGCTGTCCTGATCCAGGCGAGAGAAGTGCGCTCGTTGGCCAGCGTGAAGCGGGGGTCGGGTTCGGTTCCGGCCTCAAGGACGTGGCGAGGGAAGCGGGCTCTGCTCATGGGTTCATCGTTCTTGTCGCCACCGATTCCGGCCCGCCTCATGTTTCGCGTGTTATCGGCACGGCGCTTGAGTCCGTGCGTCGTCGTCCCACTCTTAGGTGACTTGTTGAAGCTGCTCAAGTGGCACAGACGCGCTCGTCAAGCGCGGCTCCTTGGTTCCGGTACTTCGGTTCATTGATCAGGTCTTCTCCCAGCCATGCGCACGCTGCACCGCGCCCGCGGTGGGTGCGCCTCTGGAACCCAGTGAGCTTGCCGAAGAGACGTTGCCATCCCTGAGCGGGCGCAAAGTCTTCGGCCGTCGCGCCTGATGACCACGAGGTGAGGCTGTTGGACGCGTTGCCCAGTCCCAACCGTCACATGGCCCGTGAAGCGTAGCTGCCAAGCCGAATTCCAGCGCGACTCGGGATTGAGCGGCTGCGTGCGCGAGAGTCCATGGCGACCAAGAGGTAGACCGAGCCGGCGAGGATTGCGACGAAGCCGCCGCCGAGTAGCCAGGGGCGACGCTGCCCGGTCTCCAGACGTGACAGCGTGCTCTTCGAAATGCCCGTGGTCGCAGCCAGGCTCGTCAGTGTCACGCCACGTTGGGTCCGGATGCGCTGCAGCCGCGGGCCGACCTGATCGAGGGTTGCCGCGATGCCCGCTTCGTTTGTCGTCCACGGCGCCATGGTCACCCACCATTCCCAGAAATCGCAACATTTGTTGTGGTTACCGGGAACGGCGGTCACTCTCGAGTCATGCATGAGTACGACGTAGTGATCATCGGTGGCGGAGCCGCCGGTCTGTCAGCGGCGCTGGTCTTGTCCCGTGCCCGACGCACGGTGCTCGTGGTGGACGCGGGCCAGCCTCGCAATGCCCCCGCAGCGCACATGCACGGGTTCCTTTCCCGCGACGGGATGGTGCCCGGCGACCTGCTGACCGTTGGCCAGGCCGAAGTGCAGGGCTACGGCGGCGAGATCGTCCAGGACGCCGTGGCCCGGGTCGGCCAGTCCGAAGGCGGCTTCGAGGTCGAGCTGCGCAGCGGCGTACGGGTGACCGCTCGGCGCCTGCTGGTCGCCACCGGGCTTCGCGACGAGCTGCCGGACGTCGGCGGTCTTCGCGAGCGGTGGGCGCGCGACGTCCTGCACTGCCCGTACTGCCACGGCTACGAGGTCCACGGGCAGCGGCTCGGTGTCCTCGGCGACTCGCCCGGATCCGTGCGATACGCCCAGATCGTCCGGCAGTGGTCCGACGACGTCGTCTTCTTCGTCCCGACCGGCACCCTGACTGCCGAGGACCGCGAGCAGCTGCTCGCCCGGGCCATCGGCATCGTCGAAGGCAACGTCGCCCAGGTCGTGGTGAAGGACGACCGCCTCCACGGCGTTGCGCTCGACGACGGCACACTCGTACGTCGCGACGCCCTCTTCGTCCCGCCACGTTTCGTCCCCAACAACGACATCCTCCTCGACCTCGGCTGCGACCTCGACGAGAACGGCTGGGTCCGGATCGATCTGAGCGGCCAGACGACCACCCCCGCAGTCTGGGCCGCCGGCAACGTCAGCAACCCGCGAGCCCAGGTCATCACCGCGGCAGGTGAAGGCTCCGCGGCCGCCATCGCCATCAACGCCGACCTCGTCGACGAGGACGTCCGCGACGCCGTCCGTGACTTCGGCAGCCCGGGCGCCCGCCTGAGCCGACACGCATCCATTCGCCACCAACTCGCACACATCACCAAGGAGCAGCACCCATGTCGAACACCACCGCAGCGAAGCCCGTTGGACCACCCACCAAGCACCAGCTCGCGCTGATGATCTGGTTGGCGGTCTTCCCGACCCTCACCGTCCTCAACCTCACGCTCGGCGACTGCTCCGGCCGATGTCCCCGATCCTGCGGACCTTCATCCTCGCGACCATCGCCGTCCCCGTCGTCATCTACGGCCTGATGCCCCAGCTGCACAAGATCCGTGTTCGACTGCTTACCCAACGCGCGAACGCGTAAAGGCCCGACAGAGGGAGTGCTGACGTGAAGGCAATCACCCAGAACAGGTACGGGTCGGCGGAGGTACTCGAACTTCGAGACATCGACCCGCCCACCGCGAGCGACCACGAAGTCGTGGTCCGGGTGCACGCGGCCGGGCTCGCTCGAGGGGTCCTGCACGTGATGACCGGAGAGCCCTACCTGATGCGTCTCATGGGCTTCGGCCTGGTCAAGCCCAAGAACCCGGTTCTCGGCATGGACGTCGCCGGGACCGTCACGGACACCGGCGCCCGGGTGACCCGGTTCAAGGTCGGTGACGAGGTCTTCGGCATCGCCACGGGCTCCTACGCCGAGTACGCGGCTGCCCACGAGGACAAGCTTGCGCTAAAGCCGAAGAACCTCACCTTCGAGCAGGCCGCCGCCATGGGCATCTCCGGGCTGACCGCGCTACGCGCACTAGACGTTGCTCGAGTGGCGGCCGGATCGAGCGTGCTTGTCGTTGGCGCCTCCGGCGGCGTCGGGACCTACGCGGTCCAGATAGCCGTCGCAATGGGTGCAACCGTCACCGGCGTTGCCAGCGGCTCCAAGGCCGACCTGGTCACCTCGCTCGGCGCCGAACACGTCATCGACTACACCCAGGAGAACTTCGCCGACGGCGAGCACAGATACGACGTGGTCCTCGCCGTCGGCGGAATGACGTCTGTGTCACACCTACGCCGCGCGCTCACTCCGAAGGGAACGCTGGTCATCGTGGGCGGTGAAAGCGACAGCAAGTGGAGCCCCGGCATGGGTCGCCAGCTGAGGGTTGCCATGCTCTCCCCATTCGTCGCCCAACGCTTGGTGTCAGTGCTGAACAAGGAGCACTACTCCGGCCTCGAACGCCTCGCCGAGCTCGCCGCAGCCGGGCAAGTTGCGCCGTGCGTCGAACAGTCATACCCGCTCGCACAAGTGCCTGATGCGATCCGCCGGCTCAAGGCCGGAAACATCCGCGGCCAAGTCGTCATCACGATCTGAAGGTGCCCACAAGAGCGAAGCCGTTCGCCCAGCGCCCCCGGCCAGCAGGGCAACGCGGGTGTGGGCCTCAGCCGTCCCTCGAAGCCTGCCGGAGTCACAGGCCGAGGTCGCGGCTGGAGGTCGTCGCGAGCGCTTCAAGTGGTCCGATGTAGCGGTTGACGAGGACGGAGATGTCCTTGTGCCGGGTCTGGGCGGCGATGCGGTGGAGCGGGACCCCGGCGAGTGCGGCGGTGGTGGCGTGGCCGGCGCGCAGCGAGTGGGCGGTGATGCGTGTGCCGTCAAGTCCGGCGGCCACGGCACGCGCGCGAAGCATCCTCGCGACGACGTGGCCCGACAGCGGTTCGAGGCTGACGGAGCTGGCCCAGATCCGGGTGAACAGTGCGCCTGGTGTCTCGCCTCGTACGGCACGCCATCCGGCGAGTGCGGCGACAGGATCGGTGGCGGCCTGCTGGCCGTGGGCAACGGCGACCAGTTCTCCGTGACCTTCCTGGTCCATCTTCGACTGGCGAACGTTGAGCAGCAGCCCGGCGGGCTTGTACTCGACGTCGGCAAGGGTGAGCGCGACGATCTCGGCACGCCGCATGGCCGAGGCGTAGCCGAGCAGGATGATCGCGGCATCGCGACTTCCGATCGGGGTGGTTCGGTCGATGCCGTCGAGGATCTGGCGGATGCGTCGACCCGGAGTGGGCGGGCCAGGCGGCGTGGCGCTGCTCCGTAGGTACGCCGAAGTCCGCGGCGGACCTGCCTGACGACTTCGGTGGCGGCGGGGTCAGCCACGTCGCACATGCGGTGGACGTGCCGGATGGCGGTGCAGGACATGTCGAGGGTGCCCATCGCGCGGCCGGCCGCGGCGCGTTCGGTCAGGTAAGCGCACAACGCGAGAGGGTCACCGGGCAGGGCCGGGACGCCACGCACGGTGCACCAACGTTCCCATTGGCTCCAGACCAGTGCGTACACCTGTCGGGTTGACTCGGTGCGCGCTGCAGCGATCGCCGTGGTGATGCGTGCGGCATCGACCTCGGTCGGCCCGGATGGCAACCCGCTGCCGGTCTCGGCGGCAGGGTGACTGTGTGCGGTGGCGCTGACCGGCAGGGCGGCGCTCATCAAGGTGGTCATGGCCGGGTTGTAGCGGCGTCTTCGCCAGGGGTGGCGCCTCATCGCTCACTCTTGTGCGGAGACGTCACAAAAGACTGACATTCCTCGCTGGTCGTTGGGCCAGTATCTGCCGAAACGGACGCTGCAGGGTGGAGGGGTCCGAGCGAATCGGCGTGAAGGGTGTTGCCCGCGGATAACGAGCAGGGCCTTCGGGCCGAACGATGCGCACGTGCGCCACTCAACCGACGCCGCCTGAACCGGGCCCAACAACAGATCTCTTCAGGTGCCGGCCGTCGGCCTCACTAAACATCCCGAGCACTTCGGCTGTTCCTGCACCTAGGCTAACTGGCCGACGCGCATGCGCGGTCAAGATGCAGTCCCCACCGGAGGAACGATCTTGACAGCGCAAAGCCCGGCACACCATCAACACCGGAGGAACGGCCGCTGATTAACGCAAGAAACGTCCGCCAAGATCAACAACAAGTCCTCTAGTGGAACTGCGGAACGATCAGGTAGATCCCGAAGAGCACTAGCAATCCGGCGATGCCGATCAAGACGTACCCAAGCGAGACGGTCGCCGTACCGGAATCTCCCTAGTTCGACTTGATCTTGGCGACCGACACCAGGCGTATGCCGGTGGCGAGCAAGACCGTGAAGATCACCGACGTCACGATGGAGACAACGGCCACGATGCCCAGGGCGGCCCAGTCGACACGCATCAGGCGGCGCTCCTCGCTTTGGGCCGCTTGATCTTTTTGGGCTTGGGAGGAGCCTCGAGCCGTGGGTCGTCGGCGTACGTGGAGGGCGTTGCTGCGGCGAGGACGAGTACTTCGTGGCTGTCGATGACATTGGCGTGGGTGATCTTGTTACGGCGGGAGAAGACATAGATCACGAGACACGCGCCTGCGAGAAGGATCATCAGCGCAACGACCCCGGCGACGCCTTCATCGGAGAGCAGCGCGGCAAGCCCGCCGACCAGGGCGGCACCAGGCAACGTCAGCAGCCAAGCGAACACCATTCGACGAGCGACGCTCCAGCGAACCTCGGCCCCCTCGCGACCCACGCCGGATCCGAGAATGCTGCCGGTGCTGACGTGCGTAGTGGACAGGCCGAACCCAAGGTGAGCCGATGCCAGGATCGTCGCACTCGTCGATGCTCCCGATGCCGCACCTTGTGGGGTTTCGATCTCGACGATCCCCTTGCCCATGGTGCGCATGATCCGCCAACCGCCCGAATACGTACCCAAACCAATGGCGATGCCGGCAGTGATGATCACCCACAGCTGCGGCCTGGTGCCGGACGCCTGCAGGTTGGCGGCAATCAGCACCAGGGTGATCACGCCCATGGTCTTCTGGCCGTCAGATGTTCCGTGTGCGAGTGCGACCATCGATGCGGTGAACGCCTGCCCGTACTTGAATCCCGAGTTGCTTTGCGCGCTCGGCGTCTTCCTGGTGATGCGATAGGCCAACTGAGTGCCCATGGCTGCACCGATCCCAGCCACCAAAGGAGCAACGATTGCCGGCAGCAGAACCTTTGATACGATCACCCAGCCGTGCACGGAGCTGAGTCCGGCACCCACGATTACCGCGCCGATCAGGCCACCGAACAGGGCGTGCGACGAGCTGGATGACAGGCCAAGGAGCCAGGTCACCAGGTTCCAGATGATCGCACCGAGAAGTCCGGCCAGGATGATCGGAACCGTGATCACGCATCGTCGAAGAAGCCACCAGAGATCGTCTTTGCTACCTCGGTAGAGAGGCAAGCTCCGATGACGTTGAGCAGCGCGGCAATGATGACCGCCGTCCGGGGCCGAAGAGCGCCAGTTGCGACTGGGCCGGCCATAGCATTGGCGCTGTCGTGAAAGCCGTTCGTGAAATCGAAGATCAGGGCTACCACGATGACGACGACGACGAACAGCTCTATCACATGACTTCCCCATCCGGAACGGGTGGCTTGGTGTCGGTGAGCACCACATTGAGCGTTGTCAATCTGGCCAATACCAGTGTCTCAGGGGTCAGGTCAATACCTTAGGGACCTTGTTCCTGACTTTTCTGTGGCACAAGTCCGAGAGGTAGCTCGTAGACGCGCTTCAACTGATCGCGGGCTCAACTACGGCAGGCCTCGAGTGCACCCGTTGGCTGGTTTGGTCTACTGCGGATGATGCGGCGGGCGGCTGGTCAGCTACCTCCAGCCGAGGCAGAGTCGCGGCTACGGGTGCCGGAAAGACGAGAACCCAGAGAGGCCCGAGTGCAAGGCTTCCTCATCCTCAGAAGCGAGGGATCTTGACTCTACCGGCCGTCCGCCGGCCGCATGGAACGCTCGGTTTGGATGCGTTGGGACTGCACGCGTACAGGTTGAGACCGTCGACCCGTCACGCGAGAGAGGATGGCAGTGCTATGCCGCGGAAGCAACGATTGACTTGGACCGCAGTGCTTCGGCTCGCCGTGGTGGTCACAGGCTTCGCCAGCCTTGTCGTTT
>Ga0307302_10000407_pt1 | contig 19291 bp, 17 predicted proteins | sample ER_DNA_183_FD_194490 | JGI IMG/M metagenome (GOLD analysis project Ga0307302, IMG submission 194490) | Bulk soil microbial communities from the East River watershed near Crested Butte, Colorado, United States - ER_DNA_183 | ecosystem: Environmental > Terrestrial > Soil > Floodplain | place...
TGCTCGCGTTACTGACGCAGGCCCGCGCTCTGCGCACGCTGCCTGGCTGGTCGTCGGATGTGGAGGTGTACTTCGGGACGGCACCGCTGGTGGACGCGACGGCGACACCGCTCTCACCCGATGATCTGTCGCAACTCGCTGCCGGCGCACGCTGGCGCGACGGTGCGGCGCTCGTCCCACTGAAGGACCGTGAGGGGCAGGAGGTCGTGGGCGCCGTCGCCGTACGGCCGCGACCCAGGCTCCATGGTCCGCTTCCCGGCGGGTTCGGATTCACGTTCCCTGCGGCACTCATTGCGATAGGCGCGGCGGCCAGGATCGCGCTTCGCGAGCGCTCGCTGCGAAACGGCGGTTATATCGGGGCGGCGCTGCTGCTTGTGCTTGGCGGATATCTCGACGTGTGGGCGGCGGCGCGTCAGAGCACAGATAGGTGGTTGATCGACACGCGGCGCTTGCTGCAAGAAGCGGCCACGCGCCTGCCCTCCCCGCGGGCGCGGCCGCTGATCACCGAGCTCGCGGCGATCGTCCGCGATGCAGAAGTCGTCACCGGAGAGCCCGGGGAGTCAGCGCCGCGCCGCGTGCGGATCGACGGTGAGCGGCGCGCGGTTGTGGCGGTGTTGCTCGTGCCGGGCCGCTGGATCGAGCTACGCGCCGTGCCCGCCGACGTGGAAGCGCCGAAGTGGCTGATTCTGCTGGTGCCCTCTGCGCTGCTCGGACCGCTGGCGATCATGGCGCTGCGGTGGGCCCAGCGAACGCCGCCGCGCACGCGCCGCGAGACCGCCATCGCCTGGGGCTTCCTGGCGCCGGCGGCGCTGCACGTGATGATTTTCACGATCGGGCCGGCGATCTACGCGATCTATCTGGCGAGCCGCGCGAACTTCCGCGTCCTGCTGCGCGATCCGTCGACGTGGAATTCGTTCGTCACGAGCGCCGCCTATGCCCTGTACGTCCCCATTTCCGTCGCGGTGGCGCTCGCCGCGGCGCTGGCCGTGCATCGGTACCGGCGGCGCTGGGGAGGACGTTTGCTCTGCGCCGCGTTCCTGCTGCCCTATGTCTCGTCGGTCGTGGCGGTCGCCCTGCTCTGGCAGGCGATCTCTCGCGCCGGCTCTCTCGGGCTGGGCCGCCCCGATTGGCTGACTAATCCGAACACCGCGCTCCTGGCGCTGATGCTCATATCCATCTGGGTGCACGTGGGCGGGCAGATGCTGGTGTTCCTCGGTGGTCTCGACTCGATCCCGCAGGCGTACTTCGATGCCGCGCGCGTCGATGGCGCGGGAGCCTGGCGCCGTCTCTGGCGCGTCACGGTGCCGCTGCTCCGGCCCGTGACGTGGTTCGTATTCCTGACCGGCGTGATCAGCGCGCTGCAATTGTTCACGCTCGTCTTCGTACTCACACAGGGCGGTCCGCTCCCGGTGCATGCGACGGACGTCGTGGTCCACCGGATCTACCGAAGCGCGTTCGGACCACAGGCGTTCGGCATGGCAAGCGCGCTGGCCGTGATGCTGGGCGTGGTCCTGCTCGTCTTCAAGTGGCCGCAGCTCAAGCTGCTCCGCAGGCAGGCGCGACATGCGTAGGCTCCTGGTTGGGGCAGTCGGCGTCGTCATGGTCGCGCCCTTCCTCTATATGCTCTCGGTCTCGTTCATGGGTGAGGCTGAGCTGCTACGCTGGCCGCCGCCACTGCTTCCCCGCTCGCCCACGACCGACAATTACAGCGCGGCGCTTGCGGCATTGCCCTACACGCGGGTCCTCCTGAACACGGCGATCCTGGCCGGGTGTGTCATGATCGGCCAGGTGCTCACCAGTGCCGCCGCGGGCTACGCTTTCGCGCGGATGCGATTCCCGGGTCGCGACGGCATCTGGACGACGTTGCTCGCGATGTTGGCGATTCCGGCAATCGTGCTCCTGATTCCGCGGTATTTGATGATCGAGGCGCTTGGTTGGGTGGACACCTATCCCGGTCTGATCTCGACAGAGCTCGTGTCGGTGTGGAGCATCTTCCTCATGCGGCAGGCATTTGTGATGCTGCCGCGCGACGTGGAGGACGCTGCCCGTCTGGACGGAGCCGGGGAGTGGACCCTCTTTTGGCGCGTCGCACTGCCGCTGGCGCGACCGGCGGTGGCGGCAGTGGCCATGCTCGCGTTCATGGACCAGTGGCGCAATTTCCTTTGGCCCCTGGTGATCACGCGCACTGCTCGGATGGAAGTCGCGGAGGTTGCCTTGGCGCACCTCCACGTGTCATACGCCGGCAACTGGCCGTATCAGATCGCGGCGGCGGTTCTCGTGACGTTGCCCGTGCTGGTGGTCTGTCTACTGGGGCAGCGTTACGTGATGCAGGGCGTGCGCTTCACCGGTGCGAGGGTGCGTCTTTAGTCTTCAGCCTAGCAGCGATCCCACCTGGAGCGGCGAAGCCGCGTCCTGCACGGGTCAGGCCTATCGCGCCATAACCGGTGGCGTCCAATCGCACGGCAGCCGTGTCGCACGCCCTCCACGATTGGTAGCCGCTCACGAGGGCGACGAGAGGTCCATCACTGGGAAAACCGCGAGATACGTTTGGCTCGGAAGTTGCAAAGCATCGGTTGTCGAGATCTAAACGTAGGCTACCGAGCAGGAGCGCGGCTGCACCAGTCAGGAGCATGAACGTGGGTCGGTCCATCATACCAGTGCTGATTGCCATGGGAGCGTTGTCTACGACCCTCGCCGCGCAATCGAAGATCCCACAAGCGGATAGCGCGCAATCACAAGCGCGGCGGCACGCCATTGGCTTCGGATTCGTGGCGACGCTCGGGGCGAACTGGCAGGTGGAGGCGGCAGAGATTGGGTACGTGCGGCGTCCATCGCGCGGACTCGCTGCCGTTGGACTCGCGGCGCGCCTCGGAACGTTCATCAACGAGAGCGCGATGCTGGGTGGCCAGAAGGGTATTGTGGTCGGTGCCGCACTGTCGGCCCGGACGCACATGAAGTCCATCGCGCAGTTCGGAGCCGACGAGCACGGCACCGGGCTCGGGTTCGACGTCACGTTCGAGCTCAGCGGTTACACCGCTGCCAGCTCACCGATGACGCTGGGCTCCCGCTGGCTCGGGGTCGCCGTGCTTCCCGCGTTCAGCGTGGGCAGCGGCAACTCCCCGCATTTCGGTATTGTGATTGGCCCCACCGCCTTTTTCAGCGGTGGAAGGCCGGTTTTGCGGGGTCTGCTCGCGTTCCGTGGTGAGGCGCCGCTGGCGCGCCGGGAGCGGCATCCCTAGGTTAGCGACCTTATGGTCGCGCCGACGCTGATCTCGGACCATCCCGGTCTCGACGTCCTCGCCGAAGTCGCCAAATTGCTGGCCGCCGCCCGGCCTGCCGACGAAGGGCTGGCGGGGGTCGTCGGCGTGCTGCGCCGGGGACTCGCGCTGAGCCGCTGCCGTCTCTGGCTTCGCTCTGCGGACGGCTCCCGCTTTGTTCCCATCGCCGGTCCCGAAGACGAAACGCAGCTTCCCGGATTCACTTCGGCGGTCGCCGACTGGGTCACCGCGGGACCGCACCGCGAATCGGTCGCGGGCGGCACACTGCTGCGCCTTCCGCTGGTGCACGAGGATGACGCCCTTGGCTGTTTCGAGGTCATCATTCCGGAGGGTCGCTATGACCGGATGGCGCACGACGTGCTGGTCGTCGTCGCGCAGATGCTGGCGCCCGTCCTCGCGGCGCACGAGCTCTCGCAGGACCTCGCCTCGGAGGTCGCCCACCGCACGCGGGACTTTGAAGCTCAGCGCAACTTCGCCGCCGGCATCATCGACTCTCTCCCGGTGGGCCTGTACGTAATCGATCGGGGCTATCGCATCCGTGCCTGGAACCGCAAGCGCGAGGCCGGGACGCAGGGCGTGTCGCGCGAGGACGCGCTGGGGCGGGAAGTGTTCGAAGTTCTGGACCGACAGCCGCGCGAGCTCCTGAAGCTCGAGTTCGACCGCGTGTTCGCGACCGGCGAGATCCAGACGGTCGAGATGGATTCCCAGACGACCGGCGAGGCGCGCCATTACCGCATTACGAAGATTCCGATGCGGATGGATGGCGAGGACATTTCGCATGTCATCACGATCGGTGAGGATGTCACCGCCTGGCGTCAGGCCCAACAGCGCCTGGCGCAGAGCGAGAAGCTCGCCGCCGTTGGCCAGTTGGCCGCCGGGGTGATGCACGAGATCAACAATCCGCTCGCCACGATCCTCGCCTGCAGCGAAGCGCTGAGCTTGCGCGTCGCAGACATGCCGGAGCAGGAGCGCCAGGGGCAGGAGGAGTATCTCCGCATCGTCGATACCGAAGTGCAGCGGTGCCGGCGCATCGTCGACGGATTGCTCGACTTCTCGCGGCCCAATAAGCAAAGCGGCCACAAGGCGCCCGCGGACATCAACGCGATCATCGAGCAGACGCTGTTTCTCCTCAAGCATCACGAGCGGTTCAAGTGGCTCACGATCGAACGGGAGCTCGAGGCCGGGCTGCCGCAGTTCCCGGCCGACGCCGAGCGGCTGGTGCAGTGTTTCATGGCGCTGATGCTGAACGCGATGGACGCGATGAACTCGCGCGGCGTCCTCACGGTCCGTACGCGACGCAACCCGCAGCGGAGCGACGAAATTCTGGCGGAGTTCATCGACACCGGTACGGGGATCCGGCAGGAAGACTTGCCCAAGATTTTCGAGCCGTTCTTCACGACCAAACCGCAGGGCAGGGGCACGGGCCTTGGCCTGTCGGTTACGTACGGCATCGTCGAGGAGCATCGCGGCCGCATCGAGGTAGAATCGCAGATGGGCGTGGGGACCAACTTCAAGGTGTTCCTTCCAATCGGATGAAAATCCTGGTCGTCGAGGACGACAAGATGGTGGGAGACTATGTCCGCCGCGGTCTGGACGAGGCGGGGTATCACGTCGAGCTCGTCGGGGACGGCGACGAAGGGCTGCGCCGGGCCAGCGGGCGGGGCGCGAACTACGACATCATGGTCCTCGATTTACGGCTTCCGAAAGTGTCCGGCATAGATGTGCTGCGCACGCTGCGCGACCGCGGCGTCGGGTTGCCGGTGCTGGTGCTGACGGCGCAGGACTCCGTGGACTTCAAGGTGCAGGCGCTGCGGATGGGAGCGGATGACTACGTCACGAAGCCGTTCGCGTTCGAGGAGCTGCTGGCGCGGGTCGAGGCGCTGGGGCGCCGGCCGAAGGCGATCGCCCCGCCGACGCTGAAGGTGAACGGGCTTGTACTGGACACCGGAAGCCGCGAGGTGACGCGGGACAGCAAGCGCATCGAGCTGACACCCAAGGAATACGCGGTGCTCGAGTATCTGATGCGGCATCAGGGCCGCGTGATGTCGCGCACGCTGATCACGGAATACGCCTGGGATTATCACTTCGATCCCGGGACCAACATCGTGGACGTGGTCATTACGCGGCTGCGCAAGAAGATTGATCACGCCAAGGAACCCAAGCTGATCCACACGGTGCGCGGCGTGGGATACGTGGTGCGGGCGTAACCGTGCAGAGCATTCGCGCGCGGATGACTGTCTGGTATGCTACCGCGCTCATCCTCAGCATCGCGGTCTTTGCGATCGTCCTCTATTTCGGGCGCCGCAGCGCCACCTATCAGGATCTCGATCGCCGCATCCAGTCGGAAGCCGACCTGACGGCCGGCATCCTCGCCGAGAGCTATCACGCGCGCGGCGTGCTGGTCGAGAAGGATACCGCCGGGCGGCCGGTACTGACGCCGGAAGTGGCGGCGGTGCTCGAGGTCGTCCCCGACTTCCTGCTCGTGACGAGCCGCGACGGGCGGCTGCTGTTCGCGTCCCCCGATGCGCGCGCGCTCACCTTCGCCGAGTTCGAGCAGCTGAATGCGATCACCCGCCAGCCGCCCGCGGGAGCGTCGCACCTGCCGGGTCGCTTTCGGATCGAGCCGAACGGTCCAACAATGCATTACATCGTGCGCGCGGTGCCCGACGCGGGCGATCAGTTCGGCGCCATCTTCGCGGGCGCCAATACGCGCTCCGCGGAGCTGCGCCTCGAACAGTTGCTGCTGACGATCGTGATCGCGTTCTTCGTCGGTGTGGTGCCCGCGATTCTGGTCGGCGGCTGGATCGCGGGCCGGGCCCTCGAGCCCGTCGACCGGATGATCACGGAGGTCCGGGAGATCACGGACGGCCGCAGCCTGCACCGGCGTCTCGCGGTGCCGATGGAGCGCGATGAGCTCGGCCGGCTGGCCGAGACGCTGAATCAGATGATGACGCGCCTGGAGCGCAGCTTTTCAGCGCTGCGGCGCTTCACCGCGGACGCGAGTCACGAGCTGAAGACTCCTCTGACCGTCGTGCGCGCGGGCGTCGAGCGCGCGATCACCCGCCCGGACATGCCACCGGAAACGCTCGCGGCGCTGGAGGAAACGCTGCAGGAGGTGAACCGGATGACCGAGTTGCTCGAGTCGCTCCTCACCCTGGCGCGCGCCGACGAAGGCCGAGCCGATCTGCACCGCGAATCGGTGGATTTGCGCGACATCATCGCGGAGGCGGGAGAGACCGGAGAGCTGCTCGCCGAGCACGCCGGAGTCGGTATCGACATCCGCCTGCCCTCGGAGCCCCTCGTGCTCCCGGTGGACCGGAGCCGCATCCGTCAGCTTGCGCTGAACCTCATCGAAAACGCCGTCAAGTACACGCCGCGGGGCGGGCAGGTCTCGGTCGAGCTCGGCACGAACGACGGGCGAGCCGTATTCACAGTCGCAGACACCGGCATCGGCATCGCCCCCGGCGATTTACCCCATGTCTTCGACCGCTTCTGGCGCGCCGACTCGGCGCGCACGCGCACGAGCGAGCGCGCGGGTACCGGGCTCGGCCTCGCCATCTGCAAATGGATCGCCGAGGCGCATGGCGGCACGATCGAGGTGCAGAGCCGTCCCGGAAGGGGCACGACGTTTACGGTGGGGTTACCGCGCGGCTAGATCACATCCGGTTGTCACCATTCCGTAATTGACGTGCAAGCACCGGGTCACCGGTCGTCTGTATCTCTCAGAGAGACTCACAGCTGAGAGCCGACCATGTACGATGACCTGGCGCGAACTCAGAATCACACCTCGCTCGAATGGTTTGTCGTGCATGCGGTAATCCCATCGCTGGCGTTGACTCTGTTGATGCACATGCCCAGCGGCGACGATTGCGAACGCGGCTTCCAGTTTTCACCTCAATCATCAACCGGGAGTGATACGATGCGCGGGTTCAGTTCGGTTGTTTCCATCACCGCCCACGCCGGCCTGGGCGCCGCGGTGCTCTTCGGTACCGCCAAAGCGGGACGATCAGATCCAACTCCGCCGATCGAAGGCCCGATCATCTTTCAGCCGGCGTCTCCGGTCGAGACCGATGGGGGAGTCTCGCTCCCGGGTCCCATCACCGTGGCCCCGCCCGACTTCGGTGACATCTCCGTGTCAACGCCACTGCCCAAGACTGGGGCGACGATGCCCGTGTTCTCGCCGATCTACTCCGGCGCGGTCAGCACTCCGGGCACTATTCATCCCGGCGGCTGGGGCGGCTTGCTCGAGGAGCACGCCGAGGTGCTGACGGCACCGCTCCCGCTCTATCCAGATCTGTTGCGTCAGGCGGGAGTGCAGGGAAGAGTCGTCTTGGAAGCGGTTGTGGACACCACGGGCCGCGTGCTGGCGCAATCGATCTCAGTCGTCTCGGCGACTAGTCCCGGCTTTGTTGCGCCGGCGCGGCAGGCGTTGCTGGCCACGCTGTTCCGGCCCGCCATGAGTGGCGGAAAGCCGGTCCGGATGCTGGTGCGGATTCCGTACGAATTCGCCATTCGGAGCGGCCCAGGGCTTGCCCGATGAGCGCGCGGTCGAAGGCTCATCTGGCTGTCATCGTTTTGTAATCTTCGGCCTACTAGCGGGCATGTTGCGACGGGTACTATTACTTAGCAACCAAGTCCACCAGCCCGGAGGAGACTGCGGTGTTTGACCACCTGATCGAGTCCAGTCGTAAGACGAACAAGAAGGGTGCGTTTGGCCTTGGCGCTGTCTCGCTCATTGGCCACAGCGTGATCGTCCTCGCTGCGGTGGTCGCGACGCTGACCGCCGGCGAAAAGAAGGACGAGGGGACGATCGACACGGCGATGGTCTTCCTCAATCAGGAAGAACAAAAGAAGCCGGAAGAGCAGCCGCCGATCGTCGACGTGCCGCAGCTCAAGGGCTTCCAGACCGTCGTGGCGCCGATGGATATTCCCACGAACATTCCGCCGATCAATCTGCAAGAACACTTCGATCCCAAAGATTACACGGGCACGGGCGTCGAAGGTGGTATCGGCACCGGCATCGTGCCGGACGCCGGTCAGGTGTTCATGGAGTCGGTTGTCGAAGAGCGGCCCGAGGTGCTGTCCGGGCCGGCCCTGAACTATCCGGACCTGCTCCGCCAGGCGGGCGTGCAGGGCCGTGTGCTGGTGCAGGCCATCATCGATACGTCGGGCCGCGCCGAGCCGCCGTCGGTGAAAGTCATTCAGAGTCCCAATCCAGGCTTCGACCAACCGGCCAAGAACTACGTGCTGCGGGCGCTGTTCCGCCCCGCGCGCGTGCACGGGCGGGCGGTTCGTGTGTTGGTGAACTTGCCGATCGACTTCAAGATCAAGCGATAGGGAGACACAATGAGTTACGCTGAACTATTCTCATCGATGGGGCCGTTCGCCAAAGGCATTGTCATCGTGATGTTCGTCATGTCGGCTTGGTCGTGGGCGGTCAGCATTTCCAAGCAGATGTACCTCAGGAAATCGCAGAAGGAGACGCGCAAGTTCGCGCCTGAATTCTCGCGCTACCTGCAGGAAGAACAGCTCGATGGCGCGATCGCGCTCGCCGAAAAGAACAAGAAGAGTCACGTCGCGCGCGTGCTGGGTGAGGCGCTCTCCGAAGTGAAGCCGCTGCTGCGCGACCGGGCGACGATTACGGCCGCGGACATCAACTCCGCCGAGCGTGCCGTCGAACGGCAGATGCTCATCATCACCGCCGAGCTGAAGCGCGGTCTTGGCATTCTGGCGACGACCGGCGCGACCGCACCCTTCGTCGGCCTACTCGGCACGACGATGGGTATCGTGACGGCGTTCCAGGGCATGTCGGCGTCGGGCGGCTCCGGCTCGCTCGCGGCGATCACGGGCGGCGTCGCTGAAGCGCTCATTACCACGGCGTTCGGTCTGATCGTCGCGATTCCGGCGGTGTGGTTGTACAACTACTTCGCAACCAAGATCGACTTCCTCACGGTCGAGATGACCTACACGTCGAAGGAGCTGATCGACTATCTGATCAAGAGCGTCGGCAGCGAGTTCGGCCGGTCGATCTTTACCAAGGAATTCCAGACGCAGAAGGCGTCGCAGACCAGCGGCCCCATCAAGGGATAACGCACCATGGCGATAGGCGGGAAGAAAGCGGAAAGCGGGGTCGCGGCGAACATCAACGTCACGCCGATGATCGACGTGATGTTGGTGCTGCTGATCATCTTCATGATCGTCACCCCGGCGATCACCGCCGGGTTCCAGGCGACGATTCCGCGCGCCAAGAATCCCGACGCACGGGAAGAAGGCGAAGGCGAGGTCCGCCTGGGCATCGACAGGGACGGGAAGTTTTATATCGACATCACCGGCGCGAGCGGGAAGTATACGGGTCCGCGCTACATCAGCGACGAAGATTTACAGGGCCAGCTGACGAACCTGTACGCCGCCCGCAGCACCGACAAGATCCTGTATCTCCGGGCCGACGAGGGGATCGAATACTCGCGCGTGCAACAGGCGCTCGAGATCGCCCGGAAAGCGGGGGTGCGTGTCGTGGGCGCCATCGCCGAGCAGGAACGCTCGGCGCATCCGGAAAGGCAATAACCGATGCAAAGCGGTGGATCGGGCGGCGGGCTCAGCTCGGACATCAACGTCACGCCGATGATCGACGTGCTGCTCGTGCTCCTCATCATCTTCATGATCACGCTGCCGCTCTCGCGGCGGGAATTCGACGTGCAGGTCCCGCCCGAGCAGAAGAACCAGCCCAAGCAGAAGCAGCAGCAGAGCGATCAGATCGTGCTCGAGCTGGCTCCGGACGGCTCGTACGCGATCAACCGGCAGCCGGTTGCGTTCGACCAGTTGGACGCGAAGTTCCACGAGCTCTACGATCAGCGCCCCGCCAAGCTGCTCTTCATCAAGGCGGCGCCGAACCGGAAGTACGGCGACATCGTCAAAGCGATGGACGTGGCGCGCGGCGCGGGTGTTCAGGTGATCGGGTTTACGCCGGCCGAGCAGGGGGCAGCAGCAGCGCACTGACCGGTTTGACCATGCGAATGACGGGGCGCGGACGTTGAAACCGTGCCCCGTTTTTCTTTCTAGTGTATTAATAGACCGTGCCTCCGACTTCACGCCCCCTCTTCCATAGCTACGCGCTCCCCCTTCCCCAGCGGCGGGAAGGGCCGGCGGCTGCCCTCTCATTCCTGGCGCACGTGGCCATCGCCATTCTCGTGTTGTGGCGCGGCGCCGCGCTGTTCGAGGGGGGAGGCGGTGGAGGCACGGGCCCACGAGGCGGGGGTGGTGGTGGCGGCCGTCCCGCGGTCAGCTGGTTCGCGCTCCCCACGTCGTCCTCGGCGCGAGCGGAAACGGCGCCGCAGACGCCAGCCGTCACGGTGCCAACCGTGGCCCCCCCTCCGCCGGTCACGGATCCCGTGAAGCTCGAGCTCCCACCGCCGACCGTCTCCATCACACCACCCGCCGCGGTGGGGACGGGCGACGGGACGACGGGTGGACCCGGGCAAGGTCCGGGCACCGGCGGCGGGACCGGCACTGGCACCGGCACCGGAACCGGCTCGGACGCCGGCCCTGGCTCGGGTGGCAATGCGAGCGATATTATCGCCGCCACGCCGGTCTGGGCGATCATGGCTCCATCCGGTGCGCCGCGCGAAGCACGAGGCCCGCACGAGGTCCGCTTCTGGGTCACGGCGGACGGCCGGGTAACGAAGATCGACGTGAGGCCTCCCATCAAGGATGGGGGGTACCGGCGCGAGTTCACCGAGCGGATGATGGGCTATCTGTTCAAACCGGCCACCACCCGTGATGGGCGACGCGTCGAGTACATCGCGAGCATAACCGTCTCTCCGTAGCGTCACGTCGTAAACCGAAAGCACGAGGGAAGCGTGCGGCAGCTGTTCAAGCGCAAGCCGATCGCGGAGCTCCTGGTCAGCGAGCTCGAGACGCCGCAATCGCTCAAGCGCGTCCTCGGAGCCGGTGATCTCATCATGCTGGCGATCGGCGCCGTCATCGGCGCCGGGATCTTCGGCGCGATCGGGACCGCGGCTGCGGGTCAGTACGACGCGGCCGGAAACATGGTGCGCGCAGGCGCGGGTCCGGCGCTCGTCTTTTCGTTCCTGCTGCTCGGCGTCTGCTGCGCGCTTGCCGGCCTGTGCTACGCCGAGCTCGCCGCGATGATTCCGCAGGCAGGGAGCGCGTACGCCTACTCGTACGCGACGCTCGGCGAGGTCGTCGCTTGGATTATCGGATGGGATCTGATTCTGGAGTACGCGGTCGGCAACGTCGCGGTTGCGATTTCGTGGGGCGACTACTTCAAATCATTGCTCAACGGCTTCGGCGTCCACCTGCCCGACTGGATCACGACCGGCTATCGCACCGCGCTGCTCAGTCCCGATCCCAAGATCCACGGATTACTCGACAGCGCACCGCATCTCGCGGGCATTCCGATGCTCGTGAATCTCCCCGCGTTCTTGATCGTCGGCCTCATCACGTGGCTGCTGCTGCTCGGTGTGCGCGAGAGTGCGCGGACCAACAACGTTCTCGTCGTCATCAAGTTGCTGGTGCTGGCGCTGTTCATCGTCGCCGGGTTGACTCACATCAATCCCGAGAACTTCACGCCATTTGCTCCCAACGGTTTCCGTGGCATCCACCAGGGAGCCGCGATCGTGTTCTTCGCCTATATCGGATTCGATGCCATCTCGACGGCAGCGGAGGAAACGAAGAACCCGCAGCGCAATCTGCCGATCGGCATTCTCGGCGGGCTGGCTATCTGCACGTTCATCTACGTCATCGTCGGGGCTGTCCTCACGGGGATGGTGAAGTACACGGACCTGGGCGTGGCCGATCCGCTCGCCAAGGCCCTGGAAGTCGCGGGCTACCGCACCGTCGGCTGGATCGTCGCACTGGGCGCGATCGTCTCGATGTCGGCGGTGCTGCTCGTCTTTCAGTACGGGCAGCCGCGGATTTTCTTCGCGATGGCGCGCGACGGCTTGCTGCCACCGTGGGCAGCGAAGATCTCGGCGAACCGCCGCGTTCCGTATATCACGACGATCGTGACCGGGGCGTTCGTGGCGCTGTGGGCATTGATCGGCGATGCGAACGAGACCTACAATCTCACAAACATCGGGACGCTGTTCGCCTTCGCGCTCGTGTCGGCGGGCGTGCTGGTGCTGCGCTATACCGAACCGGGCCGCCCTCGGCCGTTCAAGGTTGCGTGGGTATGGGTGGTCGCGCCGCTCTCTGTCGTGCTGTGCGTCTACGTGATGTTTGGGTTGCCGGGGGAAACGTGGATTCGTTTCGCGGTGTGGCTGGCCATTGGGTTGGCGCTCTATGTGGGCTACGGCTTCAAACACAGCAAAATTCGACAGCGGGAGCGACCTTAGTGCGCCAGCAGCTGCGCCGCCAGGCGCAGCGCACCCGCTGGGGAATCGACCTGGGTCCCGCCTTCCGAAATCCGCGCACGGGGCAGGTCGGTCGCGAGGTTGGCCCGCAACGCGATCAGGAGCGGTGAGCCGGGCCGCAGTAAGCCGCCGACGGACGCCATCTTGATCGGCTCCATCCCCGAAAAGTGAGGTAAGAGCACCCGCACCAGCTGCGACAGCTCTGCGGCCGCTTCCGCGACAATCTGTTGTGCGACGGTCTCGCCTTCGCGCGCGGCATTCAGGACATGCGGCGCGAGTGACGCAACCTGTGCCGGCGTCGCGGTGGCGGTCCACCGGATCAGATCGTCGAAAGTCTGCAAGCCCAACGCGACGAGCAACCGCTCCAGCAACGTCGAGGATTCTTCGAGGCCGTCGTGCGCGCGCGCCGCGGCCGCCAGCGCGCGGCGCCCCAGCCAATAGCCCCCGCCTTCGTCACCGAGCTGCCAGCCGTGGCCGCCGGCGCGATGCAGCCGTCCATCCGCGCCGCGGGCATGGGCGATCGAGCCGGTGCCGGCATTGATCAGGATGCCGGGCCCATCCCCGAACGCCGCCGCCAGCGCGATTTCGGTATCGCCGCGCACATCGACGCGTGCGGCGACGCCCGCGGCCGCAATCGCCGCTGCGAGCGCTTCCTGCTCCGGGGGACGACCAGCGCCGGCCGCTCCGACGAGCGCGAGACTGGCGGGGAGCGTGACCTTGGCCTGCGTCGCCGCTCGGCGCGCGACGTCGAGGATGACCGCGGCCGAGCGCTCCGCGCCGCCGGGTCGCATCGCTGAGCCAGGGCCTTCGGCGCGGCTCAAGACTCGACCGCGGTGATCTCCAACAGCGACGGCTGTGTGCGAGCCGCCGCTGTCGACGCCGAGCAGGACGGGCGGTTGGGCGGATGGGCTGATGGACTGTTCGATCATGTTGCGCCGCCCATCCGCCCATCAGCCCACCGGCCCGACACGAGCGACGAAACCATCCCAACAGCAACGGTGATGGCAGTTCCCAGCGGCACATACCACGGCCACGCGAGCCCGGGCAGCCAGTGAAGCGGGAAATGCGGAATTACGGCGCCCAGGACGACCGGGGCCATCACGATGATGCTGACGATGAGGGCGGTGATGACATCGACCTGGCGAGCTCGCGGCCAGGCGCCGCCGAGAATGTAGGTCCCGAGGAGCGATCCATAGGTGAGCGAGGCGACGCTCAAGGCGAGCTGCACGACGGGAGTGTTCTGATCGCGGAATGCGATCGCGCCGGCGACGAGGATGACGGTCCAGACCAGTGTGAGCCAGCGCCCGACGCGCAGCAGCTGCGCGGGATCCTGATGGCCCGTCAGTGGCGCATAGAAGTCATGCGTCGAAGCGGAAGCGAGCGAGTTCACGGCGGACGCATGACTGCTCATCGCCGCGGCCAGAATGCCGCCGACCGCGAGCCCGGCAATGCCGGTGGGGAGATGGGTCACAATGAATGTCGGGTAAATCGCGTCACCGCGCATACCCGGTTGATCCGCGCCCGCGAGCCACAGTGCCGTTCCCACCAGCAGGAACAGCGCGAACTGCGCGATGATGAAGACGCCGGATCCGATCAGCGCGCGCTGCGCGTCCTTGAGGTTTCGCGCCGCGAGCAGTCGCTGGACGATGAGGTGATCGGTGCCATGGGAGGCAGCAGACAGCAGGGCTCCGCCGATGACGCCGCCCCAGATCGTGTACGTCTTGGTAAACGAAAACGAGAAGTCGAACGCCTTGAGTTTTCCGGCGTCTAACGCGCGACCGAATGCATCGATCCCGCCGGCCAGATGCGTGGCAACGATCAGGGTCGCGATGCCGCCCACGAGATAGACCCCGAGCTGAATGACGTCGACCCACACGACGGCGCGGAGTCCACCAACCCACGTGTACACGAGCGTCACGAACCCGATGGCCACGATCCCGACGGGCAGGCTCCAATGCGTGATGATGGCGAGCGGAATCGCGGTCGCGAAGATGCGGACGCAATCGGCGAGCGCCCGCGTGAACAGGAACACACCCGATGCGGTGCGGCGCGCGGCCCGCCCGAAGCGGTGCTCCAGGCGCTGGTAGGCGGTGTCTTGTGTGCCCTGGAAGTAGCCCGGTAAGAGCAGCGCGGCGACGCCGATGCGACCCACCAGGTACCCGAACGCGATCTGTAGAAACGTGAGATCACCGCGGGCCGCGAGCCCGGGCACAGAGATCACGGTCAAGGCAGAGGTCTCGGTGGCGACGACCGAGAACATCAGTGCCCACCACGGCAGCCCACGGTGACCGAGGAAATAGTCTGTAGCGTCGCGCTGGCGTCCTGCGAGGAGCAGGCCGAACACCATGACTGCGACGAAGTACGCGAAGATGACCGCGACGTCGAGCGGTCTCATGGCTAGAAAAGAAAGGGCCCGCGATGTGCGCGGGCCCGGCTTACTGAATCAGGAAGGATCAACGTTCAGACCGTGAACGACGATCCGCAGCCGCAGCCGCCGGAAGCGTTCGGGTTCTCGAACGCAAATCCCGATTCCTGGAAGTTGCTCTTGTAATCGATGACGGTGCCGTTGAGATACTGCGAGCTGAATTCGTCGACAAACAACCGCACGCCCGCGCTCTCGATGACCACGTCATCCGCCGCCGGCTGCTCTTCGATGTTCAGGCTGTAGCGAAAGCCCGAGCAGCCGCCCGGCAGCACGGCAACACGCAGCCCGGCCGACTCTGGCGCGGCTTTCTCCTCGGCCAGGAATTTCTTCACCTCTTCGCCCGCCCGTTCGGTGAGCGTCAGAGTAACAGCTTTCTGGGTAGTCCCCATCATATCCTCCGGTCTGGCAGCAACTTAGAAGGTCACAGCGAGCCTGTCAACCGGTTCGGGACGCTTGCCTAACTACAAATCGCGCCCCCAATTGGACCCCCATGCGACTGACAATCATCGACTGGCTAATCATCGGGTTGTACTTCGCGTTCAACATCGGGATCGGGTTCTACTACAAAGCCCGCGCCGGCAAGAGCACGGCGGAGTTCTTCCTCTCGGGTCGCAGCGTGCCGTGGTGGCTGGCAGGCACGTCGATGGTCGCCACCACATTCGCGGCGGATACGCCGCTCGTCGTGACGGGTTTCGTCGCGCGCAACGGGATCGCGGGTAATTGGCTGTGGTGGTGCTTCGTCGCAAGCGGCATGCTGACGGTATTCTTTTACGCGCGGCTGTGGCGGCGCGCCGGCGTCATGACCGACGTCGAATTCGCCGAGATCCGCTACGCTGGAAAACCGGCCGCGTTCTTGCGCGGGTTCCGCGCGCTGTATCTGGGCATCCTGATCAATTGCATCATCCTGGGCTGGGTCAACCTGGCCATGGTGAAGATCCTGGAGCTGATCTTCGGGATCGACAAGGACCAAGCCCTCTTGATCGTGATCGGGATGATCGCGCTCACCTCGGCGATTTCTACGCTGTCGGGCCTGTGGGGCGTGCTGGTCACCGACGTGTTCCAGTTCGTCGTCAAGATGAGCATGGTGATCATCCTGGCTGTGTTCGCGGTCAACGCCGTGGGCGGCATCGAGGCGTTGAAGACAAAGCTGATCGAGAACGGGCGCAGCGACGTACTGAGCTTCGTGCCCGACATGAACTCGGCATGGATGCCGATGATCACATTCCTCGTCTACATCTCCCTCAACTGGTGGGCGACCTGGTATCCCGGCGCTGAGCCCGGCGGTGGCGGCTACGTGGCGCAACGCATGTTCAGCGCCAAGGACGAGCGCCACTCTCTCCTCGCGACGCTGTGGTTCAACATCGCGCACTATGCGATCCGGCCATGGCCCTGGATCCTCGTGGCTATGGCGTCGGTGGTTCTGTATCCGGGACTCGCTGATCCAGAAACGGGCTACATCCGGGTCATGATCGACCATCTGCCGCCGGCGCTGCGGGGGCTGATGGTCGCCGCGTTCGCGGCTGCATACATGTCGACGATCGCGACTCAGCTGAACTGGGGCGCGAGTTATCTCGTCAACGATTTCTGGCGCCGTTTCGTGCGGCGCGACGCGGACGAGAAATACTACGTCACTGCGTCGAAAGTCGCGACGGTGATTCTCACCATCATCTCGGCCGTCGTGACGCGCTACATGGACTCGATAGGCGGGGCGTGGAAGCTCCTCATCGTGACGGGGGCCGGCACCGGGGCGGTGCTGCTGCTCCGCTGGTATTGGTGGCGTATCAATGCATGGAGCGAGGTCTCGGCGATGGTCTGCGCCTTCGTGGTGTCCCTCGCTCTCCAGCTCGGATTCGGCATGGACACCGACCAGCCGAAACAGTTCGCCTGGATCATGATCACTACCGTGGGGATCACGACGGTCGTATGGCTTGCCGTCACCTACCTCACCAAGCCGGAATCGCAAGAAACGCTGACGGCCTTCTACCGCCGGACTCGGCCCTCGCGCACCGGTTGGGCACCGATCGCGGCGCTGGCCCCCGACGTGAAGGTCTCGGCCGACGGCCTCTCCAACCTCATCGACTGGATCGCGGGGTGCGTGCTGATCTACGGCGTGCTGTTCGGCGTGGGGAAACTGTTGCTCCACGAGACCGGCATCGGCTTACTGCTCCTCGGCCTCGGCTTGGTCGGCGGATTCGTGATCTATCGTGACCTGTCGCGGCGCGGCTGGGCTACTGTGGTGGAGTGAGCGCGTCGTTGACGAGGTCCGCGACGCGCCGGCGCACCTGAAAGATCTTCGTGTTGGCGCGCGTGGGATTCACGCGGTTCGTGAGCAGGATGATGAAGAGATCGCGATCGGGATCGAACCAAATGGACGTACCGGTGAAGCCGGTGTGTCCGAATGCGTCCGGTCCCATTTTCGTTCCAGCACTCGAGTTTTCGGAGGGCGTGTCCCAACCGAGGGCGCGCGAGGAGCCAGGGGGGATGTTCTGGCGCTCGGTGAACATTTGCACGAGCGGCTTCCGGATATTGGGCGGGCACGCGCTGCTGTCGCCACAGGTATAAAACGAGTCCCGGGATCTCTGGGTCAAGAGCCAGACGGCGAACTTCGCGAGGTCGCCCGCCGTGCTGAAGAGTCCCGCATGGCCCGACACACCATCCAATCGCCCCGCATTTTCGTCGTGCACTTCGCCGCGCAGCAGTCGATGACGGAAGACGGTGTCGTTTTCCGTCGGCGCGATCCGATCCTGCCAACTCTGCGGTGGGAGGAACCGCGTCGCAGTCATGTCGAGCGGGCCGAACAATCGCGTGGCCAGAAAGTCATTCAGACGCTCGCCACTGACGGCCTCCACCGCCTGCGCCAGCGTGATCGCGCCGAGATCGGAATAGGTGAACGTGTCGCCCGGCTGTCGCAGCAGGGCCGTCGTGTCGACGAGTGCCAGCGCCGCCTCGCGGGTCTTGGCCTCGGCGTACAACGGTCGCCACGCCGGCATTCCGGACGAGTGGGTGAGCAGGTGTTTGACGGTTACCCGCTCCTTGCCGGGACCTCGGAACGCGGGGACGTAGCGTTGGACCGGCGCATCGAGGTCGAGCTTGCCTTCATCCACCAGCATCATCGTCGCGGTCGTCAAGCCGATGACCTTGGTGAGGGACGCCAGGTCGTACACGGTCTCGGTCGTGACCAGCCGGGGATCGTTCGCGCCGTAGTGCCCAACCGCAGCCAGGAGAACCACACTGTCGCGGAACCCCACCGCGATCACGCCGCCTGGAAACGCGCTATCCACCTGCGATCGCAAATACACGACGACGGGCTCGAAGCGGCCGTATGACTGCTCGGCCGTTATGGGTGCGATAGGACGTTGATGTCCACAGGCCGCCGTCGCCAACGCGAGCAGCGTTAGCGCCTCGGCCGCCCATCGCCGCCCTTCGCCGCCCTGCACGTTCACGGAATGATGACGTGCGCCGGCGGCTTTTGCGGCGCCAGCGTCGAATCGGAGAACACGAGCCCGTAACCGATCGGATACGCGGGCGGGATGCGGATCGGCAGTTTCCCGCGCACGGGAGACCAGCCGAGCAACGCGCGTGCCGCGGCTCGCTCGGCGGGCCGCACACCGCTCCAGGCGATGAGATACGATTTCACGGTCGGCGTCTGGTTCAGCAGGTAGGGACTGCCGAGCGAGACCAGCACGGTCGGCTTCACCGAATCCGTCACCGTGATGAGGCGCGCGAGCGAATCGGGCAACGCGATGCTTCCCCTCGCGGCGATCGGCCGCACGTTCATCGCAAAAATCACCGTGGGCGCCCGCCCGATCACGACCCGCGCCGAGTCGTAGGAGGCGGTCCCCGACATCGGCCAGAGTCGGAAGAAGCCGACCGTGTCGCCGCCGGCGCGCATCAGCTCGAGCATACGCTGCCCGACATAGCTGTTCAGCTCGTCGCCGTACGCGATGATGGCCATCCGGCTGCGCGCGCCGCGCAGCCGCGCCACGATACCGCTGGTGTCCCGCACGAGGGTCAGGGACCGTTGCGCGATGTCGTCCGCGGCGTCCTGGAATGACTTCGAGCCGACGATGCGCGCGATCGAATCGAGCGGCACGGTCCGCCGCTCGAAGAGGTGCAGCTGCCGCTTGATCGCGAGCACGCGGCTTACGGACGAATCGAGGCGCGCGGTGGTGAGGCGCCCGCTCTGCAGTGCCACCAGCATCGACGCGATCGCCGAA
>Ga0307302_10000409_pt1 | contig 19246 bp, 17 predicted proteins | sample ER_DNA_183_FD_194490 | JGI IMG/M metagenome (GOLD analysis project Ga0307302, IMG submission 194490) | Bulk soil microbial communities from the East River watershed near Crested Butte, Colorado, United States - ER_DNA_183 | ecosystem: Environmental > Terrestrial > Soil > Floodplain | place...
AGTTGCCGAGTCTCGCCTGCGGGGTCGAAGAGGAGCTCGCCGGCAAGCTGCGGACGGGCGATCCGCCCGTGATCGCAGTCGTGCGCGACGGCAGGACGCTGCTCGACTGCCGGACGCTCACGGACAGCGAGGCCGGGGAGGTCGCCGAGGCGGTTCGCCGGTGCCGCTGACCGTCGGGACCGCCGGACACATCGACCACGGCAAGACGTGGCTCGTCCGCGCGCTGACCGGGAAGGACACAGACCGGCTGCCCGAGGAACAGGCACGCGGCATCTCGATCGACCTCGGCTACGCGCCGCTCGAGCTCCCGGACGGACGCCGGCTCTCGCTCGTCGACGTTCCCGGACACGAGCGCTTCGTCCGCACGATGGTCGCAGGTGCGACCGGGATCGACCTCTTCCTCCTCGTCGTCGACGCGGGCGAGGGCGCACGGCCGCAGACCCACGAGCATCTGGCGATCCTCAGGTTGCTCGGAGTCGATCGAGGTGTCGTCGCGGTCACGAAAGCGGACGCCGTCGAGCCGGATGTGCTCGAGCTCGCGCTCGACGAAGCCCGCAAGCTCGTGCCCGGCTCGGACGTCGTCGCCGTCAGCGCGAAAACGGGTGCCGGGCTGGACGAGTTGCGCGCTGCTCTTGCGCGCGCTTCCGTCGAAGGCGAACGCGCGGAAGCCCCGACGCGGCTCTATGTCGATCGTGTCTTCAGCCTGCGCGGAATCGGGACGGTGGCAACCGGCACACTCTGGTCGGGAAGGATCGCGGCGGGTGACGTCCTCCGCGCCGAGCCGGGCGCCCGCGAGGTGCGAGTGCGCAGCGTGCAGGTCCACGACCGTGAAGTCGACGTCGCAGAAGCGGGCCAGCGCGTTGCAGTCGCTCTTCCCGGTGTCGAACGGACCGACCTGGGCCGTGGCGACGCGCTCGTCGAACTGGATGCGTATGACGTCAGCTACCGGCTCGACGTCGAGCTCGAGGAGCTCGCTCCGATCCCGCAGCGTGCGCTCGTCCACCACGGGACGGCGACCATGCTTGCGCGCGTCGTGCGCGTCGACCGTTTTGCGCAGCTTCGGCTGGACGGGCCGATCGTGGCTGCGCGCGGCGACCGCCTTGTGCTGCGCGCAGGGACGACGGTCGGCGGCGGGCTCGTCATCGACCCAGCGCCACCGCGTCATGCGGACGCGTCACGATTCGAGCGCAGCGCCCGCGGTGAGGTGCTGGTCCATGCGCCGGTTCGAGACCCCGCCGGCGGTTGGACCTTTTCCGCCGAATGGCTCGAAGAGCTGCGGGGCGAGTATGAACGACGTCTGGACGTCGCCGATCCGCTCGATCCCGGCGTGCCGGCGCCGACGCAGGAGTGGGCGGCGGCCGTCGTACCGCGGCTCGGGCTCGAGCGGCGCGGAGCGAAGCTCTACCGCCAGGGTGCGGCAGGCGCGCTCGGCGCGCGCGAGCGCGAGGCGGCCGAGCTCGAAGCACGGCTGGGGCTCGAGCCGGTGAAAGTCGAAGACGCAGGGCTGGCGCGCTTCCTCGAACAGCAGGGTCGCCTGGTGCGCGCCGGTGACGGCTACGCGCTTTCTCCCGCTGCCTACGCACGCGCCCGCGGCATCCTCATCGCGGAGCTCGAAGCCTCAGAGCGCATCACGCTGGCCCGCTTTCGAGACCTGCTCGGAGTCTCGCGGAAGAACGCGCAACTGCTGCTGGAGCGTTTCGATGCCGACGGCGTCACGCGGCGCCAGGGCGACGAACGCGTCCTGAGACGCCGTCAGCGGATCTGAAGGCGCAAGACGTCCGGCCGGTGGTAATGCCCGGCCGGGTCGAATCGCTGGCGTGCCTCGTAGAGCCGCTGCGGGTCGAGATCGGCGTAGACAATGCCTTCCTCGTTCCACAGCGGCCCCGCGAGGTAGGTCCCGTCCGGCGCAAGAATGGCTGAGCCCCCGCCGCCTACGATGTCGTCGCCCTCCGCCAGCGGCACGTCGGCCGGGTAGCCGGAAGCACGCTGGAAGACGCAGCAGCTGAGAACGAACGCGCGCGACTCACGCGCGATGTGCTTCATCGAATCGTGCCAGTCCTCCGAGTCGTCGGCCGTCGGCGCGAGATACACCTCGACGCCGCCCTGGTAGAGGGCAAAGCGCGCGAGCGGCATGAGGTTCTCCCAGCAGATCAGTCCCCCGACCTTGCCGACGTCGGTCTGGATCGTCTCCAGCCCACGCCCGTCGCCCAGGCCCCAGACCAGCCGTTCGTGGTTGGTCGGCATCAGTTTGCGGTGGTGGAGTGCCAGCTCTCCGTCAGGTGAGTAGACGAGCAGGGAGTTGTAGATCGTCCCGCCGTCGAGCTCGTTGACGCCGACGGCGAGCCAGAGGTCGTTCGTGCGGGCGATCTCGGCGAGGCGATCCGAATCGGGCCCTGGAACAGTCACCGATTGCTGCATCAGCCGCGCGAAGACCTCGCGTGCGGCTCCTGCCTCGGGACCGCCCCAGCCGGCGAGGTAGCGAACCCACCGGTTGGACGGGTAGACCGGGATGAAGGTCTCGGGGAAGAGTGCGAGCCGCGCACCGGCGCCTGCGACTTCGCCTGTGAGCCTTTCGAGCTTGTCGATCGTGGCCGCGCGGTCGAACGCGACCGGCTCGGCCTGTACGCACGCGACTTTGACGATGCCGTTCACAGCACGAGCCTACGCTTTCGGGAGATCCGCGAGGAGCTCGTCCTCGGCCTCGTAGTCGAACTTCAGGTAGTCCGCTCCGCGCGTAAGGACCTCGCGCCAGTCTCGATCGCTCGTTGCCTCGATCAGCCAACGGACCTGGAGGGGGAGCGCCTCGGCCCACGTGGTCGCCGCCCGGTAACCGAGGTCCCGCTCAGCCTTGGCCATGTCGACGAGCAGAGGCTTCGCGGCCGACCAGGGCGTCTGGCCGACCTCGCCGCGACCGGCGGGCTCCTCGAGCAGGACCTCTTCGGAACGGTGGCCCGCCGTCTCGCCGATCGCGCGGGCGATCTCGAGGACGGTCGGTGGATCGGGATCGCCGCAGTTGAAGACGTCCGTCCGAGGCCGGGCGGCGATCAGCCGCACGAGCTCGCCGATGTTCTCGGACGCGGTGGTGTGGAAATGTCCGGCGCCGCGGTTCGTCAGGACGACATGCGGCCGGCGATCGAGTGCGCGCTTGACGAAGAACCATTCGCGCCCCATCCGGTCGCCCGGCCCGTAGATCGCGCAGGGTCGCACGATCGCGGCCGGGACGCGGCCGTTTTCCAGCAGGATGCGTTCGACCTTCGCCTTCCTGGTGGAGTACGTGTCGTCGCCCGGCGGGACGGTCGGCTGCGTCTCTGGGATCGGGACCGGGAACTCTGGAAAGTCGTCGACGCCCTGGGCCTCGTCGAGCGTGCGGCCCTGCTCGTCGGCGTAGACGGACGCCGAGGAGATCGCGACGAGCGCGCCGGTCTCGAGCTCAAGCAGCTGCTCGGCATGCGCTGCCTCGAAAGGAATGACGTCGACGACGAGGTCGAAGCCGTCGGCGACGGAGAGCGCGCCATCGTCGTCTCGGTCGAGGGCGACGTAGTCGAAGCTCGCCGGCGCCGGCCGCTCGGTCTTTCCCGCGACCGTGACCTGCCAGTCATCTTCGGCGAGCGAGCGCGCGATGGCCTCGCCGACGTTGCCGGTACCGCCGAGGATGAAGACGCGCCGCGCGATCGGTCTTTAGACGACCACGACGGCATCGCCGACGCTGATCTCGCCGTCGGTGAGGATGTCGGCATTGAGGCCGCCGCGGCGGACGAACGCTTTGATCACGCCCGGCTGCGTCATCGACTCGAGGTGCGAGCAGGGCTCGCAGAGCTCGACGCCTTCGCATTCAACATCGCCGATGCGAAAACGCTTGCCGACAAGCTCGTTTACGTCGATCCCGCGCGTCAGGACGTTGCGCCGCGTTGCTGCAGGCTCGATCGACAGGTCACCGTCCTCCGCGACGGCATCCATCGCTTCGGCTGCGATCAGCGTGACCGCGCATCCCGGAGGCGCGTCGCCCTCGGCCCAGTAGTAGCGGTTGCCCTCGAGTCCGCGTCCCGCGTAGGCACGGACCCGCTCGACCGGAGCCGGTAGCTCGCCCCGCTCAGCGGCGACGAAGATCGCCTCGACTTGCCCGCTCACCGCCTAGACCCTACCGGCCGTGTCCGCCACCGCCAGGCGTCTCGATCGTGATGATGTCTCCGGCCGCGAGATCGCGCGTGACTTTGGACGGAAGCGGCTCGCCGTCTAGCGCGTTCTGTCCCGGCGCACCCGGCCCGCCACCGCGCTCGCCCTGAGGTGCATAACGGCGGCGCTCGCTGATGATCGAGAGCCTGCAGTCCTCGAGCACGCGCAACTCGCGCAGGACACCGTCGCCGCCTCCGTACCGCCCCGCCCCGCCGGAGCCGAGCCGGAGCGCATAGCGCTCGACGCACAGCGGGTATTGCAGCTCGAGAGCTTCGACAGGCGTCGAGAGCGTGTTCGACATGGCGACGTGCACGCCGCTCGGCCCGTCCGCGTCTGGACACGCGCCCTGACCGCCGCCGATCGTCTCGTAATAGGTGAAGCGGTCGTTGCCGAGCGTGATGTTGTTCATCGTTCCCTGCCCTTGCGCCGGCACATCGATCGCCTCGCCGAACGCGCGCATCACGACGTCGACGATTCTGGAGGAGGTCTCCACGTTTCCCGCCGCGACTGCGGCCGGCGGGCGCGCGTTCACGAGGCATCCTTCGGGAGCGGTCACGGTGACGGGCGCGAACGCACCGCCCGACGCCGGGAGATCCGGGTCGACGAGGACGCGCACGACGTAGAAGCACGCGGAGCGCGCCACCGAAAGCGGGCAGTTGAGGTTGCCGTCGTGTTGAGGAGTGGTGCCGGTGAAGTCGATTGCAACCCCGTCGCCCTCGACCGTCACGGTTGCTTGCACTTCGAGGTCCCCGCCGATCGCCTCCAGCACGTCACGGCCCTCGAATCGACCGTCCGGCAATGCGGCAATGCCGGCGCGCATTCTGCGCTCCGAGTAGGCGAACAGCTCGTCCATCGCCGCGACGACGGTTTCGCGCCCACGCCGATCGCAGAGCTCCGCGACGCGCTGCTCCGCGAGGCGGTGCGCGGCGAGTTGCGCGCGCAGATCTCCGCGCCGCTCCTCGGGGTTGCGCATGCGCCCGACGAGGCTCGTGATCACCTCGTCGTCGAGTCGGGTCGGCGGAATCACGACTCCTTCCTCGTCCAGCGTCCGCGAGTCCGCCGGCATCGACCCCGGCTCGCGGCCGCCGACGTCGGCGTGATGGGCGCGCGTGACGGCGAAGCCGGTCTCGGTTCGGGACACAAGCGTGATGTCCGGAAGGTGCGTGCCGCCCGCATAGGGATCGTTGAGCGCCCACACCCCGCCGAAGCCTGGGTCGTGCTGCATCACCGCCGCGACCGCATCGGGCATTGCGCCGAGATGCACTGGAATGTGCTCGGCCTGCGCGACCATCCGACCGCGCTCGTCGAAGATCGCCGTGGAGCAGTCGCGCCGCTCCTTGATGTTCGCGGAGAACGCCGAGCGGACGAGCACTGCGCCCATCTCTTCTGCGATCGAGCGCAGGAGGCTGCCGATGATCTGGAGCTCGATCGTCACTCTCGCGTGAGCCTCAGCATGCGACCATCCCTAGCCCCCACCCACCCGGGGGGAATCCAGCAAGTCGCGCCGGCGAGCTCGACGACGGCCGGGCCCGAGATCGTCGTTTCTTCGCCGCGCGGCAGCTCGAGCTGAGGTCCCTCGCGGATGTCGGCGGTCCGCACCGCCACCAGTTGGACTTCGCGGTCTCGCTCCGCAAAGCCGTACTGCTCTTCGTGTGCGCGGTGAAACGCCTCGGCCAGATCTTCTTCCTGGAGCGGCAACGTCAGCTCGAAGGACTGACCCGTGTAGCGCAGATCTGCTTCGCCTTCGGTCGGCAGCTCCCCGGCATCCACGAGCGGCACGAGGTACGAGCGCACCGCGTCTCGCCTCTCCTCCGACGCGACCAGTCCCAGCGCGGACAGCACGCCCGCGGCTTCCGGGACGAGGACTGTGGTGATCCCGAGCTCGTCCGCGAGCTCACACGCGTGCAGCGGGCCCGCGCCGCCGAAGGCCACGAGCGCAAAGTCCGCCGGATCGTGCCCACGCTCCACCGAAACCACGCGCAGCGCGCGGAGCATCTCTGCATTGACGACGTCGACGACCGCCGAGGGATCGATGCCGGCGAGTGCACGCTCGGCCGCGCCGTGGTCGAGCTCGACGCCGCCAGCGAGCTCGTGCGGCAGGCGGCCGAGCAGGAGGTTCGCGTCGGTGACGGTGCCTTGCGTGCCGCCGAGTCCGTAACACGCCGGGCCGGGATTCGCGCCGGCGCTTTGCGGACCGACGCGTAGCGCGCCGCCTGCATCCGTCCAGACAAGCGAGCCGCCGCCCGCGCCGACCGTGTGGAGATCGACCGTCGGAAGACGGATCGGCAGGCCGGCAACCGTCCGCTCGCTTGCGCGCTCGGCACGGCCTCCGGCGATCAGGCACACGTCCGTGGACGTTCCGCCCATGTCGAACGCGATCGCGTTCCCGATGCCTGCCAGCGCTGCGAGTCGCGCGGCGCCGACCACACCCGCAGCGGGGCCCGAGACGAGGATCGTCGCCGGATGCTCGGCCGCTTCGTCGGGCGTCGTGACTCCTCCCGAAGAGCGCATGACGAAGGGCGCAGGCAGTCCAGCGGCCGCGGCCGCGGCAGTCAGCGCGCGCAAATAGCGCGCCACGACGGGCCCGAGATAGGCGTCGGCCGTGGTCGTCGAAGCGCGCTCGTACTCGCGGAACTCGGGCGCCACCTCATGCGAGGCGACGACGTGCGCGTGCGGCAGCCTGCGCCGAAGCTCGGCGACGACCGCTTGCTCGTGCGACGGATCTCGGTACGCATGAAGGAGGCACACCGCAACCGCGTCGGCGTCGATGTGCGGCAACGTGCCGAGATCGAGGGGTTCGAGTTCCCCCTCGGCCCCCATGCGCCCGCGCACCCCATGGGAGCGCTCGAGCGGGACGAGCGGCTCGGGCCACGCCGCACACGGGCGGTACAACTGCGCACGCGTCTGCCGGCGCAGGTGCAGGAGATGTTCGAACCCTGCGTTGGTGACGAACGCGGTTCGCGCTCCCTTGCGCTCGAGCAGTGCATTGGTCGCGACGGTCGTCCCGTGTGCGAACCGCTCGACGGTCCCCCCGGCGCCCGCCGCGCGCGCAGCGGCGACGACCGACTCCTCCTGGTGCGGGGCGGTGAGCACCTTGGCGGTTGTGGCGCGGCCGCCGTCGAGTACGACGGCGTCTGTGAAGGTCCCGCCCACGTCGACGCCGAGCACAGCCATTCAGGAAGACTGACAGCGTGGCAATCCGCGGGCTCCTCTTCGACTTCGACGGCCTGCTCGTCGACACAGAGACTCCCTCCCGGCTCGTCTGGGAGGAGCTCTACCGCGAGCACGGCCACGAGCTCCCGCAGGACCAGTGGGCGACGCTGGTCGGGACGATCGGCGCCCGGTTCGATCCGTTCGGCCATCTGGAGGAGCTCGTCGGGAGACCCCTCGACGAGCAGGCCCTGACCACGCGCCGTCGCGCACGGGAGGACGAGCTCACCGCACTCGAGGAGCTTCGCCCGGGCGTCGAGGAGTACTTCGCCGAAGCGGAGCGGCTCGGCCTACGGACCGCAGTGGTGAGCAGCAGCGACGACGATTGGATCGCGCGTCATCTCGGCCGCCTGGGTCACCTCGAAGGCCTCGACGCGATCGTGGCCGCGAACGGCGACACGGAGCGGGCGAAGCCGCGTCCGGATCTTTACCTCGAAGCCCTCGACCGTCTGGAGCTCAAGCCGCACGAAGGGATCGCCTTCGAAGACTCGCCGAACGGCGTCACTGCCGCGAAGGCCGCAGGTCTCGTCTGCGTCGCCGTACCGAACCCGATCACGGCAACGCTTGCGCTCGACGACGCCGACCTCGTGCTCGAATCGCTCGCAGACGTTCCGCTGCCCGAGCTGCTGAAACGGTTTTGACGACGCTGCCGTGGATCAGGCGACAGCGTTCGTCATTCTCGGCTCGATTGTGATTCCACTTGCGATCCTGACGGTCGTGTGCTGGTTCTTCTGGAAGCACCGTCACGACGACTGACGCGGGCTTGCGACCTTCTCTTAGGGGTAGGGGTTGGCGGGATACGGGGTGGTCGTAGTGGTCGGCGGAGGCGAGGACGAGGACGTCTTGACTACCGCGGTTCCTTTGGCGGACACGGCGTACCACCTGGCGCCGAAGGCGACGTTGCCTTCGCCGTTTGTCTGACCGGCCTTCTTGTCGAGCACGAAGCTGTAGAGCGGGTGTTTGTTGTACGTGAGCTGCAGGCTGCCGTTGCTGCGCCTGGTCGTGCCGAGCAACGAGGCCTTCACGCCGGACCCGGCGGTCGGCTTGCCGACCTGTAGGGAGGGCGGCCAGAACTTCGCGCAGCTTCCACTACACGAGCTCTTACCGTTCTTGTCCTTGGCGAACATGTAGAGGGTGTGGCGTTTCGAGTTCACCAGAATCAGACCAAGCTTGGTCTTGCTGAGGGACACGGATCCGGTCGTTCCGGTCGCGCTCCGGGCGACCGAGCCCGCGGCGAGGAACCCGATCACACCCAGCATCGCCAACAACGTCAGCACGATGACTGTGTGATTCATCGCCTCGTGCGTGGTCAATTGGCCTCTCTCTTTTCGATCGTTGATCTCTTGCATCTTGGAAGCTCCTTTCTCGATCGTTTCTACGCGAGAAGAAGGCACCCGGATTTGGGGTAGCGCGAACGGCCGCTAGGCCGCGGGTTTGCGTCCAGCCAGCGACAGGAGCTCGCTGATCGAAGGCACCGACAGAAGCCGTGCCGAGCGTGCCGGAGCAAGGGTTCCCGCAAACGACTCGATCAGGTCTCCGGCCTCGGCATAGGCTGCGGCGGCCGCGTCGTCGTCGCCGAGTGCGTACGACACAGCGCCAAGTGCTGCCTGCGCATGCCAACGGCCGGGCGGTCCGACGAGGTCATCGGCAATGACCACCGCGGCCCGCAAGGACTGCAGCGCCTCGTTGCGGCGCCCAAGCTTCGCGAGCGCCTGGCCGAGGAACGTCAAGGAACGCGCCTCGTACTTCCGGCGTCTCGTGCGGCGTGCGATCTCGATTGCGCGCTCCGCCCACTCGACCGCCGACTCAGCGGACTCCGCTTCCAACGCGATCTCGGCGCGGGCGGTAGCAAGGCGCCCCGCGATCAGCCACGTGGTCCAGGCGGTAGCGCTCGCGGCGTCCTCCCACAGCGAGGGCCAGACTGCCTGCGCACCACCGACGTCGCCGGCAAGGAGTTGGGTGAAGAGGAGGTCGGACCTGGCAAAGCGCCTCGGCATGCCAAATGTCCCTGCGAGGGACTGCTCGAGCCCCTCTTCACTGCGGCGGCGAGCCTCCTCGAGGTCGAGCACTTCTCGATAGGCGATCGATGAATAGTTGAGAAGGGTACGCAGGTTCCGGCCATGCTCGTGGGCGAGCTCGAAGAGCTCGGCCCAGATTGCGATCGCCTCTTCGTGCCGCCCCAACGCCGTGAGAGCGAGCGCCTCGGTCCCTCCCCCGCGCAGCAACGCCTCGGCGCTGTGGACGTCGCTCGCCAACGCACGTGCCTCCCTGGAGAGCTCGGCCGAGCGCTCGTACTGGCCGACCCAGTACGTGCACTCGGCGTGAAGGTGCAAGTGGTCGGCGCGGTCATACCCCCTGAGGCCCGGAATCCACAGCTCCAAGGCGCGGTCCCCGAGCTCGAGCGCACTATCGAGATCACCTTCGGCACCGCGCATGGCAAGGCCCTGGCTCTGCATCGCGAGCGCGGCGGCGACACCTGACTCGTCGCCGAGTTCATTGGCAAGTGCGAGCGCCTCCGCCGCGGTCGCAATCGTCTCGGCGTCGCGCTCGGTCCACAACGTCGCGTGCCCACGACCGATCAGGGCGTCGAGCTTCTCGTGGCCCACCAGATCGGGCAAGAGCTCGCCGAGCTCCTCGGCCGCACGTTCGTAGTCATTGAGCTCGACCAGTGCAAGTCCCTGCTGCAGGCGGATGCGTCGCCTCAGGTCGTCTCCGTCGGCGAGTTCCAGCGCCCTCGAATAGAGGTCGAGGACCGCACGCTGCGCCCAGCTGCGCCGCGCCTTGTCGGCCCCGACCAGGAGGTAATGAACGGCGCGGGCAGGCTCATCGCTTTCGCTCCAGTGGTATGCCAGGATCGAAGAGAGCGTGTCCGCCGAGGCGCCGAGCACTTGCTCGATCGATCGCGCGACGGCGCCGTGACGGTCACGCCGCGCCGCGCGCGGCACGATGGAGTAGGCGACCTCGCGAATCAGCATGTGCCTGAACGTGAATTGCACGTCACCGGCGAGCTGACTCGAGGGGTCGCGCCGGACGATGTCCCTCGACTCGAGAACCAGTAGTGCGCCGTCGACATCTCCGACTTCTCCGACCGACTGGAGCACGCTTCGCCAGAACGTCCTTCCCACCACCGCAGCGGACAGCAACGCCGTGCGAACGTCGGGCGGCATCGCATCGATACGCGCCGCGATCGCCTCGCGAACGGTGACTGGCAGATCGGCGCCTTCGCCGACCTCCCCGACGGATGCGGCGAGCTCTTCGAGGAAGAGCGGGTTTCCTCCCGCGACTTCCACGAGACGATCGACGTCGACTGAACGCTGCGTCGACTCCCGGACGACCCGCGCTGCAAGAGTGGCAGCATCCCCGGCTTCCAGTGGATCGAGGGGGATCGTCGTCTGAGCAGCGAGGCCGCCGCCCCAGCTCGGCTGGGCGTCGAGCAGCTCGGGGCGCGCCAACGCAATGAGTAGAAGCGGGGAGTCCCGGAGATGTTGGGCGAGGTATTCGAGCAGCTCGATCTCGCTCGACTGCGCCCAGTGCACGTCCTCGAAGATAAGAACCGTCGGCTTGACGAAACCGAGGCATTCGAGGAATCGCCGGGCAGCGAAAAAGAGGAGCCGAACCTCGTTGACGGCGTCGTCGGGCGCGAGACCGAGCAGGAGTGCGAGATAGCGGGCCGTCTCCGAGGCTTCCGCGTCGGGCATGGTCTCGCGCACGGTGTGCTCGAGCTTTTCCCGAGCGAGCTGCGCGGAATCGGAGGCGAGGATCCCGCACGCATCTCGGACGAGGAACGAGAAGGCCTGGTAGCCGGCCTGCTCCCCGTACGGCAGGCAGCGTCCGCGGAGCGCCCTGCCGCCTTCGGCTGCAATGAGCGCGGCTCCCTCGTGACACAGGCGCGACTTGCCGATGCCAGGCGGTCCGACGATCGTCACGAGATGCGGCCGGCGTTCCGAGTTCGCCCGCGTCCAGAGCGATCTCAAGAGCTCCAGCTCGCGATCACGTCCGACGATCTTGCCGCGGGTGGCTAGGGGCCGTTCAGCCGGCGCCGTCGACGGCTCGACTGCAAGCCAGGCCTCGACGGGCTCGGCCTTGCCCTTGGCGGCGACCGCTTCCGTTGCCTCGTAACGAATGCGCTGTTTCGTCGCCCGATACGTCTCGGCTCCGACGATGACGCGTCCGGCGGGCGCAGCCTCCTGCAGCCGCGAGGCTGTATTCACCACGTCGCCCATCGCAAGGGCCTCGCCCGGGGAGAAACCCATCGAAACCACAGCCTCGCCCGTGTTGACGGCCGCGCGGGCTGCCAGCTCGAGTGCATGTTCGCGGTTCAGCTCGTCGATGCCCTCGAGCACGTTCAGTGCCGCGCGAACTGCACGCTCCGCGTCGTCGCCATGCGCGACCGGAGCACCGAACACCGCCATCACGGCGTCGCCGATGAACTTCTCGAGCGTACCGCCGTACCGCTCGATCCGCTCCTTCGCGTCGCCGTGATAGAGCTGGAGAGCATCGCGGACGTCCTCCGGATCCGCCCCGTCGGACCGCGTGGTGAAGCCCACAAGATCGACGAACAGGACCGAGATGAGCTTCCGCTCCTCGCGCAGCGCTCCAGACGCTTCGAGCTTGCCGCCGCAGCTGCTACAGAAGCGCGACCCCGGCGCATTCGTCTGACCGCAACTAGAGCACGGCACCTCGACAGCGCTCATTCCGTAAGTGTGACGTGCTGCACGCCGGCTGTGCATTTAGTCGGGCACCCAGTCTCGCGTCAGGTAGAGCCAGAACGCTAGCCCGCTGTACCTGCCATAGCGCCGGAAGCGGCGTTCCACGGTCGCATCGCTGGCCGTGCGACCGTTGACCTTCGCGTACTTGGGGCGCGTCCACGAATCCAAGATCAGTCGGGAGTGGCGCCCGAGGAGCATCATCAGATGGGCCGCGCCGTACGGCCCGATTCCGGGAAGGGCCAAGAGCTTTGAGGCAACCTCGTCGTCCGGTAAGTCGGCTTGGACGCCGAGTTCTTCGACCTCGAATATCCCGGCGACAACGCCAGAAGCGAGCGCGTGGAGGTACGCGCTGCGGTACCCGGCTCGGACGGTCTCCCGATAGAAGCGCTCCGGGACGGACGCCATCGCTTCTGCGCTAGGAAAGGCACGGGCACCACTCGCCCCCATCTCACCGAGATTGTCTACGAGCGCGTTGACCATGCGAACCGTTGCCGACCAGGCGACGTTCGTTGTGCAGATTGTTTTCACTGCGGCCTCGAAGACAGTGGGCGTCCGAAGCATCCGACCTGCTCCCGCAGCCGCCCACGAGAGGTCGGGATCACCTGAAACGAGCGCGTAGAACTCGGAGAGGTCTTCGTCCAGGTTGAGGATCCGCCGCACCGCCGTCGTGAGGTCCCGTGCGGCCTGTCGACCGAGCTTCCGCCCCTCGACCTCGACCCGTGCAAAGCCCGGACGGCCCGCCCAAATCCGAATGGCTCGCGGCTGCGCGCGAGGAAGCGCAAGCGTCGTCGTATAGGCACGCTCAGCCTCATCAACCCGGCCGGGCCGCAGGTCTGCCACGCCATGGGACATGAAGGTCCTCACCAGGTCCACGGGCTCCCCCTTCGGGCCCCTCAGCGGTATCTGCAACTCGGTGGGCACACGGAATACATGCCAGATCCAAGCGCTACGCCCGCACTATGCAACGGTGCGCCGGCTCGACGGAATGTCAACTGATGTCGCTCGGCTACTGAGAAGGAGAGCGCGAGTCGGGCTTCGGCTCGAGCAAGCTCTGCTGCTCAACGATGCGGCGTGCCACATCCGCAAGCCGCAGGTTGCGCTCGCGCGCGGTCGTCTGGAGTCTGCGGAAGGCGTCCTGTTCAGAGAGCTTGAGCGCCGACATCAACAAGCCCTTGGCGCGCTCGACGAGCTTGCGGTCTTCGAGTGCCTGCTGAGCCTTGCTCACTTCGGCCTCGAGTGCTTCGAACTCGGCGTGGCGTGCGGCCGCCAGTTTGATCGCCACCTCTAGCTCACGGGTATCGATCGGCTTCGTGAGGTAGGCGCTGACGCCGCAGGCGATCGAGCGTTCGACGAGGCTGGGGTCATCGACGCCGGTGACGATCACAACCGGCCGTCGGAGGCCCTCGCCGGCCAGTTGTACGGCAGCGGCTAGCCCATCGAGAGCGGGCATCTCGATGTCGAAGAGGTAGAGGTCAGGAAGACTCGCCTTCGCTTCGGCAACCGCCTGCTCGCCGTCGCCGACTGGGCCGATTGGGTCGTGTCCGAGCGAGCGCACTCGCTCGGTGAGCCCGAGTGCGACGACGGGGTCGTCTTCGGCGATCAGGACTTTCATCTCGCCTCCGCGGGAAAGACTGCCTCGGCGCGAGTACCGCCACCGGGTCGTGCGCTCAGCGCAAAGCTCCCACGAAGGCCCTGTTCGACCACCCGCTGGACGAGCTGAAGGCCCAGACCTTTCGCACCATCGACGCCTTTGCCACAGTCGTCGACGCGTAGGCGATGCTTCTCTCCCGAGTCCAGACGCACGGCGATTGGGGAAGCACCGTGCTGAAACGCATTCGTGATCAGCTCGTTCGCGACGATCCCGAGCTTCTGGGCCGTCGCGGCGTCGAGCGCTGCGGGCTCCGCCTCGACCGCGACCGGCACTGGAGCCCCGTTCGCGATGCTGTTGAGCAGCGCGCTTGCGTCGACAGGGTCGTCGGTCTCTGTCAGCAGGCGGTGGACGGTTGCGATCGATTGGATGCGGGCGGCGGTGTCGTCGAAGGCACGACCGTCGCCACCTTGCGGACGGCCGAGTAGCAGGAGGTCGGCGGCGGTCTGGAGGTTGTTCTTGATCCGGTGATTGGCCTCTGTCGTCAATGTGTGCTCGAGCTCGGCGCGGACGGCGGCGTCTTCGTGCGCGGCCGCTTCGCGACGGATTGCTCGGGCGAGGAGCAGCACGGCCGCGACCACGGCTGCGACCAGCGCCAGCCGCATTGCGGTTGCCCCCGCCGGAAGTGGGACGAACGCGGCCGCGAGCGCGCACGTTCCGGCGCTGACGGCGAGCCAGAAACCCCGACGCCAGCCGACTTGGACGACCGCGATGAACGGGATCGCGAGGAAGAGGAGGAGCGCGAAGTTCGGGCCGCCTGTGAACACGAGCAGCGCGACGAATCCGATCAATCCTCCGGACCAGAGGTCGAGCAATAGCCGGCCGCGGCGGATTTGCAGCCACTCGCGCCAAGGGACGAACCTGGCCGCCGCGTTGCAGATGGCTGCCGTAAGTGTCAGGGCGAGCAGCAGCACGCGGTGTTTCGATCCGGCGCCGGCGAGGCCGACGAGAAGCGCGATGATCGAGAGCCAGCCGAGCCAGAACCCGAGCTGCAGAGCCTGCGAGCGAAAGTCGAGCTCGATGTGCGCATCGCCGTCCGCGACCGAAGCCGGAGTAGAGCGAAGCAGGGGCGATGAAAACACGACGCGGTCGCGCTTCCTTCTTACCGCCTCATGTACAGCCGACACGTTCGCCCATTTCTGCGTTCGGCAGACTTAGCAAGCTGCTCCCACGGAGCGCATAACGACGGCGAGCACGGTTTTAGTCCGGTTCCTTCTTTCAATGCGCGGATAGAGGCAACTCGTCCTCTTCTCGCGGTTACGCAGAGCTGACGTATTCGGTTTTGTCTAAGACGCCGACCTGATCGAGGCGCAACGGTACGTTAGTCAGCGCCCAGGGTCGGTCGCTCTTGCTAGCGTGAACTCGCGGCGTTCATGACGACGCCGCTCGGGGCCTCGATCGCCTCTTTCCCCGCGTAGCCGTGCGGCTCGCGTGATTCGACAGGGAGAGGCGATGAGCGAGCGCTCGACGACCGACAATTGGCTACGACCACCGGCCGTGCGCCGCGGTTCGTCCTCCTTCGTGTCTCTCGCGCCTGCCGAGCAGAAGAGGAGGACAAACACATGTCGGTAACCGACAACACAGGCACGCACGAGACGTCCGCGTCGAGGACGGCGACGATCTGGCCGATCAGTCTGGCGGTCGGCGTCGCTGTGCTGCTCGTTGGGCTGATCGTGAACCCGGAGGTGATAGCGCCGCTGGGCGGCGCGATCACCGTCGTGGCTGCTGCCGCCTGGATACGCGGCGGCCGCCAGGGAGAGCAGCCGAGCACGAGCGAAGAGACGGCCCCGCAGAAAGCTGAGCGGGACGGCGAGCGCTACACCCGCAATCGCCTCCTCGAGCGCGCGACGCTCGGTCTCGGCGGCATCGTTGCCGGCGCCGTTGCGTTACCCGCCGTCGGGTTGGCTGTCCTGCCCTCCTTCGTCGGTCAGCGGCGGCGCCCGGTCGACCTTGGACCGATGAGTGCCTTTCCCGAGGGCCGGTTCGTCGTGGCGACGTTTCTCGCCGACCCGAAGACGGGCGAGGTATCGCGACGTGCCGCCTACATCCGCAACAACGGCTTGCTCGATGGATTGCCGAGCTTCACGGCTATGTCGAGCCGCTGCACGCATGTTGGCTGTCCGACCCAACCGAACGGGCCGACGTTCAACCAGCAGCGCCACGCACAACAAACGGCAAACGGCGAGGTCGGACTTGTCCCGACCTTGCCCGCCGGCGGCTTCGGCTGTCCATGTCACGGCAGCGAGTTCGACACCGAGGGCAATCGCACGGCGGGTCCCGCCCCGCGCGCACTCGACCGCTACGGGTTCTCAATTCGCAACGGCCACCTCTGGCTCGACCACTTGTTCAGCGTCAGCCACGTCGAGGGGCAGGGAGCGAACGCCAGGATCCACAGCTTCTCCCTGCGCGGTGCCGGAGAGCCGGCGGACGGACCGGAATCGTGGCTCTACCCCGTCGATCCAATCCGATGAGCATCTACGAACTCGACATCAGCTGGGCGATCACGGCGACCGAGCGGCGCTGCCTGCACTGGGAGCTGATCGCCTCCGACGAGGTCAGCGGTGTCTTTCTGACCGCGCGCGACGACGTACTCGCCGTTCTTTTCAACGGCGATCGCAGCGGCTTCGACGCCCTGGCTCGGACACTCGCGCCGGAAACGCTGAGGACAGTGCGGTGATTCGCCGCTCGCTCCCCGCACCACACGACTCCAACCACCAACGAACAAGGAGCACTCTCATGAAACGGTTCTCTGTACGGTTGTTCGCGCTCGGACTCGCACTCGGCGCCCTTGGCGCAACCGCAGTCCTCGCGGCCAGCGCGTACGCGCACACGACACAGACGGACGCAATGAAGATCCGCGGCCCCGCGGGACACGCCCGGAGTGCGAAGCAGTCCGGGCAACCGGTGATCGACTGGAACCAGGTTCTGCTGTCGATCGTGAACACACCGGGCGCACAACCGGCGAACATCCAGCCAACCCGCAGCTTCGCCATCCTCCACGCCGCGATCTACGACGCGGTCAACTCGATCGACCGAACGCGCGAGCCCTACCTGATCTCCGTCCGCGCGCCTCGCGACGCCTCGGAGACCGCAGCCGCCGACGCCGCCGCGCGCACGGCCCTCGTCGGGCTCTACCCACCGCAGCAGACCGGTATCGACGCCGACTATGCGGCCGAACTGGCCAAGGTGGCAGACGGCCCGGCCAAGGACAAAGGTGTTCGCCTTGGCGAGCAGGTCGCGACCGACCTGCTCGCGATCCGTGCAAATGACGGATCGAACGCGACTCCGCCACCGTTCATCCCGGGCACGAATCCCGGCGACTACCGGCCGACGCCGCCCAACTTCCCAACGCCGGTCTTCACCACCTGGGGGCACGTAACGCCGTTCGTGCTCGACCGCGGCGACCACTTCCGTCCCGCACCGCCGCCCGCGCTCACGAGCGATACCTATGCAGCGGTGATCAACGAAGTGGAGAGCCTTGGCTCGGCGACCAGCACGACCCGCACGGCCGAGCAGACCGAGATCGGGAAGTTCTGGAACCCACCGATCCAAAACTTCTGGAACCAGATCGCTCAGACGGTCGCGCTTGCACACCACAGCGACCTCCCGACGACGGCGCGACTGTTCGCCGCCCTCAACCTCAGCGTCGCCGACTCGGCGATCGCCTTCTACGACGCCAAGTACACCTACAAATTCTGGCGGCCGGTGACGGCGATCCGCCTCGCCGACAGTGACGGCAACCCGAACACCGTCGCCGACCCGAACTGGCTCCCGCTCGCCGGGAACACCGCCGCAGACCCGTCCTACCCTGGCGCCCACAGCACGATCAGCGCCGCAGGCGCCGACGTGCTCGCCAGCTTCTACGGCGAAGGCCAGCACTTCTCGCTCACTTCGCCGGCGCTGCCCGGCGTGACGCGCTCGTTCAACAGCTTCACCGCGGCCGCGCAAGAGGCCGGTCTCAGCCGGATCTTCTCCGGCCAGCACACGCGACTCGACCACGTTGTCGGCCTCAGGCTCGGCCACGACGTGGCCGGCTTCGTTCTGCACAACGCGCTGGTGCCGGCTCACGACTCCTCCGGCAAGTAGCGGTTCATCCACTACGAACGCACTACCCAAACAGAAAGGAAATCATGAGAGCACGGAGCTTTGTTGTTGCACTCGCGGGCCTCGCCGCCGTGTCCGCAACGATTGTTTCATCGGAGATCGTCACGCCGGCTTCGGCCGATGATGGCGGGATCGCCAACCGGTCCTACGTGCAGACAAACCTCGTGTCGGACATCCCGGGGCTGGCCGCGCACACGGACCCGAACCTGAAGAATCCCTGGGGCACGTCGGTCGGCCCGGGCAGCCCGATCTGGGTGTCTGACAACCATGCCGGGGTGACAACGCTGTACGACGGCGCCGGCAACCCTCAGCCGCTCGTGGTTGCCATCCCGGCCCCGCCGTCGGCAGGCGAGGGCGCTGTCGGGGCGCCAACCGGTCAGGCGTTCAACACCTTCGACCCGGCCTCGACGGACTTCGTGATCTCGGAGGACGGCCGATCCGGCCCCGCCTTCTTCCTGTTTGCGACCGAGGACGGAACCATCGCCGGCTGGAACCCCAACGTCGACCGGGGACACGCGGTCATCGCCGTCGACAGATCGACCGCGACCGACAGCGCCGGCGACGTCGGCGCGCTCTACAAGGGCTTGGCTTTGGTGACTACGCCGGCCGGCAAGTTCCTCTACGCGAGCAACTTCCGTTTCGGGACGGTGGACGTGTTCGACAGTCACTTCAACCTCGTCAATACCTTCACGGATCCCACCGTCCCGTCCGGGTTTGCCCCGTTCGGAATCCACAACATCGGCGGCAAGCTGTTCGTGACCTTTGCCAAGCAGGGCCCGGGCAAGGAGGATGACGCCGCCCGGCCCGGCAACGGATTCGTCGACGTCTTCGCCCCGAATGGAGACCTGCTCCAGCGGCTTGTCAGCCGAGGCCGGCTCGACTCTCCCTGGGCGGTGACGCTGGCGCCGTCGACCTTCGGCGCCTTCGGCGGCGACATCCTGGTCGGCAACTTCGGCAACGGCCGAATCGACGCGTATGACCCCGCGAGCGGCGAGTTCCAGGGCAAGCTCAGCGGGCCTGGCGGCGGCCCGATCGTGATCGACGGGCTGTGGGGACTGCGCTTTGCCCCCGCGACGCCGGATGCCGGCCCGAACACACTGTTCTTCACGGCCGGCCCCAACGACGAAGCAGACGGGCTGTTCGGCACGATCGTCCCCAACGGGTAGCACAGAAGCCGACGTCCAAGCTACGGGTGAGGCGCCGCGTGCGCCTCACCCGTCGAAAATTCGACTAGGAGAGGTCATGGACACGTTCAACGCTCAGACGCTTGGAATTTGCGTGCTCGACTGACAGTGTCGACGGTTCCCGGAGACAGCGCAATCGAACGTTGGACGCGTCTGATGCTCCGGTTGCGCTGGCTTGTTCTTGGCCTCTGGCTCGCCGTGCTGATTGCGGGCGGCTT
>Ga0307302_10000411_pt1 | contig 19179 bp, 18 predicted proteins | sample ER_DNA_183_FD_194490 | JGI IMG/M metagenome (GOLD analysis project Ga0307302, IMG submission 194490) | Bulk soil microbial communities from the East River watershed near Crested Butte, Colorado, United States - ER_DNA_183 | ecosystem: Environmental > Terrestrial > Soil > Floodplain | place...
AGGAGCTCAGGTGGAGCTGATCGAGAGAATCGATGCCGCGCGCGAGCGGTGGAACCTGCTCGAGCACCCCTTCTACCGCCGGTGGAGCTGCGGCGAGCTGCGCAGGGACGAGCTCGCTCACTACGCCGGCGAATACCGCCACGCCGTCGTCGCGCTCGCGGAAACGGCCGAGAAGGGCGCCAACACGGAGCACGCGAGAGAGGAGGCCGAGCACGTCTGGCTGTGGGACGAGTTTGCCGAAGCCGTCGGCGCCGACACCGAGCGCGCACCGACCCCGGAGACGGCCGAGTGTGTGGCGACGTGGACCGCTCCCGCCGATCGCCTCGAGGCGCTCGCTGTCATGTATGCGATCGAGGCCGGGCAACCAGCGGTCTCCCAGACGAAGCTCGACGGGCTCGCCGAGCATTACGGAATCGCACGAGACGAACCGGGCGCCGCCTACTTCGCGCTCCACTCCGAGCTCGACCACGAACACGCTGCGGAGTCGAGGACGACTCTCGAGGCGGATGCGTCGGCGACGGACGCAGACCGTCTCGTCGACGTTGCGGAGCGTGCGCTACGGGGTAACTGGATCCTGCTCGACGGAGTCGACGCAAGGAGGTAGCCGATGAGGTTCCTGCTGAAGGGCTTGCCTGGTCATCCACTGCATCCGCCGCTGACGGATGCGACGATCGGGACGTATACGTTCGCGACCGCGGCGGCCGTCCTCTCGAGGCTCGGTGTCAGCGAGCACAACATGGCGACTGCGTGGTGGCTGGCCCTCGTCGCAGGTCTCATCGTCAGCGCTCCGACGGCGCTCGCCGGCTTCGTCGACTGGCTCGACATCCCGACTGGAACGCCGCTCTGGCGGACCGCGACGCTCCACCTCAGCGTGATGCTGACGGCGACGATCGTGTTCGCGATCACGGCCGGCGCAGGCCATTCCGACTACGTGGACGGCAGCATCGGCGGCGGCTCGCTCATCCTCACGCTCGTCGGCTTCGGGCTGCTCACGCTCGGGGGGTGGCTCGGAGGCGCGATCGTGTTCGTACACGGGATGCGCGTGCTGAGCCTCGTCGACGAACCGGCAGGACGTGCCGTCTCGCCGCTACCGCATCCGGAGAAAGAGGAAGCCGAAGGCGGTTGAGTTCTCGGAGCTAGGCCTTACGCCGCGACTTCGCTCAGGCCGAGCTGCTTCTCGATCGCGCCCTTGGGCTGGGCGCCGATCGCCGCCGCCGCAGGCTCGCCGTCCTTGAAGAGGACGATCGTCGGGATCGACGCGATCCCGTAGCGCTCCGCCAGGCCCTGCTCCTCGTCGATGTTGACCTTGACGAGCTTGACCTCGCCCGAGCGCTCCTCGGCGATCCTGTCGAGGATCGGGGAAACCGCGTGACAGGGGCCGCACCACTCCGCCCAGAAGTCGACGATCACGGGCTTGTCACTCGAGAGGACTTCCTGTTCGAAGGTGGACTCGGTCACTGCGGTCGACATGCGGATCCTTTCCTCAGTTTCCATTCTCGGTACCCGGGCGTCCGAAAAACCTACCTAACTGATCAAACGGCGCCCGGCCGCCCGGTATTCCGCTCGTACAATCGCCTGATGGCTTTCGAGTCGCTTCCGGCCGTCCCCGACCACGCCGCCCTCGAGCGCGAGATTCTCGAGTGGTGGGAGCGCAAGGGGACCTTCGACGCGCTCCGCGCGCAGAACCGAGGAGGAGAGCGGTTCAGCTTCCTCGACGGGCCGATCACGGCCAACAACCCAATGGGCGTTCACCACGCTTGGGGGCGGACGCTGAAAGACGTCTTCCAACGCTACAAGGCGCTGCGGGGCTTCGACCAGCGCTACCAGAACGGGTTTGACTGCCAGGGGCTGTGGGTCGAGGTCGAAGTCGAGAAGGCGCTGGGGCTGAACTCGAAGCGCGAGATCGAGGAGTACGGCATCGCGGAGTTCGCGGAGCGCTGCAAGGAGCGGGTGGCCAAGTACTCCGAGGTCATCACCGAACAGTCCAAGCGCCTCGGGATGTGGATGGACTGGGACAACGACTACCACACCTTCTCGGACACGAACATCGAATACATCTGGCGGTTCTTGAAGGCCGTCCACGAGCGAGGCTGGCTCTACAAGGGCCACCGGTCGACGCCATGGTGCCCACGCTGCGGGACCTCGATCTCGCAGCACGAGCTGTTTGCCGGCGAGTACAAGGAGCTCGAGCATCCCTCCCTGTTCGTTCGGTTCCCGTTGAAGGGGCGTAACGGCGAGGCGCTTGTCATCTGGACGACGACGCCGTGGACGCTGCCGGCGAACGTCGCCGCTGCGGTTCGGCCAGACGCCGAGTACGGCCTCCGCGACGGGGACTGGAGGCTGGCGAGCGAAGGGGAAGAATACGAGCACCTGGCCAAGGGCGAGGACCTCGTCGGGCTCGAGTACGAGGGGCCGTTCGACGATCTCCCCGCTCAACAGGGAGTGGTCCACCGGGTTATCCCCTGGGATGAGGTCTCGCTCGAGGAGGGCTCCGGCATCGTCCATATCGCCCCAGGAGCGGGAACCGAGGACTTCGAGCTCTCGAAGATTCACGACCTGCCGGTGCTGGCAGCGATCGACGAGAGCGGGCGAATGAACCAGGAGTATGGGGAGTTCGCCGGGTTGACGACCGAGGAGGTCGCGCAGCCGGTGATCGCGGCGCTCCGCGAACGGGGGCTCCTGGTCGAGGCCGGGCGGATCGTCCATCGCTATCCGACCTGCTGGCGTTGCGGGACGCCGTTGCTCTTCCGCGTCGTCGACGACTGGTTCATTGCGTGCGACGAGATCCGCCAGCCCATGCTCGACGCGAACGCGACCGTCGAGTGGACACCCGCCTTCTACTCGAAACGGATGGACGACTGGCTGCGGAACATGGGCGACTGGAACATCTCCCGCAAGCGCTATTTCGGCCTCCCGCTGCCCTTCTACCCTTGCGAGTGCGGCCAGTTGAACGTGATCGGCTCGAGGGCCGAGCTCGAGGAACGGGCGACCGACGGCCTGGACCAACTACAGGAGCTTCACCGGCCCTGGATCGACGAGGTGCCAATCAAGTGCGAGCGCTGTGGCAAGGAGGTGCAGCGCATCACGGAGGTCGGAGACGCCTGGCTCGACGCCGGCATCGTTCCCTTTTCGACGCTCGGCTGGCAGAACGACAAGTGGATCGACGGGGGTTTCGCGACCGGGGCCGCCGAGGGCCTCTCCGGAGCCGACCTGCCCGATCATCCGTACTGGGAGCAGTGGTTCCCGGCGGACTGGATCTCCGAGATGCGCGAGCAGATCCGACTCTGGTTTTACTCGATCTCATTCATGTCGGTGACGCTCGAGGGGCGCTCGCCGTATCGCAAGGTGCTGACGTACGAAAAGCTCCTCGACGAGACCGGCCGCGAGATGCACCGCTCTTGGGGGAACGCGATCTCGGCGGACGAGGCGCTCGACCAGATGGGCGCGGACGTCATGCGCTGGATGTACTGCGAGCAGAACCCGAGCCAGAACATCAAGTTCGGCTACGGGCCCGCGCGCGAGGTCAAGCGGCGGCTGCTCACGCTCTGGAACTCGGTCAAGTTCCTCATCGACTACGCGAACGTCGAGCAGTGGACTCCGGGCGAGGGCGGCCAGCTCGAGCCGCTCGACCGCTGGCTACAGTCGCGCGTCGAGCAGCTCGTCGCCGAGGCGACCGACGCGTACGAGCGGTACTGGACGCCCGACATCGTCGCTGCGTTCGAGCGCTTCGTCGACGATCTATCGAACTGGTACATCCGCCGCTCGCGCCGGCGCTTCTGGGACGGGGACCGCGCGGCGCTGGACACGTTGTGGACGGCGCTCACGCGCTCGCTCGTCGTGATTGCGCCGGTCATGCCCTTCCTCGCCGAGCATCTCTGGCGCGTCTTGCGCACCGATGCCGAGCCCGAGTCCGTGTTGCTCGTCGGGTGGCGGGAGGCCGGCGAGCGCGACGAGCAGCTCCTCGCCGAGGTTGCCGAGACGAGGCGTGTGGTCGAGCTCGGCCGCCAAGCCCGCTCGCAGGCGGGCATCAAGCATCGCCAGCCGCTGCGTCGAATCGTGGTCGAGGGAGCTCCGCGCGCACAGGCGCATGCCGACGAGATCGGCGAGGAGCTGCGCGTGAAGGAGGTCGAGTTCGGCGAGGTCGACGCGAGTCAGCTTCGCGTGAAGCCGAACCTTCCCTTGCTCGGACCGAAGCTCGGCAGACGGCTTCGCGACGTGAGCACGGCCCTGCAGGCTGGCGAGTTTGAGGAGCTCCCGGATGGGGGCTTCCGAGCGGCAGGGCACGACCTTGCCGCCGATGAGGTGCTCGTCGAGCGCACGGGCAAGGAGGGCTGGGCGGTTGCAGGCGCCGACGGCGTCACAGTCGCGCTCGACACCACACTCGACGATGAGCTCGAGCTCGAGGGGCGCGTCCTCGACCTGATCCACGAGCTGAACTCGATGCGGAAGCAGTCGGGCTTCGAGCTGACCGACCGGATCGTCGTCACCCTGCCCGATTCGGCGGCGGACCTGCTCCGGCACGAGGACTGGATCAAGGAAGAAGTGCTCGCGGTGGAGATCCGCACCGACGGCGGTTCGGGCAAGCTCGAGATCGCGAAGGCGTGACACGCTGCGAGTGGGTCCCTGAGGCGGATCCCGCCTACGTCGCCTATCACGACGAGGAGTGGGGCGTCCCCTCCCGCGACGATCGGCACCTCTTCGAGATGCTCACGCTCGAGGGCGCGCAGGCCGGACTTTCGTGGTCGACCATACTCCGCAAGCGCGAGGGCTATCGGAAGGCGTTCGCGAACTTCGATGCGGGCCAAGTCGCGCGCCTGACGAAGCGTGACGTCGAACGGCTACTCGCGGATCCCGGCATCGTCCGCAACCGTCTGAAGGTCGAGTCGACGGTCAACAACGCAAAGCGGGTGCTCGAGCTCGAGAGTCTGAGTGACTACCTCTGGAGGTTCGTCGACGGCGAGCCGCTCGTCGGTCGCTGGAAGGCTCTTGGTGAAATCCCCGCAGAGACCGAGGAGTCGCGGGCGATGAGCAAGGATCTGAAGAAGCGGGGCTTCCGCTTCGTCGGGCCGACGGTCTGCTACGCGTTCATGCAGGCGACCGGCCTCGTGAACGACCATGTCGTCGACTGTTTTCGGTGGGCTGAGCTCGAGCGAACCTAGCCTCCGCCCCTCGAGGGGGTCATGATCGGCAGATGAAGGACGGCTACACAGGCCCTGAGCGGCGGGCCGGCAAGGACCGGCGCCTGGGTCAGGAACGCCGCAAGAAGAAACCTGATGCTGCGCCCGGCGACGATCGCCGGTCCGGCCGAGATCGCCGATCCGGCGAAGACCGGCGCCACGACAAGGACGGCTAGCTCTGGCTCTCGGCGAGCGCGAGCTCGCGGCGCAGCTCGACGGGCAGCCGGAACTCGACGTCCTCATCGACCATCCGATGCGCAGAGATCTCCTCGACGCCATGCGCGCGGAACCAGTCGCAGACTCGCTCGACGAGCTTCTCGGGCGCCGATGCGCCCGACGTGACACCGACCGTCTCCGCCTCGTCGAGCCACACTGTGTCGATGTCGGACTCGTCGTCGATCAGGTGCGCCGCGACCCCGCTCGCCCGCGCAACCTCGACGAGCCGGTTCGAGTTCGACGAGTTGCTCGATCCGATGACGAGCAGCAGGTCGACCTCTTTCAGTAGGTCTTTGACTGCCCACTGCCGGTTGGAGGTCGCGTAGCAGATGTCTTCCTTCTTCGGCGCACGGATCTGCGGAAACCGCCGCCGAAGGGCCTGGATGATCTCTCCGGTCTCATCCACCGAGAGCGTCGTCTGGGTGATGTAGGCGACTCGCGCGTCGGGGGCGAGGTCGAGCGCATCAGCGTCGGCGACCGACTGGACGAGGATGGTCGCGTCAGGCGCCTCGCCCATTGTTCCGACGACCTCCTCGTGGCCGGCATGGCCGATGAGCAGGACGGTGTAGCCGTCCGCGGCGTAACGGCGGGCCTGGACGTGCACCTTCGTCACGAGCGGACAGGTAGCGTCGATCGTCGTCAGCCCGCGCGACCGCGCGTTGCCGTAGACCTCGGGCGCTACCCCGTGGGCCGAGAGCACGACGGTCTCACCTTCGGGAACCTGGCGCTCGTCGTCGACGAAGATGGCGCCGCGCGCCTCGAGGTCGCGCACGACGTGTGCGTTGTGGACGATCTGCTTGCGGACGTAGACGGGCGGCCCATGGAGGTCGAGCAGTTTCTCGACGGTGTCGACGGCTCGCTCGACCCCAGCGCAGTACCCGCGCGGGGACGCCAGCAGGACGCGCTTCACCATGGAGTCAGTGTAGTCGGGGCATGGAGGAGTGAGTTTCGGAGAATCCCCATTTCTAGGTTCCTGAGGCGCCGGTCGCGGTGCGAGGGCCGACGGGACAGTGCTCAACGCACGGCCCGGCGGTCATCGTGCCGCGAGCGGCGTCAGCTCCGGCCGGAGCGCGGCTCCGCCGCGCGGGAGGGCGGAGCGGTCAGGGGCCTAGAAATAGGAAAGCCCGCCGCTCGGGGGGTCAGTGCGGCGGGCCTCCCAGATTGCTCACCGCGGCCCTTCGTGGCCAGGTACGCACAACACCGCGGTTCGCATCGCCCAGTGGGGTCAAGCTAACCAAGGTTGTGCGCCGTTGTGAATGGGCCGGACGGCCCATTTTTGCAAGGCGTATAGCGGTTTCTCGATCCTTGTGCCGCCTCTGGCGCCGCCGGTCGCCTAGACCTATTATCCGTAGGCCAGGTGACCCCCTCACAGGCTCGCTGATGTTCCCTCGACGAAAGAGTCGGGCCTCGACCGCTGCGGCGCCCCCACCCGGGCCGGAAGCTGGCGAGTCGACCACGGCTCCCGATCGCCACTTGACGGCGATCGCTTCGCTCTCGAGCACGCTCGCGCGAGCACAGGACGAGCAGGCTGTCGCGCGAACCCTGCTCGAGGAATGCTTCTCGCTCCTCGAGATCGACTTCGCCGGCGTCGTCCTCGTCGACGAGGACGCCAAGGGCGCTTCGGGCCTGCTCGCCGTCGCCCGCAACGGCGACACCGAATGGTGGCGCGAGGTCTCGCTCGACTTCGAGCGCGAACCGTCGGGGATCGCGAGCGCGGTGTCGGAGGGCCACCCAGTCGTGGTCGACGACGTCGCCGGCTCGCCGCTGGTGAATCGGCGCCTGGCAGAGAAGGTCGGGGCCAGGAGCGCTGCCTTCATTCCGCTCGCCGCGCAGGAGACCGTGCCGGCCGTGCTCGTGATCGCGACCACGCAGGAGCCACGGGTCTTCACCTCAGACGAGCTCGCGTTGCTCCAGGCGCTCGCCGCCGAGGCTGCGCTCGCACTCGACCGCACCCGCTCGGCCAACGCGCTGGCCGAGGCGCTCGAGCGCGAGCGGCTCGTGGCGTCGATCGGCCGCAAGGTCCGCTCGGAGCTCGACCTCGAGACGGTGCTTCGCGTCGCCGTCGAGGAAACCGGCATGGCGATGGGCGTCACGCGTTGCTTCGTCAGGCTCGGTGAGCCCCCAGGCCCGATGCCGATCCGCGCCGAATGGGATGCCGAAGGGTTCGAGCCGATCGGGGGCTCCGCCGATCAGCTGGCAGTCAGCAACCTTTCGGCCGGTGAGCGCCGCACCGTGGCGGTGGGAGACATCCGCAAGGCGCCGGAGTTCGAGGATCCGGAGCTGGGCGGAACCCAGGCCCTGCTCGACCTGGACACGATCGCCGTCCTGGCGACGCCGATTCTCGTCTTCGACCGGATGATCGGAGTCTTCGGGCTCCATCGCCCGCAGGCGGGCGAGTGGTCCGAGGCAGAGATCGCGCTGGCGGAAGCCGTTGCCAGAGAGGTTGCGATTGCGATCCACGCCGCGCAGCTGCTCGCCGAGAACGTTCTGCGGCTCGAGCAGCAGACGGCTCTGCTCAAGGCGGCACAGGTCGTCACGAGCGAGCTGCGCCTCGAGACCGTCCTCCAGCGCCTCGTGGTCGAGGTGACGAAGCTGCTCGACGCCGACGCGGCCGATTGCTACCTCTACGACTCAGAGCGCTCGGTGCTTCGTTGCGCCGCGGTGAACGGGCTCGACCCCGAGATTGTCGAGCTCGAGCTTCCCGACCGTGAGATCTCAGGACGCTTCCGTGAGCCTGTCGAGCACCCGGCCTATGCGGGCTTTGCGAGCGCGATCTCCGCGCCCATGACCTGGTCCGGCGAGCGCCGGGGCGTGCTCGGGGTTGCGACCCGAGATCCGGACCGGCGCTTCGGCCGGCTCGAGTCCGATCTGCTCGAGACCTTCGCGGGCCTGGCGTCGCTCGCCGTCCGCAACGCCGCGAGCTTCGAGCAGAGCGTCCGGCAGGCGCGTGTCCAGCGGGGCTTCTACGGCATCGCCTCCGCGCTTGCCGAGCCGCTCTCGCAGCCGGGTACGCTCAACGCCGTCGCCCAGGCGGCGAGCGAGGCGCTTGGCGGATCGTTCGCAGCGGTCCTGATGCCGAGCGGCCATCGGCTCGAGCTCGCGGCTTCCTTCGGGCTCCCAGATGCCGTGAGCGCGGCGCTCGCCGACGGCCCCCCTGAGGCGGCCGCCGTCCTGGCCACAGCCGCACGAGACCGACGCGTGCTCTCAGCGTCTTCGCTGTCCGACGACGACCGCTTCAGTGACGACTGGCGGACGCTCGCCGCCGATGCGGGCGCACAGGCGCTGCTCGCAATCCCGGTCGACCCTCCGCGGCGGGAGGAGGGAGGAGTCGTCGTCGTCTTCTTCTCCGAGGAGCGCACGTTCAGCGACGACGACCTCGAGCTCGGGCGGCGTCTCGCCGGAGCCGCGCGGGGAGCCCTCGAGCGGAGCGACCTCTACGAGAGCGAGCGCACCTCGCGTGCTCTGTCGCAGCAGCTCGCGCGCATGGGCAGCCTGCTTGCGACCGAGCTCGACCCGGGGGCGATCCTCGACGAGGTCGCCGCCCAAGCGCCTTCCTTGCTGAGTGCGGATGCCTGTGCCATCCACGTCGTCGAGGGAGATGAGCTCGTGGTCAGCGCCGTCGGCGGCCCGACCGCTCCAGCGTTGATCGGCGCGCGTCTGCCCATGACCGCCCGGCCTGCCGGCGACGTCGTCCAGTCGCGCTCGCCGGTCGTCGTCTCCGATGCTTCCACAGATCCCCGGCTCCTTGCGGAGGACCCCGTGCTCGAGGCGGGTCACGCCGCCTATCTCGGTGTCCCCCTGATCGGAATGGAGGAGGGCCTCCAGGGGGTAATTGCCGTCTATGCCCACCGGCCCCGCACCTGGCGCCAAGAGGAAATCGACGCGCTAGCGGCCCTGGCGGGCAATGCCTCGGCGGTGCTCTCGAATGCCGAGCTCTATCAGAGGGTGGCGGTCGAGCGCGAACGAAGCTACGCGATTCTCGCGAACATCGCCGACGGGATCGTCGCCGTCGACCGCGACGGCGATGTCGTGCTCTGGAACCAGGCGGCCGAGCAGATCACCGGCGTTCCCGCCGCAGCAGCGCTCGGCCGGACGCCGGTCGAAGTGCTACAGCGTGAGCTCGCGTCGGAGGAAGGGGGCCCAGGCGGCGAGCGGCTCCTGCCGGTCCAGCGCGGCGGGGAGGAAGTCTGGCTCTCGCTGACGGAGGCGGTCATGCGCGATCCGGTGGGATCAGTCTCCGGGCGCATCTTCGCGTTCCGCGACGTCTCCTCGGAGCGGATCGTCGAGCAGATGAAGTCGGATTTCGTCTCGACCGTCTCGCACGAGCTGCGCGCGCCACTGACCTCGATCTACGGCTTCGCCGAGACGCTGCTCCGCCGAGACGTTCTCTTCGGCGACCAGGAACGGGAGACGTTTCTCCGCTACATCGCGTCCGAGGCGCAGCGCCTGACCTCGATCGTCGACACGCTCCTGAGCGTGGCCAGGCTCGAGGGGGGCCATCTGCAGGTCGAGCTCAGCCCGACCGACCTGCGGGCAGTCGTTTCGGAAGCTGTCACGAGCATGCGGCAAAGTGCTGAGCTGAACGGCCATCGGTTCGTCCTGGAGTTGCCGGACGAGCCGCTCTCTGCCTCGGCCGATCGTGAGAAACTAAGCCAGATCCTTGCGAACCTGCTGGATAACGCGATCAAGTTCTCTCCCGGCGGCGGCACCGTCACCGTCGAGGTCTCGAACCGCCGCAGCGGTCACGCCGAAGTGCGGGTGGTCGACGAGGGTCAGGGAATTCCGGAGGCCGAGCGGGAGCGGATCTTCTCGAAGTTCCATCGCGCTGACAGCTCGGCGGAGAGCCCGGGCGGCGCCGGTCTGGGCCTGTTCATCGCCCGGGGCCTCGTGACAGCGATGGGCGGGCGCATCTGGGTCGACTCGGCCGAGGGGGGAGGGTCGAGCTTCGCATTCGAGCTGCCGCTCGCGCAGGACCCGGCCCCGGAGCGCGAGTGAGCACAAGCGAGGATGGGTATGGAGGAAGGAAGTTGCCGCGCGTGCTCGTGATCGACGACGAGCCTCCGATCCGCCTCCTCTGCCGGGTGAACCTCGAGGCGGCGGACATGGAGGTGCTCGAGGCCGAGAATGGACCGGAGGGACTGGCCGCCGCCCGCAGCGAGCGACCGGACGTGATCCTGCTGGACGTGATGATGCCCGGGATGGATGGGTGGCAGGTGCTCGAGCAGCTTTTGAACGACGAGCGGACGCGTGACGTTCCGATCGTCTTCCTCACAGCCCGGGCGGAGCTCCGCGACCAGGCACGCGGGCTCGAGCTCGGCGGCGTCGACTACATCACGAAGCCGTTCAACCCCACCGAGCTCGCGCCGCTCGTCGAGGATCTGCTAGAGCGGGTCAAGCGTGGCGAGGGCCAGAAGCTGCGCGGTGAGCGCCTAGCGGAGCTGCGCCAGCTCCTTGTCGACTAGGAGGCTAGCGGCCCGCGAAGTCGGCGGTGATCAGGCGCCGCGAGCCACCGGCGAGGCCGACGCCGACTCGCTGAAAGCCCCGGTCGAGCAGATTCTGACGGTGCGGAGGGCTGGTTACCCACATATTCACGACACCCTGCGCCGAGAGCTCTCCGGACCCGTAGGCCAGGTTCTCGCCGACATACGGCATGCGAACGCCGAAGCGCCGCAATCGCTGGACGAAGGCGCCGTGATCGAAGTAGCCCCGTCGCGCCATGTCGACCGAATGCGAGCGCGCAGCTCGGGAGAGCGCCGCGCCGGTCCGCAAGGCCGGGACCCCGTTTGCCGCCCGCACGGCGTTCATCGCACGAACGATCGCGTATTCGCCCGGCGTCAGCGAAACGCGGGCAGCTCTCGCGGAGGACAGCGGTGCCGGCGTGGAATCAGCGCCTGCAGTCGCACTCAGGGCGAGCGCTAGCCCGAGCACAGTCACCGTGACACTGAGAATGCGGCGGTTCCCAGACATCAGGAGGTCGGCGCGGCACGTTACAAGGCTTGCCGGACAAGTCCGTTAAGAAGTTGTGAAGATTTTTCCGATTTACAACGATTAGCGAGACGTTTGTGCGAGCAGAATCCCGCCCAGGACAACGGCACCGCCTGTCAGTTGCGCAGCGGAAAGCGATTCTCCGAGCCAGGCATAGGCGACGAGGGCGCCGGCGACGGGCTCGAACATCGCGGTCACGCCGACCCGCGTTGCAGACACGTGGCGAAGCGCACCAACGAGTAGCAGGAAGGGGAGGATCGTGCCGACGACGATCATTGTCAGCATCAGGAGCCAGATCGGCGTCGTCGTTGCGAGGAGGACGCCATCGAGCCGAACGCGATCGTCGACGAGCCCGGCCGGGAATGACCACCAGGGCTGGATGACCGCCCAGAAGACCGCCGCGACCGCGAAGCCGAGGCAGAGGAGCGAGACCGGGTCGCGCTGGCCGACCGCATGCTCGGCCAGGAGGATGTAGAGCGCGAACGCGATCGCCGCCCCGAGGGCGGCGGCGGTGCCGAGTGTGTCGAGCGAGAACCCGTGCCACAGATCGACGACCAACGACAGACCGCCGAGGGCAAGCACGAGCGCGACCCAGATCCGCCTGCGAACGGGCTCCTTGGCCACGAATCTCGCCCAGAGAGCGATCAGTACCGGCGCCAGGTACTGGATGATCAGCGCAATCCCGATCTGGAGCCGGTGGATGGCGAAGAAGTAGAGCCACTGGACGAGCGCGAGGCCGAGGATTCCGAAGACCGCGAGGAAGAGAAGCTCGCCTCGGCGGATCCGCAGAAGCCGGGGCCGGGCCACGAGGAGCGCCGTCCCGAGGGCGAGTGCAGCGCCCGTCGAGCGGACCTCGGTCAGCCGCAGCGAGGACAGGCCGGAGGAGAGGATCGCCTTCGAGACCGTCCCGTTGATCCCCCACATGCAGGTCGCCGCGAGCACCATCGCGTAGCCGAGGAGCGGGCGGCGCTCGCGTTCGGGCTGCTCGCTCCCGGCCAGGATCGGCTCCACGACGCAGCGAGGCTATCCGACTACACTTCGGGCACCTGCGGGGTGTAGCTCAGCCTGGTTAGAGTGCTGCGTTTGGGACGCAGAAGTCGCCGGTTCGAATCCGGCCACCCCGACTGAAGGCGCCGCTTTTGAGGTGCGCCGTCCTAGGACATGCAAACGCTGAACGAGCTCATCATCCGCGCGCCGACGCTGGACGACGCGCCGGCGGTGGCCGCGCTCATCGATGCGCGCGACCGGGCCGATTTCGACGAAGAGCGGCCGATCGCCTTCAGCGGGGAGCAGCTAAGGGATTGGTGGGCGCGCAACCCGGAGCATCTCGAGACGGACATGTGGCTTGTGCTCGCGGGCGAGCAGGTCGTCGGTTGGGCCGGCGTCGGACGCGATGGAGAGATCGCCAACGTCGCCGACGAGTCGTGCGTCCATCCGGACTTCCGCGGGAGAGGGATCGGCGCGCGGCTGGTCGAGCTCGCAGAAGCCTGGACCCGAGAGCGCTCGCTTGCGCGGCTTCACATGCACGCCGTGACCGAGGAGGGTCGCCGGCTGTTCGAGGCGCACGGCTTCGACCTCATTCGCTACTTCTGGCGCATGGAGATCTTCCCTGACCAGGAGCCTCCTCGGCTCGAGCCGCCCGCCGGATTCAACATCCGCGCCTACGAGCCGGGCACCGACGACGAGGCATTGCACGCCATGCACCAGGAGGCCTTCGCGGAGCACTGGGAGTTCAATCCGAGCCCGCTCGATAGCTGGCTGCGCTGGCGCACGACGCGGAGCGACTACTTGCCGGAGCTGTGGCAGCTCGCCTTTCACGGCGAGGAGCTGGCAGGAGCGTCGCTCGGGTTCGGCCAGAGTGGGCTCGGCTGGATCCTGGATCTCGCGGTTGCCCCGAAGTGGCGGAGGCAGGGACTCGGGCTGGCTTTGCTGCAGCGATCGTTCCACGAGCTCTACAAGCGCGGGTCCAGCCAGATCGGGCTCGAGGTCGACTCGGAAAACGAGACGGGCGCGACCCGCCTCTACGAGCGAGCCGGCATGCGTGTCACGCGCCGCTACGCGACCTTCGAAAAACGAATCAGCGGCTGATCGCGGCCGCGGGTTGCTTCACAGGCCGCTCGGGCGGGTTCGCGTCGACTAGCACGGCCGCGAGGAGGAGCACGGTCATGGCGACCGCGCTCTCGCCGATCAGGCTCCGGGAGATCGCGTGCGAGCTCGTCCCGCGTCCGCGCTCGAGGGCCGGGCGGACGACGAAGTGGTGGAGCGCCCCCCACGAGAGCGCGAGCCCGACGAGCGCGCTCTTCAGCAGCAGCACCTGCCCGTAGCGCTCCTGCCAGAGGTCTGAAGCCTGGGGCAGGCGCACGTAGGCCAGATACGCGCCGGCGCCGACCATGAGGGCGACGAGCACCGCAGCGAGCTGCGAGAAGCGGAGGAATGCTTCCCGCCGCAGACCAGGCGCACTCGGCCAGACGACGAACGCCAGCTGGGCGAGCCCACCCACCCAGAGGCAGGCCGCGGAGAGGTGCACCCAGTCGGCGAGCTCGGACCGCCATGAAGAGCCGGTGTCCACGGCCGAGTGCCCCGAGAGGGAAAGGCCGGAGCAGAGAACGAGGCCGATGACAAAGGCCGGCCAGAGCAGCACCGGGCGCTCGGTGAGCCAGGCGAGGAAGAGGATCGCGGCCACGAGCGCAAATCCGAGCGTCATGGCGATGAACGCGGTTCCGAAGCGAGTTCCCTGCGCGAGTGGAGAGAGGTCGCCGTACACGAGCCGGCTGAGCGGGAGCTGGAACGCGTCGCGCGCACGGAGGAGGAATCCGACGATCCCGAGCTCGATGCTGGCAATGACCCCCACCATGGCGACGAGATAGAAGCGCCGCTCCAGCGCCGGAGTCGCACGCTTCCCGACGACGAGCAGGCGGAAGGCGAGCCCCCCGACGAGCAGAGCGAGGCCCACGAAGTAGCCCCACCGGACGATGTACTCGAAGGTCGTGGGGCCCGCAGAGCCGTAGGCCTCGGTGGGAGGCGGTGGCACGACTCGGACGCCGAACGTATAGACGCCCGAGATGACGTGCCCCTCGAAGGAGGTGACGTGCCAGCGCACCGTGTACGCACCCTTCGGCAGGTGCCTGAGGGGGACGGTTGCGATCCGCTGCTTGTCGATCGTGCGTGCCGGGCCTGCGGTGACGAGCGCGCCCCTTGCGCTCCGCACCTCGATCGAATTGGGGAAGACGTCGACGCCCTGGTCGAAATGCAGTAGGACCGCCTGCGGCGAGGTCGCCAGGCGCTTGCCGAAGTCCGGCTCGCGCTGAGTCAGGTTGGCGTGCGCGAAAGCCGAGCCTGGGAGCACCAGCGCAACGAGGGACGCAGCTACGAGCGCTCTCATCGCCCGCCTGCCAGCGGCGAGAGGTGGCCGAAGATCGGCGCTACGTTCCGGTCGCAGAAAAGCAGGACGGAAAAAGCCAGGAACACGAGTGCAAAGCCCGCGCTGAAGACCGGCGAGCGCGGACGGGCGAAGAGCGCGAGCGTGACGAGTGCTCCGACGATTGCGGTCCAGCCGAGCGCGTGGTGCAGGAAGGCCGCGCGCGAGAAGAGCCACGGGTTCTGCTCGTGAATGAGGAAGGCGCCGCCGGAGACCGCGAACGCGAAGGGAAGGGTCAGCTCCCAGAGGGGATTCCTCAGCTTCCCGCGCACGAGCCCGAGCTGAGCCGCTCCCGCGAGCATCATCGCCTGCGCCCAGATGCCGTGGGCGAGCATGTGGATCGTGGAGCTCGTGAAGAAGACCATGACCGGCCACATGAACACGCCCATGAGGAACGCCACGCTCGGCCACAGGTACGCGCGCCAGGCCCGACGCCGCCACACTTTTCGACCGACGATCGTCTCCGCGAGCAGGCAAAGACCAAGGAAGACGAATCCCGTCCCGAACATCCAATGGACGACTTCGGGCGGGGGCTGCATCAGGGCACGGGTTCCTCTTCCTGCTCGAGATCTGCGAGCAGGCCGGGAACGACCCAGAAGTGGAAGACCGCGCCGGCGAGGATGACGAGGAGCGGGGGCTGGATCACCAGGTACCAGAAACCGTGCTTGTCCGGATCGAGCATCGTGATCCGATAGGGCTGGGCGAGCGCCCACACCAAGCCCACGAGGGCTGTCAGCGGACCGAGGGCTGAAACGGCAGTGTGCCGCCACGACTGCCGCTGACGCGCCCTGACCTCAGTCCGCTCTTGGACCAGCTCCGCGTCCATCCCTCACCTCCGGGCGTGATTGTACGTAGAGCGGTTGAGTTCCCGAAACGCATCGGCGCGGGCTTCTCTTGCCAGGAAGCGGAGAAAGAAGTACGTCGCCGCGGCGAAGAGGACGAGCGCTTGCTCGAGCGCCATGGCGGCTCCGCCGATCTGCTGATCGGTGAGCGCCGAGAGGCCCCAGAGCCGGTGGGCGTGCTCGTAGAAGTCGTAGACAGGCCTCGGGATCAGCGCGAGCAGGAGCCCGAGTGGGCTCGCGAGGACGAAGGCGGCGAAGAGGTACATGGCGCGGCTGCCGTCGGCGAGGCGGTGCGGCTCGCCCTGGAGCGCCGGCCACCAGAAAAGGAAGCCGGCAACGAAGTAGCACACGTGCTCGACGTGGATCAGGCTCGCCTGATGGCGAAGCGCTGCGTCGTATGCGGCCGGCACGTGCCAGGCAAAGTAGGTGCCGAGCCAGAGCGGGAGGGCGACCAGTGGGTGCGTAACGGCCCTCACGGCGCGTAGGCGCCCGGCCGCGGCGGCCAGCGCCGGTGGGAGGCCGAGGACGCAGAGCGCCGGCGCCCACTCGGCGAGGATCACGTTCTGGAGCAAGTGCGCCGAGAGCAGGTAGTGGAGAGAGAGCGCGTGCAGAGGCGTGACGAAGGCGGCGAGGATGAGGGCTAGGCCGGCGGCGAGGCACGCGATGCGCCAAGGCTGCGCGCGAAAGCGCCGCACCGCGACGGCATACCCAAGCGCGAGCACCGGAACCAGCACGAGCGCCTCGAAGCCGAGCGTCCAGGCGTATGGATCGTGCACTTGCCGGACGCTACGCTATGGGTAGACGCGGGCGTAGCTCAGTGGTAGAGCATCTGCCTTCCAAGCAGAGGGTCGCGGGTTCAATCCCCGCCGCCCGCTTCGTCCGGCCCTCCTAGTACGCTGTTGTCTAGAATGGAAACAGCGTAGCGAAAAGGATCCCGGACGCTTCGTCGAGAGCACGCCACTCCGTGAAGGAGGCTGCCCGACTCCTCTAGACGTCCGACGCCGCCGCAATGCTGGCGCGACGTGGAAGAGCGTGTTGTCCGCTTTCGAGCCACGACGATCCTCGCGGTGCTCGGGATCGCGATCGCGGTCGCGCTCCTGCTCCAGGTCGTCTGGATCGCACGCCAAGTCCTGGTCTGGATCCTGATTTCGATCTTCCTTGCGCTCGCCCTCAATCCCGCCGTCGACTGGTTCCAGCGGCACGGCATCAAGCGCCGCGGGCTTGCGACCGGCGTCACCTTCATTCTCGTCCTGGCCGGCATCGCCGCCCTGGGCGCGCTCTTCATCCCCACGCTCGTCGACGAGGTGAACGGCTTCGTCAAGGCGCTTCCCGGCTACGTCGATGACATCACCCACAGAAGAGGCCGCCTTGGCTTCCTCGAGAGCAAGTACCACGTGACCGAGCGGGTCCGGAACGCGGTCGAGTCCGGCGGCGCCTCAGGCGTCCTCGGCCTGACCGGGACGGCGCTCGCGATCACGCGGGGAATCATCACGGCGATCGTCGCGACGGTGACGATCATTTTCATGACGTTTTTCATGCTCCTCGAGGGCCCCATCTGGATGGAGCGCATCTACGCCCTCTTGCCTGCGAAGTCACGTGACCGCTGGCGAGACATCGGACACCAGATCTACCGAACGGTCGGGGGCTACGTGACCGGCAATCTCTTCATCAGCATCATCGCCGGCAGTGCTTCAACTTTCGTGCTCCTGCTGCTCGGTGTCCCCTATGCGGTTGCGCTCGGGCTACTCGTCGGCATCCTCGATCTGATCCCTCTCGCCGGGGCGACGATTGCCGCGATCATCGTCGTCACCGTCGGCGTCCTGCACACGCTCGTCGCGGGGATCGTCCTGGCCGTGTTCTTCATCGTCTACCAGCAGGTCGAGAACCACATCATCCAGCCGTTCGTCTACAGCAGGACCGTGCAGCTCTCGCCTCTCGCCGTCCTCATTTCCGTGCTGATCGGAGCGGAACTGGCCGGTGTCCTCGGCGCGCTCGCTGCGATCCCCATCGCGGGCGCGATTCAGGTGCTTCTTCGCGCCTGGCTGGAGCAACGCCGCAGGCATCCCCGGGCGGCGACCGGGACCGTTTAGCTTCGCAAGATCCCCCTTTTGGGGGATAATTGACGCGGACAAGCGCCGATGTCAGGGACATGCGCGCGCTTGCCGCCCTCGGCGCATTCTCCGTTCTCGTCCTCGGTTCCGCCCCGCAGGCGCTTGGCCTGTTGAAGAAGCCCTCCAGTCTGCAAAGCGGCAGTCACGTGCGCGCGGCTAGCGCACCACTGCGGCGAGTCTCGGCGCGGGTCGGGGACGCACTCTTCATGGGCCGCGCAGCCCGACCGCAGGGCAAGGCTTCACCCACCGCTCTCCTCAGCGCGCTCGAAGCCGACATCGTCGCGCGCATCAACGCTCAGCGCGGCGCCCGGGGCCTTCGGCCGCTCCGCGTGTCCCGTGGGCTCACCGCCTCCGCGAACTACCACTCTCACCAGATGGGCCTGTTCGGGTTCTTCGAGCACGAGTCGCGGAACGGTGCCCCGTTCTGGCGCCGGATCGCGCGGTTCTATCCCTCGCGTCATTATCGCTACTGGTCGGTGGGCGAGAACATCTTCTGGGAGTCGCCCGAGACAAGCGGCCCCAGCGCGGTGCACGAGTGGATGATGAGCGCGCCGCACCGCGAGAACATCCTCACTCGCCAGTACCGCGAGGTCGGCGTCGCAGCGGTGCATTTCAGCTCGGCCGGTGGCGCCTTCGGCGGTCGGCCAGTCACGATCGTGACCGCCGATTTCGGCGTCAGACGGTAGGGGCTACGCTGTTGCCTGGGCGCCTGTAGCTCAGAGGAAGAGCGGCGGCCTTCTAAGCCGCGGGTCGGGGGTTCGAATCCCTCCAGGCGCATCGCCCCTGATAGAGCCGAATTCGCCGGAAGTCCTCGCCTCGTGTTCGTTGTCAGATCAGACAACTGCCCACTCTGCGACGGCTTGATGCTCAACGGCCACTGCGCCGAGTGCGGCCTCAGCGAGCTCGTGGCGTTGGACGAGCGGGAACCACTGGCGGGACGATGTAAGCCTGCCGAGAACGGCGCGGTTGATGAGACCCGAGCGCCGTCCCGCTCGTCGGACGCCGCCTAAGCCGATCTAAGCGTCGGGCCGCCCTCCTCTGAGCGGGCGACGATCGCAAAGGCAGGAAGAAGAGAAAGAAGAAGGCGAGGGCCCGAGACGAGGACGACTCGCGCGGGACGAGAGGCGCGACGACCGAGACCGGGAAGACCACGAGGACGACGAGCACGACGACGACTGAGTACGGGTCAGAAAAGAGCGGCAGCGTAGTAGCATCGCCTTCTATCCCGGAGGCGGCGCCGGCTGTGGCTACGGAGACAACGGAATCGTTTGCAATCGCGCTGCGCGAGCTCGTTCTCGAGCACGACTACACGACGGGGACCGGAAATCCGAACTGGTCCGCGTTCTCCGCCGAGCTGGACGAGGTCCACTACGAGACGCTGCGAAGGGCAGTCGCCGGCGAGCGACCACCGTCGCCCCTGCTGATGGAGG
>Ga0307302_10000413_pt1 | contig 19176 bp, 15 predicted proteins | sample ER_DNA_183_FD_194490 | JGI IMG/M metagenome (GOLD analysis project Ga0307302, IMG submission 194490) | Bulk soil microbial communities from the East River watershed near Crested Butte, Colorado, United States - ER_DNA_183 | ecosystem: Environmental > Terrestrial > Soil > Floodplain | place...
TCGCGGTCGTCCTGAACGTCACCGGCGACCACCTGGGGCTGAAGGGGATCGACTCCCTCGAGCAGCTCGCGGCGGTCAAGCAGGTGGTGGTCGAGGCCGTCCCGAAGACCGGCTGGGCCGTCCTCAACGCCGACGACGAGCTCGTCGCGGGGATGCGCAAGGCCTGCAGCGGCTCGGTGATCCTGTTCTCGATGCAGGAGAACGACCTCGTCGACCGATGGGTGCGGCGCGGTGGCAAGGCGGTCGTGCTCGAGAAGGGTCCGCGCGGCGAGATGATGGTGATCAGGGAGGGGCGCCGGACGATGCCGATCGCCTGGGTCCACACCCTCCCCGCGACCTTCGAGGGCCGCGCCCGGATGATGGTGCAGAACGCGATGGCCGCCGCCGCCGCGGCGCACGCGGCCGGCGCACACCTGCACGACATCCGTCAGGGGCTTCGTTCGTTCACGACCTCGATCTACCAGGCGCCGGGGCGGCTCAACGTGTTCGATCTCGACGGCGTCAAGGTGCTGATCGACTACGCGCACAACGCCGCGGGGCTCGAGATGCTCGGCGACTTCGTGGAACGCCTCACCACCGACACGCCGAACGGCGGCCGGCCCGGGCAGGCGTCGTGGAGCGCGAACCTGCGTGTCGCGGTCGTCGCGACGGCGGGGGATCGGCGCGACGAGGACATGCGCCAGCTCGGGCGCGTCGCCGCGCGGTACTTCGACGACGTGATCATCCGGGAGGACCGGAACCCGCGCGGCCGCAAGAAGGGCGAGACGGCAGCCCTGATCCTCGAGGGCGTGCGCGAGGCGATCGCTACGGGCGCGCGCGCGGGCAACGCCGAGATCGTGGTCGACGAGATGGAGGCCGCCCGCAAGGCGCTCGACCGGTCGCGCCCGGGGGACCTGGTCGTGCTGTGCGTCGATTACGCCACCGAGGTCTTCAAGGAACTCGAGTCCCGGCGCTCGCTCGCCGCCCCGACGATCTTCGCCTCGACCGAGGGCAACGGCCACGTCGAGGAGTCCGGCGGCGACCCCGACCTGCTCGGCGTCTGAGCGCGATGGAGCCCGCACGGGTCCGGGAGGTGCTCGAACGCACCCGCGACGAGCTCCGGGCCGAGCTCGCGACGCTCACGGCCGCGCCCCGCGACCCGATGGGCGCCGTGTCGTTCGGCAAGCGCGTTGGCGAGGGCACGTCGCAGGCCGTCGAACGCATCGCGCAGGTGGATGCCGCGAAGCGACTCGACGCGAAGCTCGGGGACGTAGAGCGTGCCCTCGAGAAGCTGGACGAGGGGACCTACGGGTCCTGCGACGTGTGCGGGTCGGCGATCGGAGACGAGCGTCTCGAGGCGATCCCCTGGGCCGTGCGCTGCATCGACCACGCCGGCGGATCTCGCTGAGGGGTCGAACCGTCAGCCGAGGGTGACCACGCGTCGCTTGCCGGCGCTCTCCAGGGCGGCCTCGATGATCTCGAGCCCCATGACCGAGTCGTTCGGATCCACCGGAGGCGGTGTGCCTTCTCGGAGCGAGGCCGCGACCCCTCGGTAGAACTCCTCGTAGGCGCCGGGCTCCGTCTCGACGGTGCGTTCCTCGTCCCCGGTGGACAGGCGCCCCCACTGCTCTCGCGGCTCGCGGCCCCAGGCCGGGTCGCCGGGGCGCGCCCCCTCGCTCAGCGCCTGCTCCTGGACGTCCAGCCCGAACTTCTCGAACGCCGCGCGCAACCCGAGCAGCCGCATCCGCGGTCCCTGGATCGCCGCGAGGACGCTCATCCACAGGTGGCTGCGGACATCCCCGGCGTGCTCGAGTGCCACGAAGACGTCGTCGTCGATCTCGGCGCCGGGCCGCCGGCGGTCGACCTCGGCGTAGACGGTGCGGGGCGGACCGAACAGACCGACCGCCTGATCGATCAGATGGGCCCCGAGGTCGAACAGGAGCCCGCCGGCCTCTTCGGGGTCGCCGCGTTCGCGCCACGCCTCCGAGCGGACCTTCGGGCGCCACCGCTCGTACCGCGACTCGAACCGGACGATCGGGCCGAGCGCATCCTCGGAGAGGAGTCGGCGTACCGTCAGGTAGTCCCCGTCCCATCGCCGGTTCTGGAAGACGGTGAGGAGCAGGTCGCGTTCGGCCGCCTCGGTCACCAACCGCCGGCCTCCCTCGGTCGTCGGCGCCATCGGCTTGTCGATCACGACCGGGAGCCCGGCCTCGAGCGCGGCGAGCCCCAGCGGCACGTGGAACCGGTTGGGCGTGGCGACGACGACGAGGTCGTGGTCGGTCGCTCGATCCCACAACGCCTCGACGTCGTCGAGCAGGACGGCCTCCGGATGCTCCGAGCTCGCGCGCGCCCGCCGTTCGGGATCGCCGGTCACGATCGTCGCGAGCGACATGCCCGGTGTCGACGAGATCAGGGGACCGTGGAAGACGGCGCCGGCCAGGCCGTAGCCGATCAGCGCGACCCGGATCGGGTCGTCCGGATCCTCAGCCACGTCGTCACCCCGTCCGACGAACCATCGCTGGCGCCACCCTATGGCCTGACCACGACCCGCAGCATCCGGGGATGGGGATCGCGGTCGAGCAGGATCCGCGGCACCTCGTCGAGCGCCACCGTCCGCGACGGCATCCGGTCCAGCGGGACCGCTCCCGAACGCGCGAGGTCGCGCGCGCGGCGGTAGTCCTTCACCGTGGAGCCCGTGCTCCCCACCAGCCGCAGGTGGCGGTAGTGCACGATGTTGGCGTCGACGGGCGCGCCGCCGGGCGTGCCCGCGAACGCGTGGACCCGGCCTCCGACGTCGACGTGGTCGATCGCCCACGAGAGCGCCTCGACGCCGGGGGCGGTCACGAGCGCCGCGCCGGGCAGGGCTCCGAGCGCCGCGGCGACGTCGTCCCCGGGTTCGAGCACCGCGTCGGCACCGAGCTCGGCCGCGAGGCGTCGTCGTGCTTCGGACCGTTGCACGACCGCCACCCGTGCGCCCGCCGCCTGGAGCGCCCACATCCCGATGATCCCGAGCGTGCCCGCGCCCACCACGACGGCGAGATCGCCATCGGCCACGTCGAGCATCCCGACGGCGTGCAGGCAGCACGCGAGCGGCTCGATCGAGGGGGCGAGCTCGAACGGGAACCCGTCGAGCGGGACGACGTGACCCTCGGGCACGACGATCCACTCCGCCAGACCGCCGTCGCGCTGGATCCCGATGTCCACGTGGTCGGGGCATCGGTTCTCGAGGCCGAGCGCGCAGGACGCGCACCGGCCGCAGCCCACGTTCGGCTGCACGCCGACCGCGGTCCCGTCTCCGAGCACGCCGGCCACCTCGTGTCCCGGGATCCTCGGCGCGGGGGTGCCCTGCTTCGCGAGCCGTCGGTCGGTGGCGCAGATCGCGGCCGCGTCGACGCGGATCGCGACCTCGCCCGGTCCGGGCTCCGGGGTGGGGAGCTCGACCGTCGCCACGTGTCCGGGGCCCTCGATCCGCACGGCCTTCATGGGACACGAGCTTGCCAGGCGACCGGCTCCCCTGCACGCTCGAGCGAGGCACAGCCTGACTTGCGCCTGCGCACTACGACGGCATAGGCTCGGGCCCGATCACAGGGTCGCGTGGGCGGGTCCGCAGAACGGTTCCAGCCTCGCACGAGAGAAGGGGGATCCATGCATCGCACGTTCCGTTCGATCTTGGTGGTGATCGCCGTGTTCGGGCTCGTCGCCGCGGCGTGCAGCAGCGACGACAACGGCGGCAACACGGGCACCACCGGCGGGACCACGGGCTCGGCCAGCAGTGGCGGCCCGATCTGGGTGCTGCTCCCGGACACGGCCTCGTCGGACCGCTGGGAGGGCGACGACCTCCCGCTGTTCACGCAGGCGTTCGAGGACGCGGGTCTGGTCAACGGTGAGGACTTCAACATCGTGAACGCCGAGGGCGATGCCGCGACGCAGCAGTCGCAGGCGGAGCAGGCGATCGCCGACGGAGCCAGCGTGATCGTGCTGACGAGCCTCGACACGGGTTCGGGCGCGACGATCATCGACCAGGCCAAGGAGGCCGGCGTCCAGGTCATCGAGTACGACCGGTTCAACACGGGCGGCTCGGGCGGCGTGGCATACGTGAGCTTCGACAACGTCGCCGTGGGCAAGGCGATGGCCACCGCGATGGAGCCGGCGATCGACGCCCTCGGGCTCCCCCAGCCGCAGGTCGTGATGCTGAACGGCGGCGAGGAGGACAACAACTCGTTCCTGTTCCGGGACGGCTACGCCGAGACGGTCGAGGCGCGTGTCGACGCCGGTGACTGGGCGCTGGTCGACGACCAGTTCGTGCCCGGGTGGGACAACGCCGAGGCGCAGACGATCATGGAGCAGATCCTGGTCTCCGCGAACAACAAGGTCGACGCGGTGTTCGCCGCCAACGACGGTCTGGCCAACTCGGTCATCAACGCGGTCGAGGCCGCGGGGCTCGGTCCGATCCCGGTCAGCGGGCAGGACGCGACGTCCGAGGGGATGCAGAACGTCGCCCTGGGCCTGCAGACCGTGAGCGTCTACAAGCCGATCCAGGACGAGGCGGGGGTCACCGCCGCGATCGCGCTCGCGCTCCGCGACGGAGGCACGTACGAGGACGCCGCGACCAGCTACCAGTCGGCGCTCGCCTCGGGAGGATCGGGGGTCGCGATCATCGGCATCAACGCCGCCGACGGCACGCCGGCCGACTCGGCCACGGGCGACGGCGTCGTTCCCTACGTCGCGCTGGTCCCGATCGGGGTCACGATCGACAACATCATGGACACGGTGATCGCCGACGGCTTCCGGACGATCGACGAGATCTGCACCGGGGACGTCGCACAGACCGACTTCTGCAAGGCGAACGCCTAGCAGGACCGGAAGGACGAACGACGGCGGGAGCGCCCGGGACGGCGCTCCCGCCGGTTCGCGTCGGGGCCGAAGATGACGAGCCAAGGACCACGAGCCGAGGATCGCGAGGAGGGGACCGCTGGCTGACACCCCGCTGCTCGAGTGCACCGGCGTCTCGAAGTCCTTCGGGGCGGTCCGCGCGCTCTACCGGGTCGACTTCGAGGTCCGCCGCGGCGAGGTGATGGCCCTCGTCGGCGACAACGGGGCCGGCAAGTCGACGCTGATCAAGAGCGTGGTCGGGATCCATCCCTTCGACGAGGGCGAGGTTCGGTTCGAGGGCAAGCCGGTGTCGATCCACGGCCCGCGGGACGCGGCCCGTCTCGGCATCGAGGTCGTCTATCAGGACCTCGCGCTCGCGGACAACCTCGACGTGGTGGCGAACATGTTCCTCGGCCGGGAGCGGACCCGCATCGGTGTGATGCTCGACGAGTCGAGCATGGAGCATGCCGCGCGCGAGACCCTCGACAGCCTCTCGGTCACCTCGCTGCGCTCGGTCCGCCAGATCGTGGCCGGTCTGTCCGGCGGACAGCGGCAGGCGGTGGCCGTGGCCAAGGCGGTCATGTGGAACTCGAAGCTCGTGATCCTCGACGAACCCACCGCGGCCCTCGGCGTCGCGCAGACCCGCCAGGTACTGGACCTGGTCCGCCGGCTCGCCGAACGCGGGCTCGGGGTTGTCATCGTCTCCCACAACCTCCACGACATCTTCGAGTGCGCCGACCGGATCACGGTGCTGCGTCTGGGGCAGCGGGTCGCGCAGTTCGAGACCGCCACGACCAACCAGGAGGAGGTCGTGCACGCCATCACGGCGGGCAAGCTGACGCACGTCCCGGGGATGGCCGACGCCGCGGCGGAAGCATGACGACGGAACAGCACGACGCGGCGTCGGAGGTCGAGGTGGGCGCGGGCGTGTCGGCCACCGAGCTGCCCGGCGACGACGGCGAGCGACGAGCCCGGGCGCAGGAGTCGGTCGCCGACTACCTGAGGCGGCGGTGGGAGGCCATCTGGGGCGGCGAGCTCGGGTCGATCCCGATCGTCATCGGCCTGATCGCGATCGCCATCGTGTTCGGGCTGCTCGACGACACCTTCTTCACCCCGCGGAACTTCACGAACCTGCTGCTGCAGATGGCGGCCGTGGCGACGGTCGCGATCGGGATCGTGTTCGTCCTGCTGATCGGCGAGATCGACCTCTCGGTCGCGTTCGTGAGCGCGGTCGGGGGGGTCCTGATGACGTTGCTCCTGCGGCCCGAGGCCTCGAACTGGCCGGCCTGGGAGGCGATCCTCGTCGCGCTCGCCGTCACGACGACGATCGGGTTCCTGCACGCGATCGTGATCACGAAGGCCGGGGTCCCCTCCTTCGTCGTGACGCTCGCCGGTCTGCTGATCTGGTCGGGGGTGGTCCTCATCATGACCACCCAGTTCTCGACGTCCGGGACGATCCGGATCCAGAACGACACCGTCATCGGCATCGCGAACGACTTCCTGACCCCGTTCTGGGGGTGGGCGGTCGGCGTCGTCGTGGTGGTGGGGTACGGGGTCTCCCAGATCCAGACCGCGCGCTCCCGTCGCTCGGGGGGCCTGTACGCGAAGCCCGGGGTGGTGATCGCCGCCCAGACCGTCGGCCTGGCCGCCGTGACGTTCGCGGCGATCTGGTACGCGAACAAGGACCGCGGCGTCCCGAAGGTGACCGTGATCCTCCTGGTCTTCCTCGTGTTCTGGTCGTTCGTGGCCGCTCGGACGCGCTTCGGCCGCCACGTCTACGCGGTCGGCGGCAACGCGGAGGCGTCCCGGCGGGCCGGGATCAGCGTCGACCGCGTCCGTATCGCCGTGTTCATGATCGGCGGGTTCATGGCGGGGGTGGGCGGGATCATCCTGGCCTCCAGGCTCCGTTCGGTGGCGACGAACTCGGGGGGCAGCGACCTGCTCCTGAACGTGATCGCGGCGGCCGTGATCGGCGGCGCGAGCCTGTTCGGCGGGATCGGGCGGGTGGTCGCGGCGCTGCTCGGCGCGCTCGTCATCGCGTCGATCGACAACGGGCTCAACCTACTCGGGCTCGCCTCGGGCACCAAGTTCGTGATCACCGGCCTCGTGCTCCTCGGTGCGGTGCTGCTGGACGCCCTCGCGAAGCGCCGGCGGGCCGCTCGAGGGGCCGTGTAAGAGCCTTCTGGGAGGTGGTGGCGCGATGACGTACGAGCCCCGGCCCGAGCATCGGTTCTCGTTCGGCCTGTGGACCGTGGGGAACGTCGGTATCGACCCGTTCGGGGAGCCGGTGCGCGAGGTCCTGTCGCCGCCGCAGCTCGTGGAGCTGCTCGCCGAGGTCGGGGCGTGGGGCGTGAACCTGCACGACAACGACCTCGTCCCGATCGACGCGAGCGCGCACGAGCGCGACCAGATCGTCTCCGACTTTCGCAAGGCGCTCGACGCGACCGGCCTCGTGGTCCCGATGGCCACCACGAACCTGTTCCGCGATCCGGTCTTCCGCGACGGCGCCTTCACGGCGAACGATCCGAGGGTCCGGGCGCTCGCGATCCAGAAGACGATGCGCGCGATCGACCTCGGCGTGGAGCTCGGGGCGACGATGTACGTGTTCTGGGGAGGGCGCGAGGGTGTGGAGACCGACTCGTCGAAGGATCCGCTGGTCGCCCTCGGTTGGTACGCCGACGCGTTGAACTTCCTGTGCGGCTACGTCCGCGACCAGGGGTACGACCTGCGGTTCGCGCTCGAGTCCAAGCCGAACGAGCCGCGCGGCGACATCTACCTGGCGACGACGGGGGGGATGCTCGCGTTCATCTCGACGCTCGAGCACGCGGACATGGTCGGCGTGAACCCGGAGGTCGCGCACGAGCACATGGCGGGGCTCAACTCCACGCACCACGTCGCCCAGGCCTGGTCGATGGGCAAGCTGTTCCACATCGACCTCAACGACCAGATCCCGGGGCGGTACGACCAGGACCTGCGGTTCGGCTCGGCGAACCCCAAGGCCGCGTTCTTCCTGGTGAAGTTCCTGGAGGACGTGGGCTACGCGGGGAGCCGCCACTTCGACGCGCACGCGTACCGGACCTCGGACTACGAGGACGTGAAGGCGTTCGCGCGCGGCTGCATGCGGACCTACCTGATCCTGAAGGACAAGGCCGAACGCTGGAACGCCGACCCCGAGATCCAGGCGCTCATCGAGCAGATCGGCGCGGACGACGGATCGATGGCGCCGTACCTCGGGCCGTACTCTTCCGACCGCGCGGAGGCCCTCGGCCGGCTCGAGCTCGATCGTCGCGCCCTGGCCGCGCGCGGTCAGCCCTACGAGCGGCTCGACCAGCTCACGATCGACCTGCTGCTCGGCGCTCGGTGACGATCGAGGCATCCCGGGCGCGACCGCCCGGAGGTTCGCGGGCGTGAGCGTGCTGGGCCTGGACGTCTCCACGACGGCCGTCAAGGCCGTGATCGTGGATCGGTCGGGCGCCGTCCGAGCTTCGGCCGCGATCGAGTACCCGTTCGAGACCCCGCATCCCTTGTGGAGCGAGCAGGACCCGAACGTCTGGTGGGCATCCGCGATGGAGGCGGTTCGGACGGCGCTGGGCGAGGCGGGCGGCGACGAGGTCGAGGCCGTGGGGCTCACCGGCCAGATGCACGGGTTGGTGGCGCTCGGCGCTGCGGATCGCATCCTTCGACCCGCGATCTTGTGGAACGACCAACGGACCGAGGCCGAATGCGACGAGATCCGCGAGGCGATCGGTCGCGAGCACCTGATCCGGGTCACGGGCAACGACGCCATGCCCGGGTTCACGGCGCCGAAGCTCCTGTGGGTCCGCCGGCACGAGCCCGAGGTGTGGTCCGCGATCGCCCACGTCCTGCTGCCGAAGGACTTCGTCCGGCTCCGGCTCACCGGCGAGCATGCGGTGGATCGGGCCGACGGCGCCGGGACGCTGCTGTTCGACCTCGCGCGGCGCGACTGGTCGGACGAGGTCGTGGCCGCGCTCGGTATCGACCCGTCGTGGCTGCCTCGGACCTACGAGGGCCCGGAGGTGACCGGCGCGGTGACCGCGGAGGCGGCCGAGGCGACCGGCCTTGGCGCCGGGACGCCGGTGGTCGCCGGGGGCGGGGATCAGTCCGCGGCCGCGGTCGGCGTCGGCGCGGTCGAACCCGGGGTCGTCTCGCTCTCGCTCGGGACGTCGGGCGTGGTTTTCACCACCACGGACGGACCGCGCATCGAACCCGAGGGCCGCCTGCACGCGTTCTGCCACTGCGTGCCAGATCGATGGCACGTGATGGGCGTGATGCTGTCGGCGGCCGGCAGCCTCCGCTGGTTCCGCGACGCCGTGGCGCCGGACGTCGGGTTCGCCGACCTCGTCGAGGAGGCCGCGTCGGTGCCGGCCGGCAGCGACGGGCTCCTGTTCCTCCCGTACCTCACGGGGGAGCGGACGCCTCATCCCGATCCACGGGCGCGCGGGGCGTTCGTCGGTCTGACGATCCACCACCGCCGCCCGCATCTCACGCGGGCCGTCCTGGAAGGGGTGGCGTTCGGGCTGCGGGACTCGCTCGAGCTCACGCGGAACCTGGGCGTGCCGGTCTCGGCGCCCATCCGCGCGACGGGGGGCGGGAGCAGGGGTGCGCTCTGGCGCCGGATCCTCGCGGACGTGTTCCGGGAACCGATGGCCACGACCTCGACCTCGGAGGGCGCGGCACAGGGCGCGGCGATGCTGGCCGCCGTCGGCGTCGGGTGGTTCGCGAGCGTCGAGGAGGCCTGCCGCGAGCTCGTTCGGCTCGGGGACGTGATTGAGCCGTCCGTCGACGCGTCGACGTACGAGGACGCGTATGCGCGGTACCGCGCGCTCTACCCGGCGCTCGCGCCCACGTTCCACGCCACGCCGTGAGGCGGTCTGGGTCCCCGACGGGGACGCCTCAGACCGCTCCGGCCCGGAAGACGGCCTCGATCACGCGCAGGTTCCCGATCGCGTCCTCGGGTGGGATCGGCACGGGCCGACCGTCGAGCACCGCCTCCGCGAACCGCTCCGCCTGGACCGTGTAGGGGTCCGCCGTCGGGAACGTGATCGTCTCCGAGCTCGGGTGCACGGGCGGATCTCCGCCCGAGGTGAGGACGATCTCGGTCAGGCGGTCCGGCGGGATGTTGAACGGGATGCCGACCGAGATCCTGCCCTCGGTACCGTAGACGTGCACCCGTTGGTCGGGTTCGGCGCGCGTGGAGCAGGTGAACGTTGCCACGTGCTCGTCGAACGCCAGGATCGCCGACGTGAGCACGTCGGTCCCCGTCGCGTCGCGCGTCACCGAGGCCTCGATCCCGGACGGCTCGCGCTCGAACAGCATCCTGGACAGGTTGATGCAGTAGCAGCCGATGTCGTACAGCGCGCCGCCGCCGAACTCCGGCACGTTGCGGATGTTGGCGGGGTCATCGTTGAAGTACGAGAACCAGCTCTGGATCGCGCGCAGCCTGCCGATGCGGCCCGATGCGACGAGCTCGCGCACGGCCTCCCACGACGGATGCAGCCGGTACATGAAGGCCTCCATCAACAGGACGCCCTCGGCGGCGCAGGTCCGCACCATCTCCTCGCCCTCGGCGACGCTCATCGCGAGCGGCTTCTCGCACAGGACGTGCTTGCCCGCCCGGGCGGCCGCGATCGTCCACGCCGCGTGCTCGTGGTTGGGCAGCGGGATGTACACGGCATCCACGTCGGGATCCGCGAGCAGAGCCTCGTAGCTCCCGTGGGCGTTCGGGATCGCGAGCTTCTCAGCTGCCCGGGTGGCGCGTTCGGCGTCGCGCGAGGCGATCGCGACGACCTCGCACCGCTCCGCCTTCTGGGTCGCGGGGATCACCTTGCGGACGCCGATGTTCGCGGTCGACACGATCCCCCAACGCAGCACGTCCGCGCTCATCCCCACGACGCCTCCGACATCGGTCGGAACGCGACCTCTAGGATCCGGTGGTTCCGGGGGCGCGTGAGGATGAACAACACGGCGTCGGCGACGTCCTCCGGCGACATCATGTTCGAGAGCTCGGGCATATCGGGCGTGCGACCCCGGCCCATCGCGAACTCCGTCGCCACGCCGCCGGGGCACACGTTCGTGCATCGGACGCCCTGCGGCCGGAGCTCGTGGTCGAGCGCCCGCGTGAGGCCCACCTGCGCGAACTTCGACGCGCAGTAGACGGCCTCGAACGGCAACCCGCGACGGCCCGCTTCCGAGGCGATCGTGACGACGTCGGCGCCCTCGCTGCGCAGGAGGTGGGGGAGCGCCGCGCGCAGTGTGTACAGGGTGCCCTTGACGTTGACGTCGATGATGTCCTCGAGCTCGTCCTCCGGCAGGTCCAGGAACGGACCGTACGAGCCCACGCCGGCGTTCACCACCACCACGTCGAGCCCGCCGAAGCGCTCGGCGACCTCGTCCGCCAGGGCCCGGATCGCCGCCGGGTCGCGGACGTCGCACGGCCGCGCGACGACCCCGTCGATCCCCAGATCGGCGCCGCTCCTGGACGCCAACCCCAGCCGCACCCCCTGATCCGCCAGGGACCGAGCCACCGCGGCCCCGATCCCTCCGCTCGCGCCCGTGACGAGCGCCACCTTGCTCTCCAACCGCTCCATCGCTCGCTCCTCCTGTTCCCGCGCCACCCGCGGGCCCGATGCCGCGGGGTGGGTTCGACGCGCAGCATCGCGCGTCGAGGCTCGGCATCCAAAGGCGCAGGTGAGCGGGCGTTACGTCGAGGGATCCGCGCGGTCGTCGGCGCGCGAGGGCGTCGCGGTTGCCGGGGCCGTTCTCGCCCGGCGGACCAGCCGCTTCGCGTCGGCGGGGGTGAGCCGCTTCGCCCCGGCAGCCTCGAGCCACCCGAACACCTCGTTCCGCATCCCGAGGGCGGTCACCCCGATCACGTCGCCGCGCTCTGAGCGACCGAACACCCCGCGGAGCCCGGCGAGCTCGTCCGCGTAGGCATCCACCTCGGTGGCGCCGCCGTCGCGCGCGCCCGCGATGAGGCGTTCGATCACGTCGAGGCGGTCGCGGCCGCGCAGGTAGCGCAGGAGCTCGACGGCCGCGACGTGGTCGGCGCCCCGAGCGGCGGCGTAGGCGAAGTCGTGCAGGATCTGGTCGGTCCGATCCCCGGCGGTGCAGATCACGAGCCAGATCTGGCGGCCGGGCTTCCGCAGTCCGTTGCACATCTCGGTGAGGCCACGCATCCCGGCCTCGTTGTGCGCGTAGTCGAGCACGATCACCCGCCCGTCGAGCCCGAACAGGTTCGCGCGTCCCGGGTTGCGTTCGGGATCGGTGACGAACGTCTTCAGACCCTTCACGACCGCGCGGTCGGGCAGCCCGATCCCGAGCGCCGCGGACGCGGCCTGCATCGCGTTCATCACGTTGTGCCGCGAGACGCCCGCGATCGTGACGGGGACGTCGATCAGCTCGATCAGGGGTCGCGACGACGACCCGTCGAGCACCGTCAGCCAGCCGTCCAGCGGCACCGTCGCGCGGCCGCCGTCGGCCAGGGTGTCGCGGATCGCGGGGTGCCAGGGGTCGAGCGAGCAGAGCCAGGGCCTGCCCGTCGCGAGCCGACGCATCGAGAGCACCCGCGGGTCGTCGGCGTTCAGGACGTCCCATCCGTCCGGCCGCGTGATCCTCGTGACCGCCGCCTTCACCTCCGAGAGCTGGTCGATCGTCTGGATGCCCTGGAGACCCAGGTGGTCCTCGGAGACGTTGGTCACGACGGCGACGTCGTTGTGGAGCACGCCGATCCCTCGGAGCAGGATCCCGCCGCGCGCCATCTCCAGGACGGCGACGTCGGGGCGTTCGGCCAGGGCCCGGGCCGCGCCGCCGAACCCGGAGTAGTCGCCCTCCTCGATCAGCTCGCCGTCCCCGCGGTAGACGCCGTCCGTGGAGGAGTACGCGACGGTCTTGCCGGCCGACCGGACGATGTGGGCCAACAGCCGGACGGTGGTGGTCTTGCCGTTAGTCCCGGTGATCGAGACGACGAGGATGTCCGGGTCGGCGACTTCGGGCTCGTCGCCGGGGTCGACCTCCGCGACCCGAGCCGCCGCCTCGGCGAGCAGCCGGTCGACCGAGCGGCGACAGCCCACCTCGTGCAGGAGCGGCGCCACCTCGCGCCCGAGCGCCTCGGCCGCGCCGCGCCGCCGCCACGGGAACGCCACGACGACCTGATCGGGTTCGGGACCGGGGCGGCTGCGGACCGCGAGCCGTACCCGGCTCGCGCTCGCGAGCCGCCACGTCAGGCGAGCGGCCATCCGCGCGACGGTCCGCCGCCGCTGGTCGGAGCCGGGACGACCGGGGCGTCCGGTCGCGCCCGCGCGTTCGAGCGCCGAGGCCAGGCGCTCCTCGGGGACCTCGAGCCAGCCCGCGACCGCGATCGTGAGCTTGACCGCGGGGCGTGGGAAGTACAGGTTCGGACCGTCGAGCACGCGGAGCTCGACGAGGTCGGCGCGCGGTGGGGCCACGGGGCGAGCTTAGTCAGCCGGCGTCGCCCGCGTGATATCGGCGGAACGCCGGAGCTCGCCACGCGACGGCGGCGGCGCCGGCGATGCACAGGAGCCCGCCCGAGACCACCGACGCCATCGGCGACCAGGCCGCCGCCACGAGGCCGGCCTCCAGGTCGCCGAGCCTCGGCCCGCCGGTCACCACCAGGATGTGGATGCCGAACAGCCGGCCGCGGAGATGTTCGGGGACGGTGACCTGCAGGATCGTGTTGCGGAACACGGCCGAGATCACGTCGGCCGCCCCCGCGATCGCCAGGAACAGGAAGCCGAGCCACAGGTGGGCTCCCACCAGCCCGAACGCCGCGATGCCCGCGCCCCACACGACGACCGCCCAGATCACCGCCAGCCCCTGGTGCCGGATCCGGCCCACCCATCCGCTCGTCGCCGCCCCGACGAACGCCCCCACGGCGGGCGCCGCGAACAGGAGCCCCACCACCGCCGCGCCTCGATGGAACTGCGTGAGCGCGAGCACCGGGAACAGGGCCCGGGGCATCCCGAACACCATCGCGATGATGTCGATCACGAACGTCGATTGGAGCACCTGGCGACCGCGCAGGAACGCGAACCCCTCCTTCACCGCTCGCCACCCGACCGCCGCTCGTTCGCCCTCGGACGGCGGCATCGGGCGGATCGAGATCGAGGCGAGCAGCAACAGGCCGATCGAGATCAGGTCGATCGCGTACGCCCACGAGAACCCGAACCCCGCGACGACGATCCCCGCGAGTGCCGGCCCGATCAGGCCGGCGCCGTTCCAGATGATCTGGTTGAGCGCCGCGGCGGCCGGCAGCTGAGTCTTGTCCAGCAGGCGGGGGGTCATCGCGCTGCGGGTGGGGCTGTCGATCGCGCTCGTCGCGGCGATGCCGGCCACGGCCACGTAGATCAGCGCGAGCGGCGGATCGCCGTGCACGGCCCCGGCGAACAGCAGGCCCGAGGACGCGAGGTACCCGACCTGCGCGCTGATCAGGATCTTCCGCCGGTCGAACGCGTCCAGGAACGTTCCACCCGCCAGGGTCCCCGCCACGAGCGCGAGGAACCCGACCAGGCCGATCAGCCCCACGGCGATCGTCGAGTGGGTCAGGCTGTACACCTGCAGGAACGTCGCGACGATCGTGAACTGCGAGCCGAAGGTCGACGCGAGGAGCCCGAGCCACAGCCGCCGGAAGTCGCGCGACGCCCGCAGCGGCGTGACGTCGACCGCGATCCGTCGGGCGAACCCCCCGATCCGCGACGTCCGAGTTGGGTCGGGCTCGTCGCTCATGCGGTCGAAGGTAGCAACGGAGCCGGCCGATCCGGCCGCTAACCGGTGCCGGCGCCGATCGCTTCGTCCAGGATGCCGAGCCCGTCCTCGAGTAGGGCCTCGTCGATCGTGAGCGGCGGCAGCAGCCGGATCACGTTGTCGAACGTTCCGGCCTTCAAGATCACGACACCCTCCTCGAGGCACCGCCGCACGATGGCGTTCCCCGCCGCGCCGTCGAGCGGCTCCTTGGTCTCTCGGTCGGTGACGAGCTCGATCGCGGTCATCATCCCGCGGCCTCGAACCTCGCCGATCACATCGTGCCGGTCCTGCATCTCGTGCAGCCGGCCTCGGACCTTCTCGCCGAGCGTGCGCGACCGTTCGAGCAGGCCTTCCTTCTCGATCTGATCCAGGACCGCGAGCGCCGCCGCGGCCGCGACCGGGTTCCCGCCGTACGTGCCGCCGAGCCCACCGACGTGCACCGCGTCCATGATCTCGGCGCGTCCCGTAACCGCGCTGATCGGCAGGCCGCCGCCGAGCGACTTGGCGCTCGTGATGAGGTCGGGCACGACGCCCTCGTCCTCGATCGCGAACCAGCGGCCGGCGCGGCCCATGCCGCTCTGGACCTCGTCGGCGATGAACACGATCCCGTGCTCCGCGCAGAACTCGGACAAGCCCTTGACGAAGCCGGGCGCCGGGACGATGAGGCCGCCCTCGCCCTGGATCGGCTCCAGGATGACCGCGGCGACGTTGTCCTCGCCGATGTGCTTGTGGATCTCCTCGCGCGCGTAGTCGAGTGCCTCTTCGGCGCACCGCTCCGCGCCGCCCGGCCAGCGGTAGGGGTAGGCGAACGGGAGGCGGTAGATCTCGGGCGCGAACGGGCCCATGCCTTGTTTGTACGGCATCACCTTCGCGGTGAGCGACATCGCGAGCAGCGTCCGGCCGTGGAACGCGTGGTCGAACGTCACGATCGCCTGGCGTCCGGTCGACTTGCGCGCGATCTTCACCGCGTTCTCGACGGCCTCGGCCCCCGAGTTCGCGAACATCGTCTTCTTCTCGAAGTCACCGGGCGCGATCGCGTTCATGCGTTCGGCCAGCTCGATGTAGGGCTCGTTGGCCGTCACGTGGAAGCAGGTATGCGTGTCGAGCTCGAGCTGACGCTGGGCCGCCGCCACCACCGCCGGCGAGGTGTGCCCGACGTTCAGGACCGAGATGCCGGTGGCGAAGTCGATCAGCCGGTTCCCGTCGACGTCCTCGATGATCGCGCCCGACGCGCGGGCCGTGACGATCGGGTGGGTGTTGAACACGCCCTGCGGGACCGCCGCGGCGCGGCGCTCGAACCACTCGCGCGACCTCGGCCCCGGGATCTCGGTGACGACCTTGCGCTCCTGCGGGATATCCACGGTCGAACCCCTTTCCGGTGAAGGGCTCAGTCTGGCACGCCGCGCCCTCAGGCGACGTGCCCGGATGCCGGCGCTAGGAGGCGCGGCGTCCCGGGGCGTGACCGGCCGCCGGCTCCTCGACCACGCGCGTCACCCGGAGCCCGAACGACGCCTCCACGCGATGCGGGAGATCGAGCTTCAGCCATTTGGAGAGCCCCTTGGGCAGGGTCGAGATCACGATCTCGTCGAACGGGCCGTGGTCGCGGAGCGCGTCCCCGATCGCGAGCATCGGGTTCGCGTCACCGACCTCTCCCTCGACCTCGGTTCCGAGCTCGGCGAACCGGGCCGGGGCCGCATCCAGGCGCGAGCGGGCGGTCGCCCGGGCCTCGCCTTCCGTCCACAGGTGGTCGCGCGGCGGTGTCGCCGGGACCACGACGTGGAAGCTGCTCGGAGCGGCACGGGCCAGCTGGCGCACCCGCGAGACGAGGGGTTCGGCGGCCAGGGTCTGGTTGGCCACGACCAGGTAGCGGCGCATCGGCACCACCTCCGTTCGGCCATGCTACGCGCGATGCCTCGAAACGGAACCTCCTGCCCGCCGGCGTCCGGTGGGGATCTGCGTCCGGCCGTTTTTCGGCATACTTTGGCCGGCACGTGTTCGACCCGCGAGGGTCCCGGCGCAGGAAGGTGAGGTCCGGATGGGCGACGCGAAGACCTACAAGATGTACATCGGCGGCGAGTGGGTGGACGCCGCGGACGGCAAGACCCGCACGATCGTCAGCCCCGCCACCGGCGACCAGATCGCCGAGGTCCCGGAGGCCACCGCGGCCGACGTCGACCGGGCGGTCGCCGCCGCCAGGAAGACCTACGACGAGACCTGGTGCGACGCCACGCCGGGGGAGCGGAGCCGAGCCCTGCTGCGGATGGCCGATCTGGTCGAGGAGCACGGCGACGAGCTCGGGCGGCTCGAATCCGAAAACGTGGGCAAGGTCCTCGCGCTCACGATGTCCGAGGAGATCCCGGTCATCGCCGACCAGTTCCGGTTCTTCGCCGCGGGCGCCCGGGTCTTGAACGGGCTCGCCGCCGGCGAGTACATGAAGGGCTTCACGAGCATCCTGCGGCGCGAGCCGATCGGTGTCGCCGGGTTGATCGCCCCGTGGAACTACCCGCTGTACATGTCGGTCTGGAAGATGGGACCCGCGCTCGCGGCCGGGAACACTGTGGTGATCAAGCCCGCCGAGAACACGCCGCTCACGCTGCTCCGGTTCGCGCAGCTGGTCGCGGAGGCCGAGATCTTCCCGCCCGGCGTGTTCAACGTCGTGACGGGCGACGGCGTCCCGGCCGGCGAGGCGATCGTCAAGAACAAGGACGTGGGCATCGTCTCGCTCACGGGGGAGAGCTCGACCGGCAAGCTGATCGCGAAGAACGCGGCCGACACGCTCAAGCGGGTGCACCTCGAGCTCGGCGGCAAGGCGCCGGTGATCGTGTTCGACGACGCGGACGTCGCGGCGGCGGCCGAGTGGATCCAGATCGCGGGCTACTTCAACTCGGGTCAGGACTGCACGGCGGCGACCCGCGTGATCGCGGGACCCAAGGTGTACGAGAACCTGGTGTCCGAGGTCGTCTCGAAGGTCTCCGAGATGAAGGTCGGCGACATCTTCGACGACGAGGCCGCGATGGGCTCGGTCGTCTCCGACGTGCAGCTCGACCGGATCCGCGGGTTCGTCGACCGGGCGCGCGAGGGCGGCGCCACGATCAACATCGGCGGCGAGGTGATCGACCAGCCGGGCTCCTGGTACGCGCCCACGGTCGTGACCGACGTCGCGCAGGATTCGGAGATCGTCCAGAACGAGGTGTTCGGTCCGGTCGTGACCGTGCAACGGTTCGCGGACGAGGACGTCGCGCTCGAGTGGGCGAACGGCGTCGACTACGGCCTCGCGGCCTCCCGCTCACGCCCGAGATGCCGCACGGCGGCTACAAGCAGAGCGGGTACGGCAAGGACATGTCGATCTACTCGATCGAGGAGTACACGAACCTCAAGCACGTGATGGCGTCGCTCGACTAGGACGCCGACAAGGCCACAGGAAGGAAGTGACCCGACGATGAGCGTTCGACCGTTCCTGGTGAACGGGGAGTGGCGGACCGGCGAGGGGACGTTCGAGGTCCACAGCCCCTACGACGACGCCGTGGTCGCCGAGATCGGCGTGCCGACGGCCGAGGACGTGGAGGAGGCCGTCGCGACGGCCGCCGAGACGTTCGAGGTGTCGCGGACCCTCCCGGTGCACGCCCGTGCCGAGGCACTCGACCACATCTCGCGCCGGCTGGGCGAGTCGATCGACCAGAACGCCGAGCTGATCGCCAAGGAGGGCGGGAAGCCGCTCAAGTGGGCGAAGGTGGAGGCGACCCGGGCGGTCTCGACGTTCCGCTGGGCCAGCGAGATCCTGCGGCGTGGGGATGACGAGCTGATCCGCCTGGACACCGAGGCCTCGCTCGGCTCGCGCGTCGGGCTGATCCGGCGGTTCCCCTACGGGCCGGTGCTCGGGATCACCCCGTTCAACTTCCCGCTGAACCTGGTCGCGCACAAGGTGGCGCCCTCGCTCGCGGTCGGCTCGCCGATCGTCGTGAAGCCGGCGTCGGCGACGCCGCTCGGGTCGCTCCGGCTGGCGGAGCTGTTCGACGAGACCGACCTGCCGCACGGGATGTTCCAGGTGCTGCCGGTCTCCTCGAAGGTCGCCGACGGGATGGCCCGCGACGAGCGCTTCCGCAAGATCTCCTTCACGGGCTCGAGCGACATCGGCTGGTACCTGAAGGGTCTGGACCCGAAGAAGCGCGTCACGCTCGAGCTCGGCGGGAACGCGGGCGTGATCGTGCATTCTGACGCCGACCTGGACCTGGCGGCGCAGCGGGTCGCGTTCGGCGGCTACTACCAGGCGGGACAGAGCTGCATCAGCGTGCAGCGCGTGATGGTCCAGTCGGAGGTCTACGAGGACTTCGCGGCGCGGCTCGTGAAGCAGGTCGAGAGCCTGAAGGTCGGCGACCCGATGGACCCAACCGTTGACGTCGGCCCGGTGATCCAGAAGAGCGAGGTCGGGCGGATCGACTCGTGGGTGCAGGAGGCCGTCTCGCAGGGCGCGACCGTGCTCACCGGCGGCAAGGCGGATGAGCCGTTCTACTACCCCACGCTGATCGGGGACGTCCGGCCCGTGAT
>Ga0307302_10000415_pt1 | contig 19130 bp, 16 predicted proteins | sample ER_DNA_183_FD_194490 | JGI IMG/M metagenome (GOLD analysis project Ga0307302, IMG submission 194490) | Bulk soil microbial communities from the East River watershed near Crested Butte, Colorado, United States - ER_DNA_183 | ecosystem: Environmental > Terrestrial > Soil > Floodplain | place...
AACCGGAGGCCACCGGATGAACGAGGACGGGCCCAGCCGGTCGGAGCCCCGGGGCGGGTGCAGCGGTCAGGGCGCGGTGGATGAGGGAACCGGCTAGGGCGTCAGCGCGCGGAGGGAACCGGCCACCGTTGGGACGACGGTGAGCAGGACGAAGGCGGGGAGGAAGCAGAGGACCAGGGGGAAGGCGAGGCGGACGGCGGCCCGGCCGGCCTCGGCCTCGGCCTGCAGCCGGGCCCGGCTGCGGAGGGCTTCAGCCCTGGCGGCCAGTGCCTCCGCCGGAGGCGCACCCCAGCGTTCGGCGGCCTCGAGGGCGGCGGCCGCCGCACGCAGCTCGTCGAGCCCGGACCGGTCGGCGGCCGCACGGAGCGCCGCCGCCGGAGTCCCACCGAGGCGCAGGACGGCGGCTGCCATGCCCAGGTCCTGCTGGAGCACCTCCGGGGCACGCTCGGCGACCCGGAGCACGGCCTTGTGGGGGTTGAGGCCGGCCAGCAAGGCCGCACCGAGCAGGTCGAGGACCGCCGGTGCGGCGTCGCGGCGGATGGCCAGCCGACGGGCCGCCGCCCGCCGACCCGCGACCCGGGCCGTGACCGGCCAGGCAACCGCGGCGACCAACGCCACAGGAAGCAGGCTCGGGACGGCGGTCGCCCCTCGGAGCAGCCCGGGGACGGCCGTCGCCACGAGGACACCGAGCAGCACGCCGACGGCAACACCGGCGCGCGCCGCGAGGCGGCGCAGGGGTGCCGGGTCTGGGGTGCTCATGGGGTTGGGCCTCGAACGATGCGGGTGGCCCAGCAGATGCCGAGCAGCTCAAGGACCGCGGCCGCCGCCAGGGTCGCCCAGCCGAGTGGGTCACGGACCAGGAACGCGGCGTCCGATGGGGAGGTGAGGGCGAGGACACCCAGGAAGGCAGGAGCCATCGCGGCCACGACGCGAGCCGACAGGCGGGCCTCGGCGGTGGCGGCCATCCTGGCCTGTCTGGAGCGGACCCGGTCCGCGGCGGCGGCGGCGACGCCCGCGAGCACCGGGCCGGGCGGGGCGCCGGTCGTCTCGGCGAGATCAAGCGCCTCTCCGGCCAGCGCCAGCTCGCTCAGCCGCTCGGCCCTGGCCGCCGCGGCCAGGGCGCCGCCTGTCCCCGAGCCGAGCTCCGCCGCCCGGATCGCCCGGCCGAGCACGTCCTCGAGGGCCGATGGGGCGCCCTCGGCCGCGGCCTGCAGGGCCCGACGAGGGTTGATGCCGGCGCCCACGGTCGCACGGAGGACGTCGACGACCTCCGGGACGGCTTCCTCCATCTCGCGCCGAACCGCCGCTGCCTGACCGGGTCGTGGCAGTCGGGCGAGCCCCCTCCCGATCCGGGTCCAGGAACGACCGCGCCCGCGAGCGGCCGGCCGACCAGCCGGGGCAGGCGGGTTCGATGGGCCGCGGAGGCCGGGCAGGGACGCTGAGCGGCGCGCTCGCCTCCGGGACCGCCGGCCCGAGAACGACCCCCGGCTCCAGAACGACCGCTGGCTCCGAGGCGACCAGGCACGCTCCGGGGCAGGCCATCCACGCCTTCGCGACGACCACCGCCCACGCCTCCGGGCGGACGACCCACGCGCCCGGAGGGCGACCGGAACGGCCAGCACCGACAGCAGGACCGCGCCAACGGTGGAGAGCGGTGCGGTCATCTGCTGTGGCTCCGGGGGCAGAGGACGCGGACCCGTCCGGCGAGATGGGCTGGTTCGAAGGCGAGGAGGACCGAGGGGTCGAGGCGATTGGCCCAGTGGGGGACGTGGCCGGTCGCGGAGAGGCCGTTGGCGGAGCCGGTGGTGCGCAGCGGGATGGCCTGGGCTCGACCGTCGCCGCTGGCGACGAGCTCGGCGACCACGGCGACCCGGCGCATGGGGCGGCCGGCGGGAGCGCGCTCCAGGTGGACGACGGCACCGATGCCACCGCCGACGAGCCGCCGGACGACGTCGAGGCCGGCGCCGGGTGCGGCCAGGGCCATGGCCTCGAGACGGGCCGGCACCTCCTCGGGACCGCCGGCATGGAGGGTGGTCATGAGGCCGCGGTGACCGGTGTTGGCGGCCTGGAGCATGTCGAGCACCTCGGGGCCGCGGACCTCGCCGACGACGATGCGGTCGGGGCGCATGCGGAGGGCGTTGCGGACCAGCTCGCGCAGCGGCACCTCGCCTCGGCCCTCGACATTGGGCGGGCGGCCCTCGAGCCGGACGACGTGGGGGCCGGGGAGCCGCAGCTCGGCGACGTCCTCGATCGTGACCACCCGCTCCCGCGCCGGGATGGCGGCGGCCAGGACGTTGAGCAGGGTGGTCTTGCCGGTCCCGGTGGCGCCGGACACGGCGATGGCGATGCCGGCGGCGACCATCGCCTCCAGCAGCCGGGCCGTTGCCACGTCGAGGGCGCCCCGGTCGATCAGGTCACGGAGCTCCAGTCGTCGCCTGGCGAAGGTGCGGATGGTGACCACCGGCCCGTCGGGAGCGAGCGGCGGCAGCACGGCATGGAAGCGCTCGCCACCGGGGAGGCGGGCGTCGACCCAGGGGCGGGACTCGTCCACCCGGAGCCCGAGCGGGGCGACCACACGCTGCACCAGGGCGGCCACGGCGGCGGCCGAGGCGAAGCGGACGGCGGCCCGTTCCATGGTCCCCCCGCGCTCCACCCAGACGTCGGCGGGCCCGTTGACCAGGACGTCGGTGACGGTGGGGTCGGCGAGCAGCGGCGCCAGCGGCCCGAGCCCGGTCAGCTCGTCGCCGACCGCGCGGACGGTCGCCGACAGGCTGGCGGCGGGGAGGGCGACGCCGTCCTCGTCGAGGGTCTCCGCGACCGCCGCCCGGAGGCCGGCGGCGTCGGTGGCGACCGCGCCGGTGGCCGCGAGCCGTCGCTGGACACGGGCCACCAGCCCCGGCGGCACTCCGCCGGAGGGGCCGGTCCGGCCGCTCCAGGTCGTGGGGCCGGGCCCGCCGCCGGCGAGGCCGTCGCCGGTCCGCGTGCCCCGCACCTGGCCGGCGCCGCGCGGGTCGGGTGACCGGGTGTGGGGAGTCATGCCGAGACCGCCGCGAACGGGACCACGCGGTTGGCCAGGGTGACCATGGCCTGGACGGCCGGGAGGTCGTGGCGGTCGAGCAGCAGGACGCCGTCCTCGGCGGCGGCGGCCAGCTCGGCGGCCGCCGCGGGGATGAGGGCCCAGAGGCGGTCTCCGAGGGTGGCCCGGACCTCGCGGGGGGCGAGCGGGGCCTGGGGCCGGACGCCGGTCACGACGGCGCCGGCGGCGTCGGGGTCGTGGCCGGCCGCGGTCCAGTCCTCGAGGGCCACCTGGAGTCCGCGGACGCCGGCGGTCTCGCAGCGGCCGATGGCGACCAGGGCGTCGGCCTGGGAAAGGGCGGTCCGGACCAGGGGCCCGTCGGTGGCGGGAAGGTCGACCACGACCACGCGGTAGGTGGTTCGGGCGGCTTCCAGCACGTGCTGCACGACCCAAGGCTCGGGTGGAGGGTCGGGGGCGCCGTCGGCCGGACCGGCGAGCGGCAGGACGGTCAGGCCGGCCCACGGCTGGGCCAGTGTCTCCAGGCTGGCCGTGTCCAGGGCATCCGCGGCCAGGGCGTCCGGCTGGTGGGCGACCGGTTCGTCGCGGTCCGGCCTGGCGAGCGCACCACCCTCCGGGCCCGGGGTGGCCATGGCCGTGCCGGGCGCGGGGACGAGGGTGGACCAGGTGGGGGCGGCGGTCAGGTCGAGGCGGAAGGCGAGGCCTCCGGCCAGGTCCAGGAGCAGGACCGGGGCGGGTCCCCAGCGGGCCCAGGCCGCCGCCAGGTGCACGGCGACGGTGGTGGTGCCGGCGCCCCCCTGGACGCCGCGGGCGGCGACGACCAGCCCGGAGAGGCCGCCGGCGGCGCCTGGCTGGTGCAGGGCGGCGAGCCTGGCCAGCTCGCCTGGCAGGTCGGCGACCCCGTCGGGCCAGGCGAGCAGGCTGCGGGCGCCCGCGGCGAGCGCGGCCCTGACGTCGGCTGGGCGGTCGTCGTCGCCGATGGCGACCAGCGGGGTCCGGCAGCCGCCGGGCAGGTTGGCGAGGGCGGCGCAGCCGACCAGGGCGACCGACGGGCCGCTGGCCAGGGCGGCGGTCAGACCGGCGGGGCTGGGGTCGGCCATGAGGACCTGCCAGCCGGCCGTGCTCTCGACCGCGTGCCGCAGGGAGTCGGCGGTGGCGGGGTCGTCGTGGGCGATGACGGCCAGCGGGGGCGTCGATGGAACGGGTGCGAGGGCCACGGGCATCCTCCCGGTGCCTCGAGGGTGGGCTCGGCGGACCGGGTGGGGTGCTCGGCCGGTCCGGCGCCGGGAAGAATGGCCGGGTGGCGCCTGGAGTGGAAGGCGCCTCGGCCAGAATGTGTATAACTCTCGCCGCCCGTGGTTGTGGACGAGCAAGTTTCGCGATCTGGCGAGATGAGTAAGCTTCCGGGAACAGGAACTTCCGCAGGGAGGCGGATTGCATGGCCGAGAGCAGTCCCGCGATCGAGAACCTCTTCTCCGAGGGCCGGACCTTTCCCCCGCCGGACGAATTCAAGGCCGAGGCGCTGGTCACCGACCGGTCCTTGCACGAGCAGGCCGAGCGGGACCTGGAGGGGTTCTGGGCCGAGCAGGCCGAGCGGCTGCACTGGATGAAGCCGTGGGAGCGCGTGCTGGACTGGGACCTGCCGTTCGCGAAGTGGTTCGTCGGCGGGCAGCTCAACGTGTCGGACAACTGCCTGGACCGGCATGTGGAGGCCGGCGGCGGCGACAAGGTCGCCTACCACTGGGAGGGCGAGCCGGGGGACGTCCGGACCATCACCTACGGGGAGCTGCGCGACGACGTCGCCCGGTTCGCGAACGCGCTCAAGTCGATCGGCGTGCAGCGCGGTGACCGGGTCAACATCTACATGGGCATGGTGCCCGAGCTGCCGGTGGCGATGCTGGCCTGCGCGCGGCTGGGGGCGGCGCATTCGGTGGTGTTCGGCGGGTTCTCGGCGGACGCGCTGCGCGACCGCATCAACGACGCCGAGGCCAAGGTCCTGATCACCCAGGACGAGGGGTGGCGGGCCGGCAAGGTGGTGCCGCTGAAGCAGAACGCCGACGACGGGGTCACCGACACCCCCAGCATCGAGAAGGTGGTGGTCCTGCGCCGGACCGGCAACGAGGTCCCTTGGACCGAGGGACGGGACGTCTGGTGGCACGACCTGGTCGAGGGGCAGTCGGCCGACTGCCAGCCGGAGGCGATGGACGCCGAGGACCTGCTCTACCTGCTCTACACCTCGGGGACCACGGCCAGGCCCAAGGGGATCATGCACACCACCGGCGGGTACCTGACCGGGGTGGCGGCCACCCACCGGCTGGTGTTCGACCACCACCCCGACACCGACGTGTACTGGTGCGCGGCCGACATCGGCTGGGTCACCGGCCACTCCTACATCGTCTACGGCCCCCTGGCCAACCACGCCACCAGCATCCTGTACGAGGGCGCGCCCAACTTCCCCGAGAAGGACCGCTGGTGGGAGATCATCGAGAAGTACAAGGTCACGATCCTCTACACCGCGCCGACGGCCATCCGCACCTTCATGAAGTGGGGGACCGACTGGCCGGAGAAGCACGACCTCTCCAGCCTGCGGCTGCTCGGCAGCGTGGGTGAGCCGATCAACCCCGAGGCCTGGATCTGGTACCAGACCAACATCGGCGGCGGCCGCTGCCCGGTGGTCGACACCTGGTGGCAGACCGAGACGGGGATGATCATGATCACCCCCCTGCCCGGGGCCATCGCCACCAAGCCGGGGTCGGCGACCTTCCCGTTCCCTGGGGTGGACGCCGACATCGTCGACAACGACGGCAACTCGGTCGGCATCCCGGGCGGCGGGTACCTCGTGCTCCAGAAGCCGTGGCCGGCGATGCTGCGCGGGATCTACGGCGACCCCGAGCGGTACAAGGAGACCTACTGGAGCCGGTTCGAGGGCAAGTACTTCGCCGGCGACGGGGCCAAGCGGGACGAGGAAGGCTACTTCTGGCTGCTCGGCCGGGTCGACGACGTGATGAACATCTCCGGCCACCGCATCTCCACCACCGAGGTGGAGTCGGCCCTGGTGGACCACAAGGATGTGGCCGAGGCGGCGGTGATCGGCAAGGTCGACGAGACCACCGGGCAGCAGATCGTCGCGTTCGTGACCCTCAAGGGGAACGTCGAGGCGGCCGACGACACCACCGAGGTGCTGCGCGAGCACGTCGCCCGCAAGATCGGGAAGCTGGCCCGGCCGACCACCATCATCTTCACCCCCGACCTGCCCAAGACCCGCTCGGGCAAGATCATGCGCCGCCTCCTCAAGGACGTGGCCGAGGAGCGCGAGCTCGGCGACGTCACCACCCTGGCCGACCCCGCCATCGTCGAGGAGATCCGCGACAAGGCGGCCGCCCGGCCCCAGGAGGACTAGGCAGCCCGGGTGGTGACCGCGTCGGCCCCGCGGCGGACGGCGACGGGGTAGGTGGGCTGGGATTCCGGGGAACTTGTAACCTGGGGTGAACCCCGGTGGTCTAGGGGGTTGATTCCAGCCGTCTGACCGTTGCCCCGGGGCGGCCGCTGGTGCTGACACCGACGTCGGTGTCGGGTTGGCCGGGGAGCCGATGCCGAACGACCTGCGAGGTGCCAGTCAACCGATGAGCGTCGCGTTCGTCTTCCCAGGTCAGGGTAGCCAGGCGCCGGGGATGGGCCTGGACTTCGCGGACTTCGACGAGGCCGCGGCCGACCTCTACCAGTGGGCGAGCGCCTGCCTGGGCTGGGACCTGGACGAGACGTTGCGGTCGGCCAGCCCCGACGAGCTGCGCCAGACCTACATCGCCCAGCCGGCGATCTTCTGCGTGTCGGTGGCGGCGCTGCGGGCACTGGAGGCCGCCGGGGTGCCCCGGCCGGCGTTCGTGGCCGGGCACTCCCTCGGCGAGTTCTCCGCCCTGGTCGCGGCCGGTGCCCTGTCGTTCGAGGCCGGGCTGCTGCTGGTGGCCAGGCGGGCCGAGGCCATGCAGCGGGCCGCCGACGCCCGGCCCGGGTCGATGAGCTCGGTGCTGGGCCTGTCGGCCGAAGGGGTCGAGATGGCGGTCGAGGCGACCGCCCAGGGGCAGGTGCTGGCCGTCGCCAACGACAACGCCCCCGGCAACGTGGTCGTGTCCGGCGAGTGGTCGGCCCTGGAACGGCTCCCCGGCGCGGCCAAGGAGCTCGGGGCCAGGCGGGTGGTGCCGCTGAACGTGGGCGGCGCCTTCCACTCCCCCCTGATGGCGCCCGCGGTCAAGACCTTCCAACCCCACCTGGCCGCCGCCCCCCTGCGCGACCCGAGCATCCCGGTGGTCGCCAACGCCACCGCCGAGCCCGTCACCTCCGCCGAGGAGCTGCGTGAGCTGCTGGCCCGCCAGCTCACCGGGCGGGTCCGCTGGACCGAGTCGGTCCGGCGGATGGTCGCCCTCGGCGTCGACAGCTTCATCGAGGTCGGCCCGGGCACGGTCCTGGGCGGGCTCATCAAGCGGACGGTCGACGGGGTCACGGTGCTGTCGGCGGCCAACGCCGAGGGCGTGGCCGGGGTCGCCGACGCCCTGCGGATGCAGGCCGACGGCGACGTGGCCAAGGGCGGGGACCAGGGCGAGGTGGTGGTGCTGCCCGAGCGGTTCGCGGTCTCGCCCGGCCACGGCCGCTTCTACCCGGTCACCCCCTCCCGGTTCAACGACGAGCGGCCCTATGTCGAGCCGGGCGACCTGCTCGGCGAGGTCCGCAACGGCGCCGCCAGCATCCCCGTCCGCAGCCCCTTCCGCGGCTGGGTCATGGCCCACCTCGCCTGGGAGGGCGAGCTGGTCACGCCCGGCCAGATCCTGCTCAGCCTCCGGCCCTTCTGAGCCGCCCGACCCCCGATCCCCCACGCCGGAGAAAGGAGCCGTCGTGCCCGCCGAAATCGTTGGACTGGGGGTGGCCGTGCCGCCGTATGTCCTGACCAACGCTGATCTGGAAACGCTGGTCGACACCAACGACCAGTGGGTCACCGAGCGCACCGGGATCAAGGAGCGCCGCATCGCCGGCAAGGACGACTCGACGGCCCTGCTCGGCAAACGGGCCGCCGAGCAGGCGCTTCAGGTGGCGGGCGTCGACGTGGACGAGGTGGACCTGCTGGTCGTGGCCACGGCCACGCCCGACTACACGCTGCCCTCGGCCTCCTGCATCCTCCAGCTCGAGCTGGGCATGACCCGGGGCGCGGCCATGGACGTGATCGCCGGCTGCTCGGGGTTCGTGTACGCCCTGGCCACCGCCTCCCAGTTCGTGGACTCGGGCGCGGCCGACACCGCCCTGGTGGTGGGCTCCGAGACGCTGTCGCGGATCTCGGACTACACCGACCGCGACACCTGCATCCTGTTCGGCGACGGGGCCGGCGCGGTCGTCCTGCGCCGGGGCGAGGCCGGCGTGCGGGCGTTCTCGCTGGGCGCCGACGGGGGGCGGTCGCGGCTGCTCATGACCCCGGCGGGCGGGTCGCGCTTCCCGGCCAACAACCGGACCGTGGCCGAACGCCGGCACTACATCGTCATGGAGGGCCGCGAGGTCTTCAAGGGCGCGGTGACCGCGATGGCCGCCTCCAGCCTGGAGGCGATCGAGCGGTCCGGCCTCCGACCCGACGACATCGACCTGGTCGTCCCCCACCAGGCCAACCAGCGGATCATCGAGGCGACCGCCCGGCGGCTCAAGTTCCCCATGGCCAACGTGGTCATGAACATCGCCCGCTACGGCAACACCTCGGCGGCCTCGATCCCCATCGCCATCGCCGAGGCGTGGGAGCAGGGACAGATCCGGCCCGGCCAGCGGCTGCTGCTGACCGCGTTCGGGGCCGGCCTGGCCTGGGGCTCGGCGGTGGTCGACTGGACCCTCCCCAACCCGTCCGAGCCGGCGGCCGAGGAGCCGACCCAGTCGGCCATGCCGATCGTGCGCGGGCTGCTCGACGGGTCCCTGTGGGACGACGTCGACATGCTGCCGCCGCTGCGCAACGTCCCGGAGGCGGCGCTGTGAGCGGTGGTCCCGAGTCCCAGGGGGCCAGCGCCAGCCTGGAGGGGCGGACGGCCCTGGTCACCGGGGCGTCGGGGGCGATCGGGCGGGCGTGCGCGGTCGCCCTGGCCACCCAGGGGGCGAGGGTCGTGGTCGCCTACGGGTCCGACGAGCAGGGCGCCCAGGAGACGGCCGACCTGGTCAAGGCGGCCGGTGCCGAGCCGGTGGTCGCCCAGGCCGACCTGAGCGACCCGGGCGGGCCCAGGGCCCTGGTGGCGGCCGCCGGCGACGTCGGCGTGGACATCCTGGTCAACAACGCCGGCCTGACCCGCGACGGCCTGGTGCTGCGGATGCGCGACGAGGACTTCACCGCGGTGCTGGAGGTCAACCTGGTCGCCGCCTTCCGCTGCACCAGGGAGGCCCTGCGGGGCATGCTGCGGCGGCGCTGGGGCCGGGTGATCTCGGTCTCCAGCGTGGTCGGCCTGGTCGGCAACCCCGGCCAGGCGAACTACGCCGCCTCCAAGGCCGGCCTGATCGGGCTCACCATGAGCGTGGCCAGGGAGGTGGCCGGTCGCGGCATCACCGTCAACGCCGTCGCCCCCGGCTACATCCCCTCCAAGCTCACCGACGCCATGAGCGAGGAGGCCAAGCAGGCGACCCTCGGCCAGATCCCGGCCGGGCGGCTCGGCACCCCGGAGGAGGTGGCGGCGGCGGTCCGCTTCCTGGCCGGCGAGGAGGCCGGCTACATCACCGGCCAGGTCCTGGCCGTGGACGGCGGCATGTCGATGGGCGCATAGGACGCGCGGAGCACGAAGGAGCAGGTTGACTGGCGGTCGGCGCGGGCGGCATCCTGAGCCGCCATCTTGGCCCCCGGCACCAAGGCCCCCGGCACGAAGGAGAACGAGCAGATGGCGCAGTCGCGCGAGGAAGTGATCGAGACCATGAAGGACGTCCTGGCCTCCGAGCTGGGCGTCGAGGCGGACAAGGTGACCGCCGACGCCCGCTTCAAGGAGGACCTGGACGCCGACTCGCTCGACCTGGTCGAGGTCGTGCTCGCCCTCGAGGAGAAGTTCGGCATCGAGATCTCCGACGACCAGATCGCGGGTGTCAAGACCGTCGGCGAGGCGGCCGACCTGGTGATCTCCAAGCAGACGGCGGTGGGGTAGGACCTTGCCGCGCGTCGTCGTCACCGGGCTCGGTGCGGTCACCCCGGTGGGCGTCGGGGCCAAGGCCTACTGGGAGGCCATCACCGCCGGCCGGTCCGGGGTCGGCCCCCTGACCCTGGTCGACCCGGAGCCGGTGCCGTCCAAGGTGGCGGCCGAGTGCCTGGAGTTCGACCCGGCGGCCAGCCTCGGGCCCAAGGAGGCCAGGCGGCTGGACCGCTCGACCCAGTTCGCCCTGGCCACCGCCCTCGAGGCCTGGGAGGACAGCGGCCTCGAGGGTGCGGTCGACAGGGACGAGACCGGGGTGGTGTTCGCCACCGGCATCGGCGGCATCAGGTCCCTGCTGGCCAGCGACGCGGTGATGCGCGAGAAGGGCCCCAACCGGGTCTCCCCGTTCACCGTACCCCAGCTGATGCCGAACGCCGCCGCCGGCCAGATCGCCATGAAGCTCGGCCTGCGCGGGCCGAACTTCTGCACCACCACCGCCTGCGCGGCCTCCAACCACGCCCTCGGCCTGGCCTTCCAGGCCATCCGGCACGGTGAGGCCACGGCCATGATCGCCGGCGGCTCGGAGTCGGCCTTCGTCCAGGTGGCGCTGATCGCCTTCGGCCAGATGACCGCCCTGGCCACCAAGTTCAACGACCGCCCGACCGAGGCCTCGCGGCCGTTCGACGCCCTGCGCAACGGCTTCGTGATGGGCGAGGGCGCGGGCGCCCTGATCCTGGAGGAGCGGGAGCACGCCCTGGCCCGCGGGGCGCAGGTCCACGCCGAGGTGGTCGGGTTCGGCCAGTCGGCCGACGCCTTCCACGTCACCGCGCCGTCCGAGGACGGCAGCGGGGCCGCCCTGGCCATGGGGCGGGCGCTGCGCTCGGCCGGCCTGGCCCCCGAGGACGTCGGGTACGTCAACGCCCACGGCACCTCGACCCCGGCCGGTGACGTCTCGGAGACCAAGGCCATCCGCCTGGCCTTCGGCGACCACGCCGACCGGCTGCCCGTCTCCTCGACCAAGTCGATGATCGGGCACCTGTTCGGGGCGGCCGGGGCGGTCGAGGGCATCGCCACCGTGCTGGCGGTGCGGGACGGGGTCGTGCCCCCGACCATCAACCAGACCGACCCCGACCCGGCCTGTGACCTGGACTACATCCCCAACCAGGCCCGCAAGATCGAGGTGGACGCGGCCATGTCCAACGGCTTCGGCTTCGGCGGGCACAACGCCGTGGTGGTGTTCCGCCGCCACCAGGCGTAGCCGGCCGGGTGGCCCGGCCGTGAGGCTCTATGCGGAGACGGCCGGGCTGCGGGCCCGGCAGGTCCTGGTCGACCTGGCCATGCTGGCCTGGACGACCGCCTGGGTGGCGGCCGGGCTGGCCCTGTACCGGCTGGTCGAGAAGCTGGCCGTCCCCGGGGCCCGGGTCGAGCAGGCCGGCAGCGGCTTCGCCGGGGACGTGGCCGAGATCCAGCAGAAGATCGGCCGGGTCCCGGTGGTCGGTGACCAGCTGCAGGCCCCGTTCGGCCGACTGGCCGGGACGGGGCGGACCCTGGCCGAGGCCGGGGCGACCCAGCAGGAGGTCGTGCACCAGCTCGCCCTGTGGCTCGGGGTGGTGGTCGCGGCCGTCCCGGTGCTCGCCCTGCTGCTGGTCTGGCTGCCGCGCCGGGTCGCCTGGGCGCGTGAGGCCGGCGCGGCCGGCCGGCTACGCCTGGACGGGGCCGATCTGGAGCTGTTCGCCATCCGGGCGGTGGCCAACCGGCCGCTGCGCCAGCTGCACCGGGTCAGCCCCGACCCGGCCGGCGACCTTCGGGCCGGGGAGTACGAGGCCCTGGCCGACCTGGAGCTGCGGACGCTGGGGCTGCGGGCCCGGCCGCGGCGGCCCTAGCGGCGGCGCCAGAACAGGGCCAGTGCCCCGACGGCCAGGCAGGCCACGCCGGCGCAGGCGGCCAGCGGGACCGGGGCGGCCAGGATGCGCACGCCGAGGCGCTCGACCAGCGGGGAGGAGACGCCCGAGACCGGGCCGGTGATGCGCTCGGTGGCCGGGGGCAGGGTCGGGGCGGGGCCGTCGTCGGGCGGCTCGGGGCGCACGCCGAGCAGCTCGGCGCCCGCCTTGGACGTGACCCTGAACCCGTAGCCGAGCAGGGCGCGCACGTCCTGGTAGATGACCTTGGAGCCGAGGGCGACGGCCAGCAGGGTGCGGCCGCCGCGCCGCTGGGCGGCCACGATGGTGGAGCCGGCCTGGGTCGTGTAGCCGGTCTTGACCCCGATGGCGCCCTTGTCGCGGCCCCAGCCGACGAAGTGGTTGTGGTTGGCCAGCACCGTCCGGTGGCCGTTCGGCCAGACGTAGGTGACGGCCCGCGATCCGACCAGCTTGGCCAGCACCGGCCGCTGCAGCAGGGCCCGGCCGAGGACGGCCAGGTCGGCGGCGCTGGCCCGGTGGCCCGGGACGTCCAGCCCCGACGGGTCGCGCCAGGTCGAGTCGGTGCAGCCGAGCTCGGCCGCCTTGGCCCGCATGGCCCGCAGGAACCCGGCCCGGCCGCCGTCGGGCCAGCCGGCGGCCAGGGTCTCGGCGGCGTCGTTGGCCGAGACCATCAGCAGGGTGGTCAGCAGCTGGTCGCGGCGGATCCGCCAGCCGGTCTTGTAGCCGAAGCGGGTGCCGTCGACCAGCTCGGCGGCCTCGGGGACCCGCAGCACCTTGTTGGCCGGGTAGCCGTCGTTGGCCACGATGGCGGTGAGGATCTTGGTGGTCGAGGCGACCAGGACCGGCTGGTGCTCCCGCCGCTGCCACAGCACGGCGCCGGTGGCGGCGTCCATGACCACGGCGGCCCGCGCCTCGACCTGGGGCGCGGGCGAGGCGGCGGCCGGGGTCGCCACCCATCCCACGACCAGGCCGAGCGACAGGACCAGGGACGGCAACCACCGTTGGCGGGAGCGCACGCCGGTAGGCTGCCCGACCCGTGGGACGAGCGCAACACCCGACGCGGGAGGCCCCGGACGGCGGCGGGCGGCGACGGGCGCCGCCGCCGGGTGGTCGCCGGGAGCTCGGCGCCGGCCCTTCGACCGACGCGAGGCTCCGGTTGCGGGGCGCCCGGGTGGCCGGCCCTTCGACCGGTTTCCGCGGGGCCCTGCGGCGATATCTTCAAGAGTGGCACAACCTCGTCCAGTTCGCCCATGAGCTGGATCGGCCAGGTCCCCTCGTCAGGAGCCGCCCGTGCTGACCGTCTTCTCCGACCTCTACTGCCCCTGGGCCTATGTGTTCTCCATCCGCCTGCGCCGGGCCCGGGCGGCGGTCGGCCGGCCGCCGGTGGCCTGGCGCTGCTGGCCGCTCGAGCTGGTCAACGACCGCGGCACGCCGTGGGAGACCCTCAGCCAGGAGGTCCCGGTGCTGACCCAGCTGGAGCCGGACCACTTCTCGCCGCCGAAGCGCGAGACCTGGCCCTCGACCTTCCTGCCGGCCATGGAGGCGCTGAAGGTGGCCGGCGAGCTGGGCGGGCCGGAGGCGGCCGACCGCTTCGACCAGATGGCCCGCCGGGCCTTCTTCCTCGACCGGCGGGACCTGTCGATCCGGCCCACCCTGGCCGACATCGCGGCCGAGGCCGGCCTGGACCGGCAGCGCTTCCTGGACGCCTTCGACGGCGGCGGCCTCCGCCGTGACGTGATCGCGGACTGGGAGGAGGGCCGCCGCCGGGGCGTCCAGGGCTCCCCCCACGCCTTCCTGCCCGACGGCACCGCGGTCTTCAACCCCGGCATCGGCAAGGTCGACTGGATCCGCGGCATCCCCGTTCCCCGGCAGGTCGACGAGGGCGCCATCGCCAAGCTGCTGACAGCTGCGGGGGCTCCGCCCCCGCAGTCCCCCGACAACCCGTCTAGGCCACCTGGCTGACCTGCGGGGCTGCGCCCCCTCACACCCCCGGACCCCGCGCGGCCTGGACAACATTTTAGTGGCCGCTATAGCATCTCGCCATGAGCACCGCCGCCCTCCGGGCCGTCGCCGAGCCCCGCCGCCAGCAGATCCTGCGGTTGGTCTGGGACCAGGAGCGGCCCGCGGGCGACATCGCGGCCCGCTTCGACGTCACCTTCGGCGCCGTCTCCCAGCACCTGCGGGTGCTGGAGGACGCCGGCCTGGTCTCGGTCCGCCGGGACGGCCGGCGGCGCCTGTACCGGGCCCGGCGCGAGCACCTGGGCCCGCTGCGGGCCGTGCTCGAGGACCTGTGGCGGTCCGGGCTGGAGGAGCTCAGGGCCCTGGCCGAGACCGAGGAGAGGAGCACCCATGGCTGACCCCGGGCCACCGGTCGAGGTGGAGCTGACCATCGCGGCCAGGCCGGAGACGATCTTCCGCTACTTCACCGACCCGGCCCGCTTCGCCCGCTGGATGGGCGAGGGCTCCGTGCTCGAGGCCGAGCCCGGCGGCCGCCTGCGGGTCGGCTACCCGACCGGCCAGGTCGCCGGCGGCCGGGTCGTCGCCCTCGAGGCGGACCGGCGGGTCGTCTTCACCTGGGGCTACGAGGGTGACGGTCAGGCGGTCCCGGTGGGCTCCTCGACCGTGGAGATCACCCTGGAGCCGGAGGCCGACGCGACCAGGGTGCACCTGCGCCACTCCGGCCTGCCCGCCGGCGAGCCGCCCATGGCCCACCTGGCCGGCTGGCGGCACGCGCTGGCGACGCTGGCCTACGGCGGCGCCGCCGACCAGCTGGCCCCGGTGCTGGGCGAGCGCGTGGCCGACTGGCTGGCCGCCTGGAACGAGCCCGAGCCGGCCCGGCGGGCGGCGCTGCTGGCCCGCTGCCTGGCCGACGGGGGCCGGTTCCGCGACCCGTCGGCCGCCGTCGACGGCGCCGGCCCGCTGGCCGACCACATCGGCATGGTCCAGCGGCTGGCCGGCGGGACGCGGCTGGTGGGCCGCGGAGCCCCGGAGACGTGCCACGGCCTCGTCCGCTTCGGCTGGGCGGCCGTCGGCCCGGGCGAGGCCGTCCTGGCCAGCGGCACCAACGTGGCCGGGACCGACCTGGACGGCCGGTTCCGCTGGGTGACCGGGTTCTGGGACCCGCCCCAGGACCGCCCCGAGCCTCCACAGCGGCCCTGACCAGGCCGGGGAGGTCGAGCCGGTCGATCGGGTCGGTCCTCACCTGAGGAAATGCGACGAATCCCCTCGATCCGCGCCGGATTTTGCACACTGGCGGCGAACGCGGCAATCTCTGCGGACACGGTGGAGCCAGGTCGGTCCGGCTCCCCGAGGCGCGTACGACCCCCGGGCGCGCCGACCGGCCGCGAGTGGCCGGGATTCGTATGGAGAACGAGCGAGAATCGGTTGGCGGCAGGCATCTGGCCCAGCGGCGCCGGAGGGGCCCGACTGCCCTGCTGGTGGCCGCCTGCATCCTGCTGATCCTGGCCCTCGGGATCGGCGGCTTCGTGGTCTTCGTCAACCAGCCCGCCCAGAGCCTGGCCTGCCGCTCGGGCAGCCTGCCGCTCCAGGTGGTCGTCTCCCCCGACCAGGCGGAGGTGGTGACCCAGGCCGCGGCCGAGTACGAGCGGCGGCGCACGGCGGTCGACGACCGCTGCGTCGACGTCCAGGTCCGCGGCATCGACTCCTCCGAGGCCGCCGCCGCCCTCTCGACCGGCTGGGACGAGGCCAGCCAGGGCCCGACCCCCGACGTCTGGGTCCCGGCCTCCTCGGCCTGGGCGCTCCAGGTCGCGCTCCGCCAGCAGGCCAGCAAGCAGGCCGTCCTGATCCCGCTCGAGTACCCCAAGGTCGCCACCAGCCCCATGGTGATGGCCATGCCCAAGCCGATGGCCGAGACGCTCGGCTGGCCCCGCAGCACCCTGGGCTGGAAGGACCTGCTCGGGGCGGTGACCGACCAGGAGGGCTGGAAGGCGTTCGGGCACCCGGAGTGGGGGGCCTTCAAGCTCGGCAAGACCGACCCCAACCTGTCCACGCCCGGGCTGGAGGCGCTGATCGGGGCCGTGTTCGCCGCCACCGGGCAGACCAGCGAGCTCTCGGTCGAGACCCTGGTCAAGCAGGAGGACCAGCTCCGCCGGCTCATCCTCGGCCTGGAGCGGGCCCCCGGCCAGGACGCCGACACGCCCGCGACCTTCCTGGCCAACCTCCAGCAGGCCGACCAGGCGGGCCAGGCCCTCAACTTCGTCTCGGCCGTGCCGCTGGACGAGAAGTCGGTCTGGGACTACAACCGCGGCAACGCCGGCGGCCTGGAGGACGGCGCCGAGCGGGCCAAGCCGGACGTGCCCCTGGTCGCCATCTACCCCAAGGAAGGGACCCTGGAGGCCGACCACCCGTGGGTGGTGCTGCGCGCCCCCTGGGTCGACGACGCCAAGCGCCAGGCGGCCGCCAGCTTCCTCGACTACCTGCGCAGCGAGCCCGTCCAGGCCCGGTTCCAGGCGGCCGGGTTCCGGACCTCCGAGGGCCGCCCCGGCCCGCAGCTCAGCCAGGCCAACGGGCTGCTCCCCGACCAGCCGGCCAGGATCCTGGCCCCGCCGTCCCCCAAGGTGGTGGCGGCGGCCCTGGAGAGCTGGAACGCGGCCCGCAAGCGCAGCAACGTGCTGGCCGTCTACGACATCTCCGGGTCCATGAAGGAGGAGGTCGCCGGCAGCGGCGGCAGGACCAAGATCGACATCGTCAAGGAGGCCGCCGGCCAGGCCCTGGCCCTGTTCGCGCCCGAGACCAACCTGGGCACCTGGCTGTTCTCGACCAACCTGGTCGGCAAGCGGGACTGGGTCGAGTCGGTCCCCATCGGGCCGACCAACGCCCGGCTGCCCAACGGCAAGATCCGCCGCCAGGTCCTGGCCGAGGCGCTCAACCGCCTCCAGGCCACCAACGGCGACACCGGCCTCTACGACACCACCCTGGCCGCGTTCCGGGCCCTGCAGCGCTCCTACGCCCCCCAGCGGATCAACATCGTGGTCCTGCTCACCGACGGCATCAACGACGACCCCTCCGGCGGCATCGACCGGGCCGAGCTGCTGCGCCGGCTCAAGGCCGAGCAGGACAAGGACCGGCCGGTGCGGATCATCACCATCGCCTACGGAGCCGGCGCCGACGCCGCGTCCCTCAAGATGATCTCGGACGCCACCGGCGGCCTGGCCTTCGTCTCCAAGGACCCCCGCGACATCCTGCGCGTGTTCACCGACGTGATCACCAAGCTCCCGGCAAGCTAGCCAAACTAGTCACGTTGGACTAGACGGCCCGGGCGGCGCTGCCTATGCTCCCGTGCAGCCGCCGGGCGCAGTGGAGGGCCCGGCGCGACCCACGGGAGGTTGCCGGGCGCAAGGTCCTGCTCGTCGCGCTGGCCGTGCTGGTGGCAGCCGCGCTCGCCCTGCCCGCAAGCGCGGGCCAATCCGGTCGGGCGGCGGTCACCGCCCAGGCCCAGCCCTCCGGCCAGCTCCAGAGCGCCAACGGCGAGTACGTCGTCGCCTACGCCGACGGCGCGTCCACGGCCGCCGCCCGAGCCGCCGTCAAGGCCGCCGGCGGCACCATCCTGAAGGAGAACGCCCGGGTCGGCGTGGCCACCGTCAGGTCCAGCAACCCGGCCTTCGTACGCGACGCCGCCGGCCAGCGCGCCCTGGTGGGCGCGGCCCGCAACCGTCCCGTCGGCAGGATCCCGAGCGGCGGCAGCGCCAAGGACGAGGTGGAGCGCCTGACCGCCGCCGAGCGGGCCGCCGTCAAGGGCGGCTCCGCGCGCGCCGGGCGCGTGCCCGACCAGGAGCCGTTCGCCGACAAGCAGTGGGACATGCGGATGGTCGACGCCACCCCGAGCGGCTCCTACCGGGTCAACCAGGGACGCCGCGGGGTGCTGGTGGGCATCATCGACTCCGGCATCGACGGCAACCACCCTGATCTCAGAGACAACTTCAACCGCCGGCTCAGCCGCAACTTCACCACCGACATCCCGCTGATCGACGGGCCGTGCGAGCACCCGTCCTGCGTCGACCCGGTCGACGAGGACGACGACGGCCACGGCACCCACGTGGCCGGCCTGGTCGCGGCCGAGCTGAACGGCCTGGGCATGGCCGGGGTGGCGCCCAAGGTGACGCTGGTCAACATCCGGGGCGGCCAGGACTCGGGCTTCGTGTTCCTCCAGCCGGTGGTCGACGCGCTCGTCTACGCCGGCCTGGTCGGCATCGACGTCGTCAACATGAGCTTCTTCATCGACCCGTGGCTGTTCAACTGCCTCGACAACCCGGCCGACTCGCCCGAGGCCCAGGCCGAGCAGCGCACCGTCCGGGTGGCGACCCAGCGGGCGGTCAACTTCGCCAGAGCCCACAAGGTCACCCCGATCGCCGCCTTGGGCAACGAGCACACCGACCTCGGCAACCCGACCTTCGACGACACCAGCCCCGACTTCCCGCCGGGCGCCGCCTACCCGCGCGACGTCGACAACTCCTGCATCACCGTCCCGACCGAGACCCGCGGGGTGATCTCGATCTCCGCCCTCGGGCCCAGCGGCTACAAGGCCGACTACTCCAACTACGGCATCGAGCAGACCGACTTCTCGGCCCCGGGCGGGTGGTTCCGCGACTACTTCGGGCTCCCGCAGAACCGGCAGCCCGAGAACCTCAACCTGTCGACCATGCCGCAGGCCCTGGCCGAGGAGGCCCTCCAGGACCCGGCCAACGTCCCGCTCATCCTGAAGGACTGCAAGGGCAGCACCTGCGCCTTCTACCAGTACCTGCAGGGCACCTCGATGGCCGCGCCCCACGCCACCGGGGTGGCCGCGCTGATCGTCAGCGCCCACGGCAGGCACGACCCTCACCACGGCGGCCTCACCATGTCCCCACGCGCCGTCGAGCGGGTCATGACCCGGACGGCCAGGCAGACCCCGTGCCCGTCCCCGCCGAACTTCGCCTACCCCGACGACCGGGACCCGAGCTTCGACGGGGTCTGCGAGGGAACCCTGGCCCGCAACGGCATCTACGGCCGGGGCATCGTCAACGCCCTGACCGCCGTCCTCTACTGAGCCGG
>Ga0307302_10000419_pt1 | contig 19045 bp, 19 predicted proteins | sample ER_DNA_183_FD_194490 | JGI IMG/M metagenome (GOLD analysis project Ga0307302, IMG submission 194490) | Bulk soil microbial communities from the East River watershed near Crested Butte, Colorado, United States - ER_DNA_183 | ecosystem: Environmental > Terrestrial > Soil > Floodplain | place...
TCAGGCGGACGGTGCGTCGCGGCGGGCTTGCACGAGTACGCAGTGAGTACACCCTCGAGCAAATGGTCGAGCGGACCGTAGCCGTCTACGAAGGCGCTCGCGAGCACTTTGCTCGCGAAAACTCAACTAGATGACCGTCGTCCTCACCGGCGACGTTCACCAGTGGATCGACTCCGCCGACCGTCCCTACGCCGTCGAGACCGAGCCTGCGCTGGCGGTGGAGTACGCGCGAATCGCTGCGCACCATGGGCTGAAAGTCACACTTTTCTTCACAGGTCGCGCAATGATCGAGGACGCGAGAAACGTGAGCGCACTCGTGCAGGAGGAGAACGTTGAGGTAGGCGGACACGGCTGGGACTCGTTTCGCCCCGAGTGGCGGTATCGCATCGTGACCAGGCTCCTCGGCTCGCCACATGGCTGGAGTGCAATGCAGGCGCGCATGGTGCGCCGGACCTGCTCAACAATTGCCCGGGTGACCGGGCGGCGGGTCCTCAGTTGGCGAAACCACGCCTACTCCTTCGACCGGCACACGCCGCGCGTCCTTGCGGAGAGCGGTATCCGCGTCTGGTCGGACGAGGTGGACCCTCGGCGAGTCGGTCCTTATCGGGATGGAAAGGGCATCACGATCCTTCCGATCAACACGACTCCCGATCACGAGCACGTCTACCACGGTGGGCAGACGGCCGAAACGGTGCCGGTCGCAAAACAAGCCGAGTACCAGCATCCGGACGCCTGGCGGGCTGGCATCCTGCAACAGGTCGATTCGATCCTTGGACAGGGAGGCGTCGCCACGATCCTGGCTCATCCTCTCTGTATGAAGGTCGCGGACGACTGGCGAACGTTCGAGCGGCTCTGCTCGGCGTTGTCGCGTTTCCCCAACGGCTGGGCGACGGACGCCGCCAGAGACTAGTCGAGGAGTGCGTAAAGGCGTGTCGGAATGATTCGTGTAGATCGCAACGAAAGCGGCCTCGTACTCGTCGGGAATCCTCCTACCGGCTCGTTCGCTTACTTCGACCGTGACTGGCTCCCTGCACTCGGACAGCCCCTTCCGTCGCTCCTTGTTCTGGCTGGAATGCTCTCGTGGTGCGGCGAACCGCCGATCAGGGCGCCGGGCAGTCTGGAGCCGGACACGGCGGCGGCCCTCGTCCTATTAGCGGTCGCACAAGAGGCCGCAACCGCAGTCGAGGACCTTGCTCCCGAGTCGGTCGAGGTGCGCGGCAGCGGCCTGATTGCCAGACGGGTGCGTGCACTCGTCAGGAATGACGCTACGGCGGCGAGCCAGTCCTTTTCGACGCCGGAGATGCCTCGGGCGATCGTCGAGACCACAGGCGACCCTGCGGCGATTCTCGACGCCACTCGGCGCGTCGCCAATTTGGGTGTCGTTGTGCTCGTGGGGGAGACCCTCGACAGTGTCCAAATGAACCTCTATTCGGACGTCCATGTGCGCGGCCTCACGCTGCTTGGTGTGTCTCCGCCACTCGACTCGACCGAGGTCTTCGGCAGGGTTCCGGTAGATGACCGAGTCATCCAGTGGTGTCGTGCACGGCTCGTCCGTGTGCAGACGGGCGTTTCGCTGGCCCCTGACGCGCCGTGGTTTGTCCTTCCCGGCGGCTCGTAACGCTGCTTAGATGAACTGCGTTCTGCTCGGCAGTGGTGGCTGGATCCCGACGAGTCGGCGAGAAACGTGCTGCGCTTTGCTTCGGGAAGACACCCACGCCCTTCTGATCGACGCCGGAACCGGGATCCGACGCCTCTTCGAGAGACCGGATTTGCTCGCAGGCGTCGGAAGCCTCGACATCGTGCTCACGCACTTTCACCTCGACCACGTCATCGGCCTCAGCTACTTGCCAGGGCTGACGTTGCCCGAGCCGACGACGATCTGGGGCCCAGGTGAACTGCTCACGGGTGTTCCGACGCGTTCGATCCTCGAACGGCTGCTCGGTCCACCGCTTTTCTCGGCGCCGCTGAGAACGATCGCAAGCGCAGTCCGAGAAGTTCCGAACAGGGAGCTGGAGCTGAGTTCATTCGCTCTCACGACGCGTGTGCAGGAGCGCCACGCCGAGCCGACGCTCGCGCTGCGGATCGGCGACTACTTGACGTATTGCACGGATACTGCGCCAGACTTCGCGAATGTCGCTTTCGCGGCCGGCAGCCGCGTCCTCCTCCACGACGCGTGGTACGCCGGTGAGACAAGCAAGGACAGCAATCACTCCGCGGGCGGGGATGCTGGGCGGATCGCACGGGAAGCACGGGTCGCGCGCCTTGTGCTGATTCACGTACATCCGCTCGAAGCGGACGACGAGGCGCTTGTCGCCAGCGCCGCCCGCGCGTTCCCAAACGTGACCGTGGCCCACGATCTCGCCGTCATTCCTCTCAGCTAGTGGCGATCGTCGGTGTCATTCCGGCTGCAGGCTACGCAACTCGTTTGCAGCCGCTTGCGGGGTCGAAGGAGATGCTGCCGATCGGGGGCCGGCCCGTTATGGATTACCTGGTCGACCGGCTGCGTATCGGCGGATGCAGCCAGCTGCGGGTCGTCACGCGCCCGGAAAAGACGGACGTGATTGCTCACGCTAAGGAGTTGGGGGCCGAGGTCATCCTGGGTTATCCGCCGACGGTCAGTACGTCTTTCGTTGCGGGGATGGACGGCTTGGCGCATGACGACATCGTCCTCATCGGGTTTCCCGACACGCTCTGGGAGCCAGAAGATGGCTACCGACAGCTCCTGCACGTCATCGAGCGCGTGTGCGATGTCGCGCTCGGCCTATTCCGGATCGAGCCCTCCGAACTTCGACGCTCGGACGTCGTTGTTCGCGGCGGGCCTGACGGCCGAATCGCGGGGATCGATATCAAGCCGGCGAAGCCTCGGTCGGAATGGATTTGGGGCTGTGCGGCTGCCCGCGTCTTGACACTTTCCGGGCTGGGTGACGTCGCTTGGCCGGGCGAGTACTTCGATTTGTTGTGCAAGGAAGGGCGTGACCTACGTGGCATTCCGCTCTCCGACGTCTGGCTCGATGTCGGGACGAAAGCCGCACTGAATCGCGCGAACTCCGCGCCCTGATCCACAAAACCGTCGCGGCTAGTCTCAGCCGCTCTCCCGAACGACGCTTCGGGTTAGCGCGGAACCTCTGCGCCGCGTTTCTGAAAGATGATGACCAACGAAGCCGGGAGCCAAGCCATTCTGGTGCAGCGGAAGTCAGTCTCGACGCCTACAGGCAAAAGTCCACGAAAGCGCGCAGCTGAGAGGAGCCAGACCGGCCAATCATCATGGCCAAGCGCTCTCATCCCACGCACTAACACAGGTCGCGGGAGCCAATGAAGTAAAGGCACCCGTGAATGGGGCTCAATTGGAAACCAGCGATTCGGCGTGGTGATGAAGCCACTGCGTGCCACGCGTACGAGCTCGGCTGCGAACTGGCGTTGCTCGGCAGATCCACCGACGTGCTCGATAACAGCGTTCGAGTGGACAACGTCGAATTCGTCATCCCGAAACGGGAGTGACCGCCCATCTGCCTCGACGAAGGTCACTGAAGGGTATCGGCGAGCGAGATTACTCTGATCGTCGAGGCCGACGGCAACGACTTGGTCTGGATAGGGATACTGCCGTAGGAAGAAGTTTGTCCCAGGGACGTCGTCCATGCTCGATACACCGACGTCGAGAACGCGCTCTCCGCGCCGGGGTGGAAAGCGAGCGCTGTAGAGATTCCACTTTTCCTCGCGGGAGCGAACGCCGTAGCTGTACGCGAGCCCGTGGATCGACCGCACTTGGCTTAGCCAGGCCCTTCAATCGAGAACCATTCTGCAGGGGACGTGCACACGAAGATTAGGATGTTCGGAGCGTGAGCAAGGTTGCCAGGACGCACGCGGACCCCACGAAGTGGTCGACCGGAGACGGTCCCGATTCCCTTCGGTTGCAGAAGCCGGACTGGGTCTTCTTCGGAGGTGAGGTACGACCATGGGAAGACGCCGTTCTTCACGTCTCGAGCGAAGCGGTCGTTCGCGGTCTCAACGTCTTTGAGGGCCTGAAGGGATACTGGCAGGAGGACGGGCGTTTCGGCTTCGTCCATCTCGCCCGCCACTACGATCGTCTCAGCCGTTCGGCAAGGCTGCTCCACATCGACATGCCGGTAACCTACGACGAATTCGAGCGCGCGTGCTTCGAGCTGACACACGCCCTCTATCGTCCATCCAGCGACCTCTACGTCCGGGCAACACTGTTCGTTATCGAGGGTCACTACGGGGCAGGAACCGTTGCGGATCTCGTTCTTACCGGGTACCAGCAGGAGAAGGCTCCGGCGGCGCCGATTGATATGGGTGTCAGTACGTGGCGGCGCCCGGCCGATGTCGCGATGCCGACACGCATCAAGACTGGCTCGAACTACCAGGTTGCCCGACTGGCTCGCATAGAAGGCCGTCGTCGCGGCTACGAGGACATGATCTTGCTAAACGGCTCCGGACGAGTGGCCGAGTCAACCGGCGCGTGCGTCCTGCTTGTCCGAGATGGTCGTGTCTCGACGCCGCCCGCCTCCGAGGGCGCACTCGAGAGCATCACTGTCGAAGTGTTGACCGAGCTCGCGGCCTCGCTTGCGATCGATGTGACACGCCGGCCGATCGAGCGGAGCGAACTCTACATCGCTGACGAGCTGGGCCTCGCCGGGACACTGAGCGAAGTCACAATCGTGCGCTCACTCGACGACTTGCCCCTGTCGGGCGAACCGCCGATCCTCGGGCTGCTTGCGAAGCGCTACCGCGATGCGGTGAAGGGCGTCGATCCGCACCCGGCCGCCGCGGTCGTGATTGTGCGGCCGGCGAAGTGAGAGTCCGAGCTGCCACTTTGAGGTAACTGTGCGTCTGACCCCCGCAGCTGCTGCGCGCTGGGGCGCCCGTGCGCTGCGTGGCCTCGCCCGCAGACTCGAGCGCTTCGGCAGCTCGGATGCGGCTCGGATGGACAGCTTTATGGCGTCATGGGACATGGTCGCCGAGCCGGACGAGCACTTCTACCTTGCGCAGTACTGGCACCGGCTTGAGCCCGTCCTTCGGCGACTCCCAGACGATGCCCGAATACTCGACGTCGGTTGCGGTCAGGGGCGGCTGACGCTTCCGGTTGCAGATAGCCTGCCGCGGGCGACCGTCGTCGGGGTAGACGTCTCGCAAAGGGCTTTAGCTGCCGCCAGGCAGCATGCAGCGGTACGCCGCATCGAGAACGTTGAGTTCCGTACGGCCGATGGGGTCGCGTTCCTGTCAAAGGAGCCCGATTCCTCGGCTGGCCTTGTGTTGTTTGTCGAGGTTACGCAGTGGATGGAGCATTACCGGGAAGCGCTTGCGGAGATCGTGCGGGTGCTCGAGCCGGGAGGATCGCTGTTCGCCGCTCTGCGTAGCCAGCACTACCAGCTACTGAAAGAGGTGCAGGAGGGCCGCCTCGATGAGGCGCGTACGGTTCGCGATGCCCGCAGTAGCCAGCTCGGAGATCTCGCCGTTCGCTTCAACTGGCACACCGTCGAGGACCTACGGGCGCTGTTTGGCGAGCTCCGCTTAGAGATTGAAGGCCTGTATGCGATCGGCATCCTCTCAGGCACACACGCGGATCCCCTTTCGACGATTGCGCAGCCTTCACGACTCTCAGGGCGTGCCCGCGCGCAACTCCTAGACCTTGAGATCTCGCTCGCGGAGCAGTACGCGGGTTGCGGACGTTACATAGGGGTTCTAGCCACAAAGAAGTAGCAACCCACTCAGCGGTCGGGTAGGGTCTCGCCCCGGGTTGCCGTCCCGGGTCTCAAGGTGCCTCTTGGTGAGCTGGCCGATTCTCGCCCTCGTCGTGGTCATCCTGGCGATTGGCGGAGGCTCCGCAGCGGTCGGCTGCAAGGTCGCTTGGGATTGCCGAGGGCGCGACCTGCCCCTAGTCGAAAGGTTCTTCGACGATGGGGAGTTCGCCGGTATTGAGCAGCGCGGAAGGGGTGAGACGAGGCTTCCGCGTGGCTTCGTTCAAGAAGCAGTGGTCACCGGTCTCAAGCTGCCGACAGCGTTAACGCGCTTGCCGGACGGCCGTCTGCTCATTGCGGAGAAGGCCGGGATCGTGAAGATCGCACGCCCGGGGAACGACAGGCCACAAGTGGTCCTCGATCTTCGGCGCGAGGTGGATGAGTGGAGCTATAACGGGCTGCTCGATATCGAGGCGAGCCCGGACTTCAGCCGTACTGGACACGTTTACCTGCTCTACAGTCACGACGACGAGCGGGGAGATCGAGACGTCGAGGCGATCCGCACCGTGCGGGTGACACGGGTGACGATGAAACGCGGCTCGATCGCGAAGCAAAGCGAGCAGGTGATCGTCGGTTCCATCAGCAAACCGTGCAACGACCAGCCGCCGGGCAGCGACTGCATTCCGCTCGAGAGTGCACACTCGGGAGGCGCACTGCGGTTCGCTCCGGACGGCAACCTCTTCATTAGCACCGGCGACGGTAGCGGTGACGACCAGCGGTCCGTCGAAAACGCGTTACGCGCGCAGAACCTCGACTCGCTCGCAGGGAAGGTTCTCCGGGTCACGCCGGATGGAGAAGGACTGCCGACCAATCCTTTCTGGACGGGTAATCCCGACGACGCCCGCTCGAAGATCTGGGCCTACGGGCTTCGGAACCCGTTCCGCTTCGACGTCCGCCCGCGAACGAACGAGCTCTACGTCGGTGACGTTGGCTTCAACCTCTGGGAGGAGATCAACGTTGTCGACAAGCCGGGCCTCAATCTCGGTTGGCCTTGCTACGAGGGGAACATTCGAAGTCCGAGATGGAAGCGACGAGCAACCTGCCGAAGTCTCTATGGTCACGGTCGGACCGCAGTCAGGTTCCCTCTGATTGCGTACCGCCACGCCTCCGTAACAGGCGGAACATTCTATGTAGGCCAAACGTGGCCGACCGAGTTCCGGGGTGCCTATGTATACGGAGACTGGGCGCAGAACTGGTTGCGCTATCTCATCCCCGAATCCGACAACGCTCGCACACCGAGTATCAAGCACTTCGCAGAGAACGCGGCGGGCCCGGTGGAATTCGAGATGGGACCGGATGGGGACATGTATTACGTTGCCCTCAATCTGGGTCAGATCCGTCGGATCAGCTACCGCGCTGGCTGAAGGTGTCTGCTCCCGAAGGATTGGCAGCAGATCAGTCAATGGCCAGAATGAAGCTTTGGGTCCTTGACGATCCGTTCGAAGTTCTGCAGCACACCGGCGAACACGTCGCGCGTGTCAATGGCATGGAGGAGCTTCCGCGCTGCAGCGCGATGGTACGCACGGAAGCTCGGCTCTGCGAATCTGGGAAGTCTCGCGAAGAGGAAGAAACCGTACCGTGCGAGAAGCGCTGCGAGCCTCCGCTGGTACTCGGGTTCCGTCAGGTACGCCGCTCCGTGTCTCGTGACAAGGTTGGTGAGTTCCGGAAGAAAGGCTCCGAGGTGCACGAACGCCGAGAACGGCGAACCCGCCGGCCTGCGGGTGAAGGTGAGCACCTGGTGCACGAACCCGAAGTCGCTCTGGCGAAGAATCGCGCAGCAGGCGTCCTGGTCCTCGCTGAGCGCGTAGTCCTCGGTGACGCAGAACGTGCGGTCGTAGAAGGGGTCTCGCGCCCGTATCAGATCGCTGCGGATCAGGGTCGATGTCGGGGAGCCGAACAGATAGAGCGGACCGAGAAGTGTCGAGCGGCAGATCTCCGTGCCGGGTAGAACGGAGGTCGAGTACGGAAGGCCGGTCAGATCAACCTGATTCTCCTCGAGCCGGTATGCACTGACGACCCCGACGGTGGGATGGCGCTCGGCTAGATCGACCATTCGTTCGAGGCATTCCGGAAAGAGCCAGTCATCGGCGTGGAGGACCTTCGTGTACTTGCTCTCGGGTGAGATCTCGCGAAGGCTTCTGTTAGCGCTTGCGATCTGGTCAACGAAGACGTTCGGTGTTAGCACGCGGATACGCGGCTCCTCCGCCTCATAGGAGCGGGCGATCTCAAGCGTAGGGTCGGTCGAGCAGTTGTCGACGATGACGTATTCCCAGTTCTCGTACGTCTGCGCGAGGACGCTGTCGATGCACTCGAGGAGGAACTCGGCGCCGTTGTAGACGGGAGTGACGACACTCACGAGTGGCTGGCTCATCGCGACTGCGCCTCTTCGAGCAAGTCGTGCTCGACAAGCTTTTCAGCGGCCTCGCGAATCGTGGCGTAGGGCAAGCGGGAGCGGTCGGAGATATCGAGCAGCGTGTGTTCACCGTCGGAGAGGTTCAGCACCCAGAGAAGTGCTGTCTCGATGCTCGAGCCACCCGCAACCTTGCGGTAGAGACCGCGCTTGCCGAGTTGGGGCTCCCCTTTCGGGTTGCGGTTCACAAAGCGGTTGTTCGTCTCGAGGACGTCGACGATGTTGAGAACCGCGTGGAAGGAGTCACCGAGAAATTCAGAGCGGACGAGGTCGAGGTTGTCCGCGGAGCTGTGATAGCCCGGGAAGTGATCGGCGGGCGTCCGTGTGAGCGCCCCGACGGGCAGGTTAAAGCCCGGCGAACAGAACTGCCGCTCGTCGCCCCCCCAAGGCTCGAACGGGCGGACCGAGCCCCCGGCGGTCCGAACAATGTTGGCCGCTGCTTGGTCGATCTGTGCGTCCTCCCTCCGGCTTCGCTTGTACGTGAGCGAGCCCGAGTCGCCGGCGCAGGAGAGAACGAGGCCGTGTGCGACTCTGTCGAGACGGTCCTCGTTGTTCCAGAGCCAGCAGAGCGGTCCGATCGTGCCGGGCCCGAAGAGGAAGCGGTAGGAATAGTGGAGCGACATGCGGCGGAGGTACTTCGCCAGGACGGCCACGAGGGCGACGCCGGACAGGTTGTCGTTGCAGAGCGACGGGTGGCAGACGTAGGTCGAGAAAAGCACCTCATCGCGGATCTCGCCCGTGGTCGACGACTCCGCGTACGTCAGGGAGCCATTCGTGAGTGAGGAGTCGATAACGACCTCGTAATCTGCGTCGGCTAATCGCTCCAGCTCGCGGGAGCTAAGGCAAAAGCCCCAGTTCTCGTCGTAGTACGACGTCCGGAAGGGGATCCAATCGGGATTCTCAGGATGCGTGAAGAGGTGCTCCCGGAGCTCGACGAGCGGGAGCCGCTCCCGGACCGGGACGCTATAGCCGAGAACGTGCAGGTTCGAGCGTCGGAAGTCGACGACGCGGGTCCCGTCAGGAGACGCGATCCAACCGTCTCGGATGTTCCACTCCCGTGGCACGGTCCAGTCGAAGACCTGCGTCCCACTCGGCACCTCGGTGATGTCAAGCGGGACGTCGCGACCGATGATCGCAAGAGTGTCCCGGACACCTTCACCGGTCAGGCTGCGGCAAATCGGATACAGCCCGGCGATCAGATCGTACAGCTCGCTGCCGGCGTCCTCGGTCGTCGGAACCACGCTCCAGTCGACTCCAGCCACGGCAGCTCGTCAGGCGTAGATCGTCGGCTCAGGGATCGGAACGACGAACCGGCAGCCAAACTCGCGGACGTGAGCCATCTGCTGCACGATCTCGTCCCTGAGGTTCCACGGGAGGATCAGCAGGTAATCGGGCTTCGTCCTGGCAACCTCCTCCGTAGCGCGAATGGGGAGGTGGCTTCCCGGCAGGAAGCGGCCTTGCTTGTGCGGGCTGCGGTCGACGACGTAGTCGATGAAATCGCGGCCGATCCCGCAGTAGTTGAGCAATGTGGTGGCCTTGGCCGGAGCTCCATAACCCACGACCGACTTGCCTTCCCGTTTCGCCTCGATCAGGAACTCGAGCAGGTCGCGCTTGACGCGGCGGACGCGCTCGTCAAAGGAGGTGTAGGTCTCCAGCCGATCGAGTCCGGCCGCGAGCTCGCGCTCGCGCAGATCCTCGACGCGCGCGTCGATCGCCGGGTCGAGCTCATGGCCACGGGCGTAGATGCGCAGGGAGCCGCCGTGCGTCGGCAACTCCTCGACATCGAAGAGCATGAGTCCGGCACGAACGAAGACACGCTCGACAGCCAGGAAGGAGAAGTATGAGACGTGCTCGTGGTAGATCGTGTCGAACTCGGTGTGCTCGATCAGCCTGAGGAGGTGCGGGAACTCGATCGTCGCCACGCCTCCAGGCTTCAGGACCGCGCGCACACCGGCGACAAACCCGTTGAGGTCGGGGACGTGTGCGAGCACATTGTTTGCGACGAGGAGGTCCACCGCTTCCGAGGCGCCAAGGCGTTCCCCAGTCTTCCGTCCAAAGAACTCGACGAGCGTCGGAATGCCGGCCGCTTCGGCGGCCGCGGCTACGTTTCGGGCCGGCTCGATGCCGAGCACCGGCACACCGCGGTCCTTGAAGTACTGGAGCAGGTAGCCGTCGTTGCTTGCGATCTCGACGACGTTGCTTGTCGAGTCGAGGTTGAACCGTTCCGTCACCCGCTCCACATAGTCGTGTGCATGGCGAAGCCAGCTCTCGGAGTAGGACGAGAAGTAGGCGTAGTCGCCGAAGAGCGCCTCGGGATCAACTATTGCCGGCAGCTGGACGAGGAAGCACTGGTCGCAGACGAAAACCCGAAGCGGGTAGAACGACTCCGGACGCCCGATCTCCTCCTCGGTTAGGTACGCATTCGCGAGCGGGGAGCTGCCGAGGTCGGCGAACAGATGAGCGATCGGTGCCCCGCAGGATCGGCAGGTGTGCCGAGCTCCCAGAGGAGCCGCACCCGGCTCAGCGGCGATCCTGGTGCCCTTTTCCATCGATCCATTCGAGCTGCGCGTTGATGAGCCCTCGCTCACGGAGGTCCTGGAGCGCGACGAGCCTCACGAGGTGCGAGGACCGGAAGTCGGGGTCGGCGAAGCCGATAGCGTTCAGGCCGTCGGCGAGCTCGTCGACGGCAGCGCGCAGCGCCACTTGCGGCTGGTGGTTGGGCGCCAATTCCCTGAACCGCTCGAAGCTGACGCGGTAGGAGCGCTGGTCCGGTGCGGCCGTCGTCGCGAGCGACACCTCGACTCCGGTGATCGCATCCGAGACCTCCTCGGCTAGGTCGCGGATTCGGTAGTTCCACTCGTCCGAGCCTACGTTGACGGCAACGAAGCTTCCACCTTCGGCGCGTTGGACAGCCCACTCGATCGCGCGCGCCATGTCGCGCACGTGGATCAGCGGTCGCCAGGGCGTCCCGTCGCTCAAGATGGTGATGCGTCCGGTCGCGATCGCGGATGCAACGAAGTCGTTGAGCACGAGGTCGAGGCGGAGGCGCTCGCTCATCCCGCATGCCGTTGCGAAGCGCAGGCTCGTGACCGCGAACCGCTCGTCCGCGAGGTCCGAGAGGCCCCTCTCGGCGAACCACTTCGAGCGGGCATATGGCGTGAGCGGGCGCGCGGGCGCATCCTCGGTAGCGACGGTGTCGCCGCTGACGCCGTAGATGCTGCAGCTCGAGGCGAAGACGAAGGACCTTGCACCCGCTGCCTTCGCCGCTCGGGCCACGCGGACGGTCGCCTCGTGATTGACGCTGAGCGTGACCGTGTCATAGGCGTTTCCGATCGGGTCGTTCGAGATCGCGGCCAGGTGGACGACCGCGTCAACACCCTCGAGCAAGGAGGGATGCGTCCTTCGGACGTCTCCGAAGTATTGGCGGTCCAACGCGCGCTCGGGCAATGGCGCAGCGCCCGTGAGGCAGTGCGCGAAATACCCGGTGTCGAGTCCCATCAGCGTTGCGCCTGGCACGGACTCGCGCAGATGATCCACGACCGCAGGGCCGACGTAGCCCATGTTGCCGGTGACGAGGATCGTCCTCGGTCGTCCGGAAGTCATCCCTCACCACACCTTCCAGGGCGGGTTCCCCGAGGCCCAGTCGGCCTCCAGCACCGCCCTATCGCGCAGCGTGTCCATGCTCTGCCAGTAGCCGCGATGCCTGTACGCCGCGAGCTGACCCTCGTTCGCCAGCCGCTCGAGCGGGTCGTGCTCCCAGACCGTCGAGTCGCCGGCGATGTAGTCGAAGACCTTTGGTTCGAGAACGAAGAAGCCGCCGTTCACCCAGGCGCCGTCCCCGTCAGGCTTTTCCTTGAAGGTCGCGATCTTAGTGTGCTCGGTGCCAAGCACCAGCGCCCCGAAGCGACCGGGAGGCTGGACTGCGGTCAACGTTGCGCGGACCCCCTGTTCGCGATGGAACCCGATCAGCTTTTTGATGTCGATGTCACCGACGGTATCGCCGTAGTTGAGGCAGAACGTCCCATCGCCGACGTGCTCCGCGACCCGCTTCAGGCGGCCGCCGGTCATCGTCCCCTCTCCCGTGTCGATCAGGGAAATCTTCCACGGTTCGACGGCGTTCGCGCGCAATCGCTTCATCGTGTCGGACCGGAGATCGAACTCGACGTCCGACCTGTGCAAGATGTAGCTGGCGAAGAACTCCTTGATCACATAGCCCCTGTACCCGCAACAGATGATGAAGTCGTTGATTCCGTGGGCGGAGTAGATCTTCATGATGTGCCACAGAATCGGCATGCCGCCGATCTCGACCATCGGCTTCGGTACCACCGCTGTCTCCTCGGTTAGGCGGGTGCCGTATCCGCCCGCGAGGATGACGGCCTTCATGCGTATTTCCCCTGAGCGGCCACAGGTCCCCCGCGCGCCATCTTAGGGCACTGGCTCAGTGCTGCTTGACGGCCCAGTCGTAGGGGATGTCGTTCTCGAACGGATCAAGGCGCGTCGTCCGCGAGGGATCGTGCGGATGCGTGCAGCAGTTGGCGATGATCGCAAAGGGGTCGCTCATACCCTTCGAGCCGCTCCAGACGCCGGGCGGGATCACCACCAGCGAGTGGTTGTCAGGTCCGAGGAAGATCTCCTGCAAGACGCCGCGCGTCGGCGAGTCGTTGCGATCGTCGAAGAGGACGAGCTTGATCCGCCCGAAGATGCAGGCGTAGTTGAGGGTCATCTCCCGATGCCTGTGCCAGCCTTTGACGACGTTCCGATAGATCGTCGTGAAGTAGATTTCGCCGAACTGCTGAAAGTGCTCGTCGGTCGCCTTCAGCATGTGAAGAATCGTCCCCCGCTCGTCGGGGATACGCCGCAGTGGAACGACCAATGCACCGTCGATCGTCGCTTCGCGGGCAGCCTGCTCCTGTTCTGCCTCGGCCTTCACCTGGATTGAAGCCTATGACAACGTGCAGCACACGCGTGCGCAAGCCTCTGGTCGACGATGATTCCATTCGCTGACGAAACCACCCCAATTGGTCAAGGTCATCGCCGGGCAGGTGAGGCTCGTCGTACCGCGGCCGGTCATTTCGACGAAAGGCTGAGCCCAGGACAGAAGGTTCCGGCTTGTAGCTCTTCCCCGATGGTGAGCGGAGGAAGATGAACGACAGGGCGGCGCCAAAGGTACGTGTCACTAATTCGACCCTCTTTGCGGGAAATGTCGACAGCGCATGCGAGCAGATCGTCGGGAGAGTTCGTCAGCGCGCGGGGGGCTACATCTGCTTCGCCAACGTCCACGTCGTCGTGCTGTCATGGCACGATCCAGCGTTGGCGCGGGCCCTCGAGGAAGCCTGGATGGTGTGCCCGGACGGAGCGCCGGTAGCCTGGATGGCGCGGCAGCTCGGCACGAGCTCTAGCGAACGGATCGCGGGGGCCGATCTCATGGCTCGCTTGTTCGAAGTCGGCCAGACCGAGGGCCTCAGACACTTCCTGTTCGGCTCAACGCCCGATGTGATCGAGCACCTCGAGAAGGCCCTGCGAGCTAAATACCGAAAGGCGGAAATCGCCGGCTGCCTCTCGCCGGGGGTCATTGCGACCGAGGATCAGCGGCCAGCCGAAGCGATTGAACGGATCAACAGCGTAAGCGCGGACGTAGTCTGGTGTGGCCTCGGCGCTCCTAAACAGGAGCTCTGGATGCATCGCAACGCCCACCTGCTGGTGCCATCGATCGTGATTGGGGTGGGCGCCGCATTTGATTTTCATGCGGGCACAAAGAGGCGTGCTCCGGTGTGGATGCAACGAACAGGACTGGAGTGGGCTCACCGACTCGCGTCGGAGCCGAGACGTCTCGCCGGCCGGTACGTTCGGACGAACAGCGAGTTCGTCCTGCGGGCTGGGCTCGAGATCATTGGCCGTAAGGGTCGGGGAAGGGCCCGCGCTCATAGCTAGCCGACGTCGCTAAGCCTGGCAACCAGCGACTCTTCAGCCTCTCAGGCGGTCGTCTGACGCAGTGGCGTGTAGCGATCCACGACTATCGCGCGCATCCATGGCTTGGCTCCGGAGCCGGCACCTACGAGTTGTCTTGGCTTCAGGACCGCCCTACAGGATCTTGGAAGATCCGCGACGCTGACAAGCTTTACGTCGAGGTGCTCGGCGAACTCGGGCCGATTGGGCTGGGCCTGATCCTGCTGACGTTTTCCATTCCGATCTTCGCCGCGATCAAAGTGCGGAGAACTTCCTGGAGCGGGCGGCGTCAGCCGCCCGCTTCTTGCCTTCTCAGCCGCCGCCGTAGATCGAGATCGGCATGGAGTCGAGCAAGATCTCGTCCGCGGAATTCGGCAGCTCAGCCTCCAGCCGCTCGACGATCTCGGCCGCACCGGGCGCCGCGGCGAACAGTCGAGTGACAACTTCGTCGGTCGTCTCGAGCTGCACGATCTCCTGCTTGAACGGCTTCGGAAAGCGACCGCGACCGAGATACCAGCCGTAGAACTTCTTCAGGAATCCCGACGCGCGGTGCTCGCCGAGCTCGCGCGCGGTTTCGCGCACGAACAGGATCAGCTCCGCTGCGACCTCCTCACGTGACGGCTGCGTGTCGTCGCCGTCCACGATCTCGCGCAGTGCCCACGGATTGCCCTGCGCGCCACGGCCCACCATCACCGCGGCGGCGCCCGTCATTGCGAGCACGCGCTGCGCCCGCGCGCGCGACGTGATGTCACCCGATGCGATCACCGGGACGTCGACGGCCCCGACGAACTCCGCCGTCAGAGCATGGTCTGCCTCTCCCGTGTACATCTGTTTCGCGGAGCGGGGGTGCAGCGTCAGGGTGGCGGCGCCAGCCTCCACGAGCCTCGGTCCTACTTGTAGACAGGCGCGAGACCCATTCTCCAACCCGCGCCGCATCTTCACCGACACGGGGACGTCGACGGCGGACGCGACAGCGCCGACGATGGCGCAGGCGCGATCCGGATCCTCCAGCAGCGTCGCCCCGGCGCCGGTCTTCGTCACCTTCCGCACCGGGCACCCGAAGTTGATGTCCACGAGGTCGGCGCCGGCCGCGACCACCATTCGTGCGGCCTCGGCCATCACGCCCGGCTCAGATCCGAAGATCTGAATCGCCAGAGGATGCTCGTCCCGGCCCACCCGTAGATAGCCCAAAGTGCGCTCGTTTCGATGCTCCAATCCGGCGCAGCTGACCATCTCCGAGCAGACGAGCCCGGCCCCGTAACGGCGCCCCTGGCGGCGAAATGCCTGCACAGAGACACCGGCCATCGGCGCCAGCACGAGGCGGGTCGGGATCTCGACCTCGCCGATCCACCAGGACTCCCGAAGATCTACCTGCACAGAGCGGAAAATAGTACCCCCAGACCCCTATTGACGACCCTTGCGCGGGTAGCTACCATTCCCGCCCGCGACGGCGCCCTTGCGCCGCGCTTTTTTCATAAGAAAGGGTGCATAGGCAGTGAAGGAAGTCATCCTCACACCCGAGGGTTACGAGAAGCTCAAGAGGGAAATCGAGGATCTCTCGACGACAAGGCGCCGCGAAGTGGCCGAGCGGATTCGCATCGCGCGGGAGTTCGGCGACATCGCGGAGAACGCGGAATACGACGACGCCAAAAACGAGCAGATGCTGCTCGAGCACCGCATCGCGACGCTCGAGGAGCGCATGCGCGACGCGCGCATCATCTCGAAGAAGGACATCGCCAAGGACGTCGTCTCGGTCGGCTCGAAGGTGAAGCTCCGCGACGTCGGCGCGAAGGAGACGGTCGAGTACCAGATCGTCGGCTCGGCCGAGGCGAACCCGGCGGAGAACAAGCTCTCCAACGAGTCGCCGGTCGGCAAGGCGATCATCGGCCACAAGAAGGGCGAGACCGTCGAGGTCGCCGCGCCACGCGGCAAGATGAAGTTCAGGATCCTGGAGATCAAGGCCGCTTAGCCCGCCACGCGGCTAGGCTGGCCGCGTGTTCGAGCGATTCACCGAAGGCGCTCGAGAGGCGGTCGTCCTTGCGCAGGACGAGGCCCGCAGGCTGGGGCACAACTACATCGGGACCGAGCATCTCCTCCTCGGCATGTTGAGGCAAGAAAGCGTCGCTTCACGCGCATTGAGAAACCTCGACGTGACCTACGACGACGCCCGCGAAGCGGTGTCCAGCATCATCGGCTCGGGCGAGGAGGTCAGGGCGGGTCAGATCCCCTTCACACCCAGGGCGAAGAAGGTGCTCGAGCTGGCCCTCCGCGAAGCGCTCTTTCTCGGTCAGAACCACATCGGTGCCGAGCACATCCTGCTCGGGCTCGTACGCGAGAACGGCGGCGTCGCGATGCGGATCCTGGGCGGCCGCGGCGCAGACGCAGACAGAGTTCGCGCGGCGGTCTTCGGAGAGCTGGGCATCCAACCACCCGAGGGCTACGCGCAGAGATTGTCGGGGGAGGGACGCAGGTTCGAGTCATCGCAACGACTCAAGCGTTACGTTCCGCTGAGCTTCGGCACAGTCGTGATGTTCGCCGCCGCTCTTGCCTTCGGGATCTTCATCGGCTGGATGATCTGGGGCCGGTGACGACCGGCACTCGTCGGTCGCTCGTCCTCTGCTACCACGCCGTCTCGCCGACCTGGGAGCACCGACTTTGCATTCGGCCGGATCTCCTGGTGCGGCAGGTTCGCGCGCTGTCGCGCTTCTGGCAGGTGCACGCGACTTTCGACGACGCGTTCCGAAGCGCGGCGATCGTCTTCCCGGCGCTCGAGCGGCTCGGTGTGAGCGTCCAGATCTTCGTCTGTACTAGGTACGCGCGCGCGGGTGCTCCACTGAGCATCCCCGAGCTGGCCGGCGACGATCCGGCTCAGCTTGCGACGATGAGCTGGGACGAGCTGCGGGAGCACGCCGATCGTGGCCTCCGAATCGGCTCGCACACGGTGTCGCACCCGCACTTGACCCGCGTCTCGGACGCGGAGCTAGGCCGCGAGCTGGACGACTCGAAGGGGGAGATCGAAGCCGAGCTCGGCAGGCCGTGCCGCGAGCTGGCCTATCCGTACGGCGAGCAGGACGAGCGTGTCCGCGCCGCCGCCCGGAGGGCCGGCTACGAGCGTGCCTATGCGCTGCGGGGCCGGAAGGGCGATCCCTACGCACTTCCCAGGGTCGACCTCTATCGCAGGCATACAGTCCCCAGGGCGCTGATCCGCGCACTGATGACGTGATCGACCTCCACTCCCACATCCTCCCGGGCCTCGACGACGGGGCCCGCGATCTCGACGACGCGCTCGAGATCGCGCGTGCAGCCCTTGCCGACGGGATCACCACCATCGCAGCGACCCCGCACGTCCGCGAGGACTACCCGACGACTGCAGACGCGATGGAGATCGGCGTGAGACAGCTTCGCGCGGCGCTCGAACGCGCGCGCATCGACCTCGAGCTCCTGCCGGGCGGCGAGATCTCGCTCGAACAGCTCGACCGCCTCTCCCACGACGAGCTGCGCCGCTTCGCGCTCGCCGGCAACCCCAAGTACTTGCTCATCGAGACGCCTTACCTGGATTGGCCGCTGCCGTTCGACGAGATCGTCTCGCGCGTCCGCTCATTCGGCATGACCCCGGTCATCGCACACCCGGAACGAAACGACGCGATTCAGGCGGACCTCGCGAAGGTCGCGGGCCTCGTCGACGCCGGCGCGCTGATTCAGGTGACGGCAGCCTCCCTCGACGGCCGGCTCGGATCGCGCACGCGTGCGTCGGCCCGCAAACTGGTGGATGCCGGGCTCGTGCACATGGTCGGCAGCGACGCGCCTACCGCGGGCCTCCGCGAGGTCGGTCTCTCCGGAGCCTGCAAGGTGATCGGCGACGAGGCGCTCGCGCGCTGGCTGACGGAATCCGTTCCGGCGGCAATCGTCCGTGACGAGGAACTGCCTGTACGACCCACGTCCACGAGGCGGCCCGGTCTCTTCGCGCGCCTGCGCGGCCGTTAGGCTCTCGCGGGTGCTCGACAAGCTCTTCTCGGGGCCGTAGTGGACCTCCCGAAACGCTTTCCCGACCGGGAAGAGATCGCCACGGTCCGGGCCGAGGCGGCCGAGCTCGAGCCCGGCGCGGAGGGCGATCAGGAGCATCGTCTCGCGGGCCGCGTGCTCGCGCGGCGCGACCTCGGGAAGCTGATGTTCCTCGATCTCGTCGACCGCAGCGGCCGGATCCAGCTCCTGATCCGTCCGGACGAGCTCGGCGGCGTGAACGTCGACCTCGGCGACATCGTCGGCGTCCGCGGCGTCGCGACGAAGACGAAGCGGGGGGAACCGTCGCTCGCGGTTCGCGAGCTGACGCTGCTCGGGAAGATCCGCACCCCGCTGCCGGACACCTTCCACGGCCTGACCGACACCGAGGCTCGCTATCGCAAGCGTTACCTCGACCTGCTGATGAACGAGGACGCGCGCCGCGATGCGCTGGTGCGCTCGCGAATGATCGCGGCGATTCGCGCGTACTTCGACGCCGAGGGCTTTGTCGAGGTCGAGACGCCGATCCTGCAGCCGCAGTACGGCGGCGCGTTCGCGGAGCCGTTCGTCACGCATTCGAACTACCTCGACCGGGACGTCTATCTCCGCATTGCAGACGAGCTGTACCTCAAGCGCCTGATCGTGGGCGGGCTCGAGAAGGTGTACGAGATCTCGAAGGACTTCCGCAACGAGAGCGTCTCCTACAAGCACTCGCCGGAGTTCACGCAGCTCGAGTGGTACGAGGCCTACGCCGACTACAACGACACGATGGAGAGGACGGAGGCGCTGGTGGAGCGCGCGGCGCAGAAGGCGATCGGGACGACGAAGGTCACGTTCCGCGGGCACGAGATCGATCTCGCGCGTCCCTGGAAGCGCGTGAAGTTCGTCGAGGCGCTCGAGGAGAGAGGAGCGTGGTCGCGCGATCCCGACGAGC
>Ga0307302_10000432_pt1 | contig 18762 bp, 19 predicted proteins | sample ER_DNA_183_FD_194490 | JGI IMG/M metagenome (GOLD analysis project Ga0307302, IMG submission 194490) | Bulk soil microbial communities from the East River watershed near Crested Butte, Colorado, United States - ER_DNA_183 | ecosystem: Environmental > Terrestrial > Soil > Floodplain | place...
GCCCGCGAAGAGGAGCCCAACGATGTTCGACGTGGTGCAGGTTCGGCACACGTTGCAGCACGTCGTCGCCATCGGCGCGTGTTCCACCGCCCGGTTCAATAGCGGAAGCGCGCGGATGGTCGTTCGTTCCAACACACCCGAAGTGTAGGGGGAAACTTCGCCATAGCAGGCGTTTTCGCACCGTCGCCGGGCCGGGGCCTGAGGGGAGACGCCGCACCTTCGGCGCGCTCGGGCTGACCGCGTACGATGGTCGGCAATGCAGGACTCGTCGCTCACCGTCAAGCCCGGGGAGCTTGAGCAGCGGCTCGAGCAGCATCGCGCTGAGCTCACCGCCTTCTGCTACCGGATGCTCGGCTCGCCGTTCGAGGCCGAGGACGCGGTGCAGGACACGCTCGTCCGCGCCTGGCGGAGCTTCGACCGCTTCGAGGGCCGCGCGGCGATCCGCTCGTGGCTCTACCGCATCGCGACCAACGTCTGCTTCGACATGCTGAACGGGAGGGAGCGTCGCGCACGTCCGATGGATCTCGGGCCCGCGTGGAATCCCGACGGTCCGATCGGCCGCACGCTCCCGGAGGTGACGTGGATCGAGCCCGTGCCGGACGGTCTCGTCGTGCCGGCGGAAGGCGATCCGGCAGAGGTGGCCGTCTCCCGCGAGACGATCCGCCTCGCGTTCGTCGCCGCCCTCCAGCACCTCCCGCCAAGGCAGCGCGCCGTCCTGATCCTCTGCGAGGTCCTACGCTGGAAGGCGACGGAGGTCGCCGAGCTCCTCGACACGACGGTGGCGTCCGTGAACAGCGCGCTCCAGCGCGCACGCGCCACGCTCGAGGCGAGCGACGTCAGCTCGACCGATCCGGCGCCCGCGATGGACGAATCCCAGCGGGAGCTCCTCATGCGCTACGTCGAGGCGTTCGAGCGCTACGACATGGACGCGCTCACCTCGCTCATCCAGGAGGACGCGACGCAGTCGATGCCTCCGTACGAATTGTGGCTGAGCGGGCGCGAGAACATCCTCCGCTGGTGGGTCGGTCCCGGTGCCGGCTGTCGCGGCTCGCGCGTCATCCCGACGGTGACCGCGAACGGATCGCCTGCGTTCGGGCAATACAAGCCGAGCGACTCGGGCAGCGGCTACGACCCGTGGGCGCTACAGGTGCTCGAGATCGCCGACGGCCAGATCGTCGAGCTCACATTCTTCCTCGACACGGAGCGGGTATTCCCGCTCTTCGGCCTGCCTGCCCGGCTCGAGTCGTAGCACCGGCGCCCAGGCGGCGGAACCGTAAAGCTCCGCCGCCTGGGGCGATTCGTCAGTGTCGGCCGACGGGCTCGGTGGAGCGCTCGACGTCGATCGTGATCGGACTCTCGCGCTCGTGCGGCGACTCGATCGTGATGTTCGGGAGCAGTCGGTCGAGCCAGCGCGGGATGTACCACGACCTCTCGCCCAGGAGGGTGAGGAACGCGGGCACGAGCGTCATCCGCACGATCAGCGCGTCGGTGAGAATCGCTACCGCGAGCAGCAGCCCGAATTCCTTCGGGATGCGATCGGCGCTGAGGATGAAGGCTGCGAAGACGGTGCCCATGATCAGCGCCGCGGCGACGACCACCCGGCCGATCGCCGAGATACCGTGCTCGACGGCAGCCCGCGTCGGCAGGCCGTGGACGTGCTCTTCCCTGATGCGGCTCATCAGGAAGACCATGTAGTCCATCGAAAGCCCGAACAGGATTGCGAAGGCAATCGGTGGGACGAAGGTCTCGATCGGGCCCGTCTGATCCAAGCCGGTTAAGCCGAGCAGATGCCCCTCCTGCACGACCAGCCCGAGGACGCCGAAGCCGACGAAGGCGGAGAGCAGCGTCGTGACCGCCGCCGTCGCGGAGACCACGATCGATCTGAATGCCATCGCGAGCACGATCAACGTGACCCCGATGATGTAGAGCAGGAAGTAAGGCATCCGCTGGATGATCTGATCGGCGATGTCCTTGAACGCCGCGGTCTGACCCGAGACGTAGGCGACAGCATCGCCTCCTGCCGTAGCCGCCGGCACGACGTCGTTTCGCAACCGGTCGACGAGCTTGTCGGTCTCCTCGTCCTGCGGCGCGGACTCCGGGGTCACGAAGACGATCGCAACGGTACGCTCGTCGTTGAACTGCGGCTTGCCCACGGACGCCACGTCTGGAAGGCCCTGCACGCGGTCGCGGATCTTCTGCGGCGCCTGTTTGTCCCCGTTCACGTCCACGACGATGGGAATGGGACCGTTGAAGCCGGGCCCGAAGCCCTCAGCCAGCAGGTCATAAGCCCTGCGGCTCGTCTGCTCCTTGGGCTGCGTGCCCTGGTCGGCAGCGCCGAGTCGCACCAGCGTCGTGGTTGATGCCAGGGCCACGATCACCAGCAGCACGACCGGGAACACGATCTTCGCGTTCGCCGTCACGAACCGACCCCAGCGGGCGATAAGAGTGTTCTCTCGGCCCACATCCGACTCGTCCACCCGGCGGAGGAACGGCACTTTCAGCCGGTCGATCTTGTGGCCGAGGAGCGCCAGCACTGCCAGCAGCAGCGAGTTCGCGATCAGCACCGTGGTCAGCACGCCGAGGGCGCTGCCGATTCCGAGTTTGGTCACGAAGTCCAGGCCGATGAAGGCCAGGCCACTCACCGAGATGGCCACCGTCAGGCCGGCGAAGAGCACGGCACGCCCGGCGGAAGCGCCGGCCTCGGAAGCCGCATCCTGCGGGGAGAGCCCCTCGTGGAGCAGCTGTCTGAAGCGGGTGACGATGAACAGCGAGTAGTCGATACCGACACCCAGCCCGATCATCGAGACCAGGATGGGCGTGATCGTGTTGATGTCGGTCAAGCCGGCGAGGATGAACAACAGCAGGAACGCTGTCGCCAGCGCCGTGAGCGCCAGCATGATCGGGATGATCATCGCCACGAAAGTGCGGAACACGAGCAGCAGGACGATGATCGCCGCGAGCAGACCGAGTGCCTCCGACGTACCCTGCTCGACCGGCGGAAATTCGGCTTCTCCGTTGAACTCCACCGTCACCCCGGCCGGCTCGACGGTCTTGCGGACGGCATCCTCCACGGCGACAACCTCGTCACGGTCCTCTGTCTCGATCGTCTGATCGAACTGCGCCTCGGTGTACGCGATGCGGCCGTCGTCGGAGACGGTGTCCTCGCTGAACGGATCCCCGACGCTCTCCACGCCCGCCTTGTCGGCCTTGGGCTTGAACTCCGGCGACTTGAGGAGCGCGATCGCCTTCTCGATCGCCGCTTTGCGCTCGGGCGTGTCGAGCTGTTCGCCCTCCGGCGCCGCGAAAACGATGTTCAGCACGGCGCCCTGCTCGGACGCGAACTCGGACTTGATCAGGTCGGTCGCCTTCTGCGTCTCCGACCCCGGAATCTCGAACTCGTCCCGCAGCGAACCACCGACCGTCGCGACCAGCCCGACCAGAATGACGACGAGACCGATCCAGCCGAAGACAACGCGCCAGGGATGCGTGGCGCAGGCTCGCGTCCAGCGCGCCAGCGCGCCCGTGGAGAGACGCTCGTGGGCGGCCTGCCGCTGGAAGCCAGGGCGCGCCGTTGAGCGCCCGTCGCCGGGGTTTCGATTCCTGTCAGTTCCGTCGTGCTCTGTCATTGGGTTGCCCCTTTAGGTCGCTTCAAGTTTCAATACAGACCGGCTGAAGTACAAAAACTCATCTGTCCGCCGATCGATTCCCGGGTTCCAGACTACTAGGCTCCTGGACTCCACTTGGAGACTCCGGCACTACGTCGCGAAGCCCCATGAAGCCGATTAGATCTCGGAGCTCGCTCGACGCATGACGTAGCCGAACCTGGCAGCCGTAGCGCTGGGCGGCGAGCTGAAGCCGCGCGAGTGCGTCCACCGTCACTGCGTCGGCCTCCACTCCGGTTGCATCGCAGAGAGCGACGTCGGGGCGGCTCCTGTCCAGCAACCCGCAGACCCGCTCGCATAGTCCAGGCAGGTCGGCGCGGGCGATGGGGCCGTACACGGCGAAGGCGATCGTCTGCGGCGCACGGGCGGCGGCCATCTAGAGACAGACCGTGGGGAGGACGAAAACTCATCGGCTCGCCCACGATGAATTCGGGCACCCGGTGCGGTCTAAACCACTGAAACCGATCACGAACGCACCGAAAGGAACAGTCCGATGACCATCACCGACAATCGCACCCGCTGGCTCGCGCTCATCGTCCTCTGCCTCGGCGACCTGATGATCGTCCTCGACACGACGATCGTGAACGTCGCGCTGCCGTCGATCCGAGCCGATCTCGGTTTCTCCGAGACTTCGCTCGCCTGGGTCGTGAACGCTTACCTGCTCACCTTCGGCGGCTTCCTCTTGCTCGGTGGGCGACTGGGCGACCTCTTCGGCCACCGCCGGCTGTTCCTGATCGGGATCGGGCTCTTCACGGCGGCCTCTCTCGCCTGCGGCCTGGCGAGCTCGCAGGCGTTCCTCGTCGGGGCACGGGCTGTGCAGGGCCTCGGTGGCGCTGTCGTGGCGGTGGTCGCCCTCTCGCTGATCATGACCCTGTTCACCGAGCCGGCCGAGCGGGCGAAGGCGATGGGGGTGATCGGCTTCGTCGCCGCCGGCGGCGGGAGCATTGGCGTGCTGCTCGGAGGCGTTCTCACTGATGTGCTCAGCTGGCACTGGATCTTCCTCGTCAACCTGCCGGTCGGTGTCGTCGTCTTCGCGCTTTGCCTCGCCCTGCTTCCCGGGGGCGGCCGCCAGGCAGCCGCGGGGCGTCTCGACGTAGCCGGCGCCGTGACCGTGACGACGTCGTTGATGCTCGCGGTCTACGCGATCGTGAACGGCAACCAGGCAGGCTGGACCTCGGTTCAGACCCTCGGCCTGCTCGGCGCGGCGGCTGTGCTGCTGGCGCTCTTTCTCGGGATCGAGACTCGGGCTCGCTCCCCGCTCATGCCGCTCGGGCTCTTCCGCCTTCGCAATGTCGCGACTGCCAACGTGGTCGGCGTCCTGTGGGCAGCGGCCATGTTCGCCTGGTTCTTCCTCTCCGCTCTCTATCTCCAGCTGGTGCTCGGGTACAGCCCGCTGCAGGTCGGCCTCGGTTTTCTACCGGCCAACCTGATCATGGCGGCGTTCTCACTCGGCCTCTCCGCCAAGCTCGTAATGCGGTTCGGCTTCAGGATGCCGTTGGCAACGGGCCTGCTGCTGTCTGCAGTCGGGCTCGTCCTCTTCGCGCGGGCTCCGGTCGATGGGAGCTTCGCCGTCGATGTTCTCCCAAGCATGATCCTGCTCGGCTTCGGAGCCGGCATGGCGTTCAACCCAATGCTGCTTGCAGCGATGAGCGGGGTCGAGCAGAGCGAAGCCGGGCTCGCCTCGGGGATCGTCAACACCGCATTCATGATGGGCGGGGCGCTCGGGCTCGCAGTCCTCGCCAGCCTCGCCGCCTCCCGCTCGGACAGCCTGCTCGCCTCCGGCGACAACGCGCTCGTCGCGCTGAACGGCGGCTACCACGTCGCCTTCCTCGTCGCCGCTGTCTTCGCCGTTGCGGCGGCCGTGGTGAGCGCCGTGTTTCTCCGCACCGCGGTCTCCGCCCCGGCACACGAAAGCGAACAAGCGGTCGGCACCCCGGCGGCCGCGGAGGCATGCTAGAGCCATGTTCCACGTCATCAGGCAAAAGGATCTCCCGCCTAGCCCCAACCGGACAATCGAGTTTCAGGGCGAGGCGCACGGCGCCGGGATCTCGTTCTTGCTCGTCGACAACGAGCCCGGCCAAGGCCCGGGCTTGCACCTGCACCCCTATGCGGAGACCTGGGTTGTTCGCGCCGGCCGAGCACTCGTTACCGCCGATGAGGTAGAGATCGAGGCCGGGCCCGGCGACGTCGTCGTCGTCGAGCCCAATACTCCGCATTGCTTCCGGAACCTCGGCCCAGAGCGCCTCGAAATCGTCTGCATCCACGCCGCTGGTCGCATGATCACCGAGTGGCTGAACGACTCGCCGACCACGTGAGCTGCCGAAACGAGAACAAAAGCCCCGTTTGAGCGGGGCTTTCTCTTACAGGGCCGGAGAGACTCGAACTCTCAACCCCCGGTTTTGGAGACCGGTGCTCTGCCAATTGAGCTACGGCCCTCGGCTCGAACAGTGTAGCCCGGTACTTCGACGGCCTCTCTAGACTCCGGCTCGTGGCACGAGCTCGCAGACCCTCTCTGGGAGCGCTTTTCCTGCTCCTTGCGGCGTGCTTCGCGGGCATGGCGGTCTGGGCGGCCCGTGCCGGGGGAGGAGCCTGGATCATCGCGGCCGCCGCAGGTCTCCTAGCACTCTGGCTGGGCGAGCAGGCCTTTCGAGCACTGCGCTAGAGGGTCAAGCATCTGCGCGCCGTATGCTCTGCACGTGGTCGAACGTCAGGAGGACACGCAGGCGCTCTGGCGGCAGTTCAAGCGGAACGGCGACCGGGCGCTGCGCGACAGGCTCATCCTCACCTACGCGCCGCTCGTCAAGTACGTCGCAGGCCGGTTGGGGAGCGGGCTGCCGGCGCATGTCGAGGAGGGTGACCTCGTCTCGTACGGGCTGCTCGGCCTGATCGGCGCCATCGAGCGGTTCGACCCGGAGCGAGACATCAAGTTCGAGACCTACGCGATCTCGCGCATCAAGGGCTCGATCATCGACGAGCTCCGTTCGATGGACTGGGTGCCGCGCTCGGTTCGCGCACGGGCGCGCGATATCGAGCGCGCGATCGCCGAGCTCGAACGGAAGATGATGCGGGCGCCAAACGACGAGGAGATCGCCGGGAAGCTGGGCATCACCGAGGAGGAGTTCCAGGAGTCGCTGCTCGAGATCTCCCGCTCCTCGATCGCCGCCCTCGACGAGCTCTGGACGAGCTCGGTGAGCGGCGACCCGGTCGCCTTGATCGACACGCTCGAGGATCCGGACGCACCCGAGCCCCAGGCGGCCATGTCCCAGACGGAGCTCCGCGAGGCCCTTGGAGAGGCGATCGCACGACTGCCGGAGCGGGAGAAGCTCGTGGTGACGCTGTACTACTACGAAGAGCTCACCTTGCGTGAGATCGGGGAGGTGCTCGGGGTGACGGAGTCTCGCGTCTCCCAGCTCCACACGAAGGCGATCCTGAGGCTCAAAGCTCGCCTGGGCGGCGGGGCTCAGCGTGCCGCGGTCGACGTCTAGCGTCAACGCTAGGCCGGGCAGTCGCTAGACTCGCCCCTCCATGACCTCATACGAGCCGAGCAAGATCCGCAACGTCGCGATCATCGGTCACCGAGGCACCGGCAAGACCTCGCTCGTCGAGGCGTTGCTCTTCCAGGGGGGCGCGGTCAACCGGCTCGGGACGGTCGAGCAACAGACGACGGTGTCCGACTGGGAAGAGGAGGAGCACAAGCGCCAGATGTCGCTTGCCGCCTCCCTCTGCCATCTCGAGTGGCAGGGGCGGAAGATCAACATCCTCGACACGCCCGGCGACCCTGGATTCCAGGCTGACACAATCGCCGCGCTGCACGTGGTCGAGGGCGCGATCGTCGTCGTCAGCGCGGTCGCTGGGGTGGAGGTGCAGACCACCCGGTCCTGGGAGCGTTGCAACGAGCTCGGGATCTCCAGGCTCATCCTGGTCAACATGCTCGACCGCGAGCGGGCCGACTTCTTCGGGACGTATGAGCAGCTGCGCGCGCAGCTCTCCGAGCGGTGCATTGCAATCGAGATTCCGATCGGTCAGGAACACGAGCTCTCGGGCGTCGTCGACCTGCTCCACATGCGGGCCTACGACTCGCCCGAGGGCGAGAAGGAAGGCGAGCCGAAAGAAATTCCCAACGAGCTTGCCGCGCAGGCGGCCGAGTATCGCGAGGAGCTGGTCGACGCGGTCGTCGAGACAGACGAGAAGGTGATGGAGCGCTACCTCGAGGGGGAGGAGATCACCGGTGACGAGCTCGCCGGAGCGCTGAAGAACGCCGTCGCCCGTGGAGAGCTGTTCCCGGTGGCATGCGGCGCCGCCACGAAGAATCTCGGCGCGGCCGCTCTCCTCGACCTCCTTGTCGAAGGCGTCCCGTCACCGGCCAAGAAGCCGCTGGAGATCGCGCAGTCGAATGGCGGCACGTCTGCTTTCGTCTTCAAGACCCTCGCGGACCCCTTCGCCGGGCGCATCACGCTGTTCCGGGTCCTCTCCGGCCAGCTGAAGGGCGACTCGACGCTACTGAACGCCCGCACTCGAAGTAAGGAGAGAGTCGGCCAGCTCCTGGAGCTCCAGGGCAAGGATCACACGTCGACGGAGGCGTTCGAAGCCGGCGACATCGGGGCCGTCGCGAAGCTGAAGGAGACTGCAACCGGCGATCTACTCCTTTCGGAGGACCAGCCGGTCGAGCTCCCGAGCCTCGACCTCCCGCAGCCCGTTATGAGCTTCGCGATTACGCCCAAGGCAAAGGGGGACGAGGAGAAGATGGGCCAGGCCCTCCGGCGGCTCGCCGAGGAGGACCAGACGCTCGTCCTGCGCCGCGACGAACAGACGGGAGAACAGCTCCTCGCGGGCATGAGCCAGATGCACGTCGAGGTCGCCGTGGAGCGTATGAAGCGGCGCTTCGGCGTCGACGTCGAACTGCAGCCGCCGCGCGTTCCATACCTCGAGACGATTCGCAAGGAGTCGCGGGCGCAAGGGCGCTACAAGAAGCAGACCGGCGGTCGGGGCCAGTTCGGCGATTGCCACATCGTCCTCGAGCCCCTCGAGGGCCGTGTCGGCTACGAGTTCGTCGACAAGATCGTCGGTGGCGTCGTCCCGCAGAGCTTCCGGCCCGCGGTCGACAAGGGGATCCAGGAGGCAATGGTGCACGGTGAGCTCGCGGGCGCCCCGGTCCAGGGTGTGCGCGTGACACTCGTGGACGGCTCGTACCACACCGTCGACTCCTCCGAGATGGCGTTCAAGATCGCGGGCTCGATGGCGTTCAAGGCCGCGTACGAGAAGGCAGATCCTGTTCTTCTCGAGCCCATCATGCAGCTCGAGGCGACCGTTCCCGACGAGAGCGTCGGGACCGTGAACGGTGACTTGAACTCCCGGCGAGGAAGGCTTCAGGGGATGGACGCCCGAGGCGGCATGACACTGATCCGCGCCGAGGTGCCGATGTCCGAGGTCCTCACGTACTCGCAGTCGCTCACGTCGATGACCGGCGGTCGTGGCGACTACTCGGTCTCCTTCCTCCGGTACGAAGAGGTGCCTGCTCACGTTGCCGAACGGATCGTCGAACAGGTCAGGCGCGAGCGCGAGGAGGCGAAGGCGTCGTAGCCATGACCGCCGTCATCAGGAAGCAGGACACCTTCCGGACCTGTGCGGTGTGCAACCGCACGCTTCTCATGGGTGAGCGGGCGGCGCGCTTCAGCCCGCACGGAAACGACCAATGGGTCGACGTCTGCGCGCTCTGCACGGACGTTGCGAACGAGTACGGCTGGCTGAAAGAAGGGACGCCGACGACTCCCCTTGTCCCCGAGGCTCCGCGTCGCCGCCGCCGCTTTCGGGGGTTCGGGCTCGGCGGCGCCCCCGACACGCGTCGGCATGAGCCTCAGCCGACCTTCTCGGAGCCGGTGCTCCGACGCCTTTCGGAGCCGGAGCAGGCAATGGTCGAGGCCGCCGATCTCTTCAACGAGAGTGCCTACCGGCGGACGATCGCCGGAATCGCCAAGAGCCTGGGCCAGGCCAGGGTGAGCTTTCTGCCACTCTCTGGCACCAACACCGAGGTCGTCCTCACGATTGCGTGGGACATCTCGTGGTACCAGTACCGAGTCGTCTTCGACTCGCAGCAACCAGTTCGTCTGGCGGAGCGGGGCTACGAGCTGGACGAGGTGGACGACCGTTTTAGGGGCTGGAACGGCCACCTGGCTCAGGACGGGCGAGTCACGCCTGACATCCCGAAGCTCTGACCGACTGCCCGGCGCGAACTAGGAGAGGTGGCGAAACGCAAGCGCTGTGCGTTGTTCCACCAATCCCTCCTAACTAGGATGCGTTCAGATGATCTATTGCGTCGTCCCCTCCGAACTCGAGGATCAGCTGTACGCGAAGCTGGTCGAGCACTACAAGGACAACGGGAACGTGACCGTGATCGTTGACCGACGTTCGGGCCCGGACCGGCGGACGGCGGGCGCGAACGCCCCCGGCGGGAAGCGACAAGTCCGCGACCGGAGGCGCTCCCGAATCCCCGGGACGTTCCCGGCCACCGACGCGCCGGACGATTGATCGTCCGGCTCGTCCTCTGGAGCCTGGCGGACTCGAAGACGACGATCGGGGAACTCCGGCGCTACCTCCGTGATGAGTCCGTCGATCAGTTCGAAGACGTGCCGGGACTCCGTTTCAAGGCGTGGATCTCAGACGAGGTCACCGAGCGCTGGGGCGCGGTGTACTTCTGGGAGTCGCGGGAGGCGGCCGACCAGGCCCTGCCAAGCCGCGCCCGCGAGCTGATCGGCAAGGACCCCGACATCGGGGAGGAGTTCGAGGTGGAGGCGACCATCGAGGGGCGCTTCGACTTCGCAGAGCTCTCGCGGCTCGGCCTCGCCTTCGAGTAGGGCCCGCCTAGGTTTCGACGTCCGGGTCGATCTCGTCTGCGCGACGGGCGTGAGACTGGGCGGCTTCACGTTCCTCTCTCGCACGCTCAGCTTGCTCCTCCGCCACCGCTTCGCGTTCCTCCGCGCGCCGAGCACGCGTCTCGGCTTCTCCCCGAAGCTCTCCGGCTTCCGAACGTCGGCCCTCGAGCCGCTTCTCGCGTGCCTTTGTCCCGGCGAGGAAGAGGAGGGCAAGGACGACGACGACCGCGACGACGATCACGATGATCAGCCAGGTTTCCATGACATTCCTTCCATCGATTGGTTTCCCCGAAGGCCTCATACCCGCGTCCGGCGGCGTGAACCCCCTGGATAGGATGGGGCTGAAATCGACCAGGGGAGCCAGATGGCGCTGCTCGGCACGAAGACGTACCGGAACTACATCGGGGGCGAGTGGGTGGAGGCCGCCGACGGTGAGACGTTCGAGACGAAGAACCCCGCTACCGGTGAGGCGCTCGGTGTCTTTCCGAGCTCGGGCGTTGAGGACATGGACAGGGCGGTCGCTGCTGCCAAGGGCGCCTACGAGCACTGGCGGCTGGTGCCTGCTCCCAAGCGTGGGGAGATCCTCTTCCGCGTGGCGCAGCTTTTCGCGGAGCGCAAGGACGAGCTGGCCGGCGAGATGACGCAGGAGATGGGCAAGGTCCGACCCGAGGCTGCCGGAGACGTCCAGGAAGCGATCGATATGACGTACTACATGGCCGGCGAAGGCAGGCGTCTCTTCGGGCACACGACTCCCTCCGAGCTGCGCGACAAGTTCATGATGTCGACCCGGAATCCAGTCGGTGTCGTCGGCGCGATCACCCCCTGGAACTTCCCGATCGCGATCCCGAGCTGGAAGATCGCGCCGGCGCTGGTCTGCGGTAACACCGTCGTTCTGAAGCCCGCCGCGGAAACGCCGCTCCTGGCCGAGCGCTTCGTGGAGATCTTCGAGGAGGCCGGGCTGCCGCCGGGTGTCCTGAACATCGTCCACGGAGCGGGGAAGACCGTAGGCGCCCAGCTCGTGCGGCATCCCGACGTCCCCCTGATCACGTTCACGGGCTCACACGAGGTCGGGGTCCAGGTGACGCAAAACGCGGCACCGCTCCTGAAGCACGTCCACCTGGAGCTCGGCGGCAAGAACGCGATCATCGTCATGGACGACGCCGACATCGACCTGACGGTCGAGGGCATCCTCTGGTCTGCTTTCGGAACCTCCGGGCAGCGTTGCACGGCTGCGAGCCGCGTCATCGCACACCGACAGGTCTACGACGAGCTCCGGTCGAAACTCGTCGTCCGCGCTGAGAAGATGCAACTCGGCAACGGCCTGGACGAGGACACTGACGTCGGCCCTGTCATCAACCAGGCCGCGTTGGACAAGATCCACTCCTACACGGAGATCGGGAAGAGCGAGGGGGCGACGCTCGAGACCGGGGGAGAGGTCGCGACCGAGAACGGTCTGGACAAGGGATTCTTCTACCGGCCGACCGTGTTCGCCGACGTCGAGCCGGGCATGCGGATCGCCCAGGAAGAGATCTTCGGGCCGACGACTGCGCTCATCCGCGCTACCGACATCGACGAGGCGATCAGAATCGCGAACGGGATCCCGTTCGGCCTTTCTTCCTCGATCTTCACCCGGGACGTCAACAAGGCGTTCCGCGCGATGAGGGATCTGAATGCGGGAATCACCTACATCAACGCAGGAACGACGGGTGCGGAGGTGCATCTGCCCTTCGGCGGCACGAAGGGAACCGGCAACGGCCACCGGGAGGCAGGGCAAGCCGCGCTCGACTTCTACACCGAATGGAAGTCGATCTACGTCGACTACTCCGGCAAGCTCCAACGCGCGCAGATCGACGCGATGGACTCGCCGATGCCATAACGGCGCCGGGTCGGAGCGCGTGACCCAGGCTCCCGTCGAGCTACCCCCGGGGGACCCCCCGTTGTTTACCCCCTGTGGTGACGGTAGCGCTGAGGAGCGCGTGTGTGGCGCACGGGATGTGCCGATACCGTGACGGCGCAGCAGCGGAAGCTCGTCGTGTTCGTGCCGACGGAGGCTCTGGATGCTGTTCGCGACGCCCTTTTCGGCGCGGGCGCCGGCCGGATCGGAAAGTACGAGCGCTGCTCGTGGTACACGCCGGGCACGGGTACCTTCCGAGCCGGCGAGGGGGCATCGCCGGCAATCGGCGAACTTGGGCAGGAGGAGCGTGTTCCCGAGCTCAGGCTCGAGACGGTCTATCCGGTCGCGCGCGAGGGTGAAGTGGTAGCAGCTCTTCGGGAAGCTCACCCGTACGAGGAGCCCGCCTACGACCTTTACTCGCTCGTGCCGCCACCGTGAAGGCCCGTCTCTCGACCGACGGCGGCTCGCGAGGGAATCCTGGCCCCGCGGCAGCGGCGTACGTCCTTGAGACCGAGGACGGCACGGTCCTCGACGCGCACGGCGAGACGATCGGCGTTGCAACGAACAACGTGGCCGAGTACCGCGCCCTCGTCGACGGTCTTCGCAAGGCGGTCGAGCTCCAAGTCGACGACCTTGAGGTCGTCTCGGACTCCGAGCTCCTGGTGAAGCAGATGAGAGGCGAGTACCGGGTCAAGAACAAAGCCCTCATCGAGCTCTCGCTCGAAGCCGCCCGACTGGCCCGCCAGATCCCATCTGTCCGCTATCTGGCTGTCCGCCGCGAGCAGAACGAGCTTGCTGACCGGCTCGTGAACGAGGCCCTGGATAGCGCCGGCGAGCGGCTATGATGGCCCGACTCGCGGATGTAGCTCAGTTGGCTAGAGCGTCTGCTTGCCATGCAGAAGGTCGAGGGTTCGAGTCCCTTCATCCGCTCCTCGAAGACCCGCTGGAAATGGCGGGTTTTCTCGTTGGCCGCAAGGGCGCCTGGACCGGGGTCACGACGCTGCCAGTCAGCTTCTAGTCAGCCTTGGGGCATAGGGTGTTTGCCCTCGATCAATGAGTTCGGATCAGACGAGCACGAAAGCCCCCGGGCCGGCGACGACGCTTGCCTCTTGCGCGAGCGCGGAGCTGATGTAGGCGTCGATCAGGCGACCAGGGCCAGCCTTCTCGAGCGCGCAGCGACGTCGCGTCGCGAGCCGCAAGACCCCGGCGCGCCGCCCTTTTTTGCCGCCGCGACCCGTAGCCTGCCGCCGCATCGCCGCATCGCCGCCGTGACGCCAACGGCGCTTTGCCACGGCCGCCGAAGCGACGAGCCCGTCTCCTCAAATCCCGCCAAGCGTTCTGGGGAATGCGCGAGCGAGAGGCGTCCTGACTTGGCGGGCCTCTGCTTACGGACGTGCTGTTCTACGACGTTGTGAGCGCCCAGACCGAGAAAGTCGTCGAGTTCTTCCTCGAGCGCGAGGCAGCCGAGGCGATGATCGGCGATGTCCGAGCAGACGACCCGAGCTCGCCGCAGTAACTGCGCGTCGAGGCGCTCGAGTTCTAGTCGCGTGAGCGCACCCGAGATCGGAAGAACCTTGGCCACAAGCCGCTAGACGTATTCCTCCGCCGGGATCGGCGTGCGGGCGTCGGCTTCGCGTTCCTCGTCGGCGTCAGGGAGGAACCAACGCTCCGCGATCACGGTCGGAACGACGGCGGAGAGCACGACGACCGTCACGAGCAACGAAAACTGCGTTTGGTCGATGATCCCGGCGTTCAGCCCGTAGAGCGAGGAGATCGTCCCGAAGGTCAGGCCGGTGCTCATGAGGAGCGTGGTGAACGTGGCGTGCTTCGGGATGGCCCGCCGGGCGAGCGGGAAGATGAAGGCAACCTTTGGCACCATTTTCGCGAGGAGGAGCGCGCCCAGTAGGCCCAGGTTCGCGATCACGGCGCCGAGAGAGACGTTCAGGCCGCCCTTCAGGAAGAAGAAGGGCGTCAGGAACGCGAAGGCGACGACGCGGAGGCGCTGTTGCTCCTCGCGGTGTTCCGCGTAGTGCTGGCTCATGACGAGTCCGAGCACGAACGCGGGGAGGACGGCGTGCCCGTTCGCGAGGTCGGCGAGCACCATGAGCACGAAGAGGCAGACGAAGACGAGCTTGATCTCTGGCTCGATTACGCGGTCGCCGTAGCGGCGAAAGAACCAGGGTGCGACTCGCGGCAAGGCGAGGATGAGCGCGAGCGAGACGAGCAGGAAGACCGGAAACCACAGGTTCGGCTTGATGAAGATCGCCGAAAGGGCGATCGCGGTGCAGATGTCGGTGACGAAGGTTGCGCTCATCAGGAGTTTCCCGACCTGGGTCGCGTTTAGGTCCCGCTCCACAAGGACGGCGTAGACGACCGCGAGAGACGTGGTCGAAAGGGCCGTGCCGGCAATCAGCGATGCCTTCACCGACCAGTCGAGCAGAAAATAGGAGACGAGCGAGGCGACGACGAAGGGCCCAGCAAAGGACGAAAACCCGATCCCGAGCGAGGCGGGTAGGCGCCGGCGCATATAGGCCGGATCGACCTCCATTCCGGCGAGGAACGTGAGCACGATCGACGCGAACGTAGCCACGAAGTCGAGCCATTCGGCGCTGCCCAGGTCGAAGACGTTCCCGACGACGACACCGAGCGTCAGTTCGACCAGCGCGACGGTCACGCCGAGCTCGACCGAGACGATCGAGGCGACGACGACTACGGCGGCAAGGACTGCGGCAAGTTGGATGGGCTCCACGGCTCTACCTCCAGCAGGTGCGGACTACGGTCGGTAGAGGCCATCAGCCCCGAAGGGCGGTTAGAGCGAGCCTCATCGCTCGCCCGCATCGTACTAACTATGCCGCCGAGCACGGCGCCAGCCCGCCTGATCGCGTTGCAGCGGATTGCACGTCCCGAGCGTTCACGAATGCCGGCGCCAAAAATAGTCTGGTCGCGTGCACCAAGATCCGGGTGCAGGGAGAAGCACCGGGGCTAATCGGCGGGCGGATTCTCTCCGGCTGTGGAAGTCCACGCGATGGGCGCCGCATCGAAGTCACCGCCTGACTCGGGTCGCATCCAGTCGGAGGCGCCCTCATCAACAGCACAGCCAGCCGATACAAGGCGACTCCGGAGGGCATTCCGGCGGGGTGTCTCGTTTGTGAGCCGCACCACGTTGAGTCCGTCGAAGTCGGATGTCCGCCTAATCGCGCCGAGTTCAACCAGGATCGTACGGCTGCGGTCGACCCCCATCGCCAGACCTGCCTCAAGGATCACGTTCTGCCGCGGCTGTCCTCTCAGAGCGACGTCCTCGTCGTCGCCAGCGGCGAGCTCGGGCAGAAGCCCTGCACGATCCTCGGCCGTTAGAACAACAACGACCGCCTGCCCGACGTCCATGGCTGCTCGAACGGTGTCGAGATTGTGGGGAGAGGCCATTCCTTTCAGCGACAGCCTGCTCCCACTCGATCGGGTCCAGCCCCAGCGCCCGAAGGAACGTGAACATTGCGTCGCGAGCGCGCCCGTTGCGCCCGTGCACGACCATGACGCGCGCGTGATCGCGAAGTGGGGATTCCTGCGGCGGTTCCGTCCCCGCCCTTGGTAGGTCGGCGGGCGGGCGCCGGCAGCGCCCGTTATCCAATCATTCGTAACATTCTCTCCGGCGGACATGAGCTTGTAGAGGCTGCCCTGCGCCACGTCGCCGCGATTGATCGGATCACTCGTCCGGAAGACCTCGATCGTCGACTTGGTGCTATCTGCAGTCTCCCCATCCCACGTGATTGGATCGCCGCGGTCCCAGGACCCGACTATGCGTTCCCGCAGGTGCTCCTCCGTCAGGTTCAGGAAGTGAAAGGCTTTCCCGCGAGGGCGAAGACGGTCGAAGGGCTCGAACATGTACACGTGGAACGGCATGAACTGGATCATGGCATGGAAGCCCGCTGCACCGAGTACGGGAAAAATCCCCCCGAGCGTCCGTGAGTGACAGCTGAGAAAATAGGGCGGCTGAGGGAGGCCAGGCGCCCGCCGCCCACGTCGGTATGGGGGGTCGAGCGCGCGGTTGTATGCGAATACAACCCCTCTTAGAGCGCCCGCGAGACGCGACTCGGATGGGAACTGCGCCAACGCCCCGCGCGCTCAGAAGGGCTCTCATGCCCTCGACTCTTCCCCCGCATCCCGCGCCACACTCAGCGGTTCAAGGATCTGTACCGGGGCCGCGCTGCTATCGAGCGCGAGTTTGGGAGGCTGAAGCACGACTACGGCCTCGCCCCACTTCGCGTCCGGGGATTGGAGAAGGTCGCGCTTCACACCGACCTGACGATGCTCGCGCGACTCGCGCAGGCGCTCAGTCGTGCGCGGGCCGTTCCGCTCGCGGCGTAAACTGGCTGCGATGCGGGCGGTGCTCGCGGCCATCCGTCGCATGATCCGGGCAGTCAAGATCCTCGCCCGCGACGGTCGAATCCCCAAGCCTCTCCGGTGGCTTGCGGCCTTCGGCCTTCTACCCATCCCTGGGCCAGTGGACGAGGCCGTACTACTCATCGTGGGTCTGCTGCTTTGGGTCTTCTACCCAGAACCGCTCCGGGCGGCTTGGAGTCGAGCCTCCGACTCCTAGCCCGGTTATTTCGCCAAACCCCTCCTAGTAGTGCTCGCGACGAGGCACGATCTCGAACGCTGATCGCGCGGGCTTAGGTTCGAGCTCGCGCATAGGCTCGGGAGCGGGCCGAGGGTAGACATCGTCGGAATCGGGCAGTCGGGGAGGCTCGAGCCCGAGCTTCCGCCGGCGACTCGCTCGCCCCTGCCTAGTCGCATGGACGCGGCCGTGGCATCGCCGGCACCGTGTCTGATAGTCCGCGAGGTTCTGCGAGTGCGGGCCGCCCGGCAGAAAGTCCGCTGTCAGGTCGGCATAGTCGCCGCAGTCGACGCAGCGAAAGCCGTCCCGCTCGATCACCTTCGCGCGCAGGGCGGGCCACGATGGCTCTCCGCTGCCGTGCTCTCGGCGCTTCCTGTTGCGCCGGCGGTTGTCCTCTCGCGAGCACTCCTAGCAGCGTGTGCCCTTCGGTCTGAGGCCGTGCTTGCAGATGCTCGCATGCGGCACTAGAACACTCCCAAAATGGTGAGCGCGGCGAGCTCGACGAGGCCCGAGACTAGGACGATGCCGGCGAGGAAAATCGCCCCTGCTCCTCAGATTCGGCTGCCGGGCGCCTGGCCGCGCGGAGGGAGGCCGACCGCGCCACGCATGAGCGCGTCCACTACCGGATCTTTCCGAAGCTCGCGATCACCTCACGCTCGCAGCTGAGCCTGGCGCTCCCAGAAAGCACCTCCAGGCGCAGCTAAGCCTCGCCTACAGCCATCGAGGTGACCGGAATCTGCATGGTTGAGCCATTCCAGTCCATCGAGGCGGTGCAGCACCGTGTCCGGTTCGGGTCCCACCTCGTTCACAGACGACCGCCGGTCATGCGGACCGGGACGATCTTGCGGGAATTCGCGGCTCCCGCCGGCTTCAGGCGACGATTCCCGTGCGGGATGTGCGCGGGATGGATGGAAGCCGGAGGTCGTTTGCGCCTAGATAGACAACAAACGATGTGATTTGCAGGGAGTTACGGGAGCGACGGGACTCGAACCCGCGACCTCCGGCGTGACAGGCCGGTCATGGTACTTCCGGGCTGAGCGGGAGTGGGCGGGGATTGCCCGCGAAAGCAGGGCTTTTCGACCCGCGTGTTGCGGGGATGGCCGGGAGACCTGGCGGGAGCTTTGGGCGACCTCCTGCGGTATCTGCGCGGGATGGAGTGTTGTCTAAAATGCCAACCATCGATGGGTGTGCGGGGCGAACGAGAGACGGCGATCGCACGCAGATCGGGTTGAGGTGTCGCAGGCCTCAGGCGAGAGCCTCTGCTGTTTGGCCTGCTATCTCCGGCCTGTCGTTGCCGGGCTTGACGCCGTTTTCTGTTTCGGCGTCCACCGAGCGTCCGCCAGCGTCCACGGGTCGAATTCGGGAGCGCTGAGCGCGCCGAGGAGTTTGACGGCGTGCTCGCGTCCGTCGCGGGCGGGTGGCGTAATGGCGCTCGATCATGGGTCAGGCTGGCGCCCATGTAGCGTGAGGTCGAAGGTTGAGATACCGCCGCGTCGGCAGGTCGGGGCTGAAACTGCCGGAGATCTCCCACTGGCACGGCGGCGGTTCTAGCCCAATGTGCCTGCGCCAGGCGACGACGTGGTCTGCTCGGCGGTCCGTCGCGCTAGGTATCGCGTCGAAGTGGTCGTATGATATGTCGGGTTCGGTCCCCCGGAGGAGGACAGTGTCAAGCCTCGTGGAGTTCCCGCTGGATGATGGCGGCAGCGTGCTCGTCGAGGTCGAGGA
>Ga0307302_10000433_pt1 | contig 18736 bp, 23 predicted proteins | sample ER_DNA_183_FD_194490 | JGI IMG/M metagenome (GOLD analysis project Ga0307302, IMG submission 194490) | Bulk soil microbial communities from the East River watershed near Crested Butte, Colorado, United States - ER_DNA_183 | ecosystem: Environmental > Terrestrial > Soil > Floodplain | place...
GCCGTGCGCCGTATCCACGACCAGCACGTCGACGCCTGCATCGACGAGGGCGCTCGCGCGCTCCCATGCATCCGGGCCGACACCGACCGCGGCACCGACGCGTAATCGTCCCTGCTCGTCCTTCGTCGCCCTCGGAAACGCGATGCGCTTCTGAATGTCCTTGACGGTGATCAGCCCTTTTAGCCGTCCATCCGAATCCACGACCGGGAGCTTCTCGATCTTGTGGCGGTGCAGGATCGCCTCTGCCTCTGCAAGCGTCGTGCCGACCGGCGCCGTCACCAGGTCGCGTGACGTCATCAACGCGGACACGGGCTGCGATGCATCGGGTGCGAAACGGAGATCGCGATTCGTCAGGATCCCGACGAGCAGGCCCGTCTCGTCGGTGATCGGCACGCCGGAGATGTGGTACGTCGCCATCAGCTCTAGCGCATCGGAAACGACTGCGTCCCGTGGCAGGGTGACCGGCTCGACGATCATCCCGGACTCCGAGCGCTTCACCTTGTCGACCTCGGCCATCTGCGCGTCGATCGACAGGTTGCGATGGACGATGCCCATCCCTCCCTCCCGTGCCAGCGCGATCGCCAGCCGAGCCTCCGTCACCGTGTCCATCGCAGCGGAGACGATCGGAATCTGGATCGTGATGCCGCGCGTCAGCCGTGTGGCAGTGGAGACCTCATTCGGTAGGACGCGCGACTCGGCCGGGACGAGCAGGACGTCGTCGAACGTCAGCCCCTCTTTCCCGAATTTCCGGTCGAGCTCGAGGAGCCGCTCGACCTGTCCGGGCGCTAGCTCGACTCCCATCGGGTCACGCTAGCACCCCGCCAAGACATCAGCCCGCGACGGGCTCGAGCACCCGCACCTGGACCGAGCTCTGCAGCCGCGAGGCCTCCCGGGGCTCGAAGCGCCCGGCTCCGACTTCGAGCGTCGAGGCTGCCCCCGCGGCCACGGCGATCTTCAGCGAGTCTTCGAACGGCTTGTCTGCGACCCGCGCAGCGAGGAAGGCCGCGAGCAGGACGTCCCCGGAGCCAACCGCGGAAACGGGCTCCACGAGTGGCGCGTCGGCGCGAAACAGCGTCCGCTTCCTGTCGGCGCGCGAGAGCCCGAAGCTTCGGGTCTCCGCGGTGATGAGCACGTTGCGCGCGCCCATGTCCGCGATCCGGTCGAGCGCCATCATGTAATCCTCGTCGTCCCCGAGCTCCTGGCCGACGAGTCCCTCGGCCTCGCGCTGGTTCGGGGTGACGAGGAACGCTTCGGCCTCGACGCCCAGCCGCAACGGCGGCCCTTCCGAATCCAGAACTGCGGGCACGCTTCGCCGGTTGAGATCGCGGATCGCTTCCGCGTAGAAGGAGTCGCCGACCCCGCGAGGCAGCGTCCCGGCGAAGACGACCATGTCCGCACCGCGAGCGAGATAGCTGATCTTGTCGAGCAGCATCGCGAGCTCCTCCGGCTCCACGTGCGGCCCCCACTCGTTGATCTCCGTGTAGGTCGCCGCGGTCGGATCGACGACCGCGGTCGAGGTGCGCGACTCGTCCGCGATGCGCACGAAGTCGTTGAGTACCGCCTCGGAGGTCAGCTCCTCGACGATTCGCGTCCCTGTGCGTCCACCCGCGAGCCCGGTGGCGACGACGGGGACGTCCAGCCGCTTGAGAGCACGCGCAACGTTGATCCCTTTGCCCCCGGCGAGCGTGAGGCCCTGGCTCGCGCGGTGCCGCTGGCCCAGCTGGAAGTTCGGGACCGTCAGCGTCCGGTCGACCGCCGCGTTCATGGTCACGGTGACGATCACGAGAACCAGTCCTTCATGTGAGTGAGGGTCCGGCCGGCATAGAAGCCCGCGCGTCCGCCGAAGCCCGGCTTGGCGACGGAGCGATCGGCGATCAACGGCTGTCGCGCAACGAGCTTGCGTCCCGAATAGACGCGGACTTCGCCGACCCGCTGGCCCCGTTCGACCGGGAGCTCGAGCGCCGCCGGAGAGACGACGCGCTCGACGAGCGGTTTGTCGATCCGCACCGCCCGGGCAACCTGTCGAGCGGCAACGATCGGAACCCGGCCTTTCCCGTACCCGACGCTCGCCTGCAGATACACACGCCCGGGCGGCACGAGCCACACGGGGCGGTAGCGCGAGATGCCCCAGCGGAGGAGCGAGGCCAGGTCTGTGTTGCGCTGCGAGCGCGTGGGACTCCCGAGCACTGTGGTGTACAGAGTGACACCGTTGCGGCGGACCGCGGCGACCTCGCACCAGCCGGCTGTGCCCGTGTGCCCGGTCTTGACCCCGTACAGGCCCTTGAAGACGCCGAGCAGGTCGTTCCACGTGTGCAGGTGTCGGCCTCCGGGGATCGTGTCGTTTCGGATGCGCACGGTGGAGCGGATCCGCGGATTGCGCATCGCGAACTCCGCCAGCGTCGTCACGTCCTTGGCCGTGGAGTAATGACCGCGCACGTCCAAGCCGTCCGGGCGGATGAAGTGGGTTCGCTCGAGCCCGAGCTCCTGCGCCTTTTCGTTCATCATCGAGACGAACGCCTCGCGGTTCCCGTGGCCGACGTAATCGGCAAGCGCAACGGCGGCATCGTTCGCACTTTGGATCAAGGCCGCCTTGACGAGGTCGCCCACGCGTATGCGCTCGCCGGCACGGAGGTGCACAGTCGACTCGCCGACCGCGGCCGCATCAGAGCGGACCCGCACGACGTCGTTCCAACGTGCATGGTCGAGCGCGACGATCACCGTCATCAGCTTCGTGATGCTTGCGATCGGCACGCGCGTCCAGGCCCCGTGCTGTGCAAGCACGTCGCCCGTCGAAGGGTTTTCGACGATGAACGCTCGCGCAAGAACCAGCGGCGGCGGCGTTGCTGCCGCGTGTGCTGCGGTGACGAAGGCGAGCGCCGCGAACACGGCGGCGACCCAGATCCGGAGGATCACGAGCGGGAAGGCTACTTGGTCCGGATGCGCTGGCCGATACGCAGCGCGGTCGGGTCGATTCCGGGGTTCAGGGTCATCAGCTCGTCCACGGTAGCGCTGTACTTCTGAGCGATGGAGCCGAGTGTGTCGCCGCTCTGCACCACGTAGTACTCCGCCCCCGGCGTCGTCGTCTCCGTCGTCGTCGCCGTGGTCGACTGCGGGGTCGTGAGGACAAGCTTCGTCGTCGTCGGCCTCGTGGTCGTAGCCGCCGTCGTCGGAGGGAGGCCCACGGTCGTCGTCGACCCGGAGCCGCTGTTCAAGCCGGCCTTGATCAGGATCACCGCGATTGTCACGGCTGCGAGGAACGCGGCGGGAGCGCCGTACCGCGTCAGTTCCCGACGCCTGCGCGGATCCATGGTTTGCTCCTTACCAGCCGGAGACTGCCCACACCTCGCGCGCGTACTTCGACGCCTCCGCCGCGGCTGCGCTGCGCCAGTCCATGCCGGAGACGCGGAAGGCGTAGATCACGTCCCGCGAGACGTTCACGAGTGCGCTCGCCGGGCCGCTCGTGAACGCACGTGCGACATCTGCGGGCGTCGCACCCTGGGCGCCGACGCCGGGAAGCAACAGAATCGCGCGCGGGAGGAGCCTGCGGGCCTCGCCGACAGCGCGGGGATGCGTCGCGCCGATGACGGCGCCGACCGAAGACAAGCCGTGCTCACCGACCAGATCGGCACCCCACTCGGCGACGAGCTCTGCGACCTGGTGCCAGACGTGCCGGCCGTCGGAGAGGACCAGATCCTGGACCTCCGCCCCGCCGGCGTTCGAGGTCTTGACGACGCAAAAGATGCCCGCCCCGTCGCGACGGCACGCGGCGAGGAACGGATCGAGCGAGTCACGGCCGAGATACGGGTTCACCGTCACCGCGTCGGCGAGTGGAGGCCGGCCGTCCGGCGACTCCAGATACGCAGCTGCGTACGCGCGCGCGGTCGAGCCGATGTCGCCGCGCTTCGCGTCGGCGATCACCTGCAATCCCGCCGCACGGGAGTAAGCACAGACGTCCTGGAGAGCGCGCACGCCGTCGGCGCCGAGCGCCTCGAAGAAAGCGACCTGCGGCTTGACGGCGACGACGTAAGGCGCAACCGCGTCGACAAGGCCACGGCAAAAGCGTGCGCACGCAGCCGCCGCCTGCTCGCGGCCAAGATGGGCCTCGCCCTTCAGCTCGACGGGCAGGAGATCCGGCCGCGGGTCGAGCCCCACGACGAGCTGCGAGCGCTTCCGCTCGACCGCCTCGGCCAGGCGGTCGGCGAAGTTGGTCGTCGCGACGGTGGCCACACAAGTGAGAGTACTTCGCGCCAAAGACGGCGAAGGCCGCGACTACTGCGCGGCCTTCGTCAGTTCTCGAGAGGGAGGCTCCGGGACTAGGCGCCGGCCCCGCCGCTCTTCACGGCCGCCTTGAGCTGACTCCCCGCGGTGAACTTCGGCACCGTGGCTGCCGGGATCGTCACTTTCTGCGACGGATTGCGGGGATTCACGCCCTGGCGCTCTGCGCGCCGCTGGGTCACGAATTTTCCGAAGCCCGTGAAGGCCACTTCCCCGCCGCCCTGCAGCGTGTCGGTGATCGCGTCGAGGAAGGCGTCTACGGCCTTCGCCGCATCGCGACTCGAGAGGTCGGCGCGCCTCGCGACCTCGTTAACGAACTCCTGTTTCGTCAAGTCCCACTCCTCCTGTCGACAAATCGAACCACGGAAAAAGACCCTAACAGCAGTGTCGGACTGGCTCAACCATGCGGTTTTGCGGGTCTTTTGAGCCGAACTGGACGCTCCTCGGCCCTGTTTTGGCGAAAAAGTGGGCCCTCAGACCGCCTGGACGATCTCGCTCGCGCGGAAAATCGGGCGCAGGCGAACGGCCTGGCGAGCAAGCGCATCGGCTCCGCCTTCCTCGCGATCGACGACGCAAACGGCCGTCCTCACGGTCAAGCCGGCGTCACGAAGTGCCTCGACCGCCTCGAGCAAGGCACCGCCTGAGGTGACCACGTCCTCGACGAGACACACGGTTTCGCCCTTGGCGAACACACCCTCGAGCCTGTTCGAGGTGCCGTAGTCCTTCGCGGCCTTGCGAACGATAAGAAAGGGAAGCCCGGACGCGAGCGAGCCCGCAGCCGCGAGCGCGACGGCGCCGAGCTCCGGCCCGGCCAGACGCGTCGCCTCCGGATCGAAGTCGTGCACCGCGCACGCGATTCGGTCACCGAGCTGCGCCAGGAGGTCGGGCCGCGTCTCGAAGCGGTACTTGTCCAGGTAGTAGCGCGAGCGCTTGCCGGAGCGCAGCAGGAAATCCCCCTCGAGATAGGCATGCTCGCGGAGAGCGAGCTTCAGCTCGTCGTCGGTCAAGTACCGCGGGTCTTGCGGATGACGTCCCGCGCAAGCGGCAGGAGCCGTTCGGCTCCCGGCGAGCCGTTTGTGAGCGAAAGCATCGAGCCGTCCTCGAAGTAGAGATCGGCCCGCTCACGATGCGCGGCCTGGCGACGGATGAACGCGGCGCCCACGAGCATCCCGCCAATGACTCCCAGGAGTGCTGCGATGCTACGACGCATCCGGCTTCTTCCTCGTCGCCGGCTTGCGCGCGGCCGTCTTCTTCTTTGCAGCGCTCGCCGTCTTCTTGGTTGCGGCAGGCTTCTTCGCCGCAGCCGGCTTCGTCTCGGCCGCGGGCTTCGGCTTCACGTTGCGCAGGGCCGACTTGAGGTCGTAGAAGACGAGCCCGGCGGTCGGATTGCTGCCCGTCGTGGCCGCGATGACCGTCTTGCCGTCGCGCACGACGAAGACACTGCCCTCGCCGGTCGCGACCTCGAGCTGTGTCAGCGCGCTCCCGCCTGTCTTGACCGCCTCGGCGGCGGCAAGGAGCCCACCCGCCGCCTGGGCCAGCTCGTCTGCCCGCGGTGAATCCCCGAGCGTGGATGCGGCGACCTTCCCCGTATCGTCGAAGACGACCGCCGCCTGGATCTGCGAGGAGATCTCGGTCAGGTCGGCCAATGCCTGCTGGGCGTCCATCGTGGCCTGAAGCATAGAGGCGTCGCGCGGGGCGCCGATCAGAGGAGGCCGTGACGGCCCAGCTGCGGCGGCCGTTGACGAGATACTCCAGCGACGTGCGAGTCCGCCGACGGGACCTGGTGCAGAAGTTCTATGCCGATCGAGGCCCGCACCTCGCCGCGATGATCGCCTACTTCGCGCTGCTCTCCTTCGTCCCGCTGACGTTCATCTCGCTTGCCCTGCTGGGCCTGACCGGGCGTGCGGACGAGTCCTCGTTCCTCGTCCGAGAGATCAAGAAGACGCTTCCCGGCACACCGATCGACCAGATCGTCAACCTGGTGCACGCGGTCCAGGACAACGCGGCGACCCTCGGCATCATCGGCGGGCTCGCGTTGCTGTGGACGTCGCTCTCGCTCTTCAGCGTGCTCGAGTCGGCACTGAACATCGTCTACGGTCGCCCGAATCGATCGTTCCTTCGCGGTAAGGGCCTTGCCTTCCTCTTGATGGTCGGGTCCCTGGTGACGCTGTTCGTCGCACTGCTCGCCGGGTCGCTCGGCGTGACGGCGTTGCAGGAATACCTACCGGGCGTCGTGTCCAACGCGGCGACGGCGTATGCGCTCTCGATCGGCGTCTCGCTCGTCGGGGTCTTCCTGTTCCTCGTCTCCTGTTACTACGTATTGACGAACGAGGACGACCTGACGCTGCGGGAAGTCCTCCCGGGTGCAATCGTTGCCACTGTCCTCCTGGAGGCCACCTTCCAGGTGCTGCCGCTCTATCAACGCTACGCGGACCTGAACCCGGCGCTGCGTGCGTTCGGTGCTCCCGCGATCCTGCTCGTCTGGCTCTACGTGATGGCGAACGTGATCGTGTTTGGCGCCGAGTTGAACTGGTGGCTCGCCCGCCGCGCCGAGCAGCGGCAGGACGACGAGCTAGCCGGCCTCGCTTAGGGCGTTGAGCAGCGCACGTGCCGCTCTTGCGCGGTGCGAGTTCTCCCGCTTCCAGCCGTTGCCCAATTCGGCAACAGTCCGCTCTTCGCCCGCAGGGACGAAGATCGGGTCGAAGCCGAAGCCTTCCGTGCCGCGCGGCTCGGCGGCGATGTGACCTTCGAGCGTGCCTGTGCCGCGCAGCTCGTCCCCGGCCGGCGAGACGATGACGAGCTCGCTCACGTAACGCGCGCGGCGGTCCTCGGTGCCGCCGAGCACGTCGAGGAGCCAGCCCACCGGATCGTCCCCGCCTGAGCGCGCCGACTGGACTCCCGGTCCACCGTGGAGGGCCGCCACCTCGATGCCGGAGTCCTCCCCGAGCGCCCACTCGTCCGGCTCCGCGCGTGTGCGTCCGAACAGCGCCTTCCCGCGCGCGTTGTCGTAGTACGTCGTGCCGTCCTCGGCCGGATAGTCGTCGGCTTCGAGCGGCTCGATTCTCCAGTTCGGCAGCAGGTGCTCGAGCTCACGCGCCTTGTTCGCGTTGCGCGAGGCGAGCCGCGCCCTTAATCCGTCCACCTCACCTCGACGACGTCCTCGAGATCGGCGATCCGCGCAACGATGCGCGCCGGTGGAATGTCACGCGGCAACCGGACGTCGAACTCGAGGCGCCTGCGCTCTCCTTCCTGGCTGACCTCGAGCGAGACGATGCGTGCGCCCGTCTTCTCGAGCTCGTCGATCACCTCGCCGGGCTGCCGGCCGGCCGGCAGCGCGACGAGCAGCCGTCCGTCATCCGCGCGGAAACGAATGAGCATTCGGTACGCGGCGATCCGCAGCGGCCAGAGGGCGAGCAGCACGAGCCCGGTGGTGATCACGGCGACGCTGTAGTAGCCGGCGCCCGCCGCCAGACCGACCGCTGCAACGACCCAGAGCGTCGCGGCCGTGGTCAGGCCTCGCACCGACAGTCCCTGCCGGATGATCGCGCCCGCCCCGAGAAAGCCGATGCCGGTGACGATCTGCGCTGCGATCCGCGTCGGGTCCGCACGGACGACGTTCGCCCCGGAATTCAGGAAGGCGTGGAAGCCGTACGCGCCGACGATCGTGAAGAGGGCGGAGCCCAGCGAGACGAGCAAGTGCGTGCGCAGGCCGGCCTCGCGCTCACGCATCTCCCGCTCGAAGCCGATCAGCCCGCCGAGCAGCGCGGCGAGCGCAAGCCGCAGGAGTGCCTCGCCCCAGTGGAGGGTCGGCAGCGCGCTAGACGCGAGCTGCAGCAACGGCCTCCTCTTGCGCGACGACCAGCTCTTCGATCCCTCCCGCAGCGAGCTCGAGCAGCTCGTCGAGCCTCGCGCGCGTGAACGGCGTCTTCTCTGCAGTGGCCTGCACCTCGACGAGCGTGCCGTCGCCCGTCATGACGACGTTCATGTCCACCTCGGCCTCCGAGTCCTCGGAGTAGTCGAGGTCGAGCAGAGCCTCGCCTGCGACGATTCCCACGGACACTGCGGCGACTGAGCCGCTCAGCGCTTTCGACAGACCGAACTTGTCGAGCGCGCGCCGCGCCGCCACGTAAGCGCCGGTGATCGCAGCGCACCGCGTCCCACCGTCGGCCTGTAAGACGTCGCAGTCGATCCAGAGCGTGCGCTCGCCGAGCGCCTCGAAGTCCGTGACTGAACGAATCGAACGGCCGATGAGCCGCTGGATCTCGATCGTTCGCCCGCCCTGCTTGCCGCGGGAGGCTTCACGGTCGGTGCGGTCACCGGTTGACGCCGGCAGCAGCGAGTACTCAGCCGTGAGCCAGCCACGGCCCTTGCCGTACAGCCATCGCGGCACGCCCTCCTGGATCGACGCGGTGCAGAGGAGTTTCGTCCTCCCCTGTGCGTAAAGGACCGAGCCGTGCGGCTGCTCGAGGAAATCGGGGATCAGCTCGAGCGCGCGGAGCTCATCGGTCCGGCGACCGTCGTTCCTCGCCGTCATGCCGCCGCACCGAGCTCAGCCAGCTCCACGTGCTCGACCTCGGCGACGGGCAGCTGCAGGAAGCGCGCGCCCATCTCCCGGAACGCGTCGGGGTCGCCCGTAGTCAGGAAACGGTACGAGCCTTCGCGCCGAGAGTCGTTCTCGTAGCCCTTTCGCGCGAGCGTCTCGGCGACCTCGCGGGCAGTCTCCTCGGCGGAGAACACGAGCGTCACGTCGCGCCCGAACACGCGCTGGAAGATCGGCCTGATCAACGGATAGTGCGTGCAGCCGAGGATGACCGTGTCGACCTCCGCGTCTTTGAGCGGAGCGGCGTACTCGCGCACCGCTTCCGTGGTCTTTGCCCCGAACGGATCGTCACTCTCGATCAGCGGCACGAGACGCGGGCACGCGACCGGTACGAGCTCCACTCCGGCGTCGAGAGCGTGCACGAGCTCCGCGTATCTGCCGGCGGCGACCGTGCCTTCCGTCGCGAGCAGACCGATACGGCGGTTGCGCGTTGCCTGGACGGCCGCGTGCGCCTCGGGCGTGATCACGCCGACTACGGGAACCTCGAGATCCTCCTGCAACTGCGGCAGCGCCGCGGATGTCGCGGTGTTGCACGCGTTGACGACGAGCTTGACGCCCTGGTTCTGCAGATAGGCCCCGATCTCACGCGCGAACTGCCTAACCTCGCCGAGTGGCCGAGGCCCATACGGCAGACGTGCATGGTCGCCGAGATAGATGAAGTCCTCGTGCGGCATGGTCACGAGGCACTCGTGCAGGACGGTCAGGCCGCCCACGCCCGAGTCGAACACGCCCACCGGCCGCGGATCCACACGGCGATCGTATAGCCGGGATACGCTGTGCACCTCGTGCGCCGCTTTCTCGTCGTGCTCGCGGTCGCACTGACCGCTCTGGTTCCGGCAGGCCGAGCCACTGCGGGTGACTTCACCCAAACCGAGACAAAGGTGACGATGAGCGACGGCGTCCGCATCGCCGCCAGCTATTTCGAGCCAAAGGGAACGCCGCCCGCCTCCGGCTGGCCGGCCGTCGTCCTGCTCCATGGCTTGGGACAGACGCGGAACCTCTCAGACTTCGTCAACTGGTCGCCGAACCTGATGGCACAGAAGTTCCTCGCTCCCGAAGGCTATGCCGTCCTGACGTATGACGCGCGCGCACACGGAGAGTCTGGAGGACAGTTCACACTAGACGGGCCACGCGAGCTCCAGGACCTCCGAGAGCTGTTGACCTGGCTCACGACGGAGCACCCGGTGGATGCCTTACACGTCGGCGCCTACGGCGCATCGTACGGCGGCGGGCTCGTCTGGCGCGCTGCGGCGGAAGGCCTCCCTCTCGCCGCAATCGCGCCCGCGGCGACATGGACCGATCTGAGCGATGCGCTCGCACCCCAAGGTCACGTGCGCGCTGGGATCGTGCTCGGATTCTCGCAGGACATTCCGCGTGAGCGATACGGGCCCGAGGAGCTGCGCCTTGTGACGGATGCCATTTCGGAAACCAACGTCCCCGCAATCCGCGCCTACCTCGCAACGCGCTCGACTCGGTCGCAACTCGGCGGAGTCCGCGTACCGACCTTCATTCTCCAGGGCCGTCGCGACTTCGCCTTTGACGCCGACCAGGCAATCGCAGCATTCCGGTTGCTCAAAGGCCCGAAGCGTTTGTACCTCGGCGATTTCGGCCATGCGCCCGCGGCGAATCCTCCCGACGAGTTCGACTATGCGGCCGTTGAAGTGCGAACTTGGTTCGATCGCTTCCTCAAAGGCATCCCGAACGGCATCGACAAACGGCCACCGATCGAGATCGCGCCCGACCCGTGGCGCAAGCCCATTTCGTTCAACAGCCTGCCGAAGCCGCGTCGGTTGACGTTTGAGTTCCGGGGTCAGCGGACGCTCTCGGCAGAAGGAAAGGTCGCACGAACCACGGCTCGCGTTCGCCACCTCGAGAACTTCGGCGTACCGATTGTCAAGATCTCGTTCGCTACCCCGACCGGCTACAAGCATCTGGTTGCGGTTCTCAGCGCCATCACGCCAAGCGGCTCGGAGATCGTCGTCAGCGACGGTGGGTCAGACACCCAGACGAGCGGCAAACGTCCGCGCACGGTCACAATCAGGCTGCAGAACGAGGTCACGTCGATTCCGGCCGGGTCGCGACTACGAGTCACACTCGGCGCGCGCTCAACGGTTCAGAACGTCGGTAATCTCGTCTACCTGATTCCGGTCCCCGAAGGGTCCGTCGCCCACATCGGGAAAATGACGTTGACGCTGCCGGTCTTGCTCAAGCCCGTGTCTCCTTGATCGCACACATCGCGGCGGCCGCGATCGCCCTCGCCGGTCCTGCGGCGACGCCCGGCGTCACGCCGAGCACGATCACGATCGGTGGCACGATCCCGATCAGCGGCCCCGCCGCCGCGTACGGGTCGGTCGGCCGCGGCGCGGACGCATACTTCAAGTACGTCAACTCCAAAGGCGGCGTCTTCGGCCGGAAGATCGTCTACAAGTACCTCGATGACGAGTTCGACGTCGCGAAGACGATCACGCTCACGCGCCAACTTGTCGAGCAAGATCAGGTTCTGGCCATTTTCAACAGCGTCGGCACCGAGCACGCGCTTGCGATCCGCTCGTATCTCAACGACCGTCAGGTGCCCCAACTCTTCATCGGCAGCGGCGTCTCGAAGCTCGCCACGGAGCATGCGAAATATCCGTGGTCGATGGGATACCTCCCGAGCTTTGCCGGCGAGGGTGCGATCTACGGGCGCTACGTCGCTGCGCATCAGCCCAAGGCGCGTATCGCCGTGCTCTACGAGAACTCCGACTTCGGCAAGGACATGCTCAACGGCCTGCGCCATGGCCTCGGCGGCAAGGCGAAGATCGTCGGCGCGCAAGCCTACGAGGTCACGGACAACGACGTTGCCTCGCAGATGGCGAAGCTCAAGAGCAGCGGCGCCGACACCCTCATGCTGTTCGCAACGCCACAGTTCGCGATCTTCGGCTACGTCGGCGCATTCCGACTCGGGTGGCACCCGCACGTGTATGTCACATCGGTTTCGATCAGCCCGGACATCATGAAGATCGCGCGGGTCGCGTCCAGCCGCAAAGAAATCGAAGGCTCGATCTCGATCGCCTTCGTGAAGGACCCGACCTCGAAGCAGTGGGCGAACGACAAGACCGTTCGGCTCTACAAGTCGATCCTCCAGCGCTTCCTCCCCAGCGCGAAACCCGACGACGTGTTCAACTACTACGGGATGGCAGTCGCCTACACGATGGTGGACACCCTCAAGAAGGCCGGCCGGAACCTGACCCGCGCAGGAGTACTGAAGGCCGCGACTCACCTCGACGAGACGAATCCGTTTTTACTGCCCGGTCTGCGGATCAAGACTTCGCCCAGCGACTACTACCCAATCGATCGAGTGAAGCTGGCCCGCTACCGCGGTGATCAGTGGCGGTTCTTCGGAAAGTTTGTAAGCGCCCGTGATTGACTCCAAGCCTGGTTGGATGCGTTTTGCCAGGATTTGGGCGGATAGATAGGTCGTTCAGACGGGCGTGCGGGCCAAGCCCGCCCCCCCGGAGTGGCGGCACCGCGAGCGGTGCCTTAGTCAACTCTTCCGGGAATGGCGCGTCTAATGGAAGGGCTTTTCTGGATTTCGAGGTAGTGAAAGGAAGGGGTATGAAGACAATCCTCAGGCTGGCCGTGCTCGCTCTTGTGGGCACGACGGCGCTGGCAATCGCCGGGAATGCGCTGGCGACCCAGAAGCTGAGCGTCAAGCAGACCACGACGTCGCTCACGATCAAGGTGTCGCAGGCGCAGTCCGACGCGCAGCCGGCAAGAATCTCCATCTACGTTCCGACCGGCTACTCGATCAATGCGTCGGCGGCTGCAGGCTCGAAGATCGGATCGACGAGCGGCACCGTGTTCTCGCGTGACGCGAACATTCCGCTGCCGCTCTCCGGCGATGTCGTCGTCGTCCCGCCGACCACGAACGCACCGGGCTGCGACCCGGTTCCCCACATTGCCGTGTGGAACCTCGCTCTCTCGGTCGCCGGGCAGAGCATCAACCTGCCTGTCCACGTCGATCAGTTGGCGGGCGCAGAAGCCGCGCTCGGGGCATACAAGCTCGTCGTGTGCCTTGCACCGGACGACGTTCCCACCGGTACACCCGGCCGTTCGCCGAACGGGGCCCGGCTCCTCGACGCGACGTTCACGGTGGACAACATCTTCACGGTCCCCGTTGGGCAGAGCATCTGGAAAGCGATCACGACGCCGTACACGGCGGGAATAGGTGCCCCCAACGCGGCTGCAACCGTCGAAACACGTGCGTTCGTCGCGGATGGCACTGCGGCGCTTGCGAAGAAGGTCAATGCGCCGAAGCGGCTGGTGAAGTTCACGGGCAGGGTGACGCAGGCAGGCACCGCCGTTTCAGGCGCGAGAGTCAGCCTCCTCGTCAACGGCAAGTCCGCCGGTTTCACCGCGCGGACGAACGGTTCCGGCGCCTACAGCATCGTGCTGAAGAAGACGGGCAAGAAGACGACGTCGACGTTCCAGGCGCGCACGACCGTGGCGGAGCGCGACATCACGTCAACCGGATGCGCATCGCCGACGCCAGGCGTCCCGGGTGGCTGCGTGAGCGCGACGGCGTCGCCGTTCACTGCGGTGAGCGCCAAGATCAGAATCCGCCTCTAGGCGCGGATACGGCATGACACGTGGCGAGACGGGGCCGGCAGGCCCCGTCTCGTATGCTGGGACGGTGGCCGCAGACATTCGGATCGGAACCTGTTCCTGGGCCGACGACGCGCTCTCGAAGCATTGGTATCCGCCGGGCATGAAAGCCGGAGAGCGCCTGCCGTACTACGCCGAGCATTTCGACACCGTCGAGGTCGACTCGACGTATTACCGGCTGCCGGACGAGGAGATGGTCGAGCGCTGGGCGGAGCGCACTCCGGACGGGTTCGTGATGCACGTCAAGGCCTTCGGCTTGATGACGCGTCATCCCGTCAAGCTCGAGTCGCTGCCGCCGGATCTCCGCAACGAGGCGCCGACTGACGACCGGGGCCGGGTCGAGCGGCCGTCGCGTGAGTTTCGCGGCGAGGTGTTTCGCAGGTTCCTCGGCGCGCTCGAGCCGCTGCGCTCGAGCGGCAAGCTCGGCGGAATCCTCTTTCAGTTTCCCTCCTACGTGGTTTACAAGGACCGCTCGCTGGAGTACCTGCAATGGGCGCACGAACAGCTTGGAGAAGACGAGATGCTCGTGGAGTTCCGGCATTCGAGCTGGCTCGACGAAGACCATCGCGACGACACATTGCGGTTCCTGGAGGAGCTCGGCGCGACCAACGTGATCGTCGATGCGCCCCGGATCGAAGGCGCCAAGAATCTCGTCCCGACCGTGCCGACGCTCACCAGTCCGACCGCGTACATCCGCTTCCACGGGCGCAACGCGGCGACGTGGAACAAACGCGGCGGCAGCGCCGCCGAGCGCTTCGACTACCTCTACTCCGACGACGAGCTGCGTGAATGGATTCGCCCGCTGCGCGAGCTCTCGGAGCAGGCCGAGCAGGCGTATGCGTTCTTCAACAACAACGCTACGAGCCCGGACGGCCGAGGCGGACGGATGGCGCAGGCCGCCGCGAACGCGAAGCAGCTACAGCAGTTGCTGCAGGCGGAGAAGGTTCCCGTGCGGGCGCCGAGCTAGTGGACGTTCTGGCTGTCATCCATGGCGAGAGCGTGCGCTCGGGCGTGTTCGGCGACGTCGTCCGCGAGCGCGGCCACGGCCTCGAGGAGTGGAGCCTCGCCTGGGAAACGCCACTGCCCCGTCCGCTCGACGCATACGGCGCAGTCCTCGTGTTCGGTGGCGCAATGCACGCCGACCAGGACGAACACCACCCCTGGCTGCGAGAGGAGGACTTCTTCCTGCAGCGATTGCTCGACCAGCACACTCCCGTCCTCGGAATCTGCCTCGGCGCGCAGCTGCTGGCGAAGGCGGCGCACGCCCCGGTGTATCCCGCCGAGGAAGCCGAGGTCGGCTGGTTCGCTGTCGAGCTCACCGAGGCGGGCACCGACGACCCGGTCCTCGGCCGGCTACCGCAGACGTTCGAGGCGTTCCAATGGCACTACTACGCGCATGGTGTTCCGGCCGGTGCGGTCGAACTGGCGCGGAACCCCGTGTGCACGCAGGCGTTCCGGCTCGGCGACAACGCGTGGGGCGTCCAGTTCCATCCCGAGGTGACGCTGCAGCAGGTCCAGAGCTGGGTGGACGAGGAGAAAGGGCTACCGCTCGACGCCGACAAGCTGCTTGCGGAAACGCGAGCTCGCATCGAATCGTGGAACACGCTGGGCCGCGAGCTCTGCGCTGCCTTCGTCGACGCCGCAGAGCGAGTCACCGCTCCCGTCTAGCCGACTCCTTCCAAGACACGGCCGGGTGTCCGACACCAGGCCGTGCCTGCGGCGGCCACGTCACGGTGCGGGCGAGCGCGGCGTTGTTGCGCGCTTCGCGACGTCGCGTCACACCACTTGACGTACGAATGGCTACGGGGTGTCGAGGGCCCGACGAAGCGCAACCTCGACCTCGAGCAGCCGAGGGACCGAGAGCATGCCTACCTCACGGCGGAAGTCCTCGAGGTCCAGCGTGAGGAGTTCGTGACATAGGACGTAGGAGTCGTATTCCAGGCCTGCTTCGCCGGCAGGAATCGCTACGAAGGTCGGCAAGTTTCGCTCGCGCTCTGTCTTGGTGACTTGGCAGATGATTGGCGAACGCATGCCGTGGTTGATCGCGTCCCAAGAGACCACGAGCACCGTCCGGTCGCCGGCCCCGTAGTCGGCGTAGTAGATGCCACCACGGACGACTTCAGTTATCAACCGGCAGGTGCGCGCCGCGCCGCATGAACGCGAGCGGCTCGGCGAGCAGCCGCTTCATCCTCAGTCCGATCCGAGGCGGCATCCGCATAAGCGGTGGCGTATTCGCGATCGCTCGCCACCTTCTCTGCGGCGGTGACAAGCAACTCAATGGTTTCGCGCATGAACGCAGATTGGTTACCCCGCGCATCGTGGAAGCGTCGCCCGTTGCGGAGCATGAGGACCAAGAGCTCCCGAGTAATGAGCTTTGTGACCTCGGGATCGTTCGTCTCTGAAACTTCATCCAGCAAGGCACTCGCCTTGCGGATCCGCTCGGCCAGGGATCCCGGAGCCCGGAATGTGTATGTCCTCTCAGCTACTACCATCGTCGCTCTCCGATTCTAACAGATCTGTAAGCCATTTTGTAAGATTCTGCGTGTGGACGATGTGAGTACAGTTTGTAGTACGTTGTGTAACACTACAATTCTTTCGGCCACCAGGCCTCAAACCTTGAGCCAAAACTGACCCGGTACCGTTCCGTCAGCCTCTCTCGAGCGGCAGATCGTCGTGGCGCGACCATTCGTGCCACGAGCCGGCGTAGTTGCGGGCGCGATAACCCGCCAGGCGCAACGCCATGGTCGCCAGCGCAGAGCGGGATCCGGAATGGCAATACGCAACGATCTCGACCTGATCGCCGAGCCGAGCCCTGATCTGATCCGATGGCAGCGGCTCGCCGGGGCCTGCGAAGAGTTCGTGCACGGGGACGTGCCGCGCGCCCGGTATGCGACCCTGGCGCGGGTCGCACGGATAGCCGTGCTTGCCCCTGAACTCCTCTTCCGAGCGAACGTCGAGGATCATCAGTTCCGCGTCGTCGAGCCTGCCCACCAGCTCATCGCGGGTGGGAACGGCGTCGAAGCGGGGCTCGAAGCTCGTCTTGACCGGGTGCAACTCGACCTGTCCGACCTGCAGCTTGCCCGGCCAGGCCGCGACGCCCCCGAGCAGTACGGCCACATGCGGATGTCCTGCAAGCTCTGCCATCTGCGCGGCGGGCATGGCGCCCATGCCGTCGCCGCGGTCGTAGAGAACGAGCCGCTCGTCACCGGTTACGCCGTGACGCCGCAGGCGCAGGCCGACCTCGGGCGCGAGCGCCTCCAGAATCTCGCGGTCGCTCATCGGGGGCGGCGAGCCGAGGACGAGCGGCCACGAGCCTGGGATATGTCCTCGTGCGTGCGCGTTCGGCCCGCGCACGTCGCCGAGGAACAGGTCGTCCACTCCGAGCTCGCTTTGGAGCCAGGCGACGTCGACGACGGAAGGGAGCTCAGACACGGCCGACGAACTCGCGCAGGATCTCGTTGAACTCGTCCGGCCGCTCGAGGTTCACGAGGTGGCCCGCGCCTCGCATTTCGCGGACGTCGAACTCGGTCAGCTCTCCCGCGGAGACATATGGATCGAACTCGCCGACGACGAACTGCACCGGACCGGGAAACGAGCGCACGACATCGGTCGAGTCTTCCCGGTCGCGAACGGCCGCGAGCGCGGTGACCAGCGCGTCGGCGTCCCGATAGACCAGGTGCTCGTCCGCCGCGCTCTCGTCGTGAAAGAGCTTCGGCAGCATCATGCGCCACAGCCCTTCCAACCCTTCGTTGTGGATCAAGTCGATCGTGTCCTGCCTGCCTGCGCGACGTTCGTCCGAGTCGGCGTCGGGACGGGCGCCGACGAGCAATAGCCCGCGCACGCGCTCGGGTGCGCGCCGCGCCAGTGCGAGCGCGCAATAACCACCCATCGACGCTCCGACGACCGCCAGGTCGCCCACCGTTTCGCCGGCGATCGAACCGGCCCACTCGTCCATCGTGTGCCCACGGCCGTACAGCCGCGGCGCAATCACCTCGTGCCCGGCGAGCGCCGCACGCTGGGGCTCCCACATCCCTTTGTCGAGCGGAAAAGCATGCAGCAGAAGAACCTTCACAACGAGGCGACGACATCGAGCTCAGCGGCGACCGACGGCCGTTGCTCGAGGCGACCCACCCACTCCGACAGTGCCGGGAAGCGTTCGAGGTCGACGTCCATGCGGTCGCGGGCGCGCAGGATCCACGGCACGTACGCGACGTCAGCGAGCCCGAACTCTCGCCCGCTCAAGAACAGTTGCTCTTGTAGCACCGCGTCCAGCGTCCCGAGCGCGGCGTCGAGCCGCTCGCGCGCACCGTCTTCACCGCGCCGCAACGCATAATACGGCTTCGAGAGCTCGTCGAAACGGAAGACCAGCATTCGACCGAGCGCCCGGTCGGCGGGATCGGCCGGCCAGAGAGGCGGATCGGGATAGCGCTCCTCGAGGTACTCGTCGATCACCGCGGATTCGGCGAGCACGAAGGTGTCTTCTTCCAAAATGGGCACGCGTCCGAGCGGGTTCTTCTCGTAGATCCACCGCGGGCGGTCGTCGAGGTCGATCTCGACCGTCTCGTACTCGATGCCCTTCTCGGCGAGCGTGATCCGAACGCGCGCGCAGTAGGGGCAGCGGTCGGCGTCGTAGAGGGTGATCACCGGTCGATCCTAGCCTCGAGCCCGAGCACGTCCGCGATCTGGCCCAGCAGCTCGCGCGCGGGAGGAAGCTCTGCCGGCGAGGACGCGATGCGCGCGACCGCACGGACACGCGCTGGATCTGCGCCGGTCAGTCGCGCGGCGAGCGTTGGATTTGCGGACAGCGACAGCTCGTCGGCCTTGCTCAGCTCGCCGTAGTACGTCGGCACCGAGAGGTACTCGTCCACCATGCGGCCGCGCTCGAACAGCAGGAAGCGCACGACCGCCTCCTCTTCGAGCGCGAGCGCGACGGCCGGCACTCCCATGCGCTCGGAAAGCTCGGCGCCAAGGCGGCGCTGAGCGCTGCGATTGTGATCGCAGAGCTCGTCGACGACCGTCACCCAGCCGCTGCGCAGAGACGCAATTTCGGTGTGTCCCGAACGCCCCAGGCGCGGCAGGAATTGCGTCACGGCACGCTCGACGCCGGCCTCGTCGTCTGTCTGGACGTGCAGGGAGCCGAACGACGGCGGACGCTCGTCACTGGCGAGCCGATCAGCGAGTGCGTCCACCGGCGCGGCCATGAACACGTCCATGGCC
>Ga0307302_10000435_pt1 | contig 18712 bp, 17 predicted proteins | sample ER_DNA_183_FD_194490 | JGI IMG/M metagenome (GOLD analysis project Ga0307302, IMG submission 194490) | Bulk soil microbial communities from the East River watershed near Crested Butte, Colorado, United States - ER_DNA_183 | ecosystem: Environmental > Terrestrial > Soil > Floodplain | place...
CGTATGCGGCCCTGCGCTTCATCCCGTTCGACGCGGAGGTGCTGCCGCCGGGGATCGACCTCTCGCGCTACGACCCCGTGCTGCCGGTGGAGCGGGAACGGGTGCGGATCGTGCACGCCCCCTCGAACCTGGAGAAGAAGGGGACACGGTGGGTGATCGACGCCTGCAAGGAGCTCCCGGTCGACCTCGACGTCGTCCACGGCGTCCTCAACGAGCAGGCGCTCGAGCGCTACAAGCAGGCCGACATCGTCGTCGACCAGCTCCTGCGCGACTGGCACGGTGTCTTCTCGATCGAGGCCATGGCACTCGGCAAGCCGGTCGTCACGTCACTCGACGAGGACGCTGTCCGCCAGACGGAGGAAGCGTTCGGCCTCGAGGTGCCGATCGTCCGGGCCACGAAAGGCGACCTGGTCGAGAAGCTGCGCGCCCTCGTCGAGTCGTTCGAGGAGCGCAAGCGGCTGGGCGAGGCGGGGCGTGCCTACGTCGAGCGCGTGCACGACGTCGAGCGGATGACCGACCACCTGCTCGACATCTACGCTCGGCTCTGAATTGCCGCTCCTTTCGCAGATGAAGCGGCTCGCCAAGCACTCGGCGATCTACGGGCTCGGCGGCCTCGTCCAGCGCGTCGTCGCCGTCCTCCTGCTGCCGGTCTACACGCGCTACCTGTCGCCGTCCGATTACGGCGCGATCGAGATCCTCGTCGGCCTCTCGGCGATCATCTACGCGCTCCTCCGCGCGGGCATCCAGAGCTCGTTCTTCCGCTTCTACTTCGACTCGGACGACGAGCGCCGGCGGCTGACGATCGTTCGGACGTCTTTCTGGTTCACGATGGGGACGGCGACCGCCGCCTTCTTCGCCGGCGTCGTCTTCGCCGAGCCGATCGCGCATGCCCTTTACGGCTCGACCGAGCACGTGAACCTCGTCCGAGCGGCGTTCGTCGGGCTCTGGGCCTCGATGAACTACGACCAGCTGACGGCGCTCTTCCGGGTCGAGGAGCGCTCGGCGAGCTACGCGCTCGCCAGCCTCACGAACGTCCTGCTCACGATCGGAGCGACGATCCTGCTCGTCGTCGTCTTCGACAAGGGGCCGCTCGGCGTGCTCGTCGGCAACTTCACCGGCACGCTCGCGGTCTACGTCGTCCTCCTCGCCTATCGTCGAGCACAGCTCGGGCTCGAATTCGACCGGCAGGTGTTCCGGAGGATGACCGAGTTCGGAATGCCCTTCGTGCCCTCCGTGATCGCCCTGTCGGCGATCGATTTCAGCGACCGCTTCTTCATCGTCCGCCTCCGCGACCAGCACGAGCTCGGGCTCTACGCCATCGGCGTCCGGATCTCGGCCGGCCTGATCTTCCTGCTCGGGGCCTTCCGCACCGCCTGGCCGGCCTTCGCCTACTCGATCCGCGACGTGCGGGAGGCGCGGCGGACGTACGGCTTCGTGCTCACGTACGTCACGTTCGGCGCCTCGTGGGCCGCGCTCGCTCTGGGGCTCGGCTCGCCCTGGCTCGTTCGGCTGCTGACGACGCCGGACTTCTACGCCGGTTCGCGCGTTGTCGCGCCCCTCGCCTTCTCGGCGGTCATCTTCGGCGCCTACATCGTCGTCGTGACCTCGATCGGCCGCGCGGGGCGTCGAGGATCGAACTGGCTCATTACCGGCGCGGCAGCCCTCCTCAACGTCGTCCTCAACGTGATCTTGATCCCGCCCTACGGGATGATGGGCGCCGCGGTCTCGACAGTCGTCGCCTACGCGGCGATGTTTGCGGGCATCACCTGGAAGGCGCAGCGCGTCTTCCCGGTCGACTATCAGTGGCGGCGCGTCGGCCTCGCGGTCGGGACCGCGGTCACGCTCACGGCCGTCGGCAAAGTCGTCGACGTGAGCCTCCCGGGCGCAGTGGCGCTCACGCTCGCCTACCCGTTCGTCCTCGCCCTGGTCGGCTTCTACCTGCCGCAGGAGCGCGCGCGGATCGGCGCCTTCGGCAAGCGGCTTCTGCCCGGGCGCGTTTAGCGTTCCGCCGGTGGACTCGGGAGACGCGGCCCAGGTTGCGGCGCTGGTCGGTGCGCTTGGCGCCGCTCTCGTTCTGCTCGGACGGAGTCGCGTCCCGCTCCTGGCAGGGCTGGCGCTGCTTGCCGTTGCCGAAGCGGGCCTCGTCTACGACCTCTCCGACCACGGTCACCGAATCTCGGCGACCCTTGCCGCCCTCGGGGCCGCGGCGCTCGTGCCGATGGCGATTGGAGCGGCATTGTTCGTGCGGTGGCCGGCCGCGGTCACCCCGGTCGTGCTCGCCGCCGCGCCTTTCCGGCCGCCGCTCTCGTTCGGGAGTGAGCATCGGTTCTACATCGGCGTCGCGAGCGCGGGCCAGCTTGGCCGGCTCCTGCCGCTGTACGGCGTCCTCGGCGCGACGGCGTTGGCGCTCGCCTGGAATGCTCTTCGTGGTCGCGAGCTCGCGCGCGTCCCGGCGGTCGTGTCCTTCCCCGCCGTCGCCTTCCTCCTTGTCGCCGCCCTCTCCCTCTTCTGGACGGACGACCTCCCAGCGGGCGAGAACGTCCTCACGTACTTCCTCTTCCCGTTTGCCATCCTCGTCGCAGTAGTCGCTCGAGCCCCGTTCCCGTCCTGGATGACGCGCGTCCTCACGGTGATCGCCGTCGCACTCGCGTTGGTCTTTGCCGCGGCGGGACTGATCCAGGCTGCAACCCACAAGCTCTGGTTCTTCTCGTCGAGCGTCGAAGTCGGGAATGCCTACAGCTCGTTCTTCCGGGTCACCTCTCTGTTCCGCGATCCGAGCCTCTATGGACGGCACGTGGTGCTCGGGATCGCCGTCGTCCTCGTCGCCGTCCTGCTCCGACGCGTACACCCGCTCGTCGCGTTCCCGATCGCCGCCTTCTTCTTCGCCGGTCTTTGGTTTTCCTATTCGCAATCGAGCATGGTTGCGCTCTTCGCGGTCACGATCGCGCTCGCCTGGTTCGCAGGCGACCGGGGGCTGCGAACAGTCGCTGCGGTGACCGTGGTTGCAGTCGTGCTCGGCAGCGCGGTCGCCTTCGCCGCGTCGGTCGGCGACCACTCCGCTCGGAGCATCACGAGCGACCGCTCCCGGCGGGTCGAGCTGACGCTGAAGGTCGTCCGTGACCACCCACTCGCGGGGGTCGGCCTCGGAGCCCAGCCGGTTGCGAGCGCCGCCCGTTCGGAGCAGGGCGGCTCGCCGACGCGATTCGTCTCGCACACCACGCCTCTGACCGTCGCGGCCGAGCTCGGCCTGCTCGGCCTCGCCGCCTACATCGCGCTGCTTGCCGGCGCGGCCGCGCTGATCTGGCGCGTGCGCCGCCGAGACCATGCTTTGGGGCTCGGCCTGGCCGCTGTCCTGCTCGCACTCTTCGTGCATTCGCTCTTCTACAGCGGCTTCTTCGAGGACCCGATCACCTGGGTCGTCCTCGCCGTCGCGTCGAGCTTCTGCCTGAGGGAGGATGCCGCCGAGCCGGCGGCGGTGCGATGACGAATCGGACAATCCGAGAATACGGAGCCTGGACGCTCCTGGCGACCCTGGCCGTGCTCGTCGCGGTGACGATGCCTGAGCTCGGCTCCGGGGCGTGGCCCTTCCAGCCGCCGTCCGTCCACCCGCGTGGGCTGCTCGGGCCGCTGGTGCGCGCGGCCGACCGCGAGTGGGACCTCGGCATCCTGCGCTCGATTGCCGTGCTCGCAGGCCTTGTGGTCGCGCTCGCAGCCGCGGCCACCTGGCGACTGCCTTCCTGGCCCCGATGGGCCGGCATCGGGCTCGCGGCGCTCGTCTGCGCGGCGCTGCTCATCCCGGCAGTCCTGCTGCAAGTTGGGCTGCGCGACGCGACCGAGCCCTGGTACCACACGAACGACTCGACCTACCAGATCGAGCTCGCCGGCGACCTGATCCTCGACGGCGAGAATCCGTATGGGCACGACTACGACGGCTCCGGGCTCGAGCGCTTCTACCCTGCCGCGCACGACCAGCCGGCCGGGTTCCCTCAGGTCGCGCTCCGCCACTTCGCGTACTTCCCGGGGACCGTGTTGACCTCGGCCGCATGGCGTCTCCTGCCCAAGCCCTTCGATGACTATCGCGTCTTCGTCCTCCTCGCGACCCTCGCTCTCCTGCCCGCCGCCCTGCTCTTTTCCGGTCCGCTCCACTGGCGGCTCTCGATCGGCGCCGCCCTGTCCGCCAACCCGCTCCTCGTGCGCGGCGCCTGGTTCGGAACGGCGGACGCGCCGTCGCTCCTCGCGCTAGTGCTCGCGTTCGCGCTCCTGACCCGCGGCCGCTTCGTCTGGGCAGCGGCGAGCCTCGGCACCGCGGTCGCTCTGAAACAGTTCGCACTCGTCGCCGTCCCCTTTTTCGCCGTCATGCTGCTGACCGTGCGGGCTCCACGGCAGGCCTTGCGCCAGGCGGCGGCGGCATTCGCCGGCGTCGTCATCGCCTGCTTCCTGCCCTTCCTCGCCGCCGATCCAGGCGCCCTCTGGAACGACACCGTCTCCTACGGCGCGGGGACCTACCGGATCATCGGCTACGGCCTCTCGGCGATCCTGTTCAACGCCGGTGTGATCGACGACCGCTTCGGCTACTACCCGTTCCTGCCGCTCGCCGTGCTCGTGTGGCTGCCGATCACGGCGTGGCTGCTCTGGAGCCAGCGGCGGGCAGCGAGCCTGTGGTCAGGCGCGGCCGGCTTCTCGATCTCGATGTTCGTGCTCCTTTTCATCAGCCGTGTCTTCCAGAACTCGTACCTCATCTGGCCTTTGACAGGCATCGCGCTCGCGCTTTTGCTCGCCGGAGTCGGGCGCAGCGCGCGCGGGCTTTCGCCTTCTGGACCTTCAGCCAGCGCACCTGCGGAATAAGCGCGTAGACCTTGTTCCGCCCGGCGAGATAGACCCTGAAGCCGTCGGCCACGATCGGCGAGTACTTGCCGTCGTGGAACCGCCAGACGGGTCGTCCGTTGCGCGCATTCAGAGCCCAGGTGCCTCGCGGCCCGACCTTCACCCGCCGCAGGCCACCGACGCCGCAGCGGCCACAGGTCGCGAAGTAGACGAACCCGGCGAGGACGGTTGGCGCACCCGAGATCGTGGACGGGGCGCTGAAACGCCAGCGAACGTCGCCCGTACGCACGTCGAGCGCGACGAAGTAGCCGTCCCAGGTTCCGACGAAGACCGTCTTCCGCCAGACCGCGGCAGCCGTGTACACGTACGTGCCGACCTGTCGTGCCCAGATCAAGTGCCCGCTCCCAGCACCGAAGGCATAGACGGTCCCGTCGGCGTTGCCGATGAAGACACGGCCGTACGCGACGGTCGGTGTCGCATAGAAGTACTCGCGACGCCCGAAGCGGGAGAACGAGGTGGCGTGCCAGCGCATGCGACCGGTACGGGCGTCGACGCCGTAGACGCTCCCGCTGCTCGTCGCGATGTAGACGGTGCCGCTCGCGTAAGCGGGCGCGGCGACGATCTCGTCGTCGGCTTTGAACGTCCAGCGTGTGCGCGGACGGCGCTTACCACGGAGCTTGAGTGCATAGAGCCTGTGATCCCAGGAGCCGAAGTAGAGCGATTGGCCGACGAGCAGCGGCGACGACTCGACGACGCCGACGTTCACGCGCCAGATCTTGTGCCCGCTCCGCGCATTCCAGGCGATCACGAAGCCGCGCGCGCCGGCCTCATGCTTGCGGCACGGGAGGGTGTGCATGAAGGCCTGGTAGACGATCCCGTCGCGAATCGTCGGTGAGGAGGCCGCGCAGTTCGGGAAGCGCTTCGTCCAGACGATCTTCCCCGTACGCCCGTTGACGGCGAAGAACCGGCCCTTCTGCTGGGCGATGTAGACCATTCCGTACGCCACCGAGGGCGGAAACTCGATGTCCTCGCGCGCCTTGACCTGCCAGAGCGCGTGGAAGGGCGGGCGCAGACTCAGCCAGCCGGGAGCGAGGTGCGTGCGCTGCCTGTCGTAGCCGTACGTCGGCCATTGCTCCTCGTACCGCGGCCCCGTGTGCCGCTTCTGCTTCTTCTTCACGTGCGGCCGGATCTTGTCGACGAACTCCTCCGTCGACGAGCCGCGAATCGTTCGCGGGCGCTTCTCGTGCCAAGCCCAACCGCCGAGAGCGGTGCCGACACCGAGCGCCAGCAGGGCGGCCCCCAGCACGGGCCAGCGAAAGATGCCGATGCGGTTGCGGAGGACGCCCCAGGCGATGGCCAGGACGGCTCCGGCAGCGAGCAGGAGCTCCGCGGAGTCGGTGACGGCGCGTTCGAGCGAGGCGGCGAGCAGCAAGACTCGAGGTTAGCTGGGGCGCTCGGCGGACAGACGCTTCAGCGGCGAACGACGACCGTTGCCCGCGCTCGGTGCCCGTTCGCCGTCACGGCAAGGCGATACCGTCCAGCACGCTGCGGCACAGGCAGCGTCAGGGAATGAACCGCCCGTCGGCCGGACACCGTGCCGCCGCGGCCCGCGAGCCGCCAGCGGACGGTCGTCGCGTCGGTGGAGACGCGGACTCGGAGCCTCCGACCACGGGCCACGTAGCGCCGCTGCGAAAGCTGCACGTACCGGATCCGGACCGTGAACTCACGCGTCGAGGGAGTGAGGTTGCCCGCCGGATCCTGGGCGGCGAGAGCGAGCCGATGCTCGCCCGGGCTCAGCACCACGCCGCCCCGTCGCCCATACCACTGGATCTTCCCCTTGGGCTGATGCCGGTAGCTCGGCCCCTTCAGCCGCCCGTCCACGTAGAGGATCGCATAGGCCGGCTCACTCAGGCGGTAGCGCAGATCGACGTGATCGGCGCGTCCGTCCCCGTCGGGCGAGAAGGCCTGAGGCCGGACCGAGACGTCCTCGATCACGGGCGGCGTGGCATCGACGCGGATCTCGTCGGGGAACTCGAAGGTCCGGTCCTCGTCCACGAGCCTCAGCTCCGCCTTGTAGAGACCGTCGGCGACGACGCGCCCTGAATCATCGCGGCCGTCCCACGCGAACTGCTGAAAACTGGCGGGGAAAACTCCGGAGCCGACGCCCTGCCGGATCACGTTCCCGCCGGAGTCGGCGATGTCGAGCCTGATGTTCTGCTCGCGCCGGAGCCGGAAGCCGATCCTCGCCTCGTGGGCGTTCGGCCCGCACGCTGTGCAGACCGGTGAAACCAGGTGGTCGATGTCCACATTGATGACCGGGCTCTCCTCGAGCTTCAGCCGTTCGCTGACCGCAAAGGCCGTGGCGGTCGCCGCCAGCAGGCAGACGACGAGCACGGTGGGCGCAAGCCTCTTCACCGACGCTGATCTTAGAGAGGGACAGGCGGAAGAAAGACGGCCACGCCGCCGCGCCCGTCTTTAACATGGGCTCATGAAGCGCCTCGTCGTGCTCGGACTCGGCTGCCTCACATTGTTCGCGGCCGCGCCGGACCGGGCAGAGGCCCGGGAGTGCGGGCTGCCTGCGCATTCGCCCGTCTGGGTGGATTTCGCAGACGGCTCCGTGCCGTATTGGACGACGTTCGCCCGACCTGGGGTCGTCGCCGCCGCGGCGAACTTCATCTATCCGGCGCAGCTCCGAGCGCTCGGCGCGAAGACCGTCTTCTGGGAGATGAACCTGAAACAGCGAATCGGGACGCCGACGAACCCGATGGACCCAGCAGTGGTCGAGGACTGGGCCAACCGTGTCTTCTATCGCGCCGTCGCCTCGTCAGCCTGCGCGACCCCCTGGATCGCACTCAACGAGATGTTCGGATCGAACGTCGCGACTCCGTGGTCGCCTACGACAACCCAGTACCGGCAGAACGTCATCATCTTCGTTCGCCGCCTGAAAGCGCTCGGCGCGCACCCCTTCCTCCTGCTCTCGACCCGGCCGTTCACCGACGGGGAAGCAGGCGACTGGTGGCGAGAGGCCGCGCTCTACACCAGCTTCGTCCGCGAGGTGTACTTCCCGGCGCCACAGATTCACTCCCGGGGGCCGATCCTCGGTTCGCGGATGCTTCGAAACTCCTTTCGCGAGGGCGTTACCGACTTGACGTCGATCGGGATCCCGCCGACGAAGATCGGTCTCATCCTGGGCTTTCACACGAACCCCGGCCAGGGTGGCCGCGAGGGGTTGAAGCCGGCCAGTGCGTGGTTCAACCATGTCAAGCTCCAGGTTCTCGCCGTCAAGCAGGTGCGCCGTGAGCTTCCGTTCGAGACGATCTGGTCCTGGGGTTGGGGCGAATGGGCGGCTGCTGATCGCGACCCCGACAAGCCGGCCGCCGCATGCGTCTATCTCTGGACGCGCGATCAGAGTCTCTGCGGAGGGCCCGGCATGGCCGGTCCGGGCTTCGATCGTTCCCTGAAGGTCGGCCAGCTCATCTTCCCGGGCGGCGTCCAATGCACGACGCGTTCGGGGCGGATCCGGACCGGGCAGCTCTCGAGCCTCACTGGAGTGACCCGCGACCGTGAGATCGCCTACACGTCGCTCTTCGGCCGGCTCGTCCTCAAGGCGGAGGTCGCCGTCAAGCCAAAGGAGCTCCGCGCGGCGGAACGCGCGATCATCGCCTATCGCTTCGGCGGCAGCCGCGCTGCCTACCGCGGCGCGCTGGCGCGTGCGGGAGCGACGCCTGCGATCGCGCGCGGCATCATCGCGGACGAGCTTCGCCAGGCGCGAGTCGAGCGACGCTTCCGTGTCTCGCGGCCATCGAGCACGGAGATCGCCAACTACCACAGCACCTATTCGGACACCTCCGCGCGACTCGTCGAGGCGAGGCCCGCGCCCTCGTGGCTCGGTCACAGGACGCGGGGAGTAGCCATCCAGGGCATGGCCCCGGCAGCCGTGTTCAGGATCGCAAGGGGCCCCTTCGTCAAACTCAAGACACGCGAGGGCACGCTACGTGTGCGGGCGCTGAGCCCGGCGGCTCCCCTCGGCGCCTTCTCCCTGAGCAGAGCAAGCGCGTCGATCCGGGCGGCGCTCGTCCGCCATGCTCAGGACGAGGTCTTCGACAACTGGCTCATGCGCCGCGAGACGAGCGCGCTCGGGTTCACGACTTGCCGCCGCGACTGGCTGCCCGCGGTCGGCACGCTCGAGCTAACAAGCCAGCTCCCCTTCCTGGAACTGGCCTCCTAGGACTGAAAGATCTTTTCGCGCCGGGGCCGCACGAAGATTTTGCCGCCGGGCGCGAGCTCGAGCTGCTCAGCTTCCTCGCGCGTGACCTGAGCCCAGCAGTCGCGCCCATCCTCGAGCTGGAGCTCGACGCGCACCTCGAAGCCGAGATGGATGATGCGCTCCACCTTCCCGGCCGTCGTCTCGCCGTTCGGCTCGATCCTCAGCTCGAGGTCGTGCGGCCGCACGAACGACTCGCCGAACCGGTTCACCGGACCGACGAAGCTCATCACGAACTCGTTCGCCGGCTCTTCGTAGAGCTCGCGCGGGCCTCCGACCTGCTCGACGCGGCCGTGGTTCATGAGCACGATCTGGTCGGCGATCTCCATCGCCTCCTCCTGATCGTGCGTGACGAAGATCGTCGTCACGTGCATCTCGTCGTGGAGGCGGCGGAGCCAGCCGCGCAGCTCCTTCCGCACCCTGGCGTCGAGTGCGCCGAAGGGCTCGTCGAGCAGGAGCACCTTGGGCTCGACCGCGAGCGCCCGCGCAAGCGCCATGCGCTGCCGCTGGCCGCCCGAGAGCTGGGCGGGATAGTGGTCTGACCAGCCGGCGAGCTGGACGAGCTCGAGCAGCTCGTCGACGCGGCGGCGGATCTCGTCTCGCGGCCGCTTCCGCACCTTCAGCCCGAAGGACACGTTCTCCCGAACGGTCATGTGCTTGAAGGCCGCGTAGTGCTGGAAGACGAAACCGACGCCACGTTTCTGCGCAGCGTGCCCCGAGACGTCGATGCCGTCGAGCTCGACGGTTCCCGTCTCAGGGCGTTCGAGCCCGGCGATCACGCGGAGCAGCGTCGACTTCCCGCTGCCGCTCGGTCCGAGGAGCGCCGTCAGCGAGCCGGCCGCAACCTCGATCGAGACGTCGTCGAGCGCGGTGAACGAGCCGAACCGCTTCGTGAGATCACGTCCGACGATCGCCATCAGCGAATTTCCTCCTTCGGCTTGAAGAGGCTCATTGCGAGCAGGGTCGAGATCGCGAGCAGAGCGAGGACGACCGACGCGGCGTAGGCGCCCACGTAGTCGAACGACTGGTAGCTCTCCTCGACATGGAGGGTCATCGTCTCCGTCTTGCCGACGACGTGGCCGGAGACGACGCTGACGGCCCCGAACTCACCGAGCGCACGCGCCGTCGTCAGCACGACGCCATAGCCGACCGCCCAGCGAATCGCGGGCAAGGTGACACGACGGAAGGTCTGAAAGCCCGAGGCGCCGAGCGTCGCCGCCGCTTGTTCCTGCTCGGTGCCGATCTCGTGCAGCACCGGAACAACCTCCCGGACGACGAAGGGGAGCGAGACGAAGATCGTGACCAGGATCATTCCCGGCAGCGCGAAGACGATCTGAACGCCGTGCTCCGTGAGCCAGCTTCCGAACCAGCCGTTGCGGCCGTAGAGGAGCAGGAAGGCGAGCCCGACGACGACCGGCGAGAGCGCGAGCGGCAGGTCGACGAGAGCGTTCAAGATCCCCTTGCCGGGAAAGCGGCGACGGACGATCGCGAGCGCGCAGATGACGCCGAAGATCGTGTTCGCGGGCACGGCGATGGCGGCGATCGTGATCGTGACCACAAAGGCATGCTTCGCCGCCGGAGTCGTGACCGCATCCCAGGCCGGGCCCACGCCATGCTCGAAGGTCCGCCAGAAGACCAGCCCGACCGGGGCAGCAAGCAGCACTCCCAGGTACGAGAGCCCGAGGGCGCGTAGGACCCACCTATGCACGGTCATGCCTCGTCGTCAAGCGCCGCAGGGCGCCGATCGCGAGCAGCACCGCGAACGAGATGAACAGGATCACGACGGAGACGGCCGCTGCCCCCGGTGCGTCGCCGCTCTCGATCTGGCCGAAGATGAAGACCGATGCGACTTCGGTCTTGAAGGGCAGGTTCCCGGAGATGAGCACTACCGCGCCGAACTCACCGATCGCGCGGGCGAAGGCGAGCGCGACTCCCGAGAGAATGGCCGGGAACACGTTCGGAAAGACGATGTGGCGGAACGTGAGCAGGGGGCCTGCGCCCAGCGACGCTGCCGCCTCCTCCATGTCCCGGTCGAGCTCGAGCAGGACGGGCTGGACGGTGCGGATCACGAAGGGCAGCGTGACGAAGAGCAGTGCGAGGAAGACCGCGGTCCGCGAGAACGCGACGTTGACGCCGACCGGACCGTTAGGCCCGTAGAGGGCGAGCAGCGTCAGGCCGGCCACAATGGTCGGCAGCGCGAACGGGAGGTCGATGATGGCGTTGACAACCCCCTGTCCGGGGAAGCGGTCGCGCACGAGGATCCAGGCGACGACCGTGCCCATGACGGCGTTGACGAGGCAGACGACGGCCGAGACGGCGAGTGTCAGCTTGAGCGCCGACACGGCCTGGGGGTCCGAGACGGCCTCCCAGAAGCCGGACCGCCCCGCCTTCCCCGCGTGCCAGACCAGGGCGGCGAGCGGCAGCAGGACGATCAGGCTCAGATAGGCGGTCGCAAGGCCCATGCCGAGCCCGGCCCCGGCGTTGCCGAGTGCCGGGGCCCGCGGCAGGCTTTCTGCCCGAACAGACAGGGGTCAGCCGCCTTTCCGCTTCTGGATCTTGGTGACGATGCCGGTGCGCGGATCGAAGAAGCGCTTGTCGACGTTCGCCCACCCACCGAGGTACTTGATTGTGAACTGCCGGGGCGGTACGGGGAAGCCGAACTGCTTCGCCGCGCTACGGAGAACCGGCCGGTACCCGTTCTCCCCGAAGATCAGCTGGGCCGGCTTCGTGCGCAGGTAGCTGATGAAGGCGCGCGCCGTCGTCCGGTTGCCGCTCCGCTTGACGACCGCGATCGGGTTCTCGATCGAGATCGTCGCCTTGGGAATGACGAAGTCGAGTGCCTGGTTGTGCTTCTGAGCGAAGAGGGCCTCGTTCTCGTACGCGAGCAGCACGTCTCCGCGGCCGGCGAGGAAGGTCTGGAGCGCCTCACGGGCGCTCTTGTCCTGCGAAACGACGTGGTCGTACAGCTTTTCGAGGTACCTGACCGATCGCTGGCGCGAGAGGCCGAGCTTGCGCTGGGCGCCGTAGGCGGCCATGACGTTCCACTTCGCGCCCCCGGAGGTCTGGACGTTCGGGGTGACCACGTCGATGCCCGGCTTGATCAGGTCGGCCCAGCTGCGGATTTTCTCGGGATTCCCCTTGCGCACCGCGAAGACGACGACCGAGCGCGTGACCATCCCGCCGAAGCGATCCTGCTTCCATGTCTTCGCCACGAGGCCGGCCTTCACGAGCGAGGTCATGTCGAGCTCGAGGGAGAAGGCGACGACATCCGCCTTGAGGCCGGCGATCACGGCCCGGGCCTGCTCCCCAGATGCGCCGTAGGACTGCTCGAACGACGTGCCGCGCCCCGCAGTTGTGTCCTTGAAGTCGTCGATCAGCTTCCCGTACGCCTCGCGCGGCGTCGAGTACGCCACGAGCCGAAGCGTGCCGCCGTCGGCACGGGCGGATACTTCACCCGACGTCAGCGCTGCCGCGACCGCAGCGAAGGCGAGAACCAAAAAGACTCCGGCGAGAACGGTGAACCGCATTCGACGAGTACCCCCTTCGTGCTTTGCTGACAATACCGATAATCTCTGTAATCTCTGTAAGGTTTCTAGATAAGTAACTGTAAGTAGGGTTTTCGCGCTCGTCAACCCCGAACCGGAGACAATCTGGGCATGTGGGTCTCCAAGCGAACGGACTACGCAACGCGAGCGCTTCTGGCGCTCACCCTTGACGGCGGCAGCCCGATGAAGCTCGAGGAACTGGCTCGCCGCACAGGCGCTCCGCAGTCCGTCCTGGAGCAGGTCATGCCCACCATGCGCTCGGCCGGGATCGTGCGCTCCGAACGAGGGCCCGCGGGCGGCTACCGGCTGAACAAGGAGCCCGAGGAGATCACCCTGGAACGCGTCGTGCGCCTCTTCCAGGGGCAGCTCGCGCCGATCGGGTATGCGACGCGAAGGCATCCGGACAGCTGCCCCAGGTTCGTCGCCGATTCGCTGCGCGGGGTGTGGGGGGACGTCCGGGACGCGACGATCGAGATCCTCGAGCGCACGACCTTCGCCGATCTGGCGAAGCGGGCCGGCGGGCGCTGGAAAGAACGCTCGTCGGACGTCGTGGGCTAAGTCTCCTACAGCGGGCTGTCGAGCGGGCGCGCATTCAGCCGCCGCAGCTCGGCCATCAGGGCCAGTAGCCCACCCGCGACGAGCAAGACGGGCACGATCAGCTGGTAGCCGGGCACCTCCAGCAGCCTGACGCCGCTGGCCGTGAGAACGGAGGCGAGCCCGATGCGAAGCGCCCCGTCAGGCAAGCGAACGGTCAGCTGGCTGGCGACGAGCACTCCCGGGATCGAGCCGAGCAGCAGCCACGCCATCGCGCCCAGGTCGACGTTCCCGTGCAGCAAATGGCTCACGCCTGCGACCCACAGCAGCGCCGCCGCATGGAAGATGTCCGTCCCGACGATCTTCGCGGCCGTGAGCGGGAAGACGAGGAGCATGACGAGCGCGAAGAAGGTGCCGCTGCCGACCGACGTCAAGCCGACGATGAAGCCGCCGCTCGCGCCGAGGGCGACACAGACTGCCCGGTCACGGTTCTCGAGCAGAAACGGGGCGTTCGAGGGCTGCACGCCGCGCTTCACGAACGTCTTGGCGAGAAACCCGAGCCCGCCGAGCACGAGCGCACCGCCGATCACCTTCGCCGAGGCCGACTCGGCTCCATTCCCGTACCGGTGCTCGAGCCAGTCCGCGACCTCGACGCCGAGGAGCGACATCGGCGCCGAGCCCAGGAACATCCAGAAGGTGATCCTCGCGTGCACGGTCCCGAGCCGCCGGTGCCGGAAGGCGCCGAAGGACTTGAAGACCGCGCCGTGGAGGATGTCCGTGCCGACGGCGAGGGTCGGCTTGAAGCCGAAGGCCAGGATCAGGATCGGCGTCATCAGCGACCCGCCGCCCATCCCCGTCAGGCCGACGAGCATCCCGATCAGAAGGCCCGTGACCGAGAGCTGCCAGGTCACGCGCTACCGGTAGGCCTCGATCAGCACCTCCGCGACCTCGGGGCGCGAGAACTCGACCGGGGGCAGCTCGCCGGCCGCGAGCAGCTGCCGCACCTTCGTGCCAGAGAGGAAGACGTGGTCATCGCCTCCGTGCGGGCAGGTCTTCGGCGTCGCCATCGAGCCGCAGACGCGGCACCAGAAGGCGTGCTCGAAGAACATCGGCTCGATGCCGAGCTCGTGGGGCTCGAAGTCGTCGAAGATCAGCTGGGCGTCGTACGCGCCGTAGTAGTCGCCGACCCCTGCGTGGTCCCGGCCGACGATGAAGTGCGAGCAGCCGAAGTTCTTGCGGCAGATCGCGTGCCAGATCGCCTCGCGCGGCCCCGCGTAGCGCATCGCGGCCGGGAAGGCCGAGACGACGACGCGGTCCGGCGGGTAGTACTTCTCGACCAGTACTCGGTAGCACTCGACGCGGGTCGCCGCCGGAACATCGTCTGATTTCGTCTCGCCGACGAGCGGGTGGATGAGGAGGCCGTCGACGGTCTCGAGTGCACCCTTCGTCAGATACTCGTGCGCGCGGTGGATCGGGTTCCTGGTCTGGAAGCCGACGACGCGCCGCCAGCCGCGGTCCGCGAACGTCTTTCGCGTCTCGGCCGGGTCGCGCGCGAGCTCGGGGAAGGGCGGCTCGGGCCGGTCGAAGACGGTGACGCGCCCGGCGAGATAGAGATCCTCCTGGCGGTAGAGGCGCGCGACGCCCGGATGCTCCTGGTCGGTCGTCCTGAAGCAACGCTCTGCTTCGTGCTCGCGGTCGTACTCGAAGATCTCCTGGACGTCGAGGACGGCCAGGGCACGGCCGTCGGCATCCGCGAGCACGACCCGGTCGCCCGCAGGCGGCGCTGCAACCGCGAGGCAAACGGGCAGCGCCCAGGGCAATCCGCTCGCGAGCCGCATCTCGTCGACGACGCGTTCGTAGTCCTCCTGGCCCATGAAGCCCTCGAGCGGCGAGAGCGCCCCCGAGGCGAGCATGTCGAGGTCGGAGACCTCGCGCGAGGTGAGGGTGATCGTCTCGAGCTTCTCGAGGTCGCTCGGCCTTTCGCCGGTCCGATCGACGAGCGTCCCCCCATGCGGCTCGATCAGGCCTGTCCCGGTGCCAGGCACCGTGAGGTCGCTCATGCGGACACCTCTTCTTCGACCAGGCCCAGCTCGGCCAGCTTGCCGACGATCAGCGCGGCGCTCTCCTCGGGCATCAGCGCCTCCGTGTCGACACGCAACTCCGGATTTTCGGGGGGCTCGTACGGATCGGAGACGCCGGTGAACTCCGTGATCTCGCCCGCGAACGCCTTCGCGTAGAGGCCCTTCACGTCGCGCTCGGAGCAGGTCTCGACCGAGGCATCGACGTGCACCTCGACAAAGGGGCCGAACTCCTCCACCATTTCGCGCGCCCTCTGGCGAGTCTCGGCGTATGGCGAGATCGCGGAGACGATGACAAGCGCCCCGTGCCGCGTCAGTCGCGACGCGACCCAGCCGACGCGCTCGATGTTCGTGTCGCGGTCCTCCTTCGAGAAGCCGAGGCCCTTCGAGAGATGCTGGCGGACGGCATCGCCGTCGAGGAACTCGACAAGCCGCCCGCGGCGCTCGAGCTCGGGTCCGACGAGCTCGGCGATCGTCGTCTTGCCGGCTCCGGACAGGCCCGTAAACCAGAGCGTAAAGCCCGAATGGGATTGGAGCTCTTGTCCGCGAAGCGGACCGGTGGAAGGGGTCTGGGGAAACCGGGAGGTTCCCCCAGCGCCCCAAGAGTCGTCAGGCATGTGCCTCCTTCGCTAGTGGCGTCTCCTCATGGATCCCGCACTCGAGCTTGTCCGAGCCGGCCCAGCGCCCTGCACGCTCCTCCTCGTCGGCCGCGATCGGCCTCGTGCAGGGAATGCAGCCGATCGACCGGTAGCCGGCCTCGTGCAGCGGGTTGTACGGAATCTCGTTGACCTTGATGTAGGCCCAGACCCGCTTCTCGTCCCAGTCGGCGAGCGGGTGAACCTTCCAGACGCCGTACCGCTCCGACCACTGGAGCTTCGGCGTGCCCTCGCGGCTCGGGGACTGGTCGCGGCGGATGCCCGAGATCCACGCGTCGTACGGCTCGAGCGCCGCCAAGAGCGGCTCGACTTTGCGGATGTGGCAGCAGCGGTCGGGATCGCGCTCCCAGAGGTTCGGGCCCTCCCGCCGGTGCTGCTCCGCGACCGTGAGCAACGGCGTCGAGACGAGCTGCAAGCCGTAGCGCTCCACGAGGCGGTCCCGCGTCTCGTACGTCTCGCGGAAGAAGAGCTGGGTGTCGAGCTCGATCACCGGTAGGTCGAGCCCGAGCTCCGAGACCATGTGCACGAGCACGGACGACTGCTTCTGCCATGAGCACGTCAGGCAGAGCTTGTCCCCGTATTCGTCGTAGACCCAGCGGAGCAGGTCTTCGGCGGACATCGCCTCGAGATCGAGGTCAGGAAGTGCGGGCGCGGTCTTCAGCGAGCAACACCTCCTCGATCGTGTCGGAGCGGAGGCCGAGCCGCAGCGTCTCGAGCGGGATGACCTCGTCTGGCGGGATGTTGCCGAGGTTGACCTCAGGCCCGAAGTGCTTGATGAACCAGGCCTGAGACCCCTTCGTCGGCGCCTCGAAGACGAGATCGGCGACGTCGATGTCGTGCGCGAGCTCGTCGACGAGGCCGGTCCGCAGCTCGCCGGTGGGACGGAACATCCCGGCCGTGCCGCCCTCTCGCGCCTCGGTGATCACCTTCCAGGCCCCCGCTTCCAGCTCCTCTTTGATCCACTGCACCCAGAGGTAGGGGGCGAAGTTGACCTCCGGGTCCTTCGAGCCGACCTCGGACAGCACTGTGAAGTCACGGGCGAGCTCCAAGATGAGCTCGAGCTTGCGCTCTCGTGGGATCTCGATCGCGCCATCGGAGATCTCGACGTGCTCGAAGCCGTGTTCCCTGAGCCACTGCTTGTACTCGTCGACCTTTCCTCGGGCGACCACGGCCTCGAAGAACGTACCGCCGACGACCACGGGCTTCCCCGCGGCGCGGTAGACCTCGAGCTTGCGGGCGAGGTTGGGCGTTACATAGGACGTCCCCCAGCCGAGCTTGACGATGTCGACGTACGCCCCGGCCGTCTCGAGGAAGTCCTCGGCGGCGCGTGGGCCGAGGCCCTTGTCCAGCACGTGCGTCAGCCCGCCGTCGCGCGGCGGGAGGTTCAGGAACTCAGAGTTTGGCAACGATCTCCTCCAGCTTCTTGGTCGCTTCCGTTTGGACGTCGTGGTACATCGAGTTTCCGTGTGAGTCGATCCCGACCCACAGCGGCCCGAAGTCCTTGACGCGGAACTTCCAGAGGCACTCCGGCATCAGCTCCTCCCAGTAGACGGCCTCGATTTCCTCGATCTGGGTCGTCTCGAGGGCAGCCGCGCCGCCAACGAGCGCGAAGTAGACCATCCCGTGCTTGGCCATCGGCTCGATCGCCTCGTCCGGCAGTCCGCCCTTGCCGGCGATCGCGCGCACGCCGTGGTCGCGCCCGAGCGGCTCGGTAAACCGCACCATGCGCGCGCTCGTCGTCGTCCCGACGGACATCGGCTCGTACTTGCCCGGGCCGAGCTTGCGCACTCCGGGCGCGGTGTGGAGCAGGAACGCGCCGGAGAGGTCGAGGGGAGGCTCGACGCCCTCGTCGAAGATCCTGATGTGCGAGCGGTCGCGGATCCCAATGATGTGGCCGTCGACGGTCACGAGGTCGCCCGCGCGCAGCTTGCGGATCTCCTCCTCGGTCGTCGGGAATGTCAGCTTGTGCTCAGCCATGACCCCTTCACCCCTGTCCAGGGCCTGGCCCTGGACAGGTCTGTTTTTTGGACGGCGGTGTGGACAGGAAGCCGACACTAGAACTCGCGATCGAAGTCGACCTGGCCGTCTGAGGAGACATGGGCGCTCGCTCGCCGCGCGGCCCAGCACTGATAGTTGACGGCGACCGGGTTGAGGGTCATGTGCGTGTCGGCGTGCTCGACGTGGCACGAGAGGACGGTCACGTCGCCGCCGAGGCCCATCGGGCCGATCCCGGTCTGGTTCAGCAGCTCGTAGAGCTCCTCCTCCAGCTTCGCCACGTGCGGGTCGGAATTGCGCGTCCCCACGGGCCGAGCGATCGCCTCCTTGGCGAGGTACATCGCGTAGTCGGCCGAGCCGCCGATCCCGACGCCGACGATTCCGGGCGGGCACGGCTTCCCGCCCGCGCCGACAATCGACTCGAGGACGAACTGCTTGATCCCCTTCACCCCGTCGGCGGGGACGCACATCTTCAGGAAGCTCATGTTCTCCGAGCCCGAGCCCTTCGGGATGCACTTGACGTCGAGCCCGTCCCAGTCGGGCACGAACTCCCAGTGCACGATCGGCAGCCGGTGCCCTGTGTTCGGGCCGGTGTTCTCTCGCGTGATCGTGTGCACAGCGTTGGAGCGCAGTGGGTGCTCGAGCGTCGCGCGCTCGGTGCCCGCCTTCAGCGCCTCGTAAATCCTGCTCGGATGCAGGGGAAAATGCTCCCCGACCCGGCACGTGTAGACCGCGATCCCGGTGTCCTGGCAGACGATGTTGTCCTGCTCCTCGGCGACCTGGACGTTCTTGACGATCGTCTCCAGCACGCGCCGC
>Ga0307302_10000438_pt1 | contig 18619 bp, 20 predicted proteins | sample ER_DNA_183_FD_194490 | JGI IMG/M metagenome (GOLD analysis project Ga0307302, IMG submission 194490) | Bulk soil microbial communities from the East River watershed near Crested Butte, Colorado, United States - ER_DNA_183 | ecosystem: Environmental > Terrestrial > Soil > Floodplain | place...
GCCCCCGCCCCCCACGACGTGGGGGCCGTGCTCGACGCCGCGAGGTCCTTCGAAGGGTAAGAGCCGCGAGGTCGTGTCGAGCCGGCCGCTTACGCGGCCGGCTCCGGTAGAAGGTCCTCGTCGTCCCTGCCGACGTCGAGCACCGTCACGACGGCGTCGCGCTCTCGGTCGGCCTTCGGCGGGGTCCAGCTGGGATCGCGATCGGTGATGCCGAACAGCTCCCACTGACGCATGACGTACGGCCTCCTCGCACCATGGAACCCAAGAGGCATCGGCATCCGATGTGCCTGCGGGTATCGGTCCTCCGGTCCGTTCTCCGGCCGAACGGCGCAGCCGAACGGGGTAGGCTCGCGGGCCGATGGCGACGACCCCGCAGGGCGACCGACCGGACGGGGAGCTCGAACGCTCGGACGCATACCGGACGTTCGTCGCCGGCTCCCGCGCTCGCTTCGGCGATGAGGCGGACGCGTGGCTCGATGCCCTCCCGGGCCTCCTGCGTGACGTTCGCGATCGGTGGTCCCTGCGGCTCGGGCAACCCGCCACGTCGGACGGCACGCGCTTGCGGGTCGACGTTGCGCGGGCCGGCGAGCCCGCCTCGCTCGAGGTGACCTACCCGGACGGGTGGTGGGCCGAGACGACCCATGCGTTGGCGTCGTGGAAGGGCGAGGCGACCCTACGCCTGCTGGAGCACGATCCCCGTGGTGCGCGTCTCCTCGAGCGCCACGAGCCCGGCACCGCGCTCCGAGCGGAGCCCGACGAGCGCGTCTCCCTTCGGGAGGCAACGGATGTCTGCGATCGTCTCTGGATCCCGGATCCGGGCGGGATCACGCCGGTGGCCACCGAGGTCCGGGCGTGGGCCTCCACCTTGGAGGCGCGCCACATCAGGGTTGGGCGGCCGTTCGAGCGCGAGCTCGTGCGTAGCGCCGTGGATCTGTTCGGCACCCTCGGACCGACCCAGGGAGAGCGGGTGCTGCTGCACGGGGACCTCCACCTCCACTCCCTCGTGCTCGCCAACGGCAGACGCGTCGCGCTGGACCCACAGCCGCTCGTCGGAGAACCGGCCTTCGACGCGGCATCGCTCCTGCGGGACGCCCCGGAGGAGCTGATCGTGGACGTCGACGGCGGACGGAAGCGGGTGCGGCTTCGGTTCGAGGTCTTGACCGAACAGCTGCGATGCAACCCCGGTCGGGTGCGGGGATGGGCGTTCGCGACCTCGATCGATCACGCGGTGTGGTGCTGCGAGCAAGGTGACCAGGCGCTCGGAGCCACCGTCGTCGAGGTGGCCCGCATGATCCGCGCGCTCGACGTCTGACGCGACTCCCTCGCGGCGGCCGTAACACCGCGCGGAGTGCGGCACACTGTAGGGGCACGCAAGCGGAAGATCGAATGGAGGTTCCCGTGTCGACCGAAACCGCGACCTTCGGCGCCGGCTGTTTCTGGGGCGTCGAGTGGGTATTCAACCGTGTCCCCGGGGTGCTCCAGGTGGTATCCGGCTACAGCGGAGGCACCGTGGAGAACCCGACCTACCGTCAGGTATGCACCGGGAGAACCGGCCACGCCGAGGTGATCCAGCTGGTCTTCGATCCCGACGTGGTCACGTACGATCAGCTCCTGGAGGTGTTCTGGGCGATGCACGACCCGACCCAGATGGATCGACAGGGCCCGGACGTCGGGACCCAGTACCGCAGCGTGATCTTCGCGCACTCGCCCGAGCAGCGGGCCGCGGCGGAGCGCTCCAAGACCGAGGCGCAGGTGCGGTTCGATCGGCCGATCGCGACCGAGATCGCCGACTTCGACGCGTTCTTCCCCGCCGAGGACTACCACCAGCACTACTACGAGCGGAGCGGGCACGAGCCCTACTGTCACGTGCTCCCCGCCGGGCTCCTCGAGGAGCTCGGCTTGGTCGGTCAGCCGCGGTAGCCGACCACCTTGTGCGAGCTGTCGCACAGGGGTTGGCATCCGGACTCGCCACAGCGGCAGAGCGAGACCCGGTCGCGCGGAGGCAACTCCCGATCGCCGTACGTGATGGCGGCGTTGCCGGCGACCCGGACGGGCCCGTTCGGCTTCAGCGCGAGCGCCGGAGGTCCGTCCGGGTCGGGCACGTCCCACCGGTAGGGCGCCGGATCGGGCCCCGATGCGGGCTGCTCGTCGAAGCATCCATACGGCTCGCCCCGGTCGCACAACGGCATCCGCGAGGACCGAGCGCAACGGCAGATCGCGTACGCGTCCGACGACATCGCGACCCGCTCGACCCGCCAGGCATCACCGGCGTGTTCGAGGCGGCCGAGCGGCAGGCCGTCGACCACCATCGGACCGCCCCGAACGATCGTGATCCTGGGTTCGCGCATCCGGCGAACGGTAGCAGGGCCACGTCGGTCCACGATCGGTGGACCGACTAGGCTGCCGGCCATGTTCGCGTGCGGACGATGCGGACGGAGCAACGATGACGACGCTCGCTTCTGCCAGGCCTGTGGGGCCCCACTCCGGACGGAGACGCCGCAACAAGAGCGCAAGCTGATCTCGGTGCTGTTCGTCGACATCGTCGGATCGACCGCGCGCGCCGATCACGAAGACCCGGAGGACGTTCGCGATCGATTGGCCTTGTTCTACGACACGTTCCGCATCCAGACCGAACGGTTCGGCGGGACGGTCGAGAAGTTCATCGGCGACGCGGGCGTGGCCGTCTTCGGGGCACCGCTCGCGCACGGCGACGATGCGGAGCGAGCGGTCCGGTGCGGGCTCGCGACCGTGGCGGCCGTCGCCGAGCTCGACGATGCGCGACCGGGGCTCGATCTGCGGATCCGAGGGGCCGTCTGCACCGGGGAGGCCGTCGTGTCGCTCGGGACCGAACACGAACGCGGCGAAGCGCTCGCGACCGGCGATGTCTTGAACACCGCCGCGCGCCTGCAGAGCGCGGCCGAGCCCGGCACGCTCCTCGTCGGCGAGGAGACCTACCGAGCCACGCGACGCAGCATCCGCTACACGCCCATCGACCCGGTCGCCGCGCGCGGCAAGAGCGAACCGGTGTCCGCGTGGGTCGCGGTCGGCCAGGGAGGCGAGGAGCGCCGCGGCGTCGGTCCGTTCGTGGGCAGGGACCGGGAGCTCGACATCCTCACGACCGTGTGGGCCAGCGCCGTGAGCCACGACCGCCCGCAACTCGTCACGGTCCTCGGGCCGCCGGGGATCGGGAAGTCGCGGCTCCTGCAGGAGTTCCTCGACCGCGTCGAGACGAACGGCGGCCGAGCGATCGCGGGCCGATCGCTCCCGTACGAGGAGCAGACCGGCTATCGGACGTCGGCCGAGCAGCTGAAACGGGCCGGTGGCATCCTCGAGACCGATCCACCCGAGGTGGCTCGGGCCAAGCTGATGAGCCTCCTATCGCAGCTCCTCACCGAGCGCGAGGCCGCGGAGATCGGCCGATACCTGTCGCTGCTCCTGGGACTCGGACTGGACGAGCCGTCCGAGGACCGAACACCGCTCTTCTTCGCCGTCCGTCGGTTCGTCGAGGGACTCGGGCTCCAGCGGCCCACCGTCCTGGTGTTCGAGGACCTCCATTGGGCCGAGACCAGCCAGCTCGACCTGCTCGAATACCTCAGCACCCACGTCCGCGATGTGCCCGTCGCCTTCGTTGCCCTCGCGCGACCCGAGCTGCTCGACGCGCGGCCGACATGGGGCGGCGGGCTCCGCGCGCAGACCACCGTCCCGTTGGAGCCGCTCGAGGCCGCGGACGCCGCCGCCGTGGCCGCGACGGCGCTCGGGACATCCCCGGAGCGCGCGGCCACGATCCAACGGCTGGTCGAGGTCGCGGGCGGGAACCCGCTCTTCGTCGAGGAGCTCGCCGCGTCCGTCGCGGAAGGCGCACACGATCCCGATGCGCTGCCGAGCACGGTCCGCGAAGCGATCGCGTCGAGGATCGACATCCTGCCGGCGGCGGAGCGGGCGGTCCTGCTCGATGCCTCCGTGATCGGGAAGACCTTCTGGCGGGGCGTGTTGAGCTCGATGACGGAGCCCGAGGCCCTCGATGACTCGCTCGATGCCCTCGAGGCGCGCGACCTGATCCGGCACGAGCCGGGGAGCCGGGTCGAAGGCGACCGCGAGTTCAGCTTCAAGCACGTCTTGATCCGTGAGGTCGCGTACGGAACGCTGCCGCGGGCCGTCCGGCGGGAGCGACACGCGGCCGTTGCGTCGTACCTCGAGCGAACCCTCGGCGACAACGTGCGCGACATCGCGTGGTTCCTCGCGCATCAATGGCGGGAGGCCGGCGAACCTGGGCGCGCGGCCACCTACCTGGCCATCGCCGCGGAGCGCGCCAGGTCGTCGTTCGCGAAGGACGAAGCGCTGGCGCTGTACGACGAAGCCATCGAGCTGGCGGACGATGCGGCCGCCGGCGCACGGTTCCGTCTCGACCGCGCCCTCAGCCTGATCGAGCTGGCTGATTTCGAAGCGGGGGCGGCCGAGCTCGACGAGTTGACCCCCGGCCTCGACGGTCCCGATCTGATCGACGCGCTCCTCGGCCGGGCTCGCGCGAGCATCTGGCTCGAGCAGGCCGACGAGGGGTTCGCGGCCGCCGATCGAGCTCGCGACCTGGCCGAAGCCGCGGGCGATGACGAACGGATCGCCCCGGCGATCGGCTACCTCACCGGCATGCACACGCTCCGCGGCGAGATCGACGAGTCGATCGCCCGAGGCGAGGAAGCGCTCCGGCGCTGGGTCCCCGGGACCCGAGCCAGCGACTTCGCGACCGCGAACGAATTCCTCGCCGATTCCTATTACTGGTCCGGCTCCTACGAGCGTTCCGAGGAGCTGGCCCGGCGTGCCACCGAGGTCGGCGGACAGACGCACAACGTGGAAGCGCTCCTGCGCGGCGGCGGGTGGCGCGGCGTCTCGCTCGCCGCGATGGGACGAACGGAAGAAGCCCTCGAGGTGTTCGAACGGTTGATCGAGACGGCCGAGAAGATCGGCCGCCCGCGGTTCGCCGCGCCGTCGATCAACTACTCGACCCTCGCGTTCCGCGATCTCTACCTCGTGGACGAGGCGCGTCGACGGAACGAACAGGCGATCGAGCTCGTTCGCCGCGAAGGCCAGTATGGGATGCCGGGGATGCAGGCCGAGATCGACCTGATGGTCGCGGATCTGATGCAGGGCGAGTTCGGTCGCACCCAGCGGGAGTGGCCGCGTTTGTGGGATGAGGCGATCAACGGCGCCACCTGGCGGCCCTGGCTGGGCGGATGCCGGCTGGCGTTCGTCCGGACCGAGCTCGTTCGACAGACGGAAGGCACCGACGAAACCCTGGAGGCGGCGACCGACGCGCTGCAACGCGCGCAACGCGCGCAACGCCCCAAGTACGAGGCGGCCGCGAGCGAGGCGCTCGGCACCACGCTCCTGAAGACGGGCGACGCCACCGGAGGGATCGCCCGCCTCGAGGACGCCGTCCGGCTCGCGGACCGGCTCGGCACCCCGACGGCACGCTGGCAGTACCGAGCGGCGCTCGGTCGTGGCCGGTACGCCACGGGCGACGACACCGGTGCCGAGACGGCGTTCCGGGAAGCGACGGCCGTGATCCGCGAGTGGACCGCAACCCTGAGCGCTGAGCACGCGGCCGCGTTCCTGGAGGCCGAGCCGGTGCGGGAGGTCCTCGCGGCCACCGGCGTGACCACCGGCGGATGACCGCCCCGCCGATCACGATCCGCGACGGCGCGGGCCCGCCGTACCTGCAGGTGCTCGAACGGGTCCGAGCGTTGATCGAACGTGGTTCGCTCCTGCCCGGCGAACGCATCCCCACCGTTCGCTCGCTCGCGGACCGGCTGGATCTGGCACCGAACACCGTCGCTCGCGCGTACCGAGCGCTCGAGGACGACGGCTGGATCGTCGGGCGCGGCCGGGCGGGGACGTTCGTCACGGACACGCTGCCCGAGCGCCCGGCCGCGCCCGACGACGCCCTGGCGCGGGCGGCCGCCGCCTACCTCCGGCGTGCCGAACAGCTCGGCTTCGACCGGGCGGCGGCCGCCCGCGCCCTCCGCTCAGCCTGAGCCGGCCTGGCTCCACCTTGAATAGACGGGCGGCCAGTCGCCGCGGAAGCGGTACCGGGCTAGCAATGCGCCCTCGACGTCGAACTCGAACAAGGTGTGATCGTCTTCGACATTCGCCGTGTGGAGGGCCACCAGCACGTCTCGCGAAGGTCCCGGCTCGATCGCGCGCGCGGTTCCCGTGATGCAGAACTCGTCGTCGACCGCCTCGGGAGGGAACGAGTGCATCGCGAAGCGTCCGTCGCGCTGGAGGTCCCGCTGCTTCGGCGAAGGGATCAGGAACCCGAAGAGACCACCCTCAGCGAAGAGCGGGCACATCGGGTGAAGGCGCGGACCGCCGTCCGGTCGGATCGTGGCGAGGAAGCCGAGCCCGACCCCGAACTGGGTGAACAGCGACTTCCCGGCGTCGGCCAGTTCCGGCGCCGCTCCCTCGAATCCCGACCACCGCATGCCGACCTCCTTCTGGTCCATGCCTCTTGACCCTATACTCCTCGAACACATGTTCGACGCCAGCGAGCTCAACCCCGAGCAGCGGACGGCGGCCACCCACGGCGAGGGGCCATTGCTGATCGTGGCGGGGGCCGGCACGGGCAAGACGACGACGCTCGCCGCCCGGGTGGCCTGCCTCGTCGCCGAACGCGGGGTCGCGCCGGAACGGGTCCTCCTCCTCACGTACAGCCGCCGCGCCGCGAAAGAGCTCCTGACCCGTGCGCAACGGATGACCGGCCGCGCCGACGCCGGGCGCGTGTGGGGCGGGACGTTCCACGCGGTTGCGAATCGCCTCCTGCGGATCCACGGCCGGGCGCTCGGCCTCTCCCCTTCCTTCACCGTCCTCGACCAGGCTGACGGCGCAGACGTGATGAACCTCCTGCGGGAGGAACTCGGGTTCGCGGCACGAGGCCGGCGCTTCCCGCGGAAGGACACGCTGGCCTCGATCCATTCCCGCGTCGTCAACGCCGGGGTCAGGCTGGACGACGTCGTCCAACGTTGGTACCCGTGGTGCGTCGACGACGTGGACGGGATCCGCCTGATCTTCCGGGCGTACGTCGAACGCAAGCGCGCGCAGCAGACCCTGGACTACGACGACCTGCTCCTGTTCTGGAAGGCACTCGCGGCGTCGCCGGTTGCCGGGCCGCAGCTCGCGCGGATGTTCGACCACATCCTCGTGGATGAGTACCAGGACACGAACGCGATCCAGGCCGACATCCTCGCGGCGATGCGCCCGATCGGGACCGACCGAAACCTGACGGTCGTCGGCGACGACGCCCAGGCGATCTACGGGTTCCGCGCGGCGACGGTACGCAACATCTTGGAATTCGCGGACCGATTCCCGGGCGCGACCGTCGTCAAGCTCGAACGGAACTATCGCTCGACCACAGCGATCCTCCGGTTGTCGAACGCCGTGATCTCGCTCGCGCCCGAGCGCCACGACAAGTCGCTCTGGACCGAACGGACCGACGGCGAGCGCCCGGCGCTTCGCGCCTGTGTTGACGACGCCGACGAGGCCGAGACCGTCTGCCGGTCGGTCCTCGAACATCGCGAACGCGGGGTGCCGTTGAAGGAACAGGCCGTGCTCTTCCGCGCGGCACACCATTCCGATCGTCTGGAGATCGAGCTCCTCCGCCGCAACATCCCGTTCGTGAAGTACGGAGGGTTGAAGTTCCTCGAAGCCGCGCACGTGAAGGACGCGCTCGCGTTGCTCCGGATCCTCGAGAACCCGCTGGACGAGGTCGCCTGGTTCCGCGTCCTCCAGCTCCCCGAGGGGATCGGTCCGACCGGGGCGCGGAACGTGATGAACGATCTCGGTATCGGCGGATCCGACGACCCATCCGCGCCGTTGCGACGCTTCCTCGAAGAACCGGTCTCCGTCCCGAAGGGCGCCGGCGACGGGATCCGAGAGCTCCGCTCCGCCCTCGATGGGTGTCGGGACGAAACGTCGATGGCCCCCGCCGCGCAGCTGGAACGGCTCCGGGCCTACCTCGAGCCGGTGATCGCCCGGAAGTACGACGCGCCGGGTCCCCGAGCCGCCGACCTCGAACAGCTCGCCTTCCTCGCCCGCGGATACGAATCGCGCGGCCGGTTCCTGGCCGAGCTCACGCTCGATCCACCAGCTTCCACTGCCGACCTCGCCGGTCCCCCATCGCTGGACGAGGACTACCTGATCCTGTCCACGATCCATTCCGCGAAGGGCCTCGAGTGGGACGTGGTCCACGTGACCCACGTGTCCGACGGGAACATCCCGAGCGACATGGCGACCGGTGACGACGAAGAGCTGGAGGAGGAGCGTCGCCTGCTCTACGTCGCACTCACCCGCGCTCGGAACGCGCTGACGGTCTCGTACCCCCAGCGCTACTACCGCCGGCAGAAGCCGCACGACGACATCCACATGTACGGGCTCGTGTCGCGGTTCCTCGATCCCGAGGAGGTGCGGACGCATCTGGACGCGAGCGGGCCCGTGGTCGACGTCCGCGACGACGACACGGCGCCCGTCACGGGGTCGGCCGGCGTCGACGCTTACCTGGCCGACCTCTTCGGGTAGGTCGTCCCCGCCTGGGTCTTCAGGAATCGCCCGATGTCTCGTGCGTCCTCGTCGATGCCTCGGCGCAGCGTTGGAGCCAAGGGTTCGAAGGGGCTCACATCCACACGAAGCCCGTCGGTGGTCCGCTCCGAGCTCCACGTCCCCATGGCACTGCCGTCGACGAGGACCACCGGGTGCAGCCATCCCCCGCCGCGTTGGATCGTCTTCCAGCGTGACTGGGAGGCGATCAGCTGCCGGTCCTTCCACCCCAGGAGGTACTCGTCGAAGGCGGGCAGGAGCCTGACCACCTCGTTCGACGGTGGCGTGATCGCGTGCCCCAGCGTCCACCGCCGACCCCGATCCGTCGCTACTTCGACCAGGCGATCATCGATGCAGCGCCAAGCGCGGCGCGCTCCGGCCGGAGCGATCCCCGACCAGGTCGCGAGGTCAGCGGGCTCGGCAGGAGCGTGGGCGCGGAGGTAGCGCACGGCGAGCTCGTTGAGCGCGTCATCCGGGTCCAGCTTCGTCACGGGTCGCCTGAGCCAATCGCGGGCGAGCACGAAGCAGCGCTCCCCTCCGCGATCGGGCCCGTAGCAGATCGTGCCTTCCGCGGCCGCGAGCCACACGAGGTGCGCGATCGCCTGGCCCTCGGTGCGGATGCCTTGGCTCTGCAGTCGTTCAGCGATCTCCGACCGCAGCAGCGGCCCCTCGCGCCCGAGCATCCGCTCGATCGACCGCACCGCCTTCGCCGATTGGTCGCCCGTGACCCCTTCTTGCCGCAGTCGCCGGTGAGCGTTCGCGATCCGTCGCTCGATCACCAGCGGCACCAGCCAGGCGTGATCTTCGGCCGCGAGCAGATGGAGCGTGCCGCGCATCGCCCAGCACAGGACGATCGAGCGATCCCGTATCCGAGCGCGGTCGACGGCGGCTGCGGTCAGCCCGGAACGCCGTGCTCGGAGCGCCAGGCTCGCGGCCGGGAGGACCTGCGCCTGCACGCCGGTCAGATGAGAGACGAGGTCGACCACGGTGCGCCGACCCCGTCGGTGCAGGAGCTGCGCAGCCGTCCTCGAGCGGCGCATCTGCTCGTCGGTGAGGGTCGACGATCGGACCATGCGGCCCGAGTCTAGGGAGACGCCCTTGACCGGACCATCGTGTCCCGGGTTGCGGGTTCACACACACTGCCCCAGGATGCCCTGCACGGACCATCCGTTGCCCAACGAGAGGAGTCGGACATGAACGACGAGATGAAAGAGGCCTCCCAAGAGGCCGGTGAAGACGCGATCGAAGAGGCGGTCGCCGCCGAGGCGCTGCACGAAGACGCGGTCGAGAAGGCAACGGAAGCTGCGATCCTGATGGAGGCAGCCCAAGAGCTGGCGTCCGAGGCCGTCGTCGAGGAAGCGGCGGCGGAAGAGCTCGCGGACGAGGCGATGACCGACGCTGCCGTCGCGGACGCGCTCGCCGACGCCGCCGAAGACGAGTAGCACGGAGAGGGGCAGGGACACGAGCGTCCCGGCCCCTATCCTTGCTGCGTGCCCGGCGCCGTCCTGATCGACCTCTACGACACGCTCGTCGCGAGCGATTGGCACCTGTGGCGTGACCTCCTCGCCAGCCACGTCGGTATGGATCCGGCGACGCTCGGCCGCGCGTTCGACCAGACGCGACCGGACCGGAGCGTCGGCGCGTTCGCGACGGAAGTGGACGACACTCGAGCGGTACTGGAGGCCGCCGGCCTCACTCACGACGCGGAACAGGTTCGGGAACTGGTCCGGATCGAGCGCGATTTCATGACGACCGGCATCCGCCTGTTCGACGACTCCATCCCCACGGTGCGGGCGCTCCGAGCGGACGGTGTGAAAACGGCGCTCGTCAGCAACTGCTCGCACAACACCCGACCGGTGGTCGCCCGGCTCGGGCTCGAGCAGGAGTTCGATGCGCTGATCCTGTCGTTCGAGGTCGGGTCGCGCAAGCCGCAGCCCGCGATCTATCACGCCGCTCTCGAAGCGGTCGGGAGCGAGGCCGCCGATGCGATCTTCGTCGACGACCAAGCGGACTACTGCGACGGTGCCCGCGCGGTCGGGATCGATACGCGCCTGATCATCCGCCCCGACGCCCATCCCCCCGAAGGGTTCGCATCATCGACGAACGGCCACCGGGTGATCCCGGATCTCGCGACGCTGCTCAGCTGACGTCACGAGACCGAGATCAATGGCAGGAGGCCGTGCCGGCGTCGATGAAGCCGGTCGGCTGACCGGCCGCAGGGATCCACCGCCATGAGTAGCCGTCGGTTCCCAGCGTCATCGAGAGGATGCCCATCGCGTCGGCCTGTCCGGTGACGAACGTCGGCGGTCTCGTCGACGGACTCCCGAGCGCGTTCGTGTTCCTCCCACCGGTCCCGACGATGAACTCCACGATCCCATCGCGTGGGTCGTACGTGCCGTCCGCATCCATCGGCAGGTAGCGCTGGTAATTGTGGTTGTGTCCCGTCAGCGCCACGTCGGCGCCGGCGTGTTGGAGCAGCTTCCAGAATGGCCTCGAACGGTCGTAGTCGAAGGACTGGACCCACGCGTTGTTCTGATACTTCTCCCAATCGAACAACGGGTGATGCCAGAACGCGAGCGTGCACGGGTACTGGCTGTTCGGGTGTGCTGCGAGGTCTGCCTTCAGCCACGCGTACTCGGGCGTGCCCGGGCCGCACGGGGCGCCGGTAAACGGACTGCAGATCGCGCTGTTCAGGGCGATCACGTGCCAGGAGCCGATGTCGAAGGAGTACCACCCGTCGGCGCTCCGGGCGACATCACGGAAGTATCGGAAGTAGCCGGCCGCGCCGGCCGTCCCGTACTCGTGGTTCCCCGGCACCGGATACGTGATGGGCAGCAGGCGCCCGAAGAACGCGTCGTAGTTCTGGATGAAGTCCTGGTAGCGGCCGTACTCGTACTGTTCGTCGCCGAGCGCGAGGAAGGCATCGTAGCCGTGTCCGGCGATCAGGTTCGAGACATCGTCGTACTGACAGAGGTGGACGTTGTTGCCGGGCGGGTTCTTGCAGGCGATGTCTCCGACAGCGGCGATCACCGGGGAGCCAACCGATCTCGACGGGGCTGGAAGGGCTCGCGCCGACGGCGATACGAGCCCTCCGAACGCCCCGATCGCGATCACGAACAGCAGCGTCAGCCGGCTCATCGACCCCTCCCCATCGTGTGATGTGCGCGGTGACGCTAGCGAGCTTGGTCCGCGAAGGTCAAGGCGCGAAAGAACCTCACGAAGATAGGAAGACCGAGAGGATGGCCGCGTACAAGCACGCCGCCGCACCGATCGTCGCGGCGTGCCAGACCTCGTGGTAGCCGAACGTCCGCGGCCAGGGGTTCGGCCGATGCAGCGCGAGGACGAGCGCACCGGCCGAGTACAGGAGACCGCCCGCGACCATGAGCGCGAGCTCGGTCGTTGACAGGTCGCGGACGAGAGCGGGGAACACGATCACGGCGACCCATCCGAGCCCCAGATAGAGGAACCCGGAAACCACATGCAGATCGACCCGGTACACCTTCATCGCGATCCCGACCGCGGCGCCCGTCCAGACGATCACGAGCACGACGATGGCGGCCACGCCGTGCAACACGAGCAGGCAGAACGGCGTGTAGGTGCCCGCGATCAGCACGAAGATCGTCGCGTGATCCAGCGTGCGCATGCGCTCGCGCCCGACCTCGCTCCACATCCCGAGGTGGTAGGCGGCGCTGACTCCGAACTGCGATGAGAGCGCGAGCCAGTAGGTCACCGCCGCGATCACCTCCCTCGAACCGGTCGCCCGCAGGACGAGCACGCACCCCGCAGGGATGGACACGAAGAACGCGACCTCGTGGAGGCGGCCACGAAGGCGGGGTTTCGGTCGCTCATGTCCCGGCGATGTGGTCCCACCACCCATCACGCGAGCCTACGGCCGGCGACTGCGCCGGGCCAGCCGGATAGACTCGGTCGTGATGGTCGAGAAGATCCCGAACAAGCTGTACGAGCAGGAGCTCGCGCGTCTCCAGGAAGAGCTCGTGAAGATGGAGGAGTGGATCTTCGACATGAAGGCGCGGGTCGCGGTGGTGTTCGAAGGGCGGGACGCAGCCGGCAAGGGTGGCGTGATCAAGCGCATCACGGAACACCTGAACCCGCGGATCACGAAACACGTCGCATTGCCGAAGCCCACCGAACGCGAACAAGGCGAGTGGTACTTCCAGCGTTACATCGCCAATCTCCCCACCGGTGGCGAAACCGTCCTGTTCGACCGGTCCTGGTACAACCGGGCCGGTGTCGAGCGCGTCCTGGGGTTCTGCACACCCGCGGAGTACCACCGGTTCCTCCGACAGTGCCCGATCTTCGAGCGGCTCCTGGTCGAGGACGGCATCATCCTGATCAAGTACTGGTTCTCGGTGTCGGATCAGGAGCAGGAGCACCGCTTCCTCAAACGGGTCAACGACCCGATGCGACGATGGAAGCTCTCCGACACCGACCTCTACGCGCGCTCGCGGTGGGTCGACTACTCACGCGCGAAGGACGAGATGTTCGTCCATACCGACATCCCCGAGGCGCCGTGGTTCGTCGTCGAGGCTGACAACAAGAAGCGTGCCCGACTCAACTGCATCGCCCATCTGCTCTCACGGATCCCGTGGGAGCCCAAACCGGAACCGAAGATCGAGCTCCCGCCCCGCCAGTCCGACGACGGCTACGTCCGGCCGCCGAAGGACCTGTACACGTACGTGCCCGATCACGCCGCGGGGCTGCTGCGCTAGGCGGTCACACCAGGTCGTCGACGAGGTCCGTCACGCTCTTGCGGATCCCGGTGATGAACGGGACCTCCACCTTCACGTAGCGACGGGCCTCGGTCTCGCGCAGCCGGCGGATCACCTCGACGATCGAGTCGAGCGTCGGCGACTCGAAGGCCAAGATCCACTCCCAGTCGCCCAGCCCGAAGGCGTTCGTGGTGTTGCCGAGCACCTCGGGGAACTCGCGGCCGGCCGCGCCGTGGTCCCGGAGCAGCGCGGCGCGCTCCTCCTTCGGCAGGAGGTACCACTCCGGGGTTCGCACGAACGGGTACACGCACAGGTACGTTTGCGGCGGCTCGCCTTTGACGAACGCGGGCCGGTGATCGGGCGCGAACTCGGCCGGCTTGACGACGCCCATGAACGTCCAGGCGAGCGTCAACCGGTCGCCCAGCTCGGTGCGCCGGAACTCGACCACGGCACGCTGGAGCTCTTCGGCGGAGTCGGCCGAGAGCCACAGCATCAGGTCGGCGTCGGAGCGGAACCCCACGGTCGAATAGGTGCCGCGGACGCGGACGTCGTCCCCCCAGCGCTTGAAGAGCTCCTCGATCTCGCCCACCGCGCGGGCTCGGTCCTTCTCGTCGGCGAACCGATCCCGCAGCTCTCGCGTGGCGGCGAAGACCGGATAGAGCGTGTAGATCGTTTCGGTCATGCGGTCCGCTCCTTGCGCGTCGCGTCGACGTAGTTCCGCGCGGCCCCGACGGCCTCGGTGGCACCGCGGACGCATCCGGCGACGTCGATCCCGTCGTAGGCCTGTCCGCTCAGGAAGATACCCGGCGGCAGATGTTGGCGGATGCGGGAGACCCGCTCGAGGTGTCCCAGGAGGTAGCGGGGTACAGCGCCTGGCCAGCGGATCACGGCCGAAGCGTGGGCCTCCTCCGGCAGGGGGAGGAGAGCCGCGAGGTGCTTCGTGCACGCGCGAACGATGTCCTGATCGTCCGCCTCGAGCACGTCCTCCTGGCCGGCTCCGCCCACCGTGCATCGAACGACGGCGCGCGATCCGAACGCGGGGTCCGGCCAGGCCGCCGAGACGAGCCCGCACGCGACCATAGGCGCTTCGCCGCGCGGGACCACGAAGCCGGCGCCCGTCGGGAGCCGCTCGGCGCTGCCCTCCGAGTAGACGAGCAGCACGACGCCGACGGACACCGCGGGGATCTGAGCCAGATCGGCGGAGACGTCGCGGGCGACCGGCTCGAGCAACCGCCTCGCGGTGGCAGGGTCGAGGGCCAGGACGATCGCATCGGCGTGAACGGGACCCGATGCGGTCCGAAGCCCCCATCGGTCGTCCTCACGCGCGATCGCTTCCACGCTCGCGCCGAACCGCACGCGCTCACCGGCCCGTTCGGCGAGCTCGGCGGTGAGTCGTGCGGCCCCGTCCCGGGGCCGCACGAACATCGGTGCCCGCGGTGAGCCGCCCTTCGCGTCGCGAAGGGCGGCCTGCGCCCCCCGGATCAACGAGCCTTGCGTCCGCTCCCACCGGTGCAGCTCGGGGAACGTTGCGTCGGCGGACAGGGAATCGACATCGCCGCCGAAGAGTCCCGAGAGGAGCGGCGCGAGCGCCCGATCGGTCGCCTCGTCCCCCAATCGGCGGCGCAGGAGTCCGCCCAGCGTCTCGTCGCCGTCGTCGCGCCGCTTGCGGATCACCAGGTCGCGGAGCGCGCGACGCCGGCCGCGACCCGACAGTCCCTTCCAATGGAAGAGGTCACCCAGGTCTCCCGGGATGCCGAACGCCGTGCCCGCCGGATAGGGAACGAGCCCGCCCCGGGTCCACAGCCACGTGCCGGTCGTGGCCGGCCTCGTCATCTCGAGCCCGAGCTCGCGGCAGAGCTCCGCCGCCCACGGCTTCCGGCCGAGGAAGGAATCGGGGCCGGCATCCAGCGGGATGCCGGCCACCTCCACCGTCCGCAGCGTCCCGCCGGGACGCTGCGACGCTTCCAGCACGACGACCTCGATCGATGGATCGGCCTGGAGCCGGAAGGCGGCCGTGAGACCGGTGACGCCGGCGCCGACGACGGCGACCCGAGCGGGAGCGTCAGCCATCGCGCTCGGATCGCGCGTGCACGAGGTCGACCAGCCGCTGCAGGTTCTCGACCGGCGTGTCGGGCAGCACGCCGTGTCCGAGGTTGAACACGTGACCCGACCGACCGCCGGCGCGATCGAGGACGTCGAGCGCCTCGCGCTCCACGACGTCCCACGGCGCCAGCAGCACCGTGGGATCGAGGTTGCCCTGGATCGCGGTCGAAGGCCCCAACCGCTCCCACGCCCGATCCAGCGAGATCCGGTGATCGACGCCGATCGCGTCGCCGCCGGCCTCGCGCATCAGCCCGAGCAGCTCGGACGTCCCGACGCCGAAATGGATCGCCGGCACGGCGAGGTCGGCGATCCCGTCGAACAACCGCTGCATGTGCGGCAGGACGTTGGCGCGGTAGGCGGCGGGCGCGAGCGCCCCGACCCACGGGTCGAAGACCTGCAGGGCGCTCGCGCCCGCCTCCACCTGTGCTCGGAGATGGGGCACGACCACATCTACGAGCGCCCCCATCAAGGCGTCCCACGTCGGCGGGTCGGCGAACATCAAGCCTTTCGTCGTGGCGTGATCGCGGCTCGGACCGCCCTCGATCAGGTAACTCGCGAGGGTGAAGGGCGCCCCGGCGAACCCGATCAGCGGCGCCTCGAGCTCGCGGACCAGCGCGCGGATCGCCTCGAGCGTGTAGGGCTCGTCGACCTCGGGCTCGAGCGGACGGAGACGGTCGACGTCGCGCAGGGATCGGATCGGTTCATCCAACACCGGTCCGCGGCCGGCCTCGATCCGGAAGGCGATCCCGGTCGCGACGAGCGGCACCACGATGTCGCTGAACAGGATCGCGGCGTCGAGCGGCATCCGCCGGAGCGGCTGGAGCGTGATCTCGACGGCCTCGTCCGGGATCCGGATCGTCTCGAGGATGTCGCGGTCGCCACGGAGCTCGCGGTATTCGGGAAGGTAGCGGCCCGCCTGCCGCATGAACCAGATCGGCGTCCGGTCGACGGGTTCTCGCCGGAGCGCGCAGAGCAGACGGTCGGCAGACGGGGCCACGCGCCCAGGATACGGGGGACCTTGGGACGACCCTCAGGCGAGCTCGGGGCGTTCGATGCCGAGCTCGCTCGCGCGACCGGGCTGCAACCTGCGGCTCCGGCCGGTCGCCTCCAACACGGCGTCGATCAGCCGGTCGATGTCGAACGGCTTGACCACGTACCCCGATGCTCCCAGCTGCCGCGCGCGCTCCATGTCCTCAGCGTCCTTCTTCGCCGAGCACACCACGACGGGGACCGGGTCACCCAGCGCATGCAGATCCTCCAGCACCGACCACCCGTCGATCCCGGGAAGCATCACGTCGAGCACCACCGCGTCAGGACGTTCGGCCTGGATCCGTGAGATCGCGGTACGCCCGTCGCCGGCGAGGATCGGCTCGACGCCGATCGCCGTCAGGTTCACGCGGAGGACGACGAGGAGATCCGGATCGTCCTCCACGATCAAGACACGTGGCTTCAGCGTCGGAGCCATCATCCGGCCCCCCCGACGTGTTCGTGGCGCAGTTCGATCAGCTCGGCGACGTGGGCGCGCTCGGCCTCGTACAGGCGGGCGTTGGCGATGGCGGCCGCGGCCTGCTCGGCGAAGACGGCGACGGCGCGCAGGTCGTATTCCGTGAAGGCGTAGTCCGCAGCCGCGTTGACGTTCAGGACGCCGACGACCTCGTCGCGGTGAACCAGCGGCAGCGACATCGCGCTCTCGACGTAGGGCGCCCGGTCGGCGAGCCCCGGGAACTCCTTCGGATCGACGTGGCCTTCGATCAGCACCGGTTCGCGACGAAGCGCGACGTGACCGGCGATGCCCTCTCCGAGTCGCAGATGAGCGCCGACGGCTTCCTCCCGGCCTCGAACGCAGAGCGTCACGAGCTCGTCGCCCTCCACGAGCATCATCGAGCCACCGTTCGCATCCAGCAGCTCGCACGCACTGCGGAGGACGGTCTCCAACAGCTCGGGCAGGTCCAGGAGCTGGTTGATCGCGCGCCCCGCATCGAGCAAGAGGGAGACCTCGTGCAGCCGGTTCGTGAGCGCGGCCGTCAGGACGCGCTCGTCGGTGAGCATCCGGGTGGCGCGCCCCAGATGCACCTCCTTCTCGATCGCGTATGCGCAGCACGCGGCGGCGAGCGCGATCACCGACAAGCGGAGAAGCGGCTCGGAGAGCATCTGCGGCGACGACCCGGCGGGCCGGGTGACGACCAGGACGGCGGCTGCGACCGATGCGATCACGATCGTCGTCACGAGCCAGAGCTGTCTCCGCCGACGTTCGACCGTCTCGAGCGAGGGCGTGCGGAAATCGCGGAGACCGGCCACGCGCGCGTCTCGGCGCAGCCGGTCACCGTCGGGAACCTTGTCGCGGTCGAACCGCACCTCGCGGAGCCTCCTCTCGCTGCCTGAGGTGCGTATCGGTGGCGGTCCGAGACTCCTCAACAGGGCGAACGGGGGACCCCCGCGCGTGGGAGGGAGCCCGTGGGACGGTCGGGGCGTTCCGGGCAGATGCCGCTCAGGTTCGGATGTCCGGTTCAGGTGGAAGAGGTTGCCCTCGGGAGGTCTGCCCGTTCGTTCCTCGAACGCGGCGACGGCGCTCAGCTCGATGCTAGGACCCACATCTCCTTGAACGGTGTGCTCACGTGCCAGGTCGTTTCGACCCCGGGTGGCAACGAAAACACGTCACCGACCCCGAGCTCCAGCATGTCCCCACCCTCGATCTCGATCCGTACGGAGCCTTCGAGGATGAGGCGCGACCTCCCGTTGCTCAGGGGTCCACGACACCGAACCCTCCGACGCCGTGAAGCGCGTGAGCCCGGCCCACCCCGTCGCGATGCACCAGCTCGTGCATCTCGCTTCCGGGCACGTCGGGGTCCGGTTGCCAGTCGCCGGTCGCTGCCTTCGATACGAACACACCAGGATGCATCCCGGGATCACCCTCATTCGTGTGGTCACGCCACGAACCACTTCGCGGGCGGGAGGACAGGGATTCGAACCCTGGAGCGAGTTGCCCCGCTAACGGTTTTCAAGACCGTCGCCTTCGTCCACTCGGCCATCCTCCCTCCGGGAGCGTACCGCCGCATTTGTCCTATCTCTCGGTGCGGCCTAGGGTGGCTGGTTCGAGGCGGGTCCATCCGCCGACCCGCGGGGGGTGCACGATGAAGGACAAGGGGCACGCGCCGATCACCGAGCACGAGACGAAGCAGGTGGATCGTGCGAACACCGCCGGA
>Ga0307302_10000440_pt1 | contig 18607 bp, 18 predicted proteins | sample ER_DNA_183_FD_194490 | JGI IMG/M metagenome (GOLD analysis project Ga0307302, IMG submission 194490) | Bulk soil microbial communities from the East River watershed near Crested Butte, Colorado, United States - ER_DNA_183 | ecosystem: Environmental > Terrestrial > Soil > Floodplain | place...
TACCACAGACGACTCGGTACCCAACACCTCTTCGATCCGCTCGGCGCATACTGCGGCGCGTGGCGCGATGATCAACAGGAAGGTCGCCATCATGACCGACATCAAGATCTGGATGAGATAGGTCAGGAAGGCAGTCAGTGCTCCAATCTGCATGTCGCCGGCATCAATGCGCCGCGCCCCGAACCACAGCACCGCAACGCTAGAGACGTTCAAGATGAACATCACGATGGGGAAGATCGACGCCGCGTACCTCCCCACCGATGTCGTCGTATCGGTCAGCTCAGCGTTCGCCCGTGCGAAGCGTGCGGTCTCGTATGGTTCGCGTACGAACGCGCGCACCACCCGTATGCCTGTGATTTGCTCACGGAGAATGCGATTGACCACGTCGATGCGGCCCTGGATCACCCGGAACAGCGGGCTCATCTGCCTGATGATCAGGAAGATCGACAACGCGAGCACTGGCATCGCGACTGCGACCAGCCACGAGAGACCGGGGTCGGTACGCAGCGCCATGATGATGCCACCGATCATCGTGATAGGCGCCGCGACGAACATGGTGCTGCCTAGCAGCACCAGCATTTGCACCTGCTGAACATCGTTGGTGTTACGGGTGATCAGCGACGGCGCTCCGAAGTGATTGAGCTCTCGGGAAGAGAAAGCCAGTACGCGCGTGAAGATTGCGCCACGAACGTCACGGCCAAAGCTCATCGCGGTCTTGGCGCCCAGGTAGGTCGCCCAGACGGAACAGCTGACCTGCACCAGCGTGACGCCCAGCATCATGCCGCCGGTACGCCAGATGTAGTCGGTATCACCCTTGGCTACGCCGTTGTCGATGATCGCCGCGTTCAGGCTGGGCAATAGCAATGCGGCCATAGTCCCGGCGAGCGACAGCAGCAGGAGACCGGCTATCGGCCTCCGGTAGGGAGCCAGATAGCTACGGAGCAGCCTGATCAGCATGATGTCCGTTCTCTGCGTCGTGCGGGGCCCCGGCAGATGCCGTGCAGCACAAGATCAACGATCTGTTGCGGCTGAGCGAGACGTTGGTCCCCGAGGATGGTATGAGTGATCGAAAATGTGATGGTCCGCAGCGCGCTGGCCGCCTCCATGACGTCGAGACGCAGTTGATCTTGGTCAGGCTTGATCAGTGCAGCGATAGCGCTGTTGATCAGTTCGGTGTCGGCCTGCTGCTTGGCCCGCATGGTGTCATGATCGGACGCGTCCTTGTGCAACCGCAGTGAGCCGAAGAGGGCAAAGATTCTGCGCAACCGCTCCTGGAGAATGGTCACCGCTGCAACCAGCCGCTCCTCAAGCTGCAAGCTCGAATCAATCAGAGCGAGCTCGTCGCAGGTGCGCTGGCTGTCGAATGCGTCCTCGATGACTGCATCGATGAGAGCCTCCTTGGTGGGGAAGGCTCGAAAGATGGTGCCTTCCGCGATGCCCGCAGCCTCGGCGATCTGCCTGGTACTCACCTCTCGGCCGAACCGCTCCAGCAGCGGCTCGGTTGCCGCGACGAGCGCCGCACGGCGCTCATCCAGTGGCAGGGGTGCGGCTCGAGTCACCCGCCCAGCATAGTGAGTGAGCACTCACTCAGCAAGGGATTATCCCGTCGCGTCATTCTGTTTGTCACGATAGTGGCGATGTCAAACGATAAGGAGCGTCGTGGTGGGCTTGGACCAGCTGACAGATGAGATCTTCGAGGCGGTCATCTTCGACCTGGACGGAACGCTCATCGACTCCACTCCGGCGGTGATCCGGTCCTGGACCACCTGGGCCGGCGAATATGGCTTCGTCCCCGCGGACTTGCTGATGAACCATGGCACTCCGTCGGCGTCGGTCGTACGCGCGGTGATGCCGAAGGATTTGCAGGAGGCCGGCATCCGGCGCATCACCGAACTCGAGCTAGCCGACGTGCATGACATTGCGGTGCTGCCCGGCGCGCGCGAGGCGCTGGCATCGCTCGTCGGCGCAAAGAACGGGATTGCCACCTCATGTACGGTGCCGCTCGCAGCTGCGCGAATCGCCGCCGCGCATCTGCAGCCGCCATCGGTGCTGGTGACCGCCGACGACGTCGTTCATGGCAAGCCACATCCGGAGCCTTTTCTGGAGGCGGCGCGCCGCCTCGGCGTTGATCCACGACGCTGCCTCGTGATCGAGGACGCACCGAAAGGCCTTGAGGCGGCGAAGGCCGCCGGCTGCTTCACACTGGCCGTCGTCACCACGACACCCCGCGAAGAGTTGTCCGCCGACGGAATTGTCAATGACCTCTCAGAGGTCGAATTCGAAGCAAACGGTAACGGCATTCGCCTGAAGCTGGTCAACCAACCTATTAGGGCCGATCAACAAGCTCAGCCCACCAGCTCCTAACCGGTCTTGCGGCGGAAGTTGCGCTTCGTTTCAACCGGACCGTGTCCGTGCACCTGCTGTGGACCGTTGTCGATATGGTCCTCACCTTTACGAGCCTGCTTGGCGGCAAGGGCCTCACGGAACTTGCGCTTGGTCTCGTCCTCGGGTGGCTGTTTGGGACCCGATTTATCACTAGCGCTCATGGAGTCATTCTTACCGCGCGATGCTAAGAGCCTGAAGATGGCGCCTGCGGCTCACTGGATGGCCAGGAGCTGGGAGGCCAGTTGCGCATCGTCTGGTCGTCGCTCAACTGATCACCGCGGTCGCTGCCGGACTCAGCCTGCTCGGCCGAACTCGTCTCGGCGGCATCGGTCATCACAGGAACCAACGTCACGGCGGTTCCGTACGCGGCGACCTCGCTGAGCGACTGAGTGATCTCACTGCAGTCGAACCTGAGTCCAACAATCGCGTCCGCGCCAGCACCCACGGCCATCTCGACCATCCGAGCGACCGCATCCTGACGCGAATCCGTCAACATCACGACATAGCCGTCCACGGGGTTTCCGCCGCGCAGGTCGGGTCGCAGCTCACGGGTACGCGCGACAACGCCGACCACGTCGCCAACTACCCCGGAGATATCGCGACCAGGAACGGTCTCCATGGTGACGACCGGCAGAGCACGCACGACCACAGCGGGCTGCTTGAGAGCCGGCGGCTGCGGTGTCCACTGACCCGGTTGCTGTCCGTACGGGCCTTGCTGGCCGGGTTGACCGTACGGCTGCTGTGGTGGGTACTGTCCGGGCTGTTGACCGTACGGGCCCTGCTGGCCTGGATAGGGCTGCTGAGGTTGCCGTCCGGCCGCCGGCTGTCCGTACGGCTGCTGCGGTGGATACTGTCCGGGCTGCTGCTGCCCGTACGGATTGGGCTGATTTTGTCCGTAGGGCGGCTGCTGCCCGTAGTTGCTCATGAGTGACAAGATATCGGGCCGCCACCTCTGCTGGAACGCACCGAGCCGTGGACCTGAAATCAGCCCAGCTCGGTCATCTCGACGGTGACGAACATCTGGGAGCGACCGCCGGAGTAGGTGCCGCGCAGTGGGGCCACGTCGCCGTAGTCCCGGCCCTGACCAACCCGGACATAGCCGTCGGTGAGTCTGCGACATTGCGTTGGGTCGTACGCCACCCAGCTGCCGCACCACCACTCGATCCAGGAGTGGCTCTCACCTTCCACGGTCTTGTTCGGTTCGCCGCCGCCGGGATGCAGGTATCCCGACACATATCGAGCCGGCACGCCGATAGAGCGCAGCGCACCTAGCGCCACGTGGCTGTAGTCCTGGCAGACGCCGCGACCCAGCTCCCAGACCTCGCGGGCCGTACTGGTGACCTTGGTCGAGCCGCGTTCGTAGCTCAGATGATCATGAACCAGGGCGCACACGTCGAGTGCCGCCAGTCGGGGCGGCTGCTGAGTCGTCGCTGCGGCCAGCTCGATGAGTTCCGCCGGAGGTTGGGTTCGATCGTCGACGGCGAGAAACTCAGTCATTGTGTCGACCACGCCGCGATCGTGCAGGGCCGCCCATCCAAGATCATTCGGCGCTACTCGCCGGTCGACATCCCAGGCAAGATCATCTCCGCGGGTTTCCACCACACCTTGGGCATGCACAGTGAGCCGCTCGTGCCGCTCGTGCACCTCGAAGGTCGTCACCTCAGTGCCCCAATAGTCGATATAGCTGAAGCTCCAGGCCGCAGGCTCGATGGTGACGCGGCTGCTCCAGACCGTTTGCTGTTCGGTCCGCGCCGGGGTCATGCGCGCCTCGTTGTAGGAGGACTTGACCCGTGTTGCGTAGCTGAATCCAGTTCGATGATCAATGCTGAGCCGCATCTCACCGGGTCCCTTCCGTGGTCCAAGCAGTCGGATCCTGGGCAGCAAAGTAGCTGGTGGCGATCGCAGTACTCACCTGGGCTACGACATCCTGCACAACCGACATCTCCTGGTTGAGGTTGGCACGCAACTCATCCAGATCTGCATACTCCAGACGAGCCCGGAGCTGACCGAGGGAGCGAAGTGCAGGCTCAGCATGCCGCGCAGTCACCACGTTGTTCAGCGCCACTTTCTGCAGGCTGTCGGAGGCAGCGAGCAATCCGTGCATGATCGACCGCGGAAACCGCGGATCGACGATCAAGAACTCCGCTGCCTCGCGATAGGTATAGAGCCCGCCATAGGTCCGCAGGAATGCATCGTGGCCACCGCAGCCGCGCAGTACGGCCGGCCACTGGGTGCCGCCGTGTGTCAGTGACGCCGAAGCCACGAGCCGTGAGGTCATGTCGACCTGTTCCAGCGATCGGCCCATCGACATGAATTGCCAGCCGTCGTCGCGGACCATGATGCCGCGAGAGATACCGGCGAACATGGCGCTCCGCTCGCGCGCCCAGTTCAAGAACACATGTGCGCCAGTGGTTCCGAACGGCGTCGTCGGTAGCTGGTGCCAGGTGGCATTCACGCATTCCCAAAGATCGAGCGGAATTACCTCCCGCGCACGGCGGGCGTTGTCGCGTGCCGACGCGTAGCAGCAGTAGATCGAGGTCGGTTCGGACGGGTCGTAGCCAAGAATCCGCAGCAGGTCGGTCAGGTCCGGATCCTTGACGTGATCAACACTCATCAGCGCCAGGAGGTTGCGACAGGCGTCCACCACCTGGGCCGTTGTGTCTTCGATGATCAGCCGCAGGTGTGTCTGGAGCAATCGCGCCGTATCCTCGGCTCGCTCGACGTAGCGGCCGATCCAGAACATCGACTCGGCGATGCGGCTCAGCATCCCCGCCTCCGCCGGGTGGCCTGTCGTTGATCTTGCTGCTGCTGTTGATCCTGCTCTTGTTGTTGCGTCTCGGCAAACTTCGGCATCACCGTCATCGGAATCTTGGCCACCGTCAGCGGTACCCGGGGTGGCGGCGGCGCAGGGGCATGGTCATCGGCATCGTCGGTGTGATTGGTGGAGCCTCGATGCGAAACTGACCGGTGCGGCGGTGGGCTGAGCACCCAAGTGTCCTTGCTGCCACCACCCTGGCTGCTGTTGACGACGAGCTCGCCCTCCGGCAGAGCGACTCGGGTAAGACCACCAGGCAGCACCCAGATGTCCTCGCCATTGTTCACAGCGAAGGGTCGAAGATCAACATGTCGCGGCTTGAGGCCGTCCTCGATCAAGGTTGGCACGGTGGACAGCTGAACGACCGGCTGCGCGATCCAGCCGCGAGGATCCTCGCTGACCTGCCGTCGCAGCGCATCGAGCTCGCTCTGCGTCGCGCGCGGTCCAATCACAATGCCCTTGCCGCCGGAACCGTCAACCGGCTTGACGACCAGATCCTTCAGACGATCCAGCACCTCCTCCCGTGCTTCGTCATCTTCCAATCGCCAGGTATCGACGTTGGCGATGATCGGTTCCTCCCGCAAGTAGTACTTGATCAAGTCAGGCACGTAGGTATAGACCAACTTGTCGTCGGCCACGCCGTTGCCGACCGCATTAGCAAGCGTGACGCCGCCAGTGCGTACCGCATTCACCAGTCCTGGCACGCCCAGCATCGAGTCACTGCGGAAATGCACCGGATCCAGGAAGTCGTCGTCGACCCGGCGATAGATCACATCGACCCGCTGCAGTCCCGCGGTGGTACGCATGAAGACTTTGCCGCGCCGACATTCAAGATCACGACCCTCCACCAGCTCGACGCCCATAGTGCGGGCGAGCAGGGTGTGCTCGAAGTAAGCGGAATTGAAGACGCCGGGGGTGAGCACCACCACGGTTGGATCGTCGACGCCGGCTGGGGCCGCCTTGCGTAGCGCAGTGAGCAGCCGAGTCGGATAACTCGCGACGGGGCGAATCCGCTGGTTCGCGAAGGCCTCTGGCATGACGGTGATCATGGCGTTGCGGTTGGTCATCACGTACGAGACGCCGCTCGGGACCCGGACGTTGTCCTCGAGCACCCGAACCTCGCCTGACGGGTTGCGAATCAGGTCCACGCCCGCCACATGGATGCGTACGCCGTTGCCAGGCTGAATGCCCCACACCGCGCGGTGGAAATGAGTTGAGGAGGTGATCAGCTTGCTGGGGATCACGCCGTCGGAGATCACCCGGGCATCGGAGTAGATATCGGAGAGGAACGCCTCGAGCGCTCGCACCCGCTGGGCGACGCCGGACTCGATGATCTCCCACTCCGGTGACGCAATCACTCGCGGCACCAAATCGAGCGGGAATGGCCTCTCCACCCCGCCGACGTCGAACGTCACGCCGGCTTGGGTGTAGTTGTTCGCCAATGACTCAGCGATGGTGCGAAGATCGTCTGAGGTTGATCCGGAGAGAGCGGAGTACACGGCCTGGTAAGAGGGCCGGACGCTGCCCTCCCCATCCACCATCTCGTCGAACGCATCACCAGTGTGGTAATCGGAAAGTACGTCCCCCATGGGCGGAGCCTACTCAGGACTCGTTACCCAGGCGTTAACTCCTTGTCATCCCAGAACAGGCTGCGAGCGTCGGGAATCGCGCGCCGACGTGGTGAGCCAGGCTGGCGCGCCGCTGTCCTGGACGATCGAGCGAGCAGACATACTTTTCGTCTGCGAGGGAGTGAGGAAGGCAGCGGCTTCTGAGCGTCAGCCTCAGCCAGCGGAGCGAGCAGTGCACACGGAGAGAGCGGAGGCGTTCTTTCCTCTGCGAGCGACGACGAACTAGGCGGATTCAAAAGCGCGATGCGCGAGCAGCCTCACAAAAAGAGTGCAGAGTCACCGAACTCGTGCCAGAGATAGCGCTCGGCAACGGCCGCGTCGTACGCGCGCTGGGTGAGTTCTGGACCGGCCACGGATTCGACGAGCAGGAGGTGCGATGCCTCCGGATTGTGCCATCCGGTGATCAGCCCGTCGACGACGCGTACCCCTCGCTCCGGAGAGATCACCAGATCGGTCCATCCCGCTGCGGCTGACACCGTTCCGTCTGGTCGGGTGGCTGACTCGATGGCGCGGGTGGCGGTCGTGCCCACCGCGATCACTCGGCCGCCGCGAGCCTTGCTCCCGTTGACCAGATGGGCTGTGGTCTCGCCCACCTCGAACCACTCGGGCTGCGGAGCCTCTCCGGCGTCCTGGGAGGACAATCCGGTGTGCAAGGTGATAGGCGCGATGATCACGCCGTGCGCCACCAAGCGGGCCACAAGCTCGGCGCTGAATGGCCTGGCTGCGCTCGGCATCTCGGCGCTGCCAGGGTGCAGGGCGAAGATCGTTTGGTACGCCGAGATGGGAAATGAGGCATTGAGATAGCCGTAGCTGATCGGCCGGGCATGCTCCCGGAGGTAGTCCGAGAGTCGTAGCGGCGAGGTGATCCGGCCACGCCAGAGCCGATTCCCTTGGCCCGTGGGTGAGGAGCCAGGTTCCGGGTACGGCGCAATCAGCTCAACGGAGCCGCCGTCGGGGAGGGCAATGCGCTCCCCAGCCCGGCCGTCGAGCACCGGAGCCGCGGCTTTCGGGGCAGCGCGCAGCTCAACCACCCGAGTGCCATCGGGCAGCCGGTTGGCAATATGCACCACGACGGCCGAGCCGTCCCAGCTGCCGTCCAGCTGACCGGGCACCGTCGCCGAGGTGTTGACGATCAACACATCGCCGGACCTGAGGTGCTCCGCGAGATAGGAGAAGACGGTATGCCCGATACCGGCGGGTGTCGCGATCATCAGGCGTACGCCATCTCGGCCGAGGCCACGCAGCTCGGGCGGCTCAGTCGCGGTACGGTCCTCAGGCGAAGAGAAGTGGGTGTGGGGCTGCGACGCCAGTGCGATGCTCATACCGATCCCGTCGGCGCCGCCAGCGTCGTCGCGAGATCGGTGCTGCGGTAGCGGCCGCTCGGCAGTCCCGAACTGATCAGCGCAACGACAAGCGGGGCGACGGTTTCCGGCTCGGGCCGATCGCTGATGTCCTCGCCAGGGAATGCCGCTTGATGCATCGCGGTCCGCATGTCCGAAGGATCGAGGCTGTACCAGGTGAACTGCGGCTCCTCCGCAGCCCAGGTCAAAGTCTGATGATCCAGCGCCGCTTTGCTGGAGCCGTAGCCGCCCCAGCTTTGGTAATGATCGACTCCAGCATCAGAGGAGATATTGATGATCACCGCGTGAGGCAAGAGTGTCGGAAGCAATGATCGGATCAGCTGCTGCGGGGCGATCACGTTGGTACGTAACAGCTGCTCGTAGGCGCCTGACTCGAGATCACGCAGTCGCGGCAGCGGAGAGCCGCCCAGATCGCTTGCATTGTTGATCACCAGATCCGCTCCGCCCGCGGCGGCGACGGCAGCCACCAGCTGTTTGCGATGGTCCGGCTCGCCGACATCACCCGGAATTGCTTGCATGGAAGTCAGCTCAGTCAAAGCTTGTGCAACGCTTTCGAGCTGCTCTGCGCGCCTAGCGTCGATCGTCAAACTCCAACCGAGGCCGGCCAGTTCGAAGGCCAGCGCTCGTCCGAGTCCGAGAGAACCACCGGTGATCAATGCGTGAGGCATGAACCCAGTATTCAACTTAAAGTGAGCTTTAATTCAAGAGGAGTGGCACCGCCCGCGCGTTACCGAGACAAAGATGCTTAGCGCGCCGCCCGCCGACCGTGGGATCCAGGCATCCCCGGATCGGTCTCCTCCGGATCATGGAGATAGGTGAAGTCGCCGAAGTCATCCTCGGCGTGACGTCGTGACCAGCGACGTTTCTCTTGACGGTCCGGCGCTACTCGTTCGTCCTCGTTCGCTACGGGCGGCGGTGGCGGTGGAAGAGTCCCTGGCAGGTCGGCGATCATCGGCTCCCGCGGCTGGCGCGGGCCGGGCGGCGGAGCTACGGGCCCCTTCGCCGCTTCCTTCCCGGTTGGCGTCCGGTCGATACCTCCTGCGTCAGTGGTCCGAGCTGTACTGGTGATCCGAGCTGTACTGGTGATCTGAACCGAACGTCGACCAGCTCCGCTGGCGCGTACGACCGCAACACCGACGGCCGTGGTCAGGGGCACAGCCAAGACCAGCCCTATCGACCCCACCAGAATCCCGAGCACCTCGCCCGCGAACCGCTCCGTCATCAGCACGTCGAGCAGCGGCCGATTGTTGATCTTGATGAGCAATAACACCGAAAGCGAGGTCCCGGCTGTCGCAAACGCGATCGTGTAGACGGTCGAGGCGATGTGGTCACGGCCGATCCGCATTGCTCGGGAGAACAAGCGCCGCTGGCTGGCGCCTTGATCCGCGAGCTCCCAGACCGCCGAGGCCTGCGTAATGGTCACGTCGTTGAGGACGCCGAGCCCCGCGACGATGATCCCGCAGATCACCACCGAGGTCAGCCGGAGATCCGGTGCGGCCGCCGCCAGCACATAGTCATCCTCAGCGGCCACCCCGGTGAGATGAGCCCACTTGGTGGCGCCGTAACCAAGTAGGGCGATCAAGATCAATCCAAAGAGCGTTCCCACTAGAGCGGTCGTCGTACGAGCGCTGAAACCGTGCGCGGCATACAGCGCGACAAACATGATCGCGGCGGAGCTGATCAGCCCCACCATGATCGGATTGGTCCCCGCAATGAGCGCGGGGAACATAAACGTGACCATGATGAAGCCGGCAAACCCGAGTCCGATCAGTGCGGCGAAGCCACGCCAGCGGGCAACAACGATCACCACGGCGGCGAAGAGCAAACCCATCACGAGCAGAGGCGTACGCCGCTCGAAGTCAGAAAACTGGTACTGCGCCGGCTGATCCGCCGCGGGCGGGATGCGTACTAGCTTGATCACCTGGCCGACCTTGACGCCCGAGGAATAGATCGCGGCCGTCATTGGCACCGTCACCGCCTGACCCTTGTCGTCGCCTTGCAGCAGCCGAGCCGTGACGTCGGCACAGCGGGCGCTGGTCGCCCCCGGCGTCGACCCGGACAGTCCTTCGCACGAGATCGGCTTGATGTCGGTGATTCGAGCTGTCGGGTAGCTGACACCCGGAACGCTGTAGCCGGCAACATCAGCGTTCACGTGGCGAGAGATGTCGCCTGGCCAGAAGGTGATCAGCCCGACGATCGTCCAGATCGCCAAGGGAATCAGGACCACGATCAGGATGCGCAGCGCGCGTTGATGGCGACGCAGCTCATCGGGATTCACCAGCGGCTGTGGGCCAGTATCTGAAAGACGTTCTGATCTGGAGTGCGTGAGAGCCACATTGCCGCCTAGTCTTAGTCCCCGTGAGTCAGCTTCCTGGGGCGAGTCGGGACCGCATCCGGCCGCACCGCGCGGTGGCTCACCAGGCATCCAGGAGCGAACTAGGCACACAATCTAACTCACCGCACCCTGGGCATATTCGGTCAGACCCCTCCTTCAGCGTCGGCAGGGCGACTCGACAACGCCGTAGCGCGATCGGATTGATCGCCGGAATCATCGGCCTTGGCCTGGTCGGCCTGTGTCTGCGCACCGTGCCGACAGTGCTTACCGAGACCACTTTGATGGCACAGATCGCCGAGCCGCTCACTGGCATTCCGGCCGATTCGCCGTCCTCGCTCGCGCCGGTGAGCCCGAAACCCTCGATGAGCATCGATCCCACGACGGCCACACAGCCGAGCGTGCGGCCGGCCAAGTTGCAGGCAAAGCGCAAGCTGAAGAGCCAGGACCAGGTCAGGGTGCCGGAGAACGGGCCGGGCACCTATCAGGGGGCCAAGACAAGCATCAAATCACGCGCCTCCTCCGGAACCTTGATCCGCTATGACGTTCGGGTGGAAGACGGGTTGTCCGTCGATCCCGAGAAAGCCGCGGTCTTGATTCAAGGCGTATTGGATGACCCGCGTAGCTGGCGCGGCACCCGTCGTTGGCGCTTCGAGCTGGTGCCGGTGGGCCAGTCTGCGACCTTGCACGCATTCATCGTGACGCCGAGGACCACCGACCAGCTCTGTGCGCCCTACCTAACCCGCGGCGAAGTCTCGTGTCAGAACGGCAATCGAGTCGTACTGAACGCCAAACGTTGGCTGCTTGGCGTCGACGCGTACGGATCCGATCTGAAGAACTACCGGCGCTATCTGGTCAACCACGAGTTCGGACACGCGATAGGCAAACACCACGTCGGCTGCCCAGGCCCCGGCAGGCTGGCGCCGGTGATGATGCAGCAGACCAAGGGCCTCGGAGCGTGCCGGAAGAACCCATGGCCTCAGGCCACCGAAAACTGAGTACGACACAGTCTGCTGATCCGGCGATTGAGGATCTCCGGCTCGTGCCCCTGTCAGTCGAGCTTGCGCGACGGCTGCTCGCCGGGAACTTGGGCCGCTCTACTCCTGGCGACGGGCCGCAGCGACCGCAATGGCACGCGGAATATCCGTTGCCCGACAGCGTGGATGCAATCGCCATGGCGATGGCGGCACATCAGGCCATCACAGGCGTCGTCCTGAGCTTGTCGAAGGGCACCGTCCTGAGCTTGTCGGAGGGCGCGATCGATGAAACTCCTGCCTGGTGGGTTCATCAGATCGTCGTCAATGGTGTTGTCGTCGGCGACATTGGATTTCACGGTCCGGCCGGGCCTGACGGAACCGTGGAGATCGGCTATACCGTGGTACCAGCTTGGCGTGGCCGCGGCGTTGCCAGCCGGGCGTGCGGGTTGATTGTCGAGCAAGCGTGGCGGGACGGTGCTGAAATTGTCATTGCGGAGACTGATGATGACAACGTTGCTTCGCAGGCGGTCCTGCTGCGAAACGGATTCCAGCGGCGACCCGACGGCGTCTTCGTGATTATGCGTCCGGAGGCACGATGAATGGCTTGACTCGGCACATCCGCTTGCCGCGGCCGGCGATGATCGGGCCCACCTTCGCGCAGCTGCGCCGTGGCGCCGGCGATCCGACGCATCGCCAGGTCGGCGACATGTACCTCCGGGCAACGCGTACGCCGGCCGGGCCGAGCTTGATCAAGATCGTCCCGCATGGTGCCGAGGTTGCTGCGCGGGCCTGGGGAGCAGGAGCCGAGTGGAGCCTTGATCAGCTGCCGCGGCTGCTCGGCACAGCCGACGATCCACGTGGTTTCCGGCCCCGGCTCGAGCATCCCCCGCTGGTCGCGGCGTGGCAGCGCTACGGCCACCATCGGATAGGTCGGAGCGAGGCGGTCTTCGAGGCGCTGGCGCCGGCATGCATCGAGCAAGTTGTCACCGGCAAGGAGGCCTTTCGAGCGTGGCGGCTGCTGGTTCGCGAGTTCGGCGAACCCGCACCCGGGCCTGCGCTCGAGCCTGGCTCGGCGGCGTACGGGATGTATCTGCCGCCAGAGCCCCAAACGTGGGCCAAGGTGCCGACCTGGCGATTCCTCGCCTCAGGAGTTGAGCAGCGGCGGAGCCGCACGCTGGTCAGGACCGCCGGCCGAGCCGCCGCGTTGGAGCGGACCTTGACCTGGCCGTACGAGCAGGCGGACCGGGCCTTGCAGAGCTTTCCCGGAGTCGGGGCGTGGACGTCAGCGGAGGTCCGGCAGCGGGCGCACGGCGATCCGGATGCCTGGAGTGTCGGCGACTATCACGTCGGCAAGGACATCAGCTACACCTTGACCGGCGAAGAACTCGACGACGAGGCTTGCCTGGAACTGCTGGAGCCGTACCGCGGGCATCGGTTCCGGGTGCAAATGCTGCTATCCATGGTGGGACGGCGCCGACCGCGCCGCGCCCCACGGATGACCCTTCCGACCCATACCCCGTACGCGACTCGCGGCAGGTCGTAGCAGCACCAGCGGTAACCGCCGCCCACACCTGGTGGGTGTTGGCCGCTCGACGCGGGGTAGATCAGCGCCATCTCACAAGGCAGGAGCATCGCTATGAGGTTGACCCCGAAGGCGTGGCCCACCGGCCTCCGCGACTCGCTGCCGCTCGTACTGCCGACGGCGGCTATCGGGGTGAGCTTTGGCCTACTCGCCGAGCCACTGCTCGGCGCGATTCCCTCGATCGTGATGTCGGCGGTCGTCTTTTCGGGCGCCGCTCAATTCGGCGCGCTGAGCATCCTGACTGCGGGAGGGACCATCGCGCTTGCGGCCAGCACTGGGTTGCTTGCCAACATGCGATTCCTGCCGATGGGGTTTGCGATGGCTCCTTCGATGACGAGTGGACCGCTGCGGCGGCTGTTCGCCGGGGCAGTTCTCACGGACGCGGCCTTCATCATCGGCCATCGCGAAGGCGGCCGGTTCGATATCGGCGCGGTTGTCTGGGCTGCTCCCGCGCAATTTCTCGGTTGGGTCGGTGGTACCGCTGTCGGCGCCCTGGGTGCCACGTCGATCGGCGAAACCACCCGTTGGGGGATCGATGTCTTGTTTCCGGTTTTCTATCTCAGTCTTTTGCTGCCCGAACTGTTCCCCGGGCGCAAGCTGCCGCGCAACCTCCGCCCGATCATCGTCGCGATCTTGGCCGGAGCCATCACCCTGGTATTGACGCCGTTCACTCCACCAGGCGTCCCGGTACTAGCTGCGGCAGCGGCGGCGTTGATCGGGCTCCGGGCACCGCGTCATCCAGTCGCGGAGCCAGACACGGGAGACAACGCATGAAGACCTGGCTTCTGATTGCTGTACTCGCCGTCGGCACCGTGCTGCTGAAGACGATCGGTCCGGTGTTGGCCGGTGGACGGCAACCTCCCCCGGCGCTCACCAGAGTCATCGCCTTGATTGCGCCGGCGCTGATCAGCGCCCTCATCGTGGCCGGAACCTTCACGCACGGCCAGCGACTGGTGCTCGATGCCCGCGCCGCGGGGCTCGCAGTCGGCGCGCTCTTATTGTGGTTCCGCGCGCCTGCCGTAGTCGCCCTGGCGCTCGCCGCGATCACCTGCGCTCTGCTCCGTCTGGTGACCTGACGGCCAATGGCGTTCAGCCCCGCAAGTGGTCGCAAACAACATCACGCCGCACGAAATTCATGTGGTTACTGACCACTTGCTTATGGAACAGAGACACTTTGGGTAGCCATCCATCTCGTGTGTCAGACGTCCCAACTCGAGCCATGCATTCGCATCGACGTGGTGTTTCCTGCGAATGACGATGGTCGCTAGCCAAGATTCGCCGAGCAACGAACTTGACGCCCCAGTTCCGTAGTCAGCAGAAACGTTCCCGCGGGAACGTCCTGCGCACTTAGCCGGACAGTGGTCATCGACCCGCCAAGCGATTGACCCTTTCTCTCAGCGGTGAATAGGTGCGAAATGCCTCGGTGGCCTCATTGAGATAGGCGATCTCCTCGGCCGTCAAGGTAAAGGACAAGGCGCCGGCGTTATGCGTGGCCTGGTCAGCATTCTTCGCGCCTGGGATCGGCACCACATTGTCGTGCTCGAGAAGCCAGCGGAGTGCCACCTGACCTGGTGACTTGCCGTAACGATCACCGATCATCTTGAGCACCATGACGACTGGTCGCAGCACCTCGAAGCCGGACCCACGGAACGGTTCGCGGAAGCGGCGGAAACCAGCCGGTCGGCTGCCGTCGAGATACTTTCCACTCAACGCCCCACTGGCCAGCGGCTGGTACGCGATCAAGCTGATGCCCAGTTCGCGGCAGGTGTCGAGCACCCCGTTGGTCTCGGGTTGCCGGTGCAGCAACGAATATTGCACCTGATTAGACGCCAGCGGAATGCCGCGCTGAGCTAGGGCATCGTACGCGGTGCGCATCTGCGCAGCGGAATAGTTGCTGACACCGATGGCCTTGATCTTTCCCGCCTCGACGGCATCCGCCATCAGGCCCATAAGAGCCGGGATATCGACCCAGGGTGCCGGAAAATGATGTTGGTAAAGATCAATTGAGCTCCGCTTGAGATTGCCCAAGCTGGTATCTAGAGCGGCGGGCAGCGCTTGAGTGCGCTCCCTTGAGTTGGGCGGAAACTTCGACGCTATGACGACATCCTTGCCCTGCGCGAGCTCACCGAGCCGACGCTCCGAGGCCCCGGCACTGTAGAGCGCCGCGGTATCGAAGAAATTCACCCCCGCCGCAAGGCTGGCGTCAAAAGCCGCCTCCTCGTCGGCGGCATTCGTCCCGCCGTACACGCTCTTGGCCGGCAAGTACCGCTGGGCACCGCTGGCCTCTCCCCAGACCATGACACCCAATCCGAGTCGTGGAATGCGAACGTCACTGCGGCCCAGCGTCGTCGTGTCTGTCATTGATCACTCCTGCGGTTATGTGGGGCGCTATCGAGCGGATGCGATGGTGTCGAGCATCTCCTCAAGATGTGTGACACGCAACGGCGGGTTCAGCAATTCGGCGATGCGATCAAGGCTATGGGCCTTCTCCTCGGGGGTGTCGGTTGCCAAGTACGCGGTGATCGCTGACTCCCAGAAGTGGCCGAACTGCGCGATCACCATGGTGAACGAGCCGAGGCCGCTGATCCGAGCCGGGCCGCCGGCGTCAAGGTAGGACACGTACAGCTCGGCAATCCGGCGTTGATCACCGAGTCCGAAGTCGATCATGGCCATGGGTAGCTCTTGCGCTGGGTCCGCAAGTCCGCAGTTCTCCCAATCAATCACACAGACGCCGCCCGTGGGTGTCGGCAGCATGTTGTCCGCCCAGAGGTCGCGATGACAGCTCTGCAGGTTCGTGGGCGGCGCCAGCAAGGTCTCCAGACGCAGCAGCTCAGTGATCTCGCTATCCAATGCATCGGCGAATGGGGCAGCCGCTGCCTTCGACTCCTCTGATAGTTGCCTCCATCGCGACTCGCCGACCGGCTCGGTATACCAGCCGATCATCGGCCGCGCCGGCGCGTACTGCACGCGATGAATGGCTGCCATCGTCGCGCCAACCGTCGTCGGGTCGACGCTTCGATTCACGGCCAGCAGGTCGACCCACTCGTATGCCCGAAGCTGATGCTCGCCAAGATCAACAATCACATGGTCATCGACCGTGCGGATGGGTCGCGGCATCGGTACTGCACCGGTCGCGCGTACGACCTCTTGGTATGCGATATCGGCAAATGCGTCGCCCGGGGTCTGGCGGATGATCAACTCCTTGATCGCAAATGCACCTTGATCGGTGTCCAGCCGCCAGACACGGCCCTGTTCGCCGCGCGCAACCAAGATCATCTCTCGGATCGGGGAACCGACACCGTAGGTTCGGCCGATGGCCACGGCATGATCGGACAGCACGAGACCTGCCTTGCTAGTCCTGAACAGACACCAGTCGGCAGCCCGTACCAGTACGCCGGATGCGTCCCGCCACGGGATCGGCGTAGTGACTACCGATGATCACCGTGTCTGAATCGGCAAACCGTTCCACGAGCCTCATCCGCGAGGCGCGTGCAAGATCAGCATCAAAGTCCGATGTCGATCCCCAATCTGGATGGGCAAGCTGGCATGGGTGATGCGCCACGTCACCCGTGATCACCGCCGACTGCCCGCCCGACTCGATCAGCACGCTGACGTGATGTGGAGTGTGGCCAGGGGTCGGTATGAGTCGCACGCCGTCAATCACCACATGATCATCGGCCACGAGATCGACAAGCCCCGCCTCGTATATCGGCAGCACCGAATCGGAGAAGCCGGCGTGCTGGTCGGCGATCTCGTTCTCGGGTTTGGACTGCCAATAGCCAAACTCTCCAGCCGACATCACATAACGAGCGGCGGGGAATGTGGGCCGCCAGGCCCCATCCACCAGCTCTGTGTGCCACCCAACGTGATCAAAATGCAGATGCGTATTGACGACGTAATCGACCTCACCCGGTGCCACACCGGCAGTCTGGAGGCGGGAAAGAAAGTCGGTCTGCAGGTCATCCCATCCCGGGACTGCAAACCGCCTCTTCCCATTGCCAACGCCAGGATCGACCATGATCGTGTAGCCGGCTATGAGTATCACGAACGCCTGAACCAATCCGCGCGGACGCCCTGCCTCATCAACGAAGTTCGGCCTCAGCCACGCATCGCCTGAGATGCCTGCAAGATCAAGTCTGGGAATCAGGCCCGCCAGTGCAGCCGTGGCATCCAACTCAGGGATACGAATCACCGTGGCATCACCGACGCGCCAGCGGAGCATTTCCACCTCGCTACTGTCCCACCCGTGTTGCCAGCCGGTCGAGTTTCCAGCGTCTGCCGGTTAGCCTGATAGATCATGAGAGCCGCTTCGGCTGCACAACGCGTGCCCCGGCTGAGTGGTTCGCCCGTACTCGGATCGATGCGCGAGTTGCGTCGCGACTTCCTCGGCACCATCTCGCGCGCCAATCGCGAACTCGGCGGGCTCGCGTGCATTAGCGCGGGTCCGCCCGGATGGAACATCACTGCTTATAGCGTCACCTCACCCGAGCTAGCAGCCGAAATCCTCGGCCAGCCGGACCGTTTCCGTAAGAACGGCCCCGGCTATCGGGAGTTACGCCAGGCGCTGGGCGAAAACCTGCTGACTAGCGAGGACGAGAGCTGGCACCGGCAACGTCGATTTCTCGCGCCGATCTTCACCCGGCGCCGCATCGCCCGTGACTACAACCACATCATGATCGAGGAGGCAGCACTTCTCGTTGAGCGGTGGCGAGTCGCTGCATCCCAGGGCCAGAGTGTCGACCTCTATCCCGAGATGGTGGGGGTTACCTCACGGATTATTGGCCGCATTCTGTTTGGGGCTGACGTGTCGCGCGCCCTCCCCGAGCTCACCCGCTTCAGTATCGTCAACGAGGAGCTGTTGCGCCGCGCCGTGAGCCCACACCCGATGCCACGATGGCTACCCACATCCCACAACAGACGGCTGACGCGCGAGCTGGCACAGGTCCGCGGCATTGTCGATGAGATCATTTCTATCCGCCAATCCGAGCCGCCGAAGGAATCGGCCGACGACATGCTTGGCCGGTTGCTGGCTGCGCGGGACGCCGAAAACGCCGCAGACCGGCTAAGTGAGACCGAAGTCACCAACCAGGTGCTGCTCTTCCTGATCGCAGGCCGCGAGACGACGGCGATGACGCTCGCCTGCACTCTTGCCCAGCTCGCCCTCACACCGGAGTGGCAGACGAAGCTGCGCGAAGAGATCACCGAGCGGCTGCACGGACGAGCACCGACGGCCGACGAGATCGCGCAGCTGGAATGGACCGACCGCTTCTTGCGTGAATGCATGCGCCTTTTTCCTGGTGCCTACGGGATGAACCGGAGCACCCGCGACGACGAGGTCATTGCTGGGTACCACATCCCGGCTGGATCGTGGGTCGAGGTATCGATGTGGGGCATACACCACTCCGCGGCGGTGTGGCCCGACCCTGAGGTCTTCGACCCGCGGCGCTTCGATGTACCGACACGACAATTTCCAGGTAGTCATCGATACGCGTGGATGCCCTTCGGCGCCGGGCCTCGCGGATGCATT
>Ga0307302_10000441_pt1 | contig 18606 bp, 13 predicted proteins | sample ER_DNA_183_FD_194490 | JGI IMG/M metagenome (GOLD analysis project Ga0307302, IMG submission 194490) | Bulk soil microbial communities from the East River watershed near Crested Butte, Colorado, United States - ER_DNA_183 | ecosystem: Environmental > Terrestrial > Soil > Floodplain | place...
TCGTCGCGCGAGAGGCCTCCCGGATTTCCGGCGAAAGCGCGTGCGATGAGCTGGTAGCTGCGCTCATCGTGATCGAGCATCCAGGCCGCCAGGCCGACCGGTGAGTCCGCGATGGCGTAAAGCGTCTGCGGGCGGTTCGCCATCTCGTTGGCGTAGCCCACACCGGTGGCAAAGAAGTGCTTCAGGATCTCGTATGCCTTCTCCTCGTCGCCGGAGAGACCATCTGGCTTGGGACCGCCGGTGGCGAGCGCCTTCGAGACCTCGGGCGGCACGGTCGCTGGCATGTTGGTGTGAATGCCCAGCAGTCCTTCGGGCTTCAACAGAGCCAACTGCTCAGTGACGGCATTCCCCCAATCGCCGCCCTGCGCGACGTATTGGGTGTACCCGAGGCGCTCCATCAACACCACCCAGGCCTTTGCGATGCGGATCGGATCCCAGCCGGTTTCGCGTGGCTTGCCTGAGAACCCATGGCCGGGCAGCGACGGAATCACCAGATGGAACGCATCCGCCGAGTCGGCTCCGTGCGCCGTGGGGTCGGTGAGCGGATCGATGATCTTGAGCTGCTCGATGGTCGAGCCCGGCCACCCGTGGGTCACGATGAGCGGCAGCGCATCCTCATGCTCGGAGCGCACGTGGATGAAGTGGATGTCCACCCCGTCGATCTCGGTGATGAAGTGCGGCAGAGCGGCGAAGCGCTCTTCGAACTTGCGCCAGTCGTAATCCGTGGCCCAATACGCGGCCAGTGCCTGGATTGTCTCGAGCTGCACGCCTTGTGAGGCATCCGTCTCCCGGTCGGGCCAGCGCGTCGCCGCGATGCGTCGACGGAGGTCTGCCAGTTCGTCTTCCGGAATGCTGACGTTGAAGGGGCGAATCTCGGTGGCGGTCTGGGCGGTGCTGCTCATGACGACCCCCCGTTGCGGAGTGACCTGAACGCGGCTCGCATCTCTTCAGCGAACAGCTGCGGCTCTTCCCACGCGGCGAAGTGGCCGCCCTTCTCGACCTCGTTGAAGTAGGTGAGGTTGGGATAGGCCTTCTCGGCCCAGCTGCGCGGGGTCCTCCAGATCTCGCCGGGGAACGTGGTGAAGCCGACCGGGAGCGAGATCTCCGGAGGAGCCTGGCCCCCTGCGAGTGCTTGAGCCAGGGCTTGTCCGTCCTCCCAGTAGGATCGGGCCGCCGAGGCGCCGGTGCCCGTCAGCCAGTACAGCGTGATGTTGTCGACGATGTGGTCCCGTGTGAGATTGCCCACGGCCTCGCCGTCGACGAAGGCGCGGGAGATCTTGTAGTAGCTGTCCGTGTCGTGGTCGAGCAGCCAGGCGGCCAGGGCGACGGGTGAATCCAGCAGGGCGTAGCTGATCGTCTGCGGCCGTGTGGCCATCTCCAAGAAGTAGCCGAAGCCGCTCTCCCTGAATGTGGCGAGCTGGTCGGCCGCCGCGCGTTCCTGCTCGGACTCCGCCGGCTGGGGGCCGGCCAGCACCGTCACAAGCAAGTTCATGTGGATGCCGAGCAGCCCCTCGGGTGCCTGCCGCCCCATCGCGTCGGTGACGGCGGCGCCCACGTCGCCGCCCTGGGCGACATAACGGGTGTAGCCGAGCCGGTTCATCAGCTCCGCCCAGGCCTGCGCGACGCGACCGGCGTTCCAGCCGACCTCCGTCGGCTCGCGGGAGAAGCCGTAGCCGGGCAGGGAAGGCAGCACGAGGTCGAATGCGTCCTCGGCGCGTCCGCCGTGCGCGGTCGGGTCGGTGAGCGGGCCGACCGTGTCGAGCAGTTCGATCACGGATCCCGGCCAGCCGTGGGTGATAATCAGCGGCAGCGCGTTCTCGTGCTCCGACTTGACGTGGATGAAGTGGATGTCCACTCCGTCGATCTCGGTCGTGAACTGAGGTAGGGCGTTCAGCCTTGCCTCGACCTTGCGCCAGTCGTACTCGGTCCCCCAGTAGGTGGCGAGCTCCTGAATCGTCGCCAACTGGACGCCCTGCGACCGGTCCTCGACGAGCTCCTTCGAGGGCAAGCGGGTCGCCTCGATCCGGCGGCGCAGGTCGTCGAGCTGCTTCTCCGGAATCTCGACGTGGAAGGGGCGAATCTCGGTGGGGGTTTCGACTCTGCTAGTCATGACGACCTCCGTTGCTGGTGGGGCGGCTTCGAGAAGGACAACGACAAGAAAATTGGGTTGATTCTGCACGAAAGTGACCCTGGAGATGTCTTAAGCTTGTCCCCCGCCAGCCGAAGCCCGTCTCCGAAACAGCCGCTTCGGTCTCGACTTCCCTATCTGGTCAGACGAATTCGCTCACACTACTGCTCCCCACAACGGATGAACAGCGGCGAAACCAGACGCGCCGAGCCCGACGTCGGGGTTGGACCACGCCGGCTATGTTCCACCTCGTACGCCGCTGATCGAGCATCAACTTCCCTTGCGGCCGGTATCCGCGCTCACATCACACTCCCAGAGGACCTCACTGAGAAGGAGGCAATGCGGGTAGCGAGGTTTGTCCAGAGTCTGGCGTTCTCGTCAGATCAACCAGCCATTACCGCCGGCGAGGCGTCGGTCGAGTAGTCCTGCACTACCAAGCTCGGGAATAGAGAGGCACGACGGTGGCGATACTGATCACTGCCAGCATCGTGCTAGTGGTCTTGATCATCCTGCTATTCGTCGGGTTCAAGTGGGCGAAGCCGCAGATCCTGCGGCTGAAGGTGTGGAACTGGTTGGAATCCGAGATGCGGAGCCCGGATGAGCCGGAGCCGCCCAAACGCGCCATCAAACCCCTCGTGATCTTGGTAGCCTGCTGACGCTTCTCCGGAGTCACCCGCTCGAGGAGTGAGGGGAGTTCCGATAGCCACCCGCAGCGTGGGATGTTCACGCTGTACTGGCATGCCAGGTACAGCCGCAAATCGGTTTCCACAGATTGGCCTCCTGGAGGTTACGCCGCACGGCTGATCCGTCAGCCTGGTGAGCGCACAGATAACTGCGCTCAGATTGCCTAGGAGGCATGCATGCCAACAGCCACAGCACCGTCGAAGCGGCCCAGCGTTTCCTGGCTGATCGAGAGCCGGCCGCCGAGCCTGACCTGGGCACGACCGTCACCTCCGCAACGCAACCAGCCGCAGCTGGACCTGACTGATCAAGAACCCGTCTATGCGGAAGCGACAGCGGCCAAGGATCGGGGCGTCCGGATGAGTGCGGTCAAGGCGCGCTGGGCGGCACGACCGCGACCTGGGTTACCTGAGGCCCAGGAGTGGAGCGCCAAGCTGGCGTTAGCGATCACTCAGGCGCTGACAGGTCAGCGCCCGGCTGCCCAGCTCAACCGCTGGGTGGTCGAAGAGGTGCTCGCGGCGATCAGCATCAGCCAGCGCCGCAGTCTCTCGCTGCACGGGCGGACCGCCGTGCCCACCGCATTGCGCTCGCTCCGCGTCCAGCACCCTGATCCGGAGGTGGCCGAGGTGTCGGCGCACGTGGCGATCGGTAAGCGATCGGCTGCTATGGCATTTCGATTGGAAGCTCTGGGGGACCGCTGGCTGTGCACTGCCCTGGAGCTCGGCACACGTCCGGGTCGCGTGGCGGGCTCCGGCTAGGCCACGACCGAAGACTGGATTGAGTAATGCGCCGCGTGGTACATGTGGCGGCCGAACTCGACGAACTGACCAACATCGTCGTATGTGAGCCGGTCCACGGTCAGGCAGGCCGCCGGCGTCTCCTCATCCAGCAGATTCGCCTCCTCGTCGGTCATCAGCCGGGCCGAGATCTGCTGATGGGCGATCTTGAGGTTGACGCCGAGAGCTCGCAGGCAGGCGTAGAGGCCCTTACTCTGCAGGTCAGCCTCGGTGATCTCGAAACGAGTCGGCAGGTAATTGGTGAGGATCGCGAGCGGCACGTCATCGGCCAGCCGCAGCCTTCTGATTTTGATGAATTCCGTATCGGAAACGGCCGGGGTGTCGATGGCATCGCGAATGTCCTGCTCGAGCGTGCCGATGGAGAATTCGAGCATCCGCGTGCTAGGAACCTTGCCGGCCTTGGCTATGTCCTCGTGAAGGCTGCTGAGCGCCTCGTTCCGCCGGAACTGGGACCGCACGACTTGGGTGCCGACGCCTCGCTTGCGTACCAGCAAGCCCTTCCTGACCAGCTCTTGAATGGCCTGACGAGCAGTCGGCCGTGAGAGACCCAACCGGCTGGTGAGAGACAGCTCGTTCTCGAGACGATCACCCGGGGCGAGGGCACCGGTGTTGATCGCGTGTTCGATCGACTGCGCCAGCTGGTGGTACAGGGGGACAGGGGAGTTGCGCTCGAGGGTGATGTCGAGTTCGCGCACGGACGGCGCTTCTGTCATGGACGAAGCATAGAGGCCCCGACGGGGGTTCTATAGAGATCAGCGGGATTTTGTCAGAACAAATTCACTGATCGAGCGTTACCCATTGTCGATTCCGCGCCGACTCGGCCATAGCCTCAAGGATTTCGGCGGCGTAGAGCGCATCGTCGACGGTCGCCCCAGCCCACGATGCCGACCCGTAGGGCGGGCGTCTCTTCGCCGGTGTCGTCGTTCACCCCGAGTACCTTTCGTCACGATCATGCAGGGTCATCGAAGCACAACCGAATGCTCGGGACGGTCAGGGGGAGAACAGCAACAGCAGCCCGGCGCAGGTATACCCGATCATCACCAGCAGCAGTGGCAATTGACCACGGACAGCGCGATCCGGCGGCAGTAACGCAACCGCCTTCTCGTGCGCGCAGACGATGCCGAGCACGTGCCCTCCGACAATGGCGCAGAGCTGAACCAGGGCAATCGCGGTGGGATGGTTGAAGATCGCAGAGTTCACACCCATCTCGGCCGATCCGAAGACATTCCACCCGCGGCCGAGCGGATCGGAGAAGTTGATCGCCGTCCGCTGTCCTTCAACGATGAGCAGCGTCGCATAGTGAGCCACCACGTAACCCAGGACGATGGGTAGCAGGGAGCCCACCATTAGCCGCGGATACTCTGTCGCCGGCCGGTTCCCGTAGCGACCCATCCAAGCGGCTCCGAGGCTGAAACTGACAAAGACGATGCTGATCATGATCAGCAGGCCGCCCGTGCCCCACACGAGTGTGGGCACATTGGAATTCTGCACAGCGATGATCCACCAGCTGGTGTTCGTGAAGCTGTCGAATGCTGTGCTGCCGAGCAGCGCCGCAACCACCGCGGTGGCTCCCGGCGGTGCATGCCAGGCGGTGAGGCCGGCCAACGGGTTGACCAGTCTCAGCTGATCACCAACCCGCCGCCAGATCGACATCTGGGCGAGCGTGCTCGCGTACGCCTCGAAGGGGTCCGCCGCCCCGATCCAGCGTTGCCCGAACACGATCGCGCCCAGCACCAAGGTCACCAACCACACCAGTGCCCACAGCCGCAGCACCGCGAGTGTGGTCCGGTCCGGCTGCACCAGCTCGAGCCAACCGAATCCGAACAGGCCGGCTGCGGCCGGCCACACTCCAACCCGGCTCGGCAGGGTGACAAGACCCTGTTCCGGGTCGACCCGAGCCAAGGCACAGAGCCCACGATGGATCGACCGCAGCGGATTGGTTGCTCGCCAGAACTGACCGAGCAGCAGCGAGATCGGAACTAGGCCGACCCACATCCACACGTAGACGAAGCCGAAGATCGGATTGGTGAGAAGGTCCTGGCCCGCCATCATCGCCAGCCCCGCCCAGGCGTAGGTCGCAAGGACCAGCGCCCGGGCGATCAGCCGGACGATCGGATGATCGACGACTGCGGTCAGCCCTGGCAACGGCCGTCCGCCGACCCGTTCAAAACGCGGCTGGCGCCACGCGAAGATCAAGATCGCAAAGGAGATGACCATGGCGAGGACGGCACCGATCACTACGAAAGAGAACGGCAGCGGCAGGTCGCGCCGTGACGCAATCCCGTGCAGTGGTATGAGCATGAAGCGACTAAGCGGAGCTAGCGCGCGTTCAAGATCACGATGATCTTCTCGAGATGGTGAGACTCCACCTCAAAGCTTCCCGGACTGTCGATGGTGAACGATCCCTTGACCGGTCTGCCGGCCTGCACGGGCAGCTCATAGCCCTCCCCACCAATGTGAGCGTGGATCTCATCATCGGTATCGCTCGTCACGTTCAAGATCACCTTCTGACCCACCCGTACGTTGATCTTCTTGCCGTTCGGGACCGTCTTGCCCCCTGCGATGGCGATGTTGATGGTCAGTGCGTAGTCAGCGCTGAGCGAGGGAGACTCGACAGGACTGGGCGCTGCTGATGTGGCAGCTGAGGACGGTTCAGTGGGGCTGCCGACCGCCGTGGACGGACTCGCCGTCGCCTGTGGTTCGGCGCCGCTCGTACATCCGGTCAGCAGCAGGCCCAAGATGACGGCGCCGCAGATCAGTGCACCCTTCGGTTTACCGGCCCATACGCTCATCGGTTTGACGACCTTTCTCCCTGCGTTTGACCCCACCGAGTTCGGGAGTGCGGTGCTGACGGGGCAACGATTCCACTAGTCCTGTACGAAGCTGCCTGCGGCCGGGTTCCCGGCCGCCTAAAAGGGTCGATGTTATTGGTCAGCGGTGGGAGTTCTCGACGGTAGTACCGTGATGGCTCCAGGGATTCGAACGAGCAGGGAGGACTCCCAATGCCACAGCGGCTCACACCTCTTGAGGTGTCGTTGCTGGCCCTGGACACCGCGCACACCCCAGGCCATGTGGGTACCGTCGACATTTTCAACTCCGGTCCTGACGGCTTTGACTTCGAGGGGCTGATCGCTCTGATCCGCGAGCGGATCGCCTTCGTCCCGCGATACCGGCAACGGGTTCGGGGGATTCCCGCGCGGCTCGCCGGACCGGTGTGGGTCGACGACGAGAACTTCGACCTCACCTTCCACGTGCGACGCTCGGCGCTGCCGCGGCCCGGCACGCTGGGCCAACTCCGAGAGTTTGTCGGTCGGGTGCTGGCTCGACGACTCGACCGGTCGCGGCCACTGTGGGAGATGTATCTGGTCGAAGGTCTGGAGGACGACGGGTTCGCGCTGGTGGCCAAGTCGCATTTGTGTCTTGTCGACGGAATCGACACCGTGGAGATCGGTCAGGTGCTGCTCGACACGACAGCACGCCCCCACGCTATCCCCGGCGCCGGAGCCGATGAGGACTCCTGGCACCCATTGCCCGAGCCCTCCTCAGTGGAGCTGCTCGCCGGGGCGCTTTTGGAGAGCGTGCAAGATCCTGCAATGGCGATCGAGAACGTGCGTGGCGCGCTGACCAGCGCGCTCGGCGTCGCCGTGGCTGTCGGTGAAGCCGTGGGAGGTATCGGTGGAGCGTTAGGCGAGCTGGCCTCAGACGCGCTGCGTGGACAGCGCCCGTCTGCGGATTCTCCGCTGACCGGGCTGGTGTCCGAGCAGCGCCGCTTCGCCACGATATCCGCCCCCCTCACCGATCTCAGGGCAGTCCGCAAGGAGCATCGCCACACGATCAACGACGTGGTATTGGCCATGATCTCTGGAGGACTGCGCTCGTGGTTGCTGACACGTGGCGAATCGATCAGCTCAGGAAGCTCATTGACCGCGCTGGTGCCGATGAGCGTCACCGAGGACGACGGCGAGCCAACCTCCCTAGGCAGTCAGGTTGCGCCACACCTGCAGCGCTTGCCGATCGGGGAGCCCAACCCGCTGATGCGTCTGCACCAAGTGGCCTATGACACCCAAGCTCATAAGGATTCCGGCCGAGCGGTGGGCGCCCGCTCACTCGCCGACATCGCCGGCTTCGCGCCGACCACGCTGCATGCGCTTGGCGTACGCACCTCAACTGACGTGGTGCGCAAACAGCACGACTTGGTGATCACCAACGTCCCAGGGCCCCAGGTACCGCTGTTCGCTGCCGGTACCCGTCTAGTGGCGAGCTACCCGGTCCTTCCTTTGTCAGCGGGCCACCTGCTTGCCATTGGAGTGACCTCTTATGACGGTGAGGTCTTCTTCGGACTCACCGCCGACCGGGACGCCATTAGCGACCTCGACGTACTTGCGCAATGCCTGCTCGATGCGCTTGATGAACTGCTTGACACAACCGTTCGCGCGACAAACGTGCGCCAGCCCACGCGCAAAGCTCCTGCAGCGGCGCAGCGTGCGGCCGCGAAGAAAGCAGCAGCGCGGCAGGAAGCGGCGCGTCAAGCCGCCGGGCAGAAACGTGCCGCCGTACGGAAGGCAGCCGCAAAGAAGCCCCCCGCGCACGAGCCGCCGACCGACCAACCCTCGCAGCCTGGGGCCTCCCGGGCAGCGGCCACGTCTGAGGATGCCCCGAAGAGTAAGGGCTCGGCAAGGTCCTCTGCACCGCGGCAGCGCACTAAACGTTGATGCCTCAGATGGTCTTTGTTCCGACGACTTGGGACGAGGCGGTCGCGCTGCGATCCGGTGCCGCTGCGGATGGCTATCAGGGGTGCGCTGCGACGCCGAGCCTGGTTGTCTCGATGGAAGCCGACACCCTCATCGAGGAGGCCGAGTACGCCGCCCTCGGCTACGCTGGCGCGCTGGCTCTAGTGCTGAAGCCAACTTCGCTGCGCCTGGTAGCAGCTGCGGAGGTGCAGGCAGACCAGCTCACTGATCTGGGCGGGCCGCTGGGCGAAGTCCAGCTCCGAGGTCTGACTTGGCATCAGGTGCGGGCGCTCTTCGCCGACGAACCGGCTGCCATGGAGGCGACGAGGCTGGCAAGGGAGGTGGCTGCGGGGCAGAGCTTGGCAGCTGCTCTCGCCGCACCTGAGGTCGGAGCAGTGCTCGATGAGTACGACCTGTTGTGGTTCGCTCCTGACGAGCTCGACCAGCTCGCGCGCTGAATCAGCTGGGCCGCGCCAGGCATAAGAGGGAAGTGTCGGTGGGATCAGGCAGACTAGGAACATGCCTCGCTCAATCTGGAAGGGCGCAATCTCCTTCGGGCTGGTCACGATTCCTGTGAAGCTCTTCTCGGCGACCGAGGAGAAGGACATCAGTTTTCGGCAGGTCCACCCAGAAGATGGCGGCCGGATCAAGTACAAGCGCGTCTGTGAGAAATGTGGAAAGGAGATCCCCTACACCGAGATTGCCAAAGGCTACGAGATGCCGGACGGCCGCATGGTGATCTTGGAGGCGGATGACTTCGATTCGCTCCCGCTGGCGACTACCAAGGCGGTCGAAGTCGTCCAGTTCGTGGCTGAGGAAGATGTCGATCCCACCTACTTCAACAAGACGTACTTCCTCCAGGCGGACGGTCCGGGCGTCAAACCATATGTGCTGCTGCGCGATGCCTTGATCAAGAGCGGCCAGAGCGCCGTGGTCAAGGTCGCCCTGCGGTCCCGTGAAGCGTTGGCCCTGATCCGTCCCAAGGATGGCGTCCTGCTGATGCACACCATGCTGTGGCCAGACGAGCTCCGTGACGGTTCCTTCGCTGCACCGCCGCAGGACGTCACAGTGTCGGACGCGGAGGTCACGATGGCCCAGTCCTTCATTGACGCGCTGGCGGGCGACTTCCAACCGGAGGACTTTACCGACTCCTATCGGGAGGCGCTCGAAGCCTTGGTGCAGAGCAAGGCTGAAGGCGTGCCGCTGGCCGAGGAGCCTGAAGCGCCCAAGGAAGCTGAGGTCGTCGACCTGGTGGCCGCGCTGCGCGCATCGGTTGAGGCTGCGAAGAAGCGGCGGGAAGAGACGGAGAGCGCCAAGGCCATGTGAGGTCGGCCTTCGAAGCGAGCAAATGAGCACAGGTAGCGTGGCTTTGTGGATGCCATGGCACATGTGCCGGTCCCGGTCAACGAAACAGTGCTTGGATACGGTCCCGGTTCGAAGGAGCGGGCAGGTATCGAGTTAGCGCTCGACCGGATGGCGGGCGAGGATCCTGTCGAGCTGACCGCAACCATTGACGGCGTAAGCAAGCCGGCCTCGGGCGATCCCTTCGATGTCACGATGCCGTCCGACCATTCCCATGTCCTCGGTCACGCGGCCAACGCGACCCGAGCTGATGCCACCGAAGCCATTGATGCCGCGCTGGCGGCCGCCCCCGGATGGGCAGATCTGGGTTTCGAGCAGCGTGCAACGGTTTTCCTACGCGCTGCTGACCTGCTCGCCGGGCCCTGGCGGGACACTCTGAACGCCTCCACAATGCTCGGTCAGGGAAAGACGGTGCAGCAGGCCGAAATCGACGCGGCCTGCGAGCTGATCGACTTCTGGCGGTTCAATGTGGCTTTCGCTCGTCGGATTGTCGAAGATCAACCGATCTCATCGCCCGGAGTCTGGAACAGGGCTGACTATCGCCCGCTCGAGGGCTTCGTGTATGCCATTACCCCCTTCAACTTCACCTCGATAGCGGGCAATCTGCCGACCGCGCCGGCCTTGCTGGGGAACGTGGTGATCTGGAAGCCCAGCCCGACTCAGCAGCTCGCCGCTCATTTCATCATGCGGCTTTTGGAGGCAGCCGGCCTACCGCCCGGCGTGATCAACATGTTGCCCGGTGATGGCATCGAGGTCTCCGATGTCGCACTGGTCCACCCCGATTTCGCCGGCATCCATTTCACTGGCTCGACCAAGACCTTTCAGCACCTGTGGCAGAGTGTCGGAGCCAACATCAGCCGCTATCGGACCTATCCACGGCTGGTAGGGGAGACCGGTGGCAAGGACTTCGTAGTCGCCCATGCCAGCGCTGATCCAGATGTGCTGCGGACGGCGCTCGTTCGAGGGGCGTTCGAGTATTCAGGGCAGAAATGCTCCGCCGCGTCTCGGGCGTACATCGCTCGCAGTGTCTGGGATCGGATGGGCGACGAGCTGATCGACGCCGCTGAGACTCTCAAGGTCGGCGACGTACGCGATCTGTCCAACTTCACCTCGGCGGTGATTGATCAACGTGCCTTCAGCAAGCACGTCCAGGCCCTCGAACGGGCTCGGGATTCCGCAGACGCCAAGATCATCGCCGGTGGGGTGACCGATGATCAGGAAGGCTGGTACGTGAGGCCGACCTTGATCATCTCCGACAATCCGAGAAACGACATCTTCATCACCGAGTACTTTGGCCCAATTCTGGGCATCCACGTGTTCGACGACGCAGAGTTTGAGGTCATTCTCGATGAAGTTGATCGGGCTGCTCCGTACGCCCTTACCGGTGCAGTGATTGCCGACGATCGCACTGTACTCGAGCTGGCCAGCCATCGGCTTCGACACGCGGCTGGAAACTTCTACTTGAATGACAAGCCGACCGGCGCTGTCGTCGGCCAGCAGCCGTTTGGTGGCTCCCGGGCCTCAGGTACCAACGACAAGGCCGGCTCGATGTGGAACCTGATCCGCTGGACAAGTCCGCGCTCGATCAAGGAAACCTTCGTTCCACCGACTGATCACGTATATCCCTATATGACCTGAGCGGCGCGCGATTCCCGACGCTCGCAGCTCTACCAGCCGTCTTGCATGTGGCAAAGGCCAACGGGGGTCATAAGCGTCAGGCCTTACAAATCAAGCCTCTTCGCTCTCACGCGCAGATGATCTGCGCGCCAGCCACCTGTCGCCCACCTCTTGCTGAGTCCGGTAGCCCGCCATGACTGCGGGTGCCGCGGCCTCCTCGAGCCTTCTTCCCAGCAGCGGGATCGCGACCTTCAATTCGCCGGTGACATCGACGACGCTTCCTCGACCTCCCGGCGAGACCTCCACCTTGCCCCTGAAATTAACTGGCTGCCCGAGCACGGTCATGGTCACAGCCCCGCTCCGCGAGCCGTTTGAGGCCGGGTCGCCCCAGCCGACTTCGTCGTTGACGGTCAGCTGAGGTCCGGTGAATCTCGCCGCCGAATCGGGCGCCGGCAAGGTCCGTGAAGTCCTGGTGGTCGAGCCTTCGACCGACACGTGGTAGCTCAGTGATTCACTGGCGACGCAGACCTCTTCGAGGTACGCCTGGTCCGTCATCATGGCGTACACCTCAGCGGGTGCAGCGGCAAAGTCGAGGTGGCTCGAGATGTCCATGGCGCTCATGATGTCACCACTGTGGCGATCGTCGTGGGCTGCTCGGGCGGGCTAAGCACACGTGTCCGCGGGCTGGGCGGTCGGGCTAATGTCGGAGGTAGCCGCACACCGGGGTGCGGCGGCGATGATCGGACGGTAGACGTGACTACTTTCGAGGTCGAGCTCGAACAGGAGAAGACCGAGAAGATCGCTCAGGTAGCCGCTCGCGGGGCGAAGATCGCGGCCGAGCTGGGTCAGGATCCGGACGCTGTCCAGATCTTCCTCAGTCACTATTTCCGGCATGTCGATGCACTCGACGTCGACGAGCGCAGCGTCGACGACCTGCTGGGCCTGGTCGAAAGTCACTACCGAGCAGCGATGCACCGGCCCGCCGCTCGCGCAGTCATCACCATCCGGACTCCGAGCCAGACCGATGACGGCTGGACCGCCGGCGGTGCGACGGTGGTCCAGATCGTGACCGACGACCGGCCCTTCCTCGTGGACTCGGTCACCATGGAGGTGTTGCGCCAGGGATGGAGCATCCGCGAGGTGTTCCATCCACAGTTCCTGGTTCGGCGTGATGTCGAGGGCAACTTGCGTGGCATTGTCAGCGTCAGCGAGGCCGACCGCGATCCAAGCGTCATTCCCGAGTCTTGGATGCATCTGGAGATCCTTCCTCCCTCCCGCCCTGACCGTCGCGACTTGCTGGTCTCCGATCTGGAACATGGACTGCTCGAGGTCCTGCGGTTGGTCGAGGATGCGGTCCAGGACTGGCAGAAAATGATCACCAGGTCCGAAGAGACCATCGAGATGCTGAAGGACCCCGAATTCATCGCCGGCCGTGCCGAGCAGGCAGCCCTGGCCTGCGAGTTGCTGAGCTGGCTGAACGCCAATCACTTCACTTTCCTCGGCTACCGCGAATACGACGTGCTGAGTGACCAGTCAGGCATCCACTTCAAGGTTCGTCCAGCGACAGGTCTCGGCATCTTGCGCGCAGATCAGGACTCGCCAGGCACCTTCCATGCGATCCCGCTGCCCAGCGTCGAACCTGAATTGATGATCATTACCAAGGACAACCAGAAATCTCGAATACACCGGCCGGCCTACCTCGACTACATCGCCTTTCGCATCTTCGACAACAAGCAACGGGTCATCGGTGAGCGGCGATTCCTCGGATTGTTCTCGTCTTCGGCGTACTCCGAAAGCGTGGTCCGGGTACCGGTACTGCGGCAGAAGGTCGCTGCAGTGATCCAGCGCTCCGGCTACAGCGAGTCCAGCCATGGCGGCAAGGCGATCATGGACGTGCTGGAAAACTATCCACGCGATGAGCTGTTCCAGACCCCGGTGCCCGAACTGGCCGCGATCGTCGAGAAGGTCGCCCATCTCAAGGAGCACCGTCAGGTCCGAATGTTCGTCCGGCGTGATCCGTACGGCCGCTATCTCTCCTGCCTCGTCTATCTCCCGCGGGACCGCTACACCACCTCGGTGCGCAGGCGAATGGAGGAGATCCTGCTGGGTGCTCTCGGCGGAGCTTCCATCGAGTACACGGCGCGCGTCACCGAGTCCGTGCTCGCCCGGCTCCACTTCGTGGTCCGGATGCCGATTGGTGAGGCATTGGGTGAGGTGGATGTGCGCTCCCTCGAGCGCGAGCTGACGCTGGCGACCCGCTCCTGGGACGACGAGTTCGCCGACGTCCTGGTTGGCCTGGACGATGCAGATCGCCTTGCAACCTTGGCCGGTGGGCTGCCAGAGGGCTACAAGGAGGACTACACCCCACAGCAGGCGGTCAAAGACCTGAGCGCAGTGCTCGCCCTTGAAGACAACCACGACATGTCGATGGCGATGTACGTCCCGGATCGCGCTGACGACGAGGCGGATCTGCGGCTGAAGATCTTCCGACGCGAGGCGTCCCTCTCACTCTCGAGGATCTTGCCGCACCTCTCCCTGCTCGGCATCGACGTCATTGACGAGCGGCCGTACGAGCTGGCAATAGGCAAGGATCATCGGGCCTTCATCTACGACTTCGGTGTGCGGGTGCCAGGTGGTGCCGATGCCGTTCGTGCCCGCTGGACACTCCAGGCACGGCAGCGGTTCATGGAGGCTTTCTCGGCCTCCTATGTCGGCGACAGTGAGCCCGATGGATTCAACGCGCTGGTGATGGGAGCCGATCTCGACTGGCGCGACGTGACGGTGCTGCGGGCCGTCGGCCGCTACCTCCGGCAGGTTGGCATCACCTATAGCCAGAGCTATTTCGCCCAGGCACTGAGCAGCAACGTGGACATTACCCGGCAGCTCATCCAGCTTTTCCGGATTCGTTTCGATCCAAAGTACGGTCTCGACATCAAGGCTCGGGCGGGGGCGACGAACGAGCTCGTCGCCAAGATCAAGAAGGCGCTCAACGACGTGGCCAGCCTTGATCACGATCGAATCTTGAGGTCGTTCCTGGCGGTGATCCAAGGAGTGATTCGAACCAACTTCTACGTCGCCGGGCGGCGCGCGATCGCCCTGAAGCTCCTGCCGCGCGAGATCCCGGAGCTGCCAGAGCCTCGTCCGGAGTTCGAGATCTTCGTCTACTCGCCGCGGATGGAGGGCGTGCATCTGCGTTTCGGCCGAGTGGCGCGCGGCGGGCTGCGTTGGTCCGACCGTGCGGAGGACTTCCGGACCGAGGTCCTTGGCTTAGTCAAAGCCCAGATGGTGAAGAACACCGTGATCGTCCCCGTCGGGGCCAAGGGCGGCTTCTATTGCAAGAGGCTGCCGGACCCGAAGGATCGCGAAGCGTGGATGGCTGAGGGTCTTGCGTGCTACCAGCTCTTCATGTCCAGCCTGCTTGATGTCACTGACAACATCGTGGACGGCGCGGTGGTGCCGCCGGCCGATGTCGTTCGGTACGACGGTGATGATCCCTACCTGGTCGTTGCGGCGGACAAAGGGACCGCCACTTTCTCTGACGCAGCCAACAAGATCTCTGTCGATTCGAGATTTTGGCTTGGCGACGCGTTCGCCTCTGGCGGCTCGGCCGGATATGACCACAAGGCCATGGGCATTACGGCCCGTGGGGTGTGGGAGTCCGTACGCCGGCACTTCCGCGAGATGGGGGTCGATCCCCGGCGCACTGACTTCATCTGCGTCGGCATCGGCGACATGAGCGGTGACGTCTTCGGCAATGGGATGCTGCTCAGCAACCACCTCAAGCTCGTTGCGGCATTCGACCATCGACACATCTTCATCGATCCTCAGCCGGACACCGTGCGCAGCTGGCAGGAGCGTGCGCGGCTGTTCGCGCTGCCACGCTCGAGTTGGGCCGATTACGACACCAGCCTGATATCTGAGGGCGGAGGGGTGTTTTCGCGCACCCTGAAGTCCATCGGGATCACCGATCAAATGCGGAACGCTCTTGGTATCGACAAGTCGGTTCAGGCGCTGACGCCTGCCGAGTTGATCAAGGCATGCCTCAGGGCACCTGTTGACCTGCTGTGGAATGGCGGCATCGGAACCTATGTCAAGGCAGTGACGGAAGCCAACGACGAGGTGGGTGACAAGACCAATGATGAGCTCCGCGTCGACGGCTGCGAGTTGCGTGCGAAGTGCGTGGCCGAGGGCGGGAATCTTGGCCTCACCCAGCTAGGCCGGGTCGAGTACGCCGAAAGGGGCGGCCGCATCAACACCGACTTCATCGACAACTCTGCCGGGGTCGACACGTCCGATCATGAGGTCAACATCAAGATCCTGCTGACCGGGGAGGTGGCCGCCGGTCGGCTCTCGCAGGAGGACCGTGACGCGTTGTTGGCCTCGATGACCGACGAGGTTGCCGAGCTAGTGCTGGCCGACAACTACGGCCAAAACCTTGCCTTGGCCAACGCCGTCTACCAGTCGGCATCGATGGCCGGCGTCCACGAGGACTGGATGGAACGGTTGGAGAGCCGGGGGCTGCTCGATCGGGAGCTTGAGTTCTTGCCATCCACGGAGGCGATGGAGATCCGGCGCAGTAACCACAAAGGACTGACCTCGCCAGAGCTTGCGACGTTGCTCGCGTACACCAAGATCGTTCTCGAGGACGAGATGTTGGCCTCGGATCTGCCTGATGACCCCTACCTGGACGGCCTGTTGATCAACTATTTCCCGAGCGCGCTACGGGAGCGCTACGCCGACCAGATGCGAAAGCACCGGCTGTATCGGGAAATCATCGCCACGGTGGTGGTCAACCAATTCGTGAATGAATCGGGCATCACCTGTTTCCACCGACTGTCGAATGAGACTGGGGCCCGAGCGCCAGATGTCATCCGGGCGCAGATCGCCGCTCGCGCGATCTTTGGCGCCGCTGATCTCGACAAGGCCATTGCTGCACTTGATCACCAGATCAACGCAGAGATGCAGACCACGCTGCGGATGGCAGTACGCACCCTGGTGGAGCGGGCCACTCGCTGGCTGATCAACAACCGGCGTCACCCGATCGACATTGGCGCCGCAGTTGCGCAGTTCTCTGATGAAGCGCTGGCGGTTCGGCAGGCGCTGCCCAACATCTTGACCGGGCGCGACAAGGAGGCGCTTGAGCAGCGGCTCAAGAGCTATCAGGCTGCGGGTGTACCGGATGAGCTGGCCGCCGCAATCGCAGCGCTGCCTCCTGCGTACTCGGCGCTGACCATCGTGCAGACCGCGTCGCAGTCTGATGTTGATGTACTGAAGGTGGCCGAGTTGCATTTCACGCTCGGTCAGCGACTCGGTCTCGACCGGATGCTTGCACGGATCATCGAGCTACCGCGCGATGACCGGTGGCAGATCATGGCTCGAGCCGGCCTGCGTGACGACCTGCATGCGGTGCACGCCCGACTGACGGCAGAGGTACTCAACACGGACCAGGCCGCGACCAAGAGCCCTCGCGATGTCGTGATTGCCTGGGAGAAGTCCAACGCTGCCGTACCCGAGTCCGTGAAGACGCTTCGCTCCATCACAAGCACCCGCGCCGACCTCGCGCGGATGTCTGTCGGCCTCCGGGTTGTGCGCCGGCTGCTTTCCAGATAGGCGGGTCGCGAGTGGAACGGGCGCAGGTCCCGGTTCCTTCAGTGAGCAGGGAGAGAGTCGCTCTGCTCTACTTTTGGGGCGACATTTGCGGTCGCGGCCTTCTCGCTGGGTATGCAGTTTGTCCAGGATGGGCTCGGCGTTGGCACGATCCCAGTACCCTTCAGGGCGGTATCCGTACTTCTTTCTTGATCTCGGAGAAACCAGCCCGGGGCGGGGTGCCGCCGTACTGCATAACGATCTTGATCTTGCTGCTTGTCGTGTCCGGCCACTGGACCTTGCCAGAAATCCTGACGCATTAGCTGCCTGGATCGAACTTTTGTTCTATTTTTGTCGGTGGGTTTCCGTATCGTCTGTGGCATGTTCAGCACTCCGGGACCTCGAGGCGGAGACGTCATCAGGCGACCCTTTGGTGAGACGTCTGGATGAGATCTTGGAGGAGTTCGCCACCGCCGTGGGGGATGGCAGCGCGATCAGCGACGGGGTTCGGATTGATCGGATCGCCCGGTTGGAGAAGCTACGGGCTGTCACCGCCGCACTGCAGGCGGCGGAGTCGGTGCGGTTCGCCCAATCCCAAGTCGCCGAACAACTTGCTGCTGATGTGCACCCGACCGCGATTGGCCGTGGCATCGCCGAACAAATCGGTCTGGCTCAACACCGGCCGCGCATTGTGGTTCGAACTGCCCGACACCTACGCTCAACTCAGTAGTGGGGAGTTGAGTGAGCGGGTCGCCGAAACCATCGTGTCTGAAACCCGGCACCTTGACGCTGAGAAGCGTGGTGAGGTGGATCAGCAACTCAAAGCGGTTGGGGTCAGCAAGCTGGGGTTCAAGGCGGCAACCTTATGTGTCCGCAAGATCACCTATGAGGCTGATCGGCGGGGTTATGTGCAGCGGGGCCGCACCGAACGCAAACACCGCCGGGTTGGGATGCGGCCAGCACCCGACACCATGGCAGTGCTCACCGGCTACCTGCCGGTGGAACAAGGGGTCGCCTGCTACGCCGCACTCCAACAACACGCCGCGGCACTTCGACGGCTGGTTAGGCCAACTCATCCGACTCCGCGACCAAACCTGCACGGACCCCTACTGCGACGCACCCATCCGACACCTCGATCACATCATCCGTCACAGCGACGACGGCCCCACCACATTGGAAAACGCCCGCGGCACATGCGAGCGCGGCAACTATGTACGGGAGATGCCCGGGCTGGCACATCAGCCTCATCGATTGCGGCTTCCACAGCGGGCCGCACACCACATCACCACACCCACAGGACACCACTACGTCCGCCGCGCCCCGACCCACCCTGAGCCGGAGCCTAATTGTTGTCACGTCGCTATCTCGAGATCTCTGCCACACGCACGGCCTCTTGATAGGCAGTAGATCGGTTAGCAGGTTTTGTCAGGGGACAGCGAGGTGCTCCACGGCGTCTATCCGCAAGATCAGGAGTGCGCGCGCCCACAGTGGGCGCGGCTCCACAGGGTATACAGGTGCTATGGAACCGGGCCCGGATTTCGTCGCCTTGTTGCGCCGCTGGGAAGACGCTGGCGGCCTGTGGCGGGTGCTCCGTCGGGCCGGTGACTTCGTTACAGTCGGCCTCTACCGCTGCGACGGCGGTGAAGAGACTGACCGGTTCGTAGCTGCGGATGCGCAGCTGGCACGGTTCCTGGCAGGACGCACC
>Ga0307302_10000442_pt1 | contig 18515 bp, 17 predicted proteins | sample ER_DNA_183_FD_194490 | JGI IMG/M metagenome (GOLD analysis project Ga0307302, IMG submission 194490) | Bulk soil microbial communities from the East River watershed near Crested Butte, Colorado, United States - ER_DNA_183 | ecosystem: Environmental > Terrestrial > Soil > Floodplain | place...
GGCGACCGGGACGATGAACGAGGAGGGCGCGATGCGAACACCGGCCGCGTCTCCCGCATAGCAAGAGCCGTCGGAGCCCAGGAAGGAGAGGTGGTGAGAGGCGTGTCCCGGAGTCGCCCACGCCTCGAGGTCGAGAACCCGGTCTCCGATGACCTCGACCGCCTCTTTCGGAACCGGCGTCAGCTCGCCCCAGAGACGGTCGAAGTCGTCCCCGTAGAGCCGCCGGGCACTGCGCTCGAGCCGGCTCGGATCTACGAGGTGCGGCGCGCCGATCTCGCTCACGTAGACCCGCAGGCGGGGGTTCCGGCGCACGAGGGTGCCGGCGGCGCCCGCGTGGTCGAGGTGAATGTGCGTGAGCACGAGGTGCCGCACGTCCGCGAGCGCCACGCCGTGGGTCGCCAGGCCTTCCTCGAGTGCGCCGAGACAGCTCGAAGGCCCGCAGTCCACCAGCGCCGGCTCGTCGCCGGGCAGCAGGTAAGACGCAATGACCCGGGGATGGCCCAGGTGGAGAAGGTCGACGAGCTCGAAGCCGCTACTTGACGACGAGCTTGCCCTCCATACCCGCTGCGCGGTGTCCGTCGACCGAGCAGTAGAACGTGTACTCCCCTGGCTGAAGATCGAGCGTGACACTGGTGCTCGAGCCGGTGATCGTGTCGGTTCCCTCGCCGTCGACCCCGGGTCCCTGCAGTTTGACGTCGTGGGGAAGGGACGAGTCGTTCGTGAAGTCGATCGTCACGTTTCCGGCGGTCGCCTCGAGGGAGGTCTTGTCGAACTTGAGCGCGCCGCTTGGATCCGCCGCCAGCTGCAGAGTTTCGCCGCCTCCGCCGCCTCCGCCGCCTGCGGTGGTTGCGCCGCCACCCGTCGTGGCCGCCTCGTTTCCGCCGCCCCCGCAGGCAGCGAGGCCCAGGGCGAGGGCTGAGAGCACGATCAGAAAAAGCAGTCCGTTTCGGGTCATGAAGTCCCTCCTCGTTGGCGTGGGTCAACCCTACCTACGCGGAAAACGGCCTGGCAGATTAGGAGCGTCGCGCCGACTATCGCGGCCCACGCCCAGGAGGCGTCGGGCCGGATCAGGCTCGGAATCTTCACCGAGACGGTTCCGCGCTTCACGAGCTGTTCCGTCCAGAAGTCCTGAAGCGCGTTGGCCAGCCCGTAGACGAGCATGAGCGCCAGATAGGAGCTCAGCGCGACTGCCTGCCAGGCCGATGCCAGCTGACGGGGGACGCGCGAGAGCACCAGCGCCGAGATAGCGAGCAGCACACCGTCCATGCCGTGATGGCGGCCGAGATGCACCGCGTGCAGCGAGGGCTCCCCGCCCGTCGAGGATACGACCTCGACCTCCTTGGCGAGGAAGAGCCGGCCCAGCACCGGGACGTCGCTGACGTAGAAGCCGAGCTCGGCGAAGACCCAGGGAAGCCCGACCAGGAGGAGGGCGACAGCGGCGAGGGCGCGGAGGAGGTCGGCCCGGCCGAAGGGACGTGTTGGGCCGACGCCCTCGCGAATCAGCGCCACGAGCGTCAGCGCCAATGCGATCGCCACGCCGGCTCCCGCCAGCGCATTGACGGGACGGGCGTCGAGGTCCGCCTGGTCGATCACCCCGGGGATCCCGATCGTGGCGCAGAGGACCGCCGCAACCGCGGCGGCAAGAGCTGCTGGGCGCGTCGCCAGGCGAGCCGCCGCGATCGTGGCGAGGGCGATCGCGACGATCGAGAAGGGATAGCCCAGGAAGACGAGCACGCGCGAAGCGCCGGCCCCGATCCCGCTTCCGCTCGTGTGGTAGAGGTCCTCCGGCGGCAGTCGTGAATACGTCGAGAAGGCCGCAACCGCGACCGCCGCGAAGAGCGCCCAGACGATCAGAGCCTCCGTCAGCCCCGGCCGGCGCTGTGCCTCCATTCAGGGCGAGCCTAGACCAGGCCGGCCAGATCCGGCGAGGCCGGTCCCGCCCTGCGGCGCCGAGAATTCGCGCGGTCGACTCCCGAATCACCCTTTTCAGGGAGGGGGACGCCCCGCAAACCGGGTTGAATGCGGGTGCAGAGCCCTTCCCACGGCACCTGCGGCTTATGGGAGTTTTGAGAGAGGCCAAACAGGCAGCCTCCGAGGGTGCCCCGGCGCCCGCTTCCGCACGCCCCGCGTTGACCCGTGTCGACACCCTGGTCGACTCCTATCGCCGCCTGGCCGACGTCTTCCACGACGTCCTCTCGGAGGAGCGCCTGGACTCGCTGCTCGAGCGGATCGCCGACACGCTCGGCGATCTAGTCCCCTACGACACGTTCACGATCTACCAGGCGGACGAGGCGCGCCGCTGCCTGATCCCGCTGATGGCGCGCGACACCTGGGCGGACGAGATCATGAACGACAGGCCCGTCATCGGCCAGGGAATCACCGGCTGGGCGGTCGAGCACCGCGAGCCGCAGCTCGTCAACCAGGCTCACCTGGACCCGCGCGTGAAGGTCGTTCCCGGAACTCCGCCGGATGAGCCGGAGGCGCTGATCACGATCCCGCTCGTCGCCCGGGACGCGATCAAGGGCGCGCTCAACATCTACAGGCTCGGTGGGGACGCTCGCTTCACGGAGGAAGACTTCGAGCTCGCCAAGCGGTTCGGCGACGCGGCCGCGCTCGCTCTCGACAACGCACAGGTCCGCGAGTCGCTCGAGCTGCAGGCGCAGACGGACTCGCTCACGGGGCTCTACAACCACCGGTACTTTCATGAGCGGCTGCGGTCGGAGTTGACGCGGGCGACGCGCTCGCATGACTCCATCGGCGTCCTCATGCTCGACATCGACGACTTCAAGCGCGTCAACGACATCCACGGCCACGGCACCGGCGACCAGGTTCTCGTCGCCCTCGCCGACGTTCTCCGGGGCAGCATCCGCCTCTCCGACGTCGTCTGCCGCCTCGGCGGCGAGGAGTTCGGGATCATCATGTCCTCCTGCGACGCGGGTGACACCATGGGTCTGGCCCAGCGGCTCCTGGAGCGGATGGAGAGCGAGAGCTTCGAGCCCGCCGGGAGCCTGACCCTCTCGATCGGCATCGCCCAGGGACCCGACCACGCGACGAACCCGCGTGAGCTCGTCGCCTGTGCCGAGGCCGCGATGATGACCGCGAAGGCGCGGGGCAAGAATCAGGGTGTCCTCTTCGACGACGGCACGCGCGAGCGGCCGGCGGGAAGCCTGGCCACGCGGGATGTCCGCTCGATCGCGCACCTGAAGATGCTCCAGAGCCTCGCCGGGAAGCTCAACCGCCTGAACGACGTGCGCGAGATCGGCGCCACGATCGTCAACGAGCTCCGAATGCTCGTCGACTACCACAGCTGCCGTGTCTACGTCGCGGACGGGGAAGATCTGATTCCGATCGCCTGGCGCGGCGACCTCGGTCCCTACGAGGACGAGGACGCCGAGGAGCTCCAGTCGAAGTTCGGCGAAGGCATCACCGGCACCGCTGCCGAGCGCGGCCAGTCGCTGCTGATCGCGAATGCCCTCGACGTCGACTTCGCAGTCACGATTCCGGGGACCGACGACATCGAAGAATCGATGATCGCCGTGCCGCTGAAGTACGGCGCCCGGGTCATCGGCGTCGTCACGATCTCGAAGCTCGGCGTCGGCCAGTTCGACGACGACGACGTCCGCCTGCTCGAGGTGCTGGGCGGCCACGCGTCCGTCGCCCTCGAGAACGCCCGCCTCTACGAGGCGGAGCGGAACGAAGCGGCCCGGGCGAAGGAATCCCTCGAGATCGCCAACGCCCTCCTCGAGTTCAGCCGCGAGGTCGCCGCGGCGGACGGCCTCGACGAAGTGCTCGCCCTGCTCGTCGACCTGACGAGCAAGATGCTGGGGGCCGAAAGGACCTCCGTGTGGCTCCAGCAGGCCGAGACTGGCGACCTCGTGGCCACGGCGGTCTGCGGCCGTGACGAGGACGCCGAGAGGCGCCTGCTAGGGGTTCGCTTCTCGCCCGACGTGGCGCACGACCTTCTCTCGACCAACGATCCGTTCGTCCTCGAGGCGAGCCAGGTGGCGCAGATCGAAGGCGCCCCCAACATGGCCGGCATGTCACTCGCCCTCGCCCCACTTCACTTCGACTCGGACCGCGTCGGCTGCATCGCCGCGGCCGCCCCTGCGGGTCACTTCGAGCCGTCCGGCAAGCGCATGCGTCTGCTGGCCGGGATCGCGCACCAGGCGAAGCTCGCTATCCAGAACGCGAGCAGCTTCGAGAGCCTCGAGGACACCTTCCTCTCCACCGTAGAAGCCCTCGCCAACGCGCTCGAGGCCAACGACGAATACACGTCCTCGCACGCGCGCTGGATCACGGACATGGCGCTCGAGGTCGGCCGGGAGCTCAGTCTTGACGCGAAGACGCTCAAGCGCCTCGAGCTCGGGGCTCTCTTCCATGACATCGGCAAGATCGGCATCCCCGCATCGATCCTCGCCAAACCGGGCCCGCTGACGGCCGAGGAGCGCGCAGTCATCGAAACTCATCCGGAGCTCGGCGAGCGCATCCTCGCGCCGATCTCGCGGCTCGAGGACGTCCGGCCGATCGTCCGGCACTGTCACGAACGCTGGGACGGCGCCGGGTATCCCGACGGGAAAGCGGCTGAGGACATCCCCATCGAGGCCCGGGTAATCCTCGTCTGCGACGCCTTCCATGCGATGACAACCGACCGGCCGTACCGCTCGCGTCTACCCATCGAGGAAGCGCTCAGGCGTCTACAGGAATCGGCGGGCTCGCAGTTCGACCCGGACGTGGTCGAAGCCTTCATCCGCCTCGCGCCGCAGGCCCTCGAGTCTCACCCCGTCTAGCGCGCTCACCAGTCGGGCAGGTCACCTTCCTGGAAGGGGCGCTCGACCGCCTGCGGGAAGCGGGCATAAGCGTCTTTGGCAGAGGTCGTCTCCTCCTCGACGCCTCCCCCGTGGCCTTGCGCCACTTCGGCGACGGGATAAATGACCTCGTCAGGGTCGTTCCGAGTTCCGACCGAGAGGATGAGACAGGGCCCCGAGCCCGCGCCGACGAAAACGTGCTCCGTCCACGCGGGGCAATGCACGAAGTCCCACGCTTTCAGCGGCCTCTCCTCGCCCTCGACCAGCAGTAGGCACTCCCCCGCCAGTACGAGGAAATCCTCCTGGTTGTTCTCGCCGTGGTACATGCAGCTCGGATTCCCCGGCTCCAGCAGGCTGATGTTGATCCCGAACTCGGGGAAGCGGGCGTCACCCTCGAAGCGCGTGTACCTGCCGAACGGGTCGTGCTCGAACCAGCGCGCCTCGCGCGTGTTGACTACGAACCAGCCTTCTCCCTCCGGGACGAGCCCGCTTTCTGACTGCTTCAGCTTGGCTTCCGGGACCATCACGCTCCTCTCGTTTCGATCCGCGCAGCGTAGACTCCCGAATCCGGAAACCCGATGGCGAAGCGGCATCTCATCGGCCTGCTGCTTGCGACCGAGGTGGACTGGCCGGCGGCGTTCGAGGCCATGATCGGCCGGCTCGGCTCGATTCGGTACGGGAGCGAGACACACGAACTCGAGACGGAGCGGATCAAGAACGAGCCGTTCGACCTCCGCTACACGCCGCCCTACTCGGTCGTGATCGATCGACTCTCCTGGTGGTACGACCTTCCGCGCGAGTGGCTGAAGAAAGTCGCGCTGATGGACGACGTCTACCTGCTCAACAATCCCTTCACCTTCCAGGCGATGGAGAAGCACGCGGCCTACTGCGCGATGATGCGCCTCGGGCTGAAGGTTCCGGCCACCTGGCTGATCCCGCACAAGCTCCCGCCCGACAATCCGCGTTACGTGCCCATGGCCGAACGCTACAACCCGCATTTCGACCCCGAGGAGGTGGGCGAGGCGATCGGCTTCCCGCTCTTCATGAAGCCCTTTGACGGCGGCATGTGGGTGGGCGTGAGCCGCATCACGAGCGGCGAGGAACTCCGCTTCGCCTACGACCACTCGGGGGAGCGGCTGATGCACCTCCAGGCGAGCATCGAGGACTTCGACGTCTTCACCCGCAGCCTCTCGATCGGGCCTCAGACCAAGGTCATGCGCTTCGACCCCACCGCCCACGGCAACTATCGCTACGTGGTCGAGCACGACTGCCTGAGCCAGGAGCTCGAGGGGGAGGTCGCAACGATCAGCCGTCTGGTGAACGCGTTCTTCCGCTGGGAGTTCAACTCGTGCGAGGTGATCGTCAAGGACGGCCAGGCCCATCCCATCGACTACGCGAACGCCTCGCCCGACATCGCCCTGGCCAGCCTCCACTACTACTTCCCGTGGGCGATCAAGTCGCTCGTCGCCTGGTGTGCCTTCTGCGCGGTCACCGGGCGGCGGATGCGCATCAACCAGAACACGCGGGATTACTTCGAGGCCGGTGACAACGATGAGCTTCCGTACGAGGAGAAGCTCGATCGCTACGCAACGCTGGCCGACGCGTACTTCCAGGCGAAAGAGTTCGAGGAGTTCCGGGCCACGGCCCTCCCCCACCTGGACGAGCTGATGGTGGATTACATCGAGAGCCCTGAGTTCGACGCGGTGCTCGTTTCGTCCATGCAGGCCGAGGTGGAAGCAGAGCGCCAGGAGGAGATGATCGAGCGGTCGCGCTCCTCCGTTGCCTCCTGGGTGGCCGACGAGCGCGCGGCCGACGCTACTTGAAGAAACCAGCCGGCGTCAGCCCGAGCTTCGCGCAGCGAGCTGGGTGGTGAAGCGCAATCTTCTCGCGTCTCTCGCGCCATGGCGCGAGCGGCGCCGGCCGGGAGGCGCCGCCTGCCCGGCCGGCGCGAGTTGGCGACTACAGATTCGCGTCGAGGAACGCCTGTGCGGTCGGCGCGTCGACCCGGTACGACAGGTTTGGCCCCGAACAGCGCGTGCTGAACGTCCACGTGTTGATCGCGACCACAGTTCCGTCGTGGAACAGCGGCCCTCCGGAATCGCCGAAGCACGTGCTCTGCGTGATCTTCACGAACCGGTCCGGGAAGGCGTCGTGCTCGGTGATAACCGAGACGTCGCGGTAGCTGCGGATGCCGTCGACGAGAACCAGCGGATGATTCGACAGGAGGCTCCCGGTGATGAAGGCATCGGTGCCGTAGCCGACCACGGTGAACGTCTCGGCCGTCAGGTTGAGGTCGTCGAGGTAGCCGGCCGTCGCGATAGGCGCCGGCGTCACGCCCTGGACCTCGTCGCCCAAGAAAACGAGAGCGATGTCCTCGGCCGGAGGCGCGAGGAAGATGGACTTCGAGTTGCCGTGCCCCGGCGGCCTGGTGAACCAGTCGGGGTGGACGACAATGTGGTCGACGGTGTAGTACGGCCCGTCCCCCTCCGGATCGAACGAGATTCGCAGGTCGTCTGGGCCGAACCCGTCTTCTCCTTCCTCGACGAGGAAGTCGGTGCAGTGCGCGGCTGTCAGAACGACGTCCGCGCGGACGAGCGTCCCCGAGCAGAAGTCAAACCACTCGCTGTCGACCTGCAGTTGAAGCACGCCGACGTTCTCGTATGCGTTGGCCGTGTCGTCTGTCCCGCCAATCACTGCCCCCGCTGGGCCTGCGACTGATAGGACAATGATGGCTAGCGCTGCTGCCGCAAGCATCGCGGCCCCGCGTATCGAGCGCATATTCGCCCCCTTTCTCGACACTCGCGATAGGTTGCAAAACGATACCCGCTTTGGGAACCACTGCAACCTCGCAAAGCTAACGCTTCGACGCGCCGGCGCTTGCGGTCACCCGAATCGGAGCTGGTGACTTATGCGTGGCAGTCTGAGGGCACGCGCCCGAGATCGGCGAGGAGGCGGTCAAGCACCCCCGGGGCACTCGGTAGCGCGAAGTGATCGACGCCGGGGTTGTCGGTGAGGCTGAAGTGGAAGCACGGCATCGCCTCCCAGACCCCCACGGCGTCGTTCGTGATGTCCTCCTGGTTCACGTCGCCGTCCCGCGTGAAGAAGGTGTTGGAGTCGTCCACGACCTGGCCGACCGAGAGGTCGTCCAGACCGATGCCGACGGCGGTCTCGATTCCGGAGCCCTTCTCCGCGTAGACGTCCACGTTCGGGAACGCCGAAGGGTCGGCGAAGTCGACGAAACCGATGTAGTAGTCCGCGATCGGCTTCGCCCACGAGAGACCGGCGTCGTCAAAGAGCTCCCCGTAGTCCTCGGGCGTGTAGGTCTCGCCGGTGGAGAAGTCTTCTACGACCGTCTCCTGGTCGCCGAAGATGCGCGGATCGGAGGCGCTCATGTAGCTCGAGGGATTCCTGAGCATCATCTCGGCGCCGCTCAGGGCGCTCTCCGGCGTCGTCGGAAGCGTGAAGCCGCGGACGTCGAGGCCGGTGAAGAAGAGCGGGTACAGGATTCCCTGCCCCGGGAAGTTGCCGGCGAACGGCGTGAAGCCGTGGATGTACTTGTCCTTCCACCTCTGGGAGGTGTGAGTAAGGAGGTATTGGATGTAGAGCGGTCCGTTCGAGTGGCCGACGACATGGACGGGCCGGTTGCCGTTGTCACGGTAGGTGTCCTCGATCAGCCGCTTGGCCCGGTTGCGGAAGTTCCGCATGTCGGGCGTGAGGCGCGAGTCGTACCCCGCGACCCGGATGTCCCTGTCGCGGACGTACCCGGCCTCCTCGAGCGCTTCGTACATGGGCTCGTAGAAGGGGGCGCTCTCGGTCTTCCCGTAGTTCTCGATCCGGACGTCCACGCCCCGCTGGTCTCTGAAGCGCTGGCGCATCGGCTTCGCCGGGTTGGCCTGGTACCGCATCGTCAGGAGCTTCTGCTGGCAGACCAGCGAGAAGGCGCTCGGCTCGTCGTTCAGGAAGAAGACGCGGAAGGAGCCGGAGCTCGGGCACTCGGGCGCCACGGTCTGGTGGTGCACCGTGACCTTCAGCGTGGTGAAGAAATAGGCCGGGAACATCACCACCGGCGTGCGCGCGCCTGCGCTCGGGCGCTCGAGCGAAGCCTTCGCCCTGGCGGGAGCGAACAGGACCGTGGCGACGGCGATCCCTATGAGCACGCCCAGAAGCTTCCTCATCCCGTCCTCCCGATGGATCGGGCGACTCTACTCCCCGGCGTTGCGCTTTACAAGTTGAAGCTACTCCCTCCGAAGCCAGACCGACCAGGGCTCGATGCTCTTCGTCGTGAGCATGTCTTCGCCCCACGGATCCTCGGCCAGGCGCGCGCGAATCGCGAGCTCGCTCTCGGCGTCGACGACCTGCAGCGTATCGTCGCCGTCTCCTTCGCCGACCGGGCCTCCGAGGACGACGAACCCGTCGTCGACGAGCGCATCCATGAAGGCGGCATGCTCGTCCCAGCCGGCTTGTTCGCGCCGCCCTCGTGAATGGTCCCACGCGGGGCCTTTCCCACGCATGACGAGGTAGTAGTCCGCCACGGTGCCTACCGGCTCGAAGGTGTCGGCGACGGTGGGCGGCCGTAGCTCACGGCAGCCCGGATTAGTTCTGGAGCTTCATCGACGAGCTGCTTGTCCGGAGCAGCGCCGAGTGCGTCGTTCACGGTCGAGAACGCCAGGCGGAACGCAATGAATGAGGTCGCCTCGAAGATCTCACGGTCCCCAAGGCCGACTTCTCGCAACTGCACCACATCGTCGCTCGTTGTCGCGTTGGGATCCCGCACGACCTGACGTGCCCAGGCTGCAAGGGCAGCCTCACGATCGGAGAGGCCCGGCGCCGGATCGCCGGAGAGAATCTGCGCGGCGGTCTCGTCGTCGCTGAGCTCAGCCAGGCGTGGCCCCCACGCGAGCGAGCAGTACGAGTCGCTGAGTGTCGCGGCCGTCGACGTCACGAGTACGGCCCACTCGCGGTCGGTCAGGGCCGAATTCTTCATCAGATTGGCGCGAAGAGCGGCGAACGACGTCAGGAGATCGGGCTGCCAACACCACAAGCGCGTGACGTTGCCGACGTAGCCGTCGGAGTCGCGGTCTGCGGCGTAGGCGGCTTCAGTCGCCTCGCTTGCGGGCGGTTCTCCGAGGAACATGACTCGTCTGTATTAAACCGATGGAGCGCTAGGTGTGGCCGCGCGCGGCCCAGGCGATTGCCTCGAGCGTGAAGGGCGCGTCCGGCACAAGCTCACTACAGCGCTCTTTCAACGCCTCGCGCCGGACAGCGTCGAGACCCGCCACATATGCACCTGCGGGACCGACGCCGAGCGTAAACGGCTCCCACCAATCGTCGAAACTCGCATAGTCCACCCGGACGGCCAAGTCCGTGTCGTCGACGTCGTGGAGGCCGGCGGCCCTGAACAGCTCGACGAGGTGGCCGGCGCGGGCCCCCGCCAGCTCTGACTCGTCCTCAGCGGCGGGGTCGAGCAACCGCACCGCCGTCCAGAACAAGCTGAGCGGGCCCCTCCTACCGGCGTGATCCCAGACGCATGCGGCGACGATCCCGCCAGGACGGGTAACCCGCGCCATCTCGCGGAGACCGGCGATGGGATCCACCATGAAATGCACAACGAGCTGCGTCAGGGCAACGTCGAATTCGGCATCGGAAAAGGGCAACTCCTCGGCGGCGGCAAGTCGGACATCGACGCCGGGGTGGCGCTCACGGGCGGCGATCACAAATGGTTCCGACGGGTCGACGGCCGCCACCGCCTCGGCGCCGAGCCTCGCTACGAGCTCGCCGGTCAGGGCGCCGGGCCCGCAACCCACGTCGAGTGCTCGCTGCCCTCGTTGGACGCCCGCAAGTTCGGCGAGCTGGGGCGCAAGCTGTGTTGAGTAGCGCCCCATGAACCGGTCGTAGGCGTCTGCGGCCACGGCGAAGCTCACCCCGGCAACGTACGCCACCTGTTGCCACGCCGGCATCAACAATCCCCGGAAAGGCTCATTCCAACGCATTTCAATGCCGATAGGAAGGAGATGGATCAGGCTGACTTTCCCTGGCGCTCGCTCGGTCTGTTGCTGGTCGACAAGGGCCTTGTGACCCCGAGGGAACTGGAGATCGCACTCGACGAGCAGCGGCGAACCGGTCGGCTGCTGGGACAGATCCTGGTGAGCAACGGCTCCGTCACGGGCCTTGCCCTCACCCAGGCGCTGACCGAGCAACACGGAGTCGAACTCCGGCCGAGCAACGGTGCCGAGAAGCCCTTGCTCACCGACTCACGGCAGCAGGCAGGGAAGCCTTCGGGGGAACTCCCGGAGCCCGAGGCCCAGGACAGCGCATGGCGTCCCCTCGGGAAGCTGCTCGTAGCAAGGGGTTTTCTAAGCGAAACGGAGCTCGAGCGCGCGCTCGCCGAGCAGCGGGAGCGGCCCGGCCGCCGCCTCGGTGAGATTCTCGTCGCGCAGGGCTCTCTCTCCGGGGCCGCGCTCGCGGTCGCTCTGGCAAAGCAGCACGGCCTCGATCTCGGGCCGGAGCCGGAACTCGACGCCGGCCTTCAGACGGTCATCAAGCCCTCGACGCCCGGACAACCCAACTATCGGGTCCACGAGATCATGTACGAGCCGACCTACGAGCAGGGTTCGATCCTCTACGACAGCACGAACTTCCTCGAGGCCGCTGACTTTGCGTGTGAGTATGTCGAACGGCGAAACCCGCAGGGACTTGAGATCCATAAGACCGACGGCGGGGCCTCCGAGATCGTCTGGACGTACAGCGAAAAGCGGGCCGCGGCCGAGGCCGTCTCCCGCAAGCGCCTCGTCGAGACGTTCGGCTTCGATCCGATGCGCTGGGACACGCGCGGCCGGTTCGACTCGGACACCAAATCGCCGTAGTTCCCTCGGTCGCGACTTCGTGGCGCTACAGGCTCTGATGGCCGCGCGCGAGCGGACGCGTCAGCCCCGGTCCGCTGTCTGCACGTCCTCGAGCACGTCCTCGATCATTTCTTCGAGTTCGAAGCTCGAGTGCGCCTCCGCGATGTGCCGCTGCGCGCCTTCGATCGCGGACGCTACATCCGGGGCGACGAGCTCGTAGTCGCAGCCCGCCTCTACACACGTCCAGCGTTTGGCGATCGCCGTCATCACCTACCCGGCCTCCACGCCGACGACGAAGTCGATCGAAGGGTCGAGGATCTGCTCGATGAGCGTGTCGTCGGGAGTGATCCCCATTTCCCGGCAGCGGTTCCGGTAATGGCGCACCTTCATCGTCTGGTACTTGTCCAGATCGAGACCGGGGACGGCCTTCTGGTACTCGACGAGGCCGACGAGATTCCCGCGGTACGCGTCGAACACGCGGTGAACCTCCTCCTCGTACGACGGGTCCTTTTCGATCAGGAGCTTGCACGCGTGTGTGCCGAAGGTGATGTGGCGCCCCTCGTCCATCAAAATGAGCCGGAAGCCCTGTCGCAATGTCGCGAAGGCGTCCCAGCTTTCGGTCGTGTCGATGACGATCTCGTACGACGGCATGGTCAGGACGCCCTCGACAAAGGCGTTGTAGGCCGCGGAGAACGCGACGAAGGCGCGCTCGATCTCGGCTTCGGTCCCGTCTAACGTCGTCTCCATCAGCTTCCTGCCGTAGTAGGGCAGCGCCTCGTGCAGGACGTCGCGTACCTCGAAGCGCCCGCTTGGGTCGATCGTCTTCCCCCTGACGAGGAAGTGCTGTGCCACCTCCTCCGGCTCGAGTACGCCGACGACGCGATCGTGCCAGCGCATGAAGAACTCGGCGTGCTTCGCCTCCTCCATCAGAAACGTTGCGAGGTACACGGTCCAGTCAAACCGGTGTAGAGCGTGCGAGGCAGCGAGCATCGGGACGAGCTCGTCCGTGACGTTCTGCTCACCCGCGAGGAAGCGAACGGTGACGCCGAGCAGCCCGCGTTTCTGCTCGTCGTCGATCCGGTTCCAGTCCTTCGCATCCTGTGTGAAGTCGAGATCCTCGACGCTCCAAACTTTCCGGATCGCCTTCTCATACTTCCGGTAGACCGGCCCCTCGATCATCTCGCGCGTGAAGTGGAACTTTCGTACGACGTTCGGGTCGACGGGCTGACGCATGGTCGGCGCCATCGTTGATCTCCTCTCGGCCGGATCGCAGGAGCGAACGATAACGATGGTGCTGTGGTTTCACGGCCGGGATCACAGGGGCCGCTGGCTAAGGTCGGCGCGTGTCCGACGTGGCGCCGTACATCACCGTTGCGCGCATCAGTTACCTCCTCTCGTGTTGTCCGCGGCCGCTCCGTACTCCTCGTCGGTCACGTGATCGCCCCACATTGCGGAGTTGCCTTCGTCATCGACCTCGAGCATCGCGAGGTGGACCATGAAGCGGTCCGGCGCCGCGCCGTGCCAGTGGTCCTCGCCCGGCTCGAAGAAGACGCGGTCGCCGGGGCGGATCACCTCGAGCGGAGCGCCCCGTCCCTGCGCGAGGCCAACGCCCTCGGTGACCCAGATCGTCTGGCCGTTCGGGTGGGTGTGCCAGGCGGTGCGCGCGCCCGGCGTGAAGTGGACGCTACTTGCGCTCAGGCGCGACCCGTTCGGCGGCGCCGCGACCGTGTCGATGTAGACCGCGCCGGTGAACCACTCGCTCGGCCCCGGCCGGGTCTCGGTGGTGTTCCTGGTGATCTGCATGGCTGTCTCCTGTGATGTCGGTCGGTGGGCCGGTTCGCGCCTGGGCGGCCATCTGCGGGCGCGCAGTTCGCCACGCTCGCGTCTTCGCTCTCCTGACCTGTCGCCGAGAAGATACGCCCGAAAGCGCTTACTGGAGGTTCCAGCCGAAGTAGACCTCCTGTCTGCAGTTCTTGTCGCCGTCGAACGTGAGGACCTCGGTGTTGCGAAACCGGCGCCCGTTGGTCTTCGTGCTTTCGTAGGTCACGATGACCTCGTCCCCGGCCTCGACGAGACGCGCAAACTCGAACGCCTTGATCAGCTCAGCGTTCGGCCAGCAGCGCTCGAAGTAGGTCGCGCGGTCGATTCCCACGTCGGCAGGGCTGTAGAACGTGAAGTCGTCCGTGAGTAGTTCCTCGATGACACCACGATCGCCGGACTCGTAGGCCTCGTAGCCGGCGCGGGCAAGCTTCAAGCGGTCCTTGGCGGGCATGTGCATCCTCCATATCTCGTCGGGGTCATGAGAGTCGAGCTCCGTACACAACTCCAGCCCGGTGGGGGCCGCTGCTTGTGTCGCTCTGAACGACCGGATTCAATCTGCTGGTGATTCGTCCCGGTCAGGTGGTCGCCGCGCTCGCAGCCGCCGCTCGCAACGACAACATCCGGCGGGTACAGCTTGCGTGGGGCGCGGCGATCGCGGCCGAGTGGGCTCATTTCGTCGCGCTCGGCGTGTTCGCATACGAGCACGGCGGTACTTCTGCGGTCGGGCTGGCCGGTCTCGTCCGCCTTCTGCCCGCGGCGGCGGTTGCGCCGGTGGCCGCTTCGCTAGGCGACCGATTCCGCCGGGAGCGCTTTCTGCTCGCCATGACTGTCTTGGGGGCCGCAGCCCTTGCAGCGTCGGCCGCGGCCGCTTTCGCCGGCGCTGAGTTCTTCGTTTACGCGTTCGCCGCGCTCGTCGGCGTCTCCTCGACGCTCATCCGGCCTGCATTGCAGGCGCTGTTGCCGTCGCTGGCACGAACGCCCGAGGAGCTCATCGCATCCAACGGGGCGACCTCGACCGTCGAAAGCGTCGGCACGCTCGGTGGACCATTGCTGGCAGGCGTTCTCGTCTCGCTCGGAGACGTTGGCGTCGTCTTCATCGTCGGTGCCGGACTGCTCGTCGCGGCAGCCGCATCTCTCGCACGGGTGAGAGTCGAGGGCCGGATCAGGCTCACCGCGGCGTCCGAGGACGAGACCGCTCGCGGGAGGGTCCTGGCCGGCTTCGAGGCAATTGCGCGCGCACCCCACGCTCCGCTGATCGTCGCGCTCGGCGTCGCCCAAGCTTTCGTCCGTGGCTGCCTGAACGTGCTGATCGTCGTCGCCGTCTTCCGTGTCCTTCACGGAAGCGCGGCCCAGGTCGGCTATCTGACTGCCGCGATCGGCATCGGTGGGCTGCTCGGCGCGTTCGGAGCGATGACGCTCAAAGGGAGACGCCTCGCCGTTCCGTTCGGGCTTGCGCTCGTGCTGTGGGGGCTGCCAATCGCGCTCATCGCCCCGCGACCCGCCTTCGCGGCGGCAGCTGTTTTGCTCGCGATCGTCGGAGCTGCGAACAGCGTGGAGGACGTCGCGCTCTTCACTCTCCTCCAGCGGATCATCCCCGATCACGTGCTCACTCGCGCCCTGGGCGTCTTCTGGGGGATCGCGATGGGCGCCGTCGCCGTCGGCTCAATCGTTGCCCCGCTGATCGTCGAAGCAATCGGACCGCGGCCTGCGCTGATCGCCGTCGGTTCGATCCTGCCTGTGCTGACGTTCGCCAGCTACCGCCGGCTCCGCGAGATCGACCGAACGGTCGCCCCCGCGCCCGAACTCGAGCTCATCGAAAGAGTGCCGATGTTCGCGCCACTCTCCATCGCCACGAAGGAGCGCGTTGCCGCAAACCTCGTTCCGGTCCCGGTCTCGGCAGGCGAGGTCGTCATCCGTGCCGGCGACCGCGGCGACCGCTTCTACATCGTCGGCGAGGGCACGCTCGACATCGACCTCAGCGGCGTACATGTGGCCGCACACGAGGGCGACTACTTCGGCGAGATCGCGCTTCTGCGAGACGTGCCGCGAACGGCAACGGTCACGGCTGTCGCCGACTCGCAGCTCTACGCGCTGGAACGCGACGCCTTCCTCGCCGCCGTGACCGGGCATTCCGCCGCGCACACGGCGGGTCAGGAGGTTGTAGACGCACGGCTGGAGCGAAGCGGCCCGGGCGCCGGCTTGACTCGTAAGAAGTGACCGAGGACACTATCGCCCGGCAGTTCGGGCGGATCGCGCTGATTCTAGGGCTGCAGGCATGCACGCTGGCCCGGCGTTCACTGCGGTGGAGCGGGGTGAAACGGGAACTCCATGCTCTCTCGAGGAGCAAGCAGCAAGACCGGCAAACTTCGACTCGGCCTGCTGGTCGTACTCGGCTTCGTCTTGGCCGCCGCGACCGCGCCGGCGAGCGGCCTAGCCGCACCGACATTCCAGCCGGGGGCGCCCGGAATCGGCGACCCATACTTCCCGCTGGACGGCAACGGCGGCTACGACGTCAAGCACTACCTGCTGAAGATCAGGTACGACCCTGCGACAGATGTGCTCAGCGGAGTCGCCACGATCCGCGCCCGGGCAACGCAAAACCTGTCCCGGTTCAACCTCGACTTCGTCGGGCTCACAGTCGACTCGATCACGGTCGGCGGCCGCGCCGCCGAGTGGACGCGGGACGGCGGCGAGTTGATCGTCTCGCCTCGCAAGGGGCTACCTGCGCGCCAAAAGTTCAAGACTGTCGTTCGTTACCATGGGATCCCGGAGCCGATCGTGGACGCCTTCGGCGTCAGCGGCTTCATCGCGACCGACGACGGCGCCCTTATCGCCGGTGAACCGCACGTGGCGGCGACCTGGTTCCCGGCGAACGACCATCCTCTCGACAAGGCCGCCTACACCTTTCGCATTACCGTCCCGGCCGGCCTCGAGGCCGTCGCCAACGGGAGACTCAAGAGCACCCGGACGAGGAGTGGCTGGACGACCTGGGTATGGAATGCGAAGGCGCCGATGGCCTCCTACCTCGCGACGGCGACGATGGGGCAGTTCGAGCTCAGCGCCTACCGGATCGCGGGCATCCGCTACTGGGACGCGATCGATCCCCAGCTCTTCGCCGTCCCCGCCCCGCGCACGGGCGAGCAGTATGCGCTCTCGCAGAAGGGAGATCCCTCGTACAAGCGTCTCGCCCGAACGATCTCCGTTCCGGCGGACGGGGCGACGTTGTCGTTTGCGATCAATCGCGATACCGAGCCCGAATGGGACTTCGTGTTTGTCGAGGCGCATACGGTCGGCGCGGACGACTGGACGACGCTTCCCGACGTGAACGGGCACACGAGCCAGAACACCGGCTTCTCCTGTCCCTTCTGGCATGAGCTCCACCCGTTCCTCACGCATTACCAGACCGACAACGGCGACGAGCCGTGTTCGCCCGTAGGTAGCTCGGGCGACTGGTGGGCGGCGAGCGGGGCGAGCGAGGGCTGGGAGGACTGGAGCGTGGACCTGTCGGCTTTCGTGGACAGTGACGTGGAGGTTTCGATCAGCTACGCGAGCGACGACTTCATCCAGCTGGCGGGCGCGTTCGTGGACGACGTCGTCGTCTCCACGGACGAGGGGACGACCTCATTCGAAGACGACGGGGACACCTTCGACGGCTGGACGGTGCCGGGCGCGCCGGACGGTAGCGCTCCCAACCCCAACGACTGGATCGTGGGCACGGCGGCCGACGCTCCGCCGCCGATCGGCGCCGACATCCAAGCCTCCTTCGCGCGCCAGGGAGAGATCATCGGCTTCCTCTCGAGCATGTTCGGTCCGTATCCGTTCGGGGCCGCAGGAGGGATCGTCGACAATGCCGACCTCGGGTTCGCGCTCGAGAACCAGACCCGCCCGATCTACTCCAAGGTCTTCTGGACCGCCCCGGGGTTCGGCGACGGCGTCGTGGTGCACGAGTTGGCCCACCAGTGGTACGGCGACAGCCTCGCCCTCGCTGCCTGGCAGCACATCTGGCTCAACGAGGGTTTCGCCACCTACGCCGAGTGGCTGTGGAGCGAGCGGGAGGGGCTCGGAACGGTGCAAGAGAACTTCGACGCCGCCTACGGCCTCCCCGAGGATGACCCCTTCTGGTCGATCATCATTGGCGATCCGGGGCCGGATGCGCTCTTCGACTTCGCCGTCTACGCCCGCGGCGCCATGACGCTTCACCAGCTCCGCTTGGCCGTCGGGGACGAGGACTTCTTCACGATCCTCCGTCAGTGGGCAACCTCCCAGGCAAGAGGCAACGTCACGACGGACGAGTTCATCAGCCTCGCCGAGCAGATCTCCGGTCAGCAGTTGGATGAGCTCTTCGACACCTGGCTCTTCACTCCCGGAAAGCCGGTCGTCGCGGACGCATCGAGTCTCCGGCGCTCGGCGACGCCGCAAGACGTAGAGCCTGGACCTGCCGCACGGAGCCTGGGGAAGCTCGCACTGAAGAGGTAAACGAGCGAGACAAGCGGTTCCCGGGCTTCGGCCCGGGGACCGCTTCCGGAAAGGGCTAGGAAGTGGAGGTGGCGGGAATCGAACCCCGCGAAATGACTCCCTTGCGTGGCCGCTAGTCAGCACCTCGGCGAACTAAAGCTCGCGTCCCGCGAAGGCGACTCGCTCAGCCCTGCGTGCGAGGTAGATCCGGGAGCGCGCGAGGATGGAGTTCGTCGAGAGCAGTCGCGCCGTCTTCGGTATCTGAACGGAGGTCCCGAGCCTCCTTTCCAGCTGCAAGCCGGCAAGAGCCAGCAGGTTCACTATCACCGGAGTCGTGAAGCTGTTGAGGTGCCCCTCGGGATCGGGCCGGCGAAACAGCTCTCTGTAGATCTCGACCCAGCTGTACGGATTCGGGACCGAAAGCACCGCGCGGCCCTCCGGCTTGAGGACACGACGGATCTCGCCAAGCAAGAAGATCGGTTTCGGCAGGTGCTCGAGGAGTTCCAGACAGACGACACAGTCGTACTCGTGGTCATCGACAGGCAAGGGCTGCGAAGCATCGGCTAGGCGAACGTCGAGCCCGAGCGCGGTC
>Ga0307302_10000443_pt1 | contig 18505 bp, 12 predicted proteins | sample ER_DNA_183_FD_194490 | JGI IMG/M metagenome (GOLD analysis project Ga0307302, IMG submission 194490) | Bulk soil microbial communities from the East River watershed near Crested Butte, Colorado, United States - ER_DNA_183 | ecosystem: Environmental > Terrestrial > Soil > Floodplain | place...
TTGAAGATGTCCGAGGCGGCGATCTGTTGCAGCATCTGCAGATCGGCCACCCGCACGTTGTCTACGACCACGCGTACCTGATCATCGAGATAGATGCTGGACCTGCCGCGGCGTTGAATGCGCGACGCGCTCCCGCGCGTTTCCCGCAACTGCAGGTGAGGGACGGTGAGTCGGAGGGCGTCCCACGCCGTTTTGGCTCCCGACGCCGCGATCTGTTCCTGGGTGATTGTTTTCCCGAACTCCGGAGGGATACTGCCGGTCCTCTCAGGGAGGGACCGGGCACCGCCACAGGCACCGAGGAAGGCCGTGGCCAGCAACGCGACGCGCATCTGTTGAGGCTGGCCGCCGGTTCGCGAAGTGTCAAGAGATAGGGGTTCCCTTGCGGGCCGTTGCGTTGGCCTTCACTATATGGAACGGTTCCCTCGCAGACTCCTCATACAGGAGGGTGCATGGATCAGATTTCCGTTCGCTGCGTTTCGCGCTTCCAGCGCAACATCATCATTCCCGGTCGATGTAGTCGTTAGCCCCACGCCTCGCGCGTCTGTCGCGACTTTTCCGGCCACCGGCTGAGCCGGTGTGACTTCGTTTGCTAATGCTTCCGCACACACCTGAACCTCTCAGAGAGGGGAAGCGGAATATGCGATTTAGTATCGGTAGGGTTAACATCGGCGTCGTCCTGGCGCTGGGTGCGCTGCTCGTCGCGCCACCGCTGTTGGCGCAGCAGAATGCGACGGTCCAGGGCACCGTGACGGACGGGGCTTCGGGCGCACCGATCTCCGGGGCGATCGTCGCCGTTGCCGGCAGCACGTTACAGGGCGTGACGAACGTCCTCGGCAACTACCGTATCGCCGGCATTCCGGCCGGTGCGGTCACCCTCCAGGTCCGGCGCATCGGCTTCAAGACGCTCTCGGTGCCCGTCACACTCGCCGACGGCCAGGAGTTCACCGGCAACTACCAGCTCGTGGCGTCGGTGATCGAGCTCGAAGAAATCGTCGTGACCGGCACGGCGGGCCAGCTCGAACGCCGTGCACAGGCGGGGACGGTCTCCACCGTCAGCGTGTCCGACATAGCAGCGGTCGCGCCGATCAACACCGCGAGCGACGCGTTGCGCGCGCGTACGCCGGGCGTGTCGGTGACGAGCGCCTCGGGCTCGTCCGGGGCGTCGAACCAGATCCGTATTCGCGGCGCGGCGTCCATCTCTCTCAGCAATGAGCCGTTGCTCTACATCGACGGCGTCCGCGTCGCTTCGCAGGGCGCGCCGCAGTGGTTTACGGGCGGGCAGTCGTACGAGCGGCTCAACGATATCGAGCCGGGCGACATCGAATCGATGGAAATCGTCAAGGGTCCTGCCGCGGCGACACTGTACGGGGCCGATGCGACGGCAGGCGTGATCCAGGTCATCACGAAGCGTGGTCGTCCGGGGTCTGGACGGTTCACCCAGACCGTCGGCTTCGATTATAACTCGATCGACCGCAATTTCGAGCCGCGCACCAATTATGGCCGGTGCAGCCCCGCGAACGTGGCGAATCTCAACAATCTCCTGTGCTCCGGCCAAGCGGTCGGCACATTGGTGTCCGACAATCCGCTGCTGCGACAAAACGCGTTCCGCACCGGCGAGAACATCGGCGTCAACTGGAGTGGACGCGGCGGCGGGGCCAACTATGGCTACTACACCTCCCTCAACCGGGAGAATGAAAAGGGCGTGCTGCCGAACAACGGTTTTGACCGCAACTCGGGCAGGGTCAATTTCAACTGGGTACCGTCCCCGACCCTGACGCTCGATGCAGGAGTCGGCGTCACCGTGTCGTTGACGGACCTGCCCGATAACGACAACAACATTTTCGGCTGGCTGGGCAACGCCCATCTGGGCTCGCCGCTCACGCGCACGGTCAACGGTGCGGGACAGGACGGCTGGTTCGGCGTGCAGCGCGACGTGGCGGCGATGACGGCCATTCAGAACGTGCGCCAGACGCATCGCTCAATCGGCAGTCTCACCGCGAACTGGGCCCCGCGGCCCAACTTCACGCATCGCTTTACGGCCGGTATGGACTGGGTGCGTGAAGAAGACCGTCGCTTCCTGCCGAAGAACGACCGCGGCTCCTACCCGATCAACATCGGACAGCTGCAAGAAGCGCGGCGCGGCATCGAGCGCTACACGCTCGATTACCTCGGCAACTGGCAGAGCGGTCTATCGCCCGCGGTGGTCTCCAATCTCTCGTTTGGATTCCAGCTGGTGGATACGCGGGAAGAGCTGCTCTTTGCGACGGGCGAGGGTCTGCCCGTGAACTCGAACGATGTCGTAACGGCGGCGTCGCTCCGCTCAGGCGGCCAGGAGGTGAAAACCGATCGTTCGGTGGGCCTTATCGGACAGTGGCAGGTCGGCTTCAACAATCGTCTGTTCGGACAGGTGGGGCTGCGGTTCGATAACGCATCGTCCTTCGGACGCAATGCCTCGTCGTGGGTGCTGCTGCCCAAGATTGGCGTTTCGTGGGTGGCAAGCGAAGAGCCGTTCTGGAAGTTCGGCTTCATCAACACGCTGCGGCTGCGTGCGGCGTGGGGCTCGACGGGGCGTATTCCAACCGCAGGAGCCTCGCTCACGACGATGCAACCGGCCCCGTTTATCGATGGTACGAGCGCGGCGGCGGGAGCCATTCCGCTGAACCCGGGCAACGCGAACCTGAAGTTCGAGCGCGGTAAGGAGATCGAAGGCGGGTTCGATGCCGGCTTCCTGCACGATCAACTCGGCCTCGAGCTCACGTACTACAACAAGGTGAGTGAGAACCTGCTCATCCAGCAGCCGCTCCCGCCTTCGTCAGGTTACACGGGGGGCGGCCCAGGGATCGGCGGCTTCCCCTTTGTGAACATCGGGCGGCTCGTCAATCGTGGATTTGAGATCGCGATGCGCGCGGTTCCGGTGAATCGGGCGAACATCTCATGGGACATCCGGCTGGGCGCGAACACGCTCCATAACGAAGTCACCAATATGGACACCATTGCGCCCTTCGGCACCTTGAACCGCGTGCAGCCCGGGCTTCAGCTGGGCGCGTGGTGGACGCGCAAGATCATCAGCGTCGACACTACGACCGGCGTGGTCCGCGTGACCGAAAGCCCGACGTTTGCGGGCAACGTACTGCCGACGTTCGAAGGCAATTTCTCGACCAACGTAACGATCATGCGGAACTTGCGGGTCTATGGATTGATCGACACCAAGCGTGGCCACAAAGTCCGCAACTTCACCGATTTCTTCCGCGAGACCCAGTTGGTGCGGAGCAACGCGCGTCTTGACACGACGGTGCTCAGCAAGACCGAGCGGCTGCGGCGCTACGGCAATCCCAACGCCGGCCAGCCCGCGTTTTTGACGCCGCTCGATTCCGCGAAGACGGTGAACGACGTGCAGGAGGACTACATCCAGGACGGGTCATTCGTGCGGCTGCGCGAGCTATCCTTGAGTTACACGCTGCCGCCGCAGTGGGCGCGTGCGCTGCGCGCGGTCGCCGCGACCGTCACTGTAGCCGGCCAGAATCTCGCGCTCTGGACGAAGTACCAGGGCTACGATCCGGAGGTCGTGTCGAATGCGGTCGCTCTCTACAATCGCGATGATTTCTTCACGCAGCCGCCGGTCCGGCGCTACGTGTTCCGCGTCAACCTCACGTTCTGAAAGGAGCCTCGACCGATGCGCACATTCAGACGAATTGCCGGCACCGCCATCGCGGCGGGCGCTCTGATCCTCGGCGGCTGCACGAGCTGGCTGTCGGTGGATAACCCGAGCGTGATTGACGAGAGCGTCCTCGACCCGGTCGCCGAAGCGAATCTGCTGGCGAAATCGGCGCAGCAGAACTTTGCGTCGGCCTACGGGCATTTGATCGTCTACTCTTCCTGGTTCACGGGGGAGACGGATGTCTCGGAGACCTTCCCGACCCGCAACGAATTCGGCCGCCGGGACATCTCGATTCAGAATGGCAGTCTCGATGTCGATGTGTGGTTCCCGCTGTCGCTGGCGGTCGTGTCCTCGAAAAAAGTGCTCAGGGCGGCACTTCCCGATACGGCGACGAACATCCATTACGCGCGCGTCAACATGGTACTCGGCTTTTCCTTCCTGTTCATGGCCGAACAGTTCTGCCAGGGGACGGTGGAGGCCGGACCGGCGCTGACCACGCAGAACATGCTGGATTCCGCCATCGCGCATTTCGCGGCGGCAATTCCTCAGGGTCGGGGAGGCGGTGCGCCGGAACTCGCGAACGCCTCGTGGGTTGGAATCGCGCGGGCGCAGCTGCAAGCCGGGAATCTCCTGGCGGCAGCCGCGGCTGCCGACTCCGTCCCGGCGGCCTTCAATTTCAACCTGAACTTCGTCGATGACCTGGCCCAGCGGTTCCGCCTGGCGAACCGGATGTGGTTCTACGTCCGCGACCGCGGTTCGATCGCTGTGCCGCCGCTCTGGCGCGTCGGCGCGCAACGTGGGCCCGACACGGTGCAGAACGCCGAGCCGCGGTTACCCTGGAAGCTTCCCGCGACCAGCGGCAGTACGGCGTACAGTCCACAAGATGCGGCGTATTCGACGGACCGCGGAGTTCCGTACGCGATTCAGCAGAAATATCCGGACTACAATATCCCGGTGCGGTTGGCATCGAAGTTGGAGGCCGACTACATCAAGGCCGAAGCGCAGGGCACTGCGGCGGAGCTGGCGCTGGTCGGTGCGCGTCGTCTCGCGAACGGGCAGCCTGCATACGGTGGTGCGACGGACTCGAGCTCCGTGTTGACCGAGTTCTTCACGCAGCGGGGCTTCGAGTTCTATCTGGAAGGCAAGCGCCTCGGCGACTTCCGGCGGCATCCGGCCAACATCATCGGCATGCCGGTGCCCGCGTCGACGTACTGGAAGCCCGGCTTCGCGCCGGTGGGTTCCAACGTTTGTTACCCATTGCCCATTTCAGAGACTGATAACAACCCGAACTTCTAACTGGTTGCGGGAGCGGCAGGGCGACAGGGGAAGCTTCGACTTCCCCTGTCGTTTTTATGGCGTGACGATGACGGTGCCGGTCATGCCGGAGTGCTGCGAGCAGTGGTAGGGAAAGGTGCCGGCGCTGTCGAACCGAACCTCGAACCACCACGTGGGCGCGAGCAGGTTGCTCGACCAGAGTGCGCTGTCGGATACGACGGTGTGGTACACCGTCCCCTCATTGGTCCAGCGCACCGGCAAGCCGACGCCGACCATGATCGTATCCGGCGTAAAGAAGCTGTCGCGTGCGGCGGCGAAGACCGTTCCCGGGCGAATGCCGCCGATCTTGTCTGCCTTACAGGCGAGCACGAGCGCGACGACAACCGCTGCGGCCCCGAAGAGTCGTGTCACGGCTTGCGCGGCCGTTCCGCGGTATACGTCCAGATCACGATGACTCCACAGTTGGCGGTGGCGGAATGAAACTCGAGCGGCACACGGGCGCTGCCGCTGTACACTTCGATCGCGGCGATATCACCCGGTTGAATCACGTTGTTGATGCCGATGTCTCCGGCGACCGGCACGGGGACGCCGTCAATGTAGTACAGCATGGGGCATTGCCGCGCTCCCGACGTGCGGTCCGAGACCGCCTGAAAACTGTTGCCCGAGGGTCCGCGCACCGGCTGGAGCCGGACGCCGGGCGCGCGCCGCAACAGATCGGTGAACATCCGCGGCTGCAGGTCGTCGATTTCCTTCCGCGTCAGGAAATAGCCACCACCCTGCTCCTTACGGGCAAAGAAACCGCGCAGCATCGCCGGCGGCGCTACGTCACTCGTGACCACCACTTCCGGCAGCTGCACGGCCAAGTCCTCGAGCACAACCTGCACTGCCAGCGTCTCGCCCGACCCGAAATCGAGGCGCGAAATGACGCTCGCGTAGCCGATGCGCTTGACCTGAATCAGGTGTACACCGGCGCGCACGCCGGCGATGGAGAAGCGGCCGTCGATGTCGGTCGACGCAGCGAGGTCCGTGCCCATTAACCGCACCGAGGCATCCCGGAGCGGAGTGGAGTCCATGGTGATGACGACGCCCTTCAGCCGGCTCAACGACTGAGCCGCGTGCGAGGCGGGGGATACGACCAGGACGAGCGCCATAACGCAAAAAGACGACAACCAGCGGCAGGTCGTCGTCCCAGCGAAGATCGTCGTCATGTAATGCGGCCTCCCCCTTCGCGATCAATCCACGATCGCGTCCGGCAGAACGAAGGTCTTCGGATCGACGGGTCTCCCATTTACCCAGACTTCGTAGTGAAGGTGTGGACCGGTCGAGATGCCGGTCGAACCGACCAACGCGATCCTCTGCCCACGCTTTACGCGCTGGCCACGCACCACGAGGGTCTTGGAACAATGTGCATAGCGTGTTACTAGTCCGTAGCCGTGGTCAACCGTAATCATGTTACCATAGCCTTCGACCCAATTCACTTGTGTGACTACCCCCGCGGCCGGCGCGTCGATCTCGGCACCCATCGGCGCCGACACGTCGATGCCTTCGTGCGGCCGCGCGAGGTGGAGGATCGGATGCACGCGCTCGCGCGCGAACGCACTCGTGAGCCATCCCTTGGTCGGCATGATCGACGGCAGCGACGCGTAGCGCACGCGCTGGCTCGACGCGGAGTCGTAGGCTTCGTTCAACGAGCGGACGAGAAGGTTGGCGCGGCGGGTCAGCTGATCCATGTCGATGCGCGCCGCCAGCGCCTGCTTCCCGTTCGGACCCGCGGCCGCGAGACTGTCGCGCTCGAACCACTGACCGCTCGGCCCGCCGATCCCGGCCTGCTGCACGTCTTTGTCGATCGGCGTCAACCCGGCGAGCAGCCGCAGCGCCTGCTCGCGCTCGCCGAACACGTTGAGCGTATCACGCAGCCCCGCGAGCCGCTCGCGCAGCCTTTGGATCTCGCTCGCGAGCAATTGGTTCTCGCGCTCGAGTCCACGGCTCTTCGTGACGCTGACACCGCGCGAGAGCGCCGTGCCACCGAGCACGAGCACCAGCAGCGCCAAGACGCTGCCGATCCCGACGAGCGCCTTGACGACCGTCTGCGATACCTCCACGGCCCGGGACGAACCCGATCCGTGTGGCACCAGCATCACGGTCCAACGGCGCTCAGCGCGTTTCTTCTTCATATGGGGATGCAAAACATAAGACTTGGCGCTAGAGGTCGTCAAATCGGGATATGTGCGCTCCGTCACGTCGTTTCGGGCAAGCGGGACCTAAGCAGCGACGGGCTTGGGGAATAGGGGGGGAGGGTTGGAGACCCGCTGCCCCGTGACGGAAAGCTCCGCGATGTCCGCGAGCCGCACGGCGCGCAGCGCGCGGGGGGCGGGGGCGCCGAGTGCGGACCAGATGGTCTCGGCTTTCAGGGGAATGAACGGCGCCGACAATACGGCGAGGCGCGCGACCGTGCGAACGAGACTCGCGAGCACCACATCGAGATCCGCATCGCGCTGCGCCTTCGCGAGCTTCCACGGCGCCGTCTCCTCGACATAGCGGTTGGCGCGCGAGGCCAGCTCGATGACGAGCGCGGCGCCCTCCTGGACCTCCTGCGCGTCCATCGCCCGGGTATAGGCCGCAACCGTTTCCCGCGCGGCCGACTCGAGCGGCGTGTCGCGCGCGGCTGCATCGTTGGGGACGATGCCCTCGCGGTAGCGCTGCACCATCGACAAGGCGCGCGACACGAGATTGCCGAACGTATCGGCGAGGTCGGCGGTGTAGCGCGCGTCGAACCGGTCCCACGTGAAATTGCCGTCGTTCTCGAACCCGACCTCGCGCAGCAGGAAATAGCGCAACGCGTCGGCGCCGTGGCGCTCGATCGCGGAACCGAGGCTGACCGCCGTGCCCGCCGTCTTGCTCATCTTGGCGCCTTCCCATTGCACGTAGCCGTGCGCCCAGACCAGACGGGGCAGCTCGAGACCGGCGCCGAGCAGCATCGCCGGCCAGATGATGCAGTGAAAGCGCGTGATGCCCTTGCCGACGACGTGGAGATCGGCCGGCCACAGCCGCTCGTAGCCCGGCTCGGGGAATCCCGTGGCGGACAAATAATTGATCAACGCGTCGAACCAGACGTAGATGGTCTGATCCGGATCGCGGGGGAAGGGAATGCCCCACGGCAATCGCTGGCGGGAGATCGAGACGTCCTGCAGGCCGTCTTCAATCAAGCGCACGACCTCGTTGCGCCGGATCTCCGGCTCGACGCGGAACTCGCCGCTCGTGATGAGCTTGAGGAGCCGCTGGCCGTATGCGCTGAGGCGGAAAAAGTGATTGCGCTCTTTGGTGGGGATGAGGTCGAGCGTGGGGTGCTCGATGCAATGCCCGTTCGCGATCTGGGCCGGCTGCTTGAACTCCTCGCAGCCGGTGCAATACAGTCCCTCATAGTCCGCGACGTACAGATCGTCGGGGCGCTCCTGTTGGATGCGCTCCAGCAGCGCGACGACGCCGCGCACGTGGCGCGGCTCCGTCGTGCGGATCCAGTCGTCGTTGCTGCACTCGAGCCGGCTCCAGTAGTCGGCGAAGGTCTTCGCCATCCGGTCGACCCACTCGCGCGGCGTCACGGTGGCGCGGGCCGCCGCCTGGATCACCGACTGGCTGTGCTCGTCCATCCCCATGAGAAAATGCACCTGGTCGCCGCGCAGCCGGTGATAGCGGGCGATACAATCGGCGCCGACTTTCTCCAGGGCGTGGCCGAGGTGGGGATCGCCATTGGAGTAATCGATGGCGGTGGTGAGGTAGAACTTCGGGCCCGGCACCTACAGCCGCAGCTGCTCGAGGGCGACCACCCGCGTCTCGCCCGCTTCGGAGCGAAGCGTGACGCGCTCGCGGAAGATATCCACGGAGATCACGCGCTCGCTTCCCTCGGCCGTCTTGACCGTCTTTCCTTCTTTCGGAAAGCGCTTGCGCTGTTGGACGTAGAAATCATGCTCGTAGTGCAGGCAACAGAGGAGGCGGCCGCAGGGACCGGAGATCTGCACGGGATTGAGCGACAAGCCCTGCGCTTTCGCGAGGGACAGGCTGACCGGCTTCCCCTCCGGCAGCCAGCTCGAGATGCAGAGCTGGCGGCCGCAGCGCCCGATTCCGTCGAGGCGCTTGGCCTCGTCGCGCGCGCCGATCTGCCGCAGCTCGATGCGCGTGCGAAACAAACCCGCGAGGTCGCGCACCAGCGCCCGGAAGTCCACCCGCTGCTCGGCGGTGAAGTAAATCGTGAGCTTGCGCTTGTCCCACTGCCATTCCGCGTCGGAGGCCTTCATCGGCAGGTTGTGCTGGCGGACCCGGTCGCGCACCGTGCGCCGCACCTCTTCTTCATTGAGGCGCAGCTCGCTGGCAATCCTACGGTCTTCGGCAGTAGCGACGCGGAGGATCGATCTCAGGGGCTCGGGGCTCGGGGCTTGGGGCTCGGAACTTCCCGAACCCCCAGCCCCTAGCCCCGAACCCCGATTACAGGTGCCACACCGCTCGCACTTTTTCGCCGCGATTTCACCCAACGCCGATATCACGCCGAAATCCTGCCCACGTTCGACCTCAACGATCACGGGAACGTCGAGGCGAAGCGGGGAGGTGTCTTCGGACGGCCAGGTGAAGTATTCTCGCCGGTTCCCTTTGAACCGGACTTCCAAGACGCTCGTCAATTCACTTCTCGGTTAGCGCACCCATGGAAAGGTACTTTTCTTCGCGCCGTTTGAGGAGCTTATCGGTCTTGAGCCTGCGAAGCTGACCGAGATGTCGCTGCAGCGCGTCGCCGAGCGCCGCGGCCGCCGCCTCGGGATCGGAATGGGCGCCGCCCGGCGGCTCGGGGATGATCTCGTCGATCACGCCGAGCTTCAGCAGGTCCTGGGCCGTGATCTTGAGTGCCTCGGCGGCGCGCTCGCGCTGGCTCGCATCCTTCCAGAGGATGGCCGCGCACCCCTCGGGTGAAATCACCGAATAGACGGAGTTCTCCAACATCAAGACCCGATCGGCGAGGCCCACGGCGAGCGCCCCGCCCGAACCGCCTTCGCCGATGACCGCAGTAATGATCGGCGTCGCCAGCGATGCCATTTCGATCAGGCTGCTGGCGATCGCTTCGGCCTGGCCGCGCTCCTCGGCGCCGAGTCCCGGATACGCGCCGGGCGTGTCCACGAGCGTGATGACCGGCGCCCCGAACTTCGCCGCGAGGCGCATCAGCCGCATCGCCTTGCGATAGCCTTCGGGATGCGCCATCCCGAAGTTGCGGTACAGGTTTTCCTTGGTGTCGCGCCCCTTTTGATGTCCGACAACCATCACGCTGCTCCCGTCCAGCCGCGCCCAGCCGCCCACGATCGCCGGGTCGTCGCGGAACAGCCGGTCGCCGTGCAACTCGACGAAGTCGGTGAAGACGGTGTTGACGTAATCGAGGGGATAGGGGCGCCGAGGATGGCGCGCGACCTGGACGCGCTGCATGGGCGTGAGATTGCGGTAGATCTCGACGCGCAGCGTGGCCAGCTGCTGCTCCAGTGGCCGCAGATTCTTGGCGAGATCGGCGTTTTCTCCGGCGACGCGCTTGAGCTCCTCGATCTGTTTTTCCAGTTCGAGCAGCGGCTTTTCAAAGTCCAGCGTATGTGTCGCCATTAAATCCTGTTAATGAGGAATCACTATTGGCGCAGGTTGTTGGTAGGGGCGCAGCATGCTGCGCCCTTACCAAACCAACCACCTATCCTACGCCCGGACCAGTGTAACCCCGTCCGGGCCCAGCAAATCCCGTAGTGCGGCCAGCAGGTCGTCCGCCGCGTCCACCCGGAATGCGCGGCTGCGCAGTCGTACCGTGCTGCCATTCTCGTCCCTTTCCTTATTACCGTTCTCGCCCCGCCCCGCACCCAATTCGATAAAAACCGGCGTCGGCCCGGGGTGCGCGGCACACAGCGCGGCAATCGCCCGCGTGGTCTCGGGCTGGGGGCGGCTCGCTGCCGTCCACCGGAGCGCCACTCCTATCGCCCCACTCGGCCGCAGGTCGTCGAGCGCGCGGGCGCTCTCGACGATGAAGGGTGCCTGCTCTTCCCCCTGATCGCGCGCGATGTAGCCACCCGTGATCAGGTACGCACCGTCGGCGTGAATCACGCCGTTCAGCTTGGCCCAGGCCTCGGGGAACACCAACCCCTCCGCCGCGCCGTGAAAGTCCTCGAGCGTGAGGCGCGCGTATTCCGCCCCCGTCTTCTTGGAGGTTTGCCGCTTCACCACCGTGACGACCGCCGCGACGGTCACCTTCTGCGGGCTCCACATGCCCAGCGTGGCCGTCGTGCGGGTCCCGAAAAGCTCCACTTCGGCGCGGTACTTGGCGAGGGGGTGGCCGGAAATAAAGAAGCCGAGCACCGCTTTTTCCCGTACCAGCCGCTCCTGTTCGGTCCAGGGCGGCACATCGGGCAGGGGGGACTGGGGACTGGGGGCTGGGGCTGCGTCGCCGAACAGGGCGTGCTGGCCGGTGAACCGTTCGTCCTGGCGAACCTGCGCTTCGCTGAAGGCGTGATCGAGGGCGGCGACCAGCTGGGAGCGCTCGCCGCCCAGCGAGTCGCACGCGCCCGAGTCGATCAGCGATTCGATGACGCGCTTGTTGCACAGCCGCAGATCGATGCGATCGCACAGCTCCACGAGCGAGCGATAGTGCGCCTCGCGTCGACCCGCGATGATCGACGCGATCGCGCCCTCACCGACGTTCCGCACGGCGCCCAACCCGAATCGGATCCGCTGGTCGCCGACGACCGTGAACTTGTAGCCCGATTCGTTCACGTCGGGCGCCAGGACCTGCAGGTCGAGCTCGCGCGCTTCGTTGATGTATTGCACGACCCGATCGGTGTTGCCGATTTCCGACGACAGCAGCGCCGCCATGTATTCCGCGGGATAATACGCCTTGAACCACGCCGTCTGGTAGGAGAGGATCGAGTAGGCGACGGAGTGGGACTTGTTGAAGCCGTAGCGGCCGAACGTCTCGATCTGCGCGGCGATCTCTTCGACCGTCTTCTTGGCGTGACCGCGGGCGATAGCCCGCTTCACGAAGTTGCCCAGCTCCTCCTGAATCAGCTCCTTGATCTTCTTCCCCACTGCCTTGCGCAACACGTCGGCTTCGGCCAGCGAGTAGCCCGCCAGCACGTTCGCGATGCGCATCACCTGCTCCTGATAGACGATCACGCCGTACGTGGGCGCGAGGATCTCTTCGAGCGCCGGATGCGGATAGCGAACTTTCTCGCGGCCGAGCTTGCGGTTGATGTAGACGAGGTACATCCCGGTGTCGAGCGGACCGGGGCGGAGCAGCGCGTTCGTCGCGACGAGATCGTCGAAGCAATCGCACTTCATGTTGCGCAGGCAATCGGTGGCGAGCGGCGATTCAAACTGGAAGATGCCGGCCGTGCGCCCCGCGCGCAGCAGCTCGTAGACCTTGGGATCGTTCAGGTCGGGCCGCTCGAGGTCGATCGTCACGCCGTGACGCTCGACGACCATCTTCGCGGCATCGTGCAGCACCGTCAGTGTCTTCAGCCCGAGCAGGTCGATCTTCAACATCCCGACGTGTTCCAGCCCCACCATGTCGTACTGCGTGATGATGGCGTCGGCGTCCGTCTTGGAGTCGGGTGCGGTGCACACCGGGACGTAATCGGTCAGCGGTCCGGGGGCGATCACGACGCCCGCCGCGTGCACCGAGGCGTGGCGTGCCAGGCCCTCGATACGGGAACCGAGGTCGAGCACTTTCCGGATGCGCTCATCGTGCGCCGCGGCTTGCTTCACCTCCGGAACCTTCTCGGCCGCCTCGGCCAGAGTGACGCTGTATCCCGGCCCGGACGGAATCAGCTTGGTGAGGCGTTCGACATCCCCCATCTCGACGCGGAGCGTGCGGGCGACGTCCCGGAACGCGGCGCGCGCCTTCAGCGTCCCGAACGTGATGATCTGGCCGACCGACTCCCGCCCGTAGCGCTCGCGGGCGTACTCGAGGATCTCGCCGCGACGCTCGAAACAGAAATCGAGATCGATATCCGGCATCGAGATGCGCTCGGGATTCAGGAAGCGCTCGAACAGCAGGTCGAACCTGAGGGGATCGACGGTGGTGATCCGCAACGCGTAGGCGATCAGCGAACCCGCCGCTGAGCCACGACCCGGACCCACCGGAATGCCGCGGTCGCGCGCCGCCTTGACGAGGTCATAGACGATGAGGAAATAGCCGGCATACCCGGTCCGCGTGATGACGTCGAGCTCGTAATCCAACCGTCTCTCGACCTCATCCGACAGCGGATCGCCATACCGCTCGATGGCACCCTGGCGCGCGAGGTGGACCAGCAGGTCTTGGTCCGACGCGAACTCCGCGGGGCGCGGATACTGGGGCAGGAAATAGCGCTTCTCGAAATCGAATTCGCACAGCTCGGCGACGCGCGCCGTCTCCGCGAGCACGTCGGCGCGGTTGAACAGCGTCGACATCTCCTTCTCGGACTTGACGTAGCTCTCCTGTCCGAAAAAGCGAAAGCGCTTTGGATCGTCGAGGTCTTTGCCGGTGCCGATCGCGAGCAGCACGTCGTGCGCCTCGGCGTCGTCCTTCTTCAGGTAGTGCGCGTCGTTGGTGGCCGCCACGGGAAGTCCGAGCTCGGTGGCGAGGCGAAACATCCCCTCGGCGACGGTGTTCTCTTCGGCGATGCCGTGATTCTGCACTTCCAGCCAGAACCCATTCGGTCCGAACGTCCGGGCGAACCACTCGGCGCTCGCCTTCGCGGCTTCGTAATTCCCCTGGCGCAGATACAGCGCGATTTCTCCGGAGAGACAGGCGGCGAGCCCGATCAGCCCCTCGCGATGCCGCTCCAGTACTTCCTTATCGATGCGCGGCCGGCGGTAATAGCCCTCGAGGAATCCGATTGATGAAAGCCGAATCAGGTTCTGATAGCCGATCCGGTTCTTGGCGAGCAGCACCAGGTGTGAGTACGGGGCCCCCAGGGGCGCATCGGCGCCCGGCTTCTCGCGCGCGTGCCGGCTGCCGAACGCGAGATAGGCCTCGAAGCCCAGTATCGGCCGGATTTTCCGCGCCTTGGCTTCGGCGTAGAACGACCAGGCGCCGTGAAGGTTGCCGTGGTCGGTGATGGCGAGCGAATCCATGCCCAGCGCCTGGACCCGATCGACCAGGTCGGGGATCCGATTGGCGCCGTCGAGGAGAGAGTACTCGCTATGCGTGTGGAGGTGAACGAACGGCATGGTTACGCCGCTGAATCTGCCGTATTTTGCGCGGTCATGCAATGGCTGATGCTCGTCGTCACGTTCGTGGTCATGGCGTTGTTGCAGCGGCTCACGCGGTCGAGCGGGATTCCACTCGAGGCGCACGCCACGCTCGCCCTCGGGTCGGTGACGCTCGTGGCATTTGTCGCGGGTATGATCGCGCAGCGAGTCCGAATTCCCCGCATCGTCGGCTATCTCATCGGCGGCTACGTCGCGGGCCCCGCGTGGCTCGATCTGATACACACCGATGAGCTGCAAGTCCTGGGTCCGATCTCGACCGGCGCGCTCGCGCTCATCGCCTTCGCCGTGGGGAGCGAGCTGACGCTCGATGCGCTGCGCGGCGAGCGCCGGAACACGGTCCTCCGAATTGCAGCGGCGGTCATGGGCGTTCCCTTCCTGGCGGTGGCGGCCGTTGTTCTCACCGTCAGCCCGTGGTTTCCCCTGACCGCGCATCAGCCATTCCGGGATGCCCTGGTCGTTGCACTTGCGCTCGGTACGGTTGCGGCCATCAGCGCGCCGACACTGACCTGGGCGGTGATGACCGACGTCGTTGCCCGCCCCGGAGGACAAGCGTCCCGCACGACACTGGATGTGACCGTCGTGCAGGACCTCGCGGCTGTGTTGTTGGTGACGCTTGTTCTCGCCCTGGCGCTGCCGCTCGGCAGCAGGGGCATCGTGACGCCGGGCGTTGCGACACAGACCGTGTTGATCCTCGGGGGCTCGCTCGTAGCGGGAATCATCCTGGGGCTGGCAGTTGCCCAGTACCTCCGGGTCATCCACGACCGCCTTGCCTGGCTGCTCGTCGTGATCGCCTTCGTCGTCTCCCAGGCGGTCCGACTGAGCGGCCTGGAGCCGGTGCTCGTGGCGCTCGCCGCCGGCTGCGCGCTCGGCAACACCGCGCCCCGTGAGGGCGAACGCGTGAGAGACGAGCTCAAGCGATGCGCGATACCGGTCTATGTCGTATTTTTTGCGCTCGCCGGGAGCGGGCTGCAATTCGAGGTGTTGGGGGACATGTGGCCATGGGCGCTGCTCCTCGTGGGATTGCGGGCCGTCGGTCTGTGGGGCGGTTTGCGCTGGGCGGGCCGTCACCCCGCGGTCGGCAACGTTTGGACCAGGTATGGGTGGCTGGGGTTCGTTTCGCAGGGTGGATTGGCATTCACGCTCGCCGCGGTGTTGCGACGGGCGTTTCCGGAATGGAATGTCTCGCTGGAAGCGCTGCTCGTGGCAATGATTGGCGTGCACCAGCTGGCCGGGCCGATCTGCTTCCAATGGGTGCTACGGCGCACCGGTGAAGGCACGGAGGAAGCGCATGTTCGGGAAACACCTGGTACGATTGAGCACGCGGAACCCGGGGTCACTTTCGTTGCTGGCGATAGCGGGGGTAGTCGGGGCATGTAGCAGCGGCACAGCGCCGCCGATCCGGCCTTGTACCGCGGCCGACGCGCCCGTGACCTTGTCGGTCGGTCAATACGTCTCGATTGATCCCGGTCCCGTTTCTGGATGCTCGGTCTTTCCGGCAACGGCCGCGCTTGCGGCCGAGTATCTGATCGTTCCGCAGGTCACGTCGGGGATTCCCGGTCAAACAGCGGGCTTCCGGCTCAACGGGGATACCATCCTCCCCGCGCCGTCGGCCCCAGTCCAACCAGCGGCCGAGCTGAGTCGCGCGGAGCGCTTCCACACCTACCTGCGATTGGGCGATGAGCGGCGCTCGTGGGGCTTTGCTCCCGAACCTGGCGGGGGGAGGACGCCCCAGGCATCGACGACCGCAAGCCCGCCGGGGATGAATACGCTCCGGACCTTTCAGGTGTGCGCCAAGACGGACTGCTCGCGTTTCGACCGGGTGGGCGCGCGGGTACGTGCGGTCAAGACCAAGGTCGCCATTTACGTCGACACGCTCGCTCCCGCCCCCGGCCTCGATTCCGCGTCCCTCGACGCCATCGCCACCACATTCGATCAGCGGCTCTACGCGATCGACGTCGCCGCGTTCGGTAGTGAATCGGACATCGATTCGAACACCGTCGTGCTCGTCCTGATGACGAACACGGTCAACAAGCTGGTGACTGCCAGCGAGTGTAACGCCAGCAACGGTGCCTTCGTGGCGGGATTCTTTTTCGGCGCCGATCTCGATCCGGCATTCCGGAACGATTCACGCTCCAACAAGGGAGAGGTTTTTTATTCGATCGTCGCCGATCCCGGCGGCACCCTCAGTTGCTCCCACTCCGCGGTGCAGGTGGAGAGTTTCGTGCCGGTGACGTTTGTCCACGAATTCCAGCATATGATCAGCTTCAATCAGCACGTGCTGATGCGCAGTGGCACCGGCGAGGTTCTTTGGTTGAACGAAGGGTTGTCGCATTATGCCGAGGAGCTGGGCGGGCGGAGCTACGCGTTGTCGCCCGACGCGCAAATCAACGATTGTACCCTCAATCCCACCCCCACGACGGAGTGCCGCTTTTACACGGGCGACCTCCTTGACGCGTACGAATACATGGATTCCACGGACAAGCACTTCTTGCTGCCGACGGCGGGCATCGGTTCGCTAGCCGAGCGGGGCGCGGCGTGGCTTTTCGTCCGCTATACGGTTGACCAGTATGCGGCCGGTAGCACGAGAGCCGCCTGGGACACATTGACCCGGTCGTTGGTCGGCACGGCGCAGACCGGCGCTCAAAACATCGCGACGGTCACGGGCGATCCCTTCACGACCGTCGTCAGCCGGTGGGCGCTGGCCAACTACCTTACCGATGGCCTCGGGGTTCCGCCGGAGCTCCAGTACGTCTCCTGGAACTTGCACGCCGTATACTCGTCGTTGCACACGCAGAATTCGAACGCATTTCCGAAGTTCTATCCACTCGTGCCGACGGTCAGCGCCGGACGCAACGTGAACTTGGGCGGCACGCTGCGCGCGGGGTCGGGGATCTATCACCGCGCCACCCAGCCGGCCGGTGATCCGGGTTTCACACTCCAGTTCACCGCGCTGAACGGCGCCCCGATCAACCAGGCGACGCTGCCGCGGCTGAATGTGATACGACTGCAATGACCGCGGCGGTTGGGCGGTTAGGCGGTTGGGCGGTTGGAATCGCCGTGGCGGCCCTGATTTTCGAACCGCCAAACCGCTTAGCCGCCCAGACGGAGGGGTCGATCCTGACAGCCCTCCCCGGATCTACTCGCTCCGCGGCTCTCGGTGGCGCCGGGGCGGCCCTCGTCGGCGATGCCGGCGCCCTGTTCGCGAACCCCGCCGGCATCGCCACCATTCGACATCTCAGCATCGAGGGGTCCTACGAGCCATACCTGGCGGGCAGCGCGGTGTCGGCGGCGGCGCTCGCCCTGCGCGTGCAGCGCTGGACGTTGGGCTTCGGCGCGCAGGCGCTCGACTTCGGGTCGGAGGCCGAGATCGTCCCCGACCCGGCGACCGGCGGGCGGCGCGGTATGCCCACCGGCGTGTCATTCCATCCGTACGAAGCGCTCGCGACTACGTCGCTCGTCTACCGCCGCGGGTTCGTGGCGCTCGGTGTCACGGCCAAGTACAATCGCCAGCAGATCGGCTCGGACGTGAGCGATGCGTGGGCTGGTGACGTGGGCATGGCGATGGCGGTCTTCGACATCATGGCGATTGGCGTCAGCGTCCAAAACCTGGGCGGCGATCTCGGCCACAGCGCGTTGCTGCCACGGCGCACGCGCGCCGGGCTGACGCTCAACTATACCGACCCGCAGGGCACCTTCCGGCTGCTCACGACGCTGGAGGGGCAGTGGACGCGCGACCGCAGCGCGGTGCTCATCCAGGGAATCGAGGGCGGCATCGTTACGGGCGGTGTCGGACTGGTCGGCCGTGTGGGATACGCGACGCGCCCGACAGTCACCGATGCGTCGCGCGTGACCTTCGGCGGCGGAATCGTGCTCGGACGACTCGCGATGGACTACGCGTTTCAGGCATATGATGCGCTTGGCGGCGGAACGCATCGCGTGGGGCTGCGATGGACGCCCTGACCGAGCGCGCGCGGCCGCGCTGGGGCCGCCTCGTCAAACGCATCCTGGTGATCGCCGCGGGTGGGGTCCTCGCCACCGTCGCGCTCCTGCTGGTGGTCAGCGCCGACGCGCGCTACATCGCGCGCGCCGGCATCGAGGAGGCACGCCTGCTGCTGCGCCGCCGCGCGATCGATAAGCTGATCGCCGACACGACGACGCCCGCGGCGCTGCGCCAGCGATTCGCGCTCGTGCGCGCCGCGCGCGCCTACGCCGCCGATTCGCTCGGCCTGGCGGTGGGGAAGACCTACACGACCTACGCGGACGTGGGACGGGACACCTTGTTGCTCGTACTGTCGGCGAGCCGCCGCGACAAGC